>CEUS01014145.1_pt1 | contig 40593 bp, 40 predicted proteins | sample 427031 | NCBI WGS metagenome assembly CEUS01 (sample SAMEA2622837, study PRJEB7988) | marine metagenome | biome: marine biome (ENVO:00000447); feature: marine epipelagic mixed layer (ENVO:xxxxxxxxx); material: "saline water (ENVO:00002010), including plankton (ENVO:xxxxxxxx)" | depth 140 m | reverse complement strand
TCGCCAGTTGAGAGATTCACTGCAAACCTTGAGATCCCAACTGGAAAAAGCCAAAATGGACGAAGAAGACCACTTGCAGCGAGTGGTGGCGTCCGCGACAGAAGAGGCGCGGGGGCTAAAGTCCACCATTTCTAATTTGAGAGATGAGCTCGAAATGGCTTCGGGTCGAGAAGCGGATGCGGTACAGAAGGCAGTTGCCATTGCCAGCGATGAAATACGTCAGCTAAAAGGCGCTTTGCTGGTTACGAGAGAGCAGTTGGAACACAGTAAAATTGGGGAAGAAGAAAGAGTCCAGCGCGCAATAGCGTCCGCGCACGAGGAAATTCGCTCTTTGAAAGAGACTATATCTTCCTTGAGGGATGAATTGGAGCAATCCACTATACGCGAATCCGAAAGCGTACAAAAGGCAGTGGCCATGTCCAATGACGAAATCCGGCAACTTAAATCTTCTTTGTCCAAACTGAGAGAACGGTTGGATCACGCTAAGGTAAAGGAACAGGAGCGAGTTCAAAAAGCGGTCGTCCAGTCGGAAGGCCTAATAAGTTCGCTGAAAGAAACCGCTGCCACCCTTCGAGAAGAATTGGAACTGGCGAAAGCGAACCAAGATGATGCTGTTCAACAGGCTTCCGCTCAAGCTCATGCTGAAATCAACCAACTTAAGGACAGTTTGGCCACCATTCGCAATCGCCTAGAGCATGCCCAGATCGAACGAGACGAAGCGGTGCAAAAAGCTTCGGCTCAAGCGGCAAACGAAATTCGTTTACTCAAATCAAGCATCGCCGAACTAAGGGAAGAGCTGGAACAAAAAGACATTCTTGCAGAGGAGGCTGTTCAGAAAGCAGTTTCCGCCTCTCAAAACGAACACGGCCAACTAAAAGGTACGGTCAACACTTTGCGGGATCAATTGGAGCGTGCCAAGGCAAAGCAGGAAGAATCGATACAAAAAGTTGCCGCGCAAGCAAATACGGAAAACGTTATGCTGAAGGATGCCGTCTCTTCACTCCGAAATGAATTGGAAAGTCGAGACGTCGCAAGAGAAGAAGCTGTTCAAAATGCATTGGTTGCGCAACAAGGAGAAATTCTGCAATTCAGAAAAATGGTGAACGCCTTGCGCGACGAGTTGGAATTCAAAAAGATAACGCATGAAGAAAGATTGCAAAAGGACGAACAATTGAAGACCGCGGAATTTAAACAATTGCAGGAAACCATTGTGGAACTGCGAGAAGAACTGGAGAAAGCCCATGAAGGATGACATCCGAAACCATGATGAAATAAGAGCCCGTCGCACGGAGCGTTTTTCAGATATGCTCCTGAAGGTAACCAACGACCTTGCAAAGACAAAAACGCTCGACGAGGCACTGGAGACCCTGGTTAATATCACCACCTCCACAATCGGTGCGGAACGAGGCACTATCTTTCTTAACGACAAAAATACGAGCGAACTCTATTCACGGGTAGCCCAAGGTAATTTCCGTAGAGAAATCCGTATCCTCAATAGCAAAGGGGTAGCTGGTTGGGTTTTTACCAACAATGAAGGCGTTATCATTCACGACGCCTACAAGGATGAACGTTTCAATAAGGCGGTAGACGTGCGTACGGGATTCCGCACCAAGAGTATCCTTTGTGCCCCCCTTCGCACTGTGTCGGGAGAGGAAATCGGCGTTTCTCAAGTCCTGAACAAGATAGATGGCGAATTTACCGAAGACGACCTGGAGTTGCTCGAGGCTATGACGGAGCAGGCTGCAGTTGCCATTCAAGGCAATATAATCGTTGAGCAAATCGAGGCTGCCCGCAAACAGGAACTCGATTTCCTGGACGTTGTTTCCCAAGTGTCCTCCGAGCTCGAATTGACACCCCTTTTGCAAAAGATCATCAGCACCATTTCCACCATGCTCGACTGCGAGCGAACCTCTCTCTTCATCAACGACGAAAAAACCAACGAGCTTTACACGGAAGTGGCTGAGGGCTTGGACGAAAAATCCATCATACGTTTTCCAAATCACTTGGGAATCTCAGGCACCGTCTTCACCACGGGAAAACCAGTCAACATCCCGCACGCATACGCTGACCTTCGCTTCAATCCGGGATTCGACAAGCAAACGGGGTTTTTCACGCGCTCCATCCTGTGCATGCCCGTTTTGAACAAGGAAGGGAAGGCCATTGGCGTCAGCCAGGTCATGAACAAGCGCGGCGGCGCCTTTAACGAAGAAGACGAAAAGCGACTGGGGGCGTTCACTTCTCAAATTTCGATGGGCATCGAGAACGCCAAGTTGTTCGACGACGTGCAAACTCAAAAAAACTATTCCGAAAGCATGCTGTCCAGTATGCATGACGCCGTTCTTACCTTGGATGAGGAAGGCTCTATAAAGACCTGTAACTCGGCAGGACTCCGCGTATTTAAAATCCCCAGTCTGTCAGACGTCCTTGGAAAATCAGCCACCTCTTTTTTCAGTGGTCCAAATAAATGGTTGGCGGATAAATTGAAAAAGGTGGCTGAAAAGGACGAATTTCTCGATGCCGAACTGGTAGTGGAAGGCGAAACCCTTTCGGTCAACGTCTCGGTCATGCCGTTGCTGGACCAAAAGAAAGATCCTCTTGGCGCCATGGTCATGGTGGAAGACATCAGTTCCGAAAAACGCATGAAATCCACCATGTCTAGATACATGGACCCCGAACTGGCTGACCAATTGCTCGAGGCAGGCGACAGCGACGATTTTCTTGGCGGCAAGCAAAGCGTTGGTTCGGTGCTGTTCTCCGACGTTAGAAGTTTCACCACTATTACCGAAGAATTGGGAGCCCAAGGCACGGTGAAGCTTCTCAACGAATATTTTACTATTATGGTCGATTGCATCACCGATGAAGGAGGCATGCTCGATAAATTCATTGGTGATGCCATGATGTGCATATTCGGCACCCCTGTTCCTCATGACGACGACCCCGACCGTGCCGTGCGTGCAGCCATTAGAATGATGACCGATCTCAAGGTTTTCAACGACAAGCGAGCAAATGAAGGAAAATTGCCCATCGATCATGGCATGGGCATCAACACCGATTCCATTGTCTCCGGTAACATCGGTTCCCCCAAGCGCATGGATTACACTGTTATCGGAGACGGCGTCAACTTGGCGGCACGGATTGAAAGCGCCTGCAAGCAGTATGGAGCTCATATCCTGATCAGCGAATTCACGCAAAAGGCGGTCAAGGCCACCTATCGGACGCGCCCCGTTGATTTCGTCATCGTAAAAGGAAAAACCGAACCCGTGGGGGTATTCGAGGTGCTTGATTACCACGACGACGACTCTTATCCTAATCTCGTCGAGGCTCTTGGAATATTTAACGAAGGTTATCGTTGCTGGCAAGATGGGAAGTGGGACCAATCCATAAAGCTCTTCAAGGAGGTCAAGAAAATCAACAGCGAAGACCAGGCTGCCCAGCTCTATTTGGATAGGTGCGCTCACATGAAGAAACATCCGCCCAAAGGAGACTGGGACGGTGTTTGGGTCATGACCTCCAAGTAGCAACCCTACCCCTTTTTCACCACCGTACTTACTGGATGGACGGCTTTAAGTTATGAGCAACGCACGCACGCACCTCGAGCAAGCCATTGCTATAAATCCCGACTTCGCCGAAGCTTATTTCAAGCTGGGCCTACTCCAAAAACAAGAAGGGCAAGGAGCCGAGGCTCTGGCTAATTTCAAGAAGGCGGTGTCCCTGAACGCCGATTTTGCGGAAGCGCAATGCGAATTAGCCATCGCGCTGGCGGCCAACGATGACAGGGAGGCTGCTCGCAACCATTTTTTGAACGCCCTCGAAATTAATCCCTCATACGCAGATGCTTATTATCATTATGCGTTGTTGTTGGTGGAGCTGAAGGATTTCGAGGAAGCAAAAAACAATTTGGAAAAGGTCACCGAAGTTGACCAAAACTACTCGTTGGCCTACTATCAAAAGGCTCTCCTATTGACCAATCCCGATGATTTCGAAGACGCTCGAAAAAACTTCGAGACCGCCATCGATATCAATCCGGGTTTCGCCAATGCACATTATTACATGGGAAAACTGTTGGCGGGCGGTATTGCCACCGACAAGGAGGGAACCATTGTCGACCGTACCGACCTCGCATTCGCCAAAGAATGTTTTTTGCAGGTGCTGAAAATCGATAGTGGCCATACCAAGGCTCTTTACAATTTGGCTCGCATCTTAATGCAGGAAAAAAAGCTTAAGGACGCCAAGGTTCAACTCGGCAAAGCCTTGGAAATCGATCCGGGTTACTCAAAGGCTCACTTCCTGCTGGCTCAAACTTTGGTCGCTCTCGGGGCCAAACAAAAAGCAAAGACTCATTTCAAGGCTTCCATAAAGCACCACGAGGAAAACCCACCTGCTCATTACCAACTCGGAAAAGTATTGGCTGAAGAAGGAAAAGCCGATCTTGCCGAAGAACATTTGCGAAAAGCCGTTACCTTGGATCCGGAACATGCACAGGCTCATTACCAGCTCGCACTTTTACTTACTGCGCTCGACGATCCCGGACCGGCCAAAAAACATTTCTTCCGAGCCTTGGAAATCGATCCTGAATTCGCCTTGGCCTATTATCACTTGGCTCACCATTTGGAACGACACGGCGACGTCAATGAGGCAAAAATCCATTTTCAAAAGGCCACCGACGTCGATCAGAATTTCGTGGATGCCTATTTTCATTTGGCTCGTATACTAAATTCTCCTTCGGAATATGACATGGCCGTTCGTAATTATGAAACCGCCATAGAAATAGACCCACAACACGTTAAGGGGCATTATTGTTTCGCCAAATTAAAGGCTGGTGGCCAACGCTTGACCCCCAATGGCACCCTAGTGGACGACTCCGACCCCGTAATCGCGGAACATCACTTCCGAAAAGCCATAGAAATCGACTCATCTTTTCCTAAAGCCCATTTTCGCTTAGCCCTTTTGCTGCGAGAGGATGGCCGTTACGAAGAAGCCCAAAAACATTATTTGGAAGCCATCCGCATCAACTCAAAATACGCAGAAGCACACTACCATCTGGCTGTTTTACTGATGGATCCTGCCGCTGAAAAAGCATTGGCGCCAAAGAAGCCAACTTCTCAGCCCAAAACACCGGCCAAACGCCCTGCAAAAAAATCCGCCGCCAAGCGCCCTGCCGCCAAAGCCGCTCCAAAGAAAAAAGCTGCCGTCAAACGGGGTAGTGCCGCAGCGGGAAAAAGGAAATAGGTTCGGCCCGAACGCAAAATATCTCGCCATGGCTATCTTGGACGAGGCTCGCATTCATCTCGAAAAAGCCCTCGAGATCGATCCGCAATTCGCCGAAGCAAGGCTCGCTCTCGCCGGTTGGCACCTCAACTGCGGAAAGCGCTCGGAGGCCATTCGCTTGCTGCGCGAATCCATCGCCGCTCGACCCGATCTGTCCGAAGCTAGGCTTCTTTTAGCTGAAATTCTCCTTCTGGACAACCAAGAGGTCAAGGCCATCGAGCAATTACAGAAAGCCGCAGACATTGATCCCAACGATCTGCCTTCAAGGCGACGGCTTGCCCTCATACTAACCAACAAAGGGGAAACGAAACAAGCGGCGGATCTTTTCCAGCAAGTGGTGGAAATGGACCCCCTGGACGGTGAGGCCCATCTTCTTCTTGGGATGCTCCTCGAACACCCAGACGATTATAAACGAGCTCTTCTGCTGTTTCAAATAGCAGCCGACATCATGCCCGAAGATTATCGTCCACGCTACCAAATGGCCGAATTGCTGTTACGGGGAGAATATACCGATGCAGAAGGTAATCTGGTCACCTCGCCAGACAAACCATCAGCCCTGAAGCACCTGCATGCCACTCTCAATCTTGCTCCCAAACATGGTGCTGCCAATTTGAGAGTGGGTGAAATTCTGCTGGACAAAGGAGATACGCGCGCCGCCAAAAGACATTTTACGAAAGCTTTGGAAGATCATGACTCGGCAGGACGCGCCTACCTTTCGCTTGTAAAATTGGGATTTGAGGCAAAAAAGGCAGATGCGGCGTTTCGGTTTTTGAATAAAGCGGTTTCTCATCCGGATGCACGGGGCGATGCCTTGGTCACAAGAGCCGATTATTTTATTCGCAATGACGAATGCGTGAACGCGGAAAAGGATCTCCAGGAAGCAGTCACTTTCTTCGTTGAAAAGGAACGTCTACTGCTCGAGGAAAGCGACCGTGCGGCCGCCAACGCAAACTTTGCTCGAGCGCGCAGACTGAACGAGGATGCATTCGAGGCACGACGGGCCCAAGGTCCAGCCTGGGTTCATCTGGGACGCATAAAATTAAAGGCCGGTAAGAAAAACGAGGCTATCCTTTATTTTGAAAAAGCCCTCCAGGCAAATTCGGCCATGGACGAGTGTCGTTTTGAGCTCGCCCTTCTTTTGGAAAACACCAAACGGGATGAGGAAGCCTTGGAACATTTTGAGGCTGTCTTGAACGTCAATTGGTCGCATGCCGAAACACATTTTCGCCTAGGTGAAAGAGCCCTTGCCGAAAAAAATCACGACAAGGCGAAAATGCACTTCCTTATAGTTACGGATATCGTTCCCAGTCATCGAAAAGCTAAAGCTCGACTCAAAAAGCTGGGTTGAAGCTTCCTTTTGCTCGAAAATATCAGGAAGCAACGCATCCTGTCATTGGGACGAAGCGCACTTGGAGTAATTGCTCTCGCTCAATCCCCTCCCCCACTCGGCGGAAGCGTAACAAGTTTTGATCGGCGCCCCCAACCGGAATGATCAAAATGCCATCCGTGTTTAGCTGTTCCAGTAAAGCGTCGGGCACCTCTACTGGGGCCGCCGTCACCATGATTTTGTCAAACAACCTAGCTTCCGGCCAACCTTTGCCGCCATCACCTATGTTAAATTCGACGTTGGTATAGCCCATTTGATTGAGCTGGCGACGAGCTCTCAAACCTAGCTCCTCGACTATTTCAATAGTGGAAACCTCGGTTGCAATTTCCGCTAAAACAGCCGTTTGGTAACCACAGCCCGTTCCAATCTCCAAGACACGATCCTCGGTCGACAATTGCAAGGCAGACGTCATGAAGGCCACGACGTAAGGTTGAGAAATGGTCTGCCCATTGCCTATGCAAATTGGATGATCTCCATATGCTCGTTCTCCCTCCCTGCCCGAAACGAATCGGCGACGGTCGACCTTTCGCATGGCCTTCAACACTTTTTCATCGCGGATACCTCGGGCAACAATTTGCTCCTTTACCATGCGCTCTGAGCCCGAACAGGTCACCGCTCCTCGTCGCATTTTTTAGGATTAACCACACAGTAAATGACCAGCCCGGCCAGAATCGTCAGTAGACCCGCGTTGGATTCCTTGGGGTGTTTATCGTATACCGAGAACAAAACCCAGCCGCTCATAGCCAGGAAAAATATCCCAGTCCATGGAAACCCCCATGCCCGATACCCATCGAAGGACGATCCTTTTTCTCGAATACGCAAAACGAATAGTCCCAAAACGGTGAGAGTGGAAAAAAGTATGAGGCTGAATTCCGTGTAAACAAGAAGGGATTCCAATTCAAGGAACACGACGAAGAGGATGGAGAGGGCCAATTGCAACAAAATGGCATTCACTGGTATTCCCTTGGCATTTTTTCGGGAAAGAAAGCTCAGTGCCTTGAAGTCAGTTCCTATGGTTTGAGAAATACGCGGTCCAATGAAAACCAATGCTCCAATAGTGGAAATTAAGCCTATTGATATTAATGCATTCACAAAAACCTCCCCCTGTTCTTCAAAAAGCATCCGTCCTCCCAGTGCGGCTATTTCCTCTTTGTTTACCAAAGTTTGAATCTCCCCAAAGGGAATACTGCGCAAGAACGCAAAATTCAAAAGAAGATAGAGAACGGTCACGACCAACGTACCGATGCATAAGGCAAAGGGCACTGAAACCCGGGCTTCTCGTATGTCTCCGGAACAATAAACCGCTGCATTCCAACCCGAATAGGCATAGGTCACAAAGACAAAGGCAACAGCGAAATCATTGGTTCCAATCGCACTGAAGTCTTCACTAGATGGCCACAGATTGACTGGCTGAACACTGGATGATAAAAGGAAAAAAGATCCAATGAACGCAATGAGCAAAACTATTTTTACCAAGGTTAAAACATTCTGAAACCCACGACCAATTACTCCTTGGCTTAAATGGATGCATCCACAAAGTAAAATTACAACAATTGCAGCATTTAATTTATTAATTTCAATATTTAATAGTTGGGTGTATTGTCCAAATGCCAAGGCTGTTACTGCGGTAGGGGCGGCAAAGCCTACTATTACTGAAATCCAGCCGGCCAGAAAGCCCAGGGACGGATGGTAAATCTTTGACAAAAAATTGTACTCGCCTCCGGAACGGGGCATTCTGGAAGCCAATTCCGCATAACAAAGAGCGCCGGTCAGGGCATAAGCACCTCCCAGGGCCCATAATGCCATCAGTGCAAAAGTTGAATCAATTTTCTCAGCCTGAAATCCCAGGCTTACGAAAACCCCCGTTCCCACCATGCTGGCGATCACCACACCAGTTGCGGTGTAGGAACCTATCATCAATCTTGCGGTGGAATTCGCGCGATAACCGGCAATGCTCTAATTATCGTGCTTTTCCGCATAGGTAATCAGGTCTATTTTGCCGTTCACGGTTCGAATCTCCAAATCATGATACACTTTCACGGAATCTCTCCAGATATAGGTAACTTCGAGCGATTCGAAGCTATTTAATTTGTCCATTCTGTCATGAGGCCTGCCTACGGAAGCTGCCATTTGGACAGTGGTCGGGATGGCGTTGAGCAAGCCGTCGCGGCTCAGTTTGGCTTTCCATTCCGGCAAGGTTTTGATATTATCACGAACAACAGGCGGTTGGTTCCTGAGCTGTTGCTTGTATTTTTCTACTTCCCTCCGAAGTGACGTATTTTGAGCAGCCAACTGCTTGTTGGCTTGGTCGTTTTTAGGAGGTTGAGGCTTTTTGGCCTTACTCAAGGAGTTCTGAAGGTCTTTCACCTTTTTTTCGCTTTTGGCCAAGGATTTGGACAGTGAGGTGTTTTTTTCCGTCAATTCCTTCATCATGCTTGCATTAGTTTGATGGTACCTTGGATTATTAAGGGAGGTTTGCAGCGTCTTTATCTGTTGCTGATGTCTCACTAAGTCTTTGGCGAGGAGTGAGTTTTTAGAGTTCAATTGCTGGATTTTCAAAGTGTCGGCGGGATTTCGGTTCTGACTGACAGCCACCTCCAGTTCCTTAACGCGGTTTTGGTTAATCGCCAGTTCTTTAGTTAATTTACCATTGCTTGCGGTTAATTGCTTAATGGAGGCGCTTTGGGCGCTGGCAGTAGCCTGCGCTGCCTGCAATTTAGTACTGGCGGCGGCGGCTTCCGATATCGCAGCTTGCTGCGCGGCTTGGGCTGCCTGCAGTTTGCTGCTGGCGGTGGCTTCCGATGCCGCGGCTTGTGATGCGGCGGCTTGTGCCGCCGCTTGGTTACCCGTGACCATTGCCTCCAGCCGTTTAGCCTCTTCTTGGGCTGCGGCAAGCTCCAGTTTCAGGGTCCCAGTTTCAGTCAACAGCTTTGCGCCTTCGTCCTGAGCTGTGGATAATTCTTCGATCAAATTTTGGCAAAGAGCCTCTTTTTCAGCCATTAAATCATCATGTAAAGCCTTTGGGACCGAAGGTTCTGCTGCTGTGTCCTGTTTAAAGGCCGCTTTCTTTGCCGGTTTTTCAGCGGTTTCCTCTTCGGATGAATCAAAGTCAATTTCTTCACCACAACCAACGAGAAGCATCACGAGGCACATGAAGATTGTTGCAATTGTACCTTTTCCATAACCGCTTAATGGAAGATGTTTTGTGGATTTCATAAGTCCGCCTAAGTTAAGTTAAGGGATATATAGCTCTTCAGGTGGTGGGCCCGCTCGGATTCGAACCGAGGACCAAGGGATTATGAGTCCCCTGCTCTAACCACTGAGCTACGGGCCCTGTAGGAAAAAGTTAAGCCTTAATTCCTACTCCATGAAAGTTGGGCTGGCAAGCCCACAGGCGGAGTATTGGCGTCAGCGTCGTTTGCCCCGCGCTATCTGCTGCGCCATAGCGAACCTAGCCGCCGCCTCCAAGCGTTCGATCTCGGCGGCGTCTATATCGCTCTTTTTACCTTCTTCGAGCGCTTCTTGCGCACGCTTGATCGCTTCGTCGATATCCTTGTCATCGACCTCCTCGACATTGATCGCCTGATCCGTAAGAATGGAAACCTTGTCACCATACACTTCCACGAATCCTGTACCTACGGCCAACATCTCGACTTTATTTCCCTTGTGCACTTTTATATCGCCGGCGTTCAACTTCGCAATCAAGGGAATATGGTGCGGCAAAACGTGAATGCGTCCTTCCGAAGTCGGGAAACCGACTTCATCCACGCTTTCGGAATATACCTTGGCGTCGGGTGTTACTATATCAAGTGTAAGTGACATGGCTTTGGTTGGGAACAAAAGAGTCTAGTCATCTTTACTGGAGGCCATCACGGCGTCTATTCCACCCTTCATGTAAAAATCGTTTTCGGAAATTTCGTCAAGCTCGCCATCGAGTATCATTCTAAAGCCCTCGATGGTATCGCTTACCGGAACGTATTCTCCGGCAACCCCGGTGAAAACTTCTGCGACGTGAAAAGGCTGCGATAGAAACTTTTGAATTTTTCGGGCTCGGAAAACCGTTTGTTTCTGTTCAGCTGAAAGTTCATCCAGGCCCAGAATGGCAATGATGTCCTGCAGGTCCTTGTAGCTTTGTAGAACCTCCTGCACGCCACGAGCTATCCTGAAGTGCTCCTCTCCCACCACGTCGGGAGCCAAGGCGCTGGAAACGGATGCCAAGGGATCCACGGCTGGATAGATACCGAGTTCGGCGATCGATCTTTCCAGCACGATAGTGGAGTCAAGGTGAGCAAAGGTGTTGGCGGGAGCGGGGTCAGTAAGATCATCAGCAGGAACGTAAACGGCCTGGAACGAGGTAATGGACCCCTGCTTCGTCGATGTTATTCTTTCCTGTAAAATTCCCATCTCCTCGGACAAGGTGGGTTGATAACCAACCGCCGAAGGAGAACGCCCCAATAAAGCGGACACTTCCGAGCCGGCTTGGGAAAAACGGAAAATGTTGTCGATGAAGAGAAGCACGTCCTGCCCCATCTCGTCCCTGAAGTACTCCGCCATGGCCAAGCCTGATAGGGCCACGCGCATGCGGGCGCCCGGGGGCTCGTTCATCTGTCCATAGACCAAGGCAACCTTGGATTGGGAAATGTCTTCCAAGTTGATCACCCCGGCCTCGGACATTTCGTGGTAGAGATCGTTGCCTTCCCGCGAACGCTCCCCTACCCCGGCGAACACGGAATATCCACCATGCCCTTTGGCGATGTTGTTTATCAATTCCATGATAACGACCGTCTTGCCTACCCCGGCTCCGCCGAACGCTCCTACCTTTCCTCCTTTGATGAAGGGGCATATCAAGTCGATTACCTTGATGCCGGTCTCGAGAATGTTCGATTCAGTGTCTTGATCGGTCAAGGTTGGCGCAGGTCGATGAATCGGCCTGGTTTCCTTCGTCTCGCATGGTCCCAAATTATCAACCGTGTCGCCGACCACGTTGAAGATGCGACCTAGAACCTCGTCGCCGACAGGCACGGAGATAGGCGCCCCTGAGTTGACGACTTCCATCCCACGCACCAACCCTTCGGTTGAAGACATGGCAACGGCTCGCACTCGCCCGTCACCGAGGTGTTGCTGCGTCTCAAGGATAAGCCGCGAATCGGTTTCTGCTCCTGCGGGGCGGAAATTAACTTCCAGAGCATCGTAGATGTCGGGTACTGAATCAGATTTGAATTCGGCGTCCACGACGGCTCCTATCACTTGCAATACTTTACCTGTTGTTTTGTTGTCGCTCATCTTCTGGATTGGATAAAAGGGGGTCTGTAAAAGTTTCGTTAAGTATTTTCAGCAAAGGCTGCTGCTGAAATTTCAAGTATTTCCTGAGTTATTGCCGCTTGGCGGGCTCGGTTATATTGCAACGTAAGTTCGTCCAGTAAATTACCCGCGTTGTCGGTGGCGCTTTTCATGGCGACCATGCGTGCGCTGTGTTCGGAAGCCTGCGCCTCCAATATCAATTGATGAATTTCCTGCTTCACGTACAACGCTGCTAATTCCGCGAGGATTTCATCTCGGACCGGCTCAAAGAGAATTTCTCTACGATCCTTGACTGTCTCATCATCGGCAGCGCCAAAGCGAGCGTGTAACTTCTCAAGCATCGAATCCAAATCGGTCAAAGGCAGGAGTTGAACGATTTCAGGTTCCTGCACGAGGGTATTCACGAAGCTAGTATAGACGATCTCCACCGTGTCGATGGTTTCCTGTTCATAACTCCAAAGCAGGAATTCGACGACTTTCCTGACCTCGGCGAAAGGCGCCCGGTCGTTCACGGTGAAATCGGCCAGTAGATCACGACGCGCTCGAGAAAGGTATTGCGAAGCTCGTTTGCCTATGGAAACGAACTTTGCGGAAGAGTCGATGTCGCTCAAAATGCGGAAAAGGTTCGCATTCAAGGCTCCACAAAGGCCTTTGTCGGTAGATACGACGAGTATTCCACGATGCTTGACGGGACGAGTTGCGAAAAAAGTTTGACGCACGTCCTCTACGTTGCCGGACAACGAACCAATGACGTCGGCCAACAAAAGTGCATAAGGGCGGCCCGACTTAGCCGATTCCTGGGCGCGTTTCATTTTTGAAGTCGCCACCATTTGCATCGCCTTGGTGATCTGTCGGGTATTCTTAACCCCCTTGATGCGATTGCGAATGTCGCGGGTATTGGCCATTTGCGTTTTGTTGGTGAAGTGTTGCGGTTAACGGGAAAGCATGGAGCTTAGGCAAAGGATCGTTTCCAGTCCTCAACCGCACGCCTCAATTCTTCCTCTATTTCCTCGGTAAGGTTGCCCTCCTTACGGATTTTATCGGTTACATCCTTGCCGCTGCTTCCAAGAAACTCCTTGAGGCTTTCCACGGCTTCGGTGATTCGAGTCACTTCAATGGAGTCAAAGAAGTCGTTTTCCATGGTCCACATAACACCAGTTTGAATTTCAACTGGCACTGGACAAAAGGCTCCTTGCTTGAACATCTCGACGATGCGGGCGCCACGATCCAACTGTGCCTTGGTTGCGGCATCCAAATCTGATTCGAACTGCGAAAATGCCGCTAATTCACGAAACTGGGCAAGTTGCAATTTCACTTTACCCGCAACCTTCTTGTAGGCTTTTACCTGAGCGGCGGAACCTACTCGTGAAACCGACAAGCCTACTGAAACCGCCGGCCTAATGCCTTTGTTAAAAAGGTCGGTTTCCAAGAAAATTTGGCCATCGGTAATGGAAATGACGTTGGTCGGAATATAACCCGAAACATCTCCCATTTGGGTTTCGATGATCGGTAACGCCGTCAGGGAACCATTGCCACTGTCCTTATTCAAGCGAGCGGATCTTTCCAGCAGGCGAGAATGAAGGTAAAACACGTCTCCTGGGTATGCTTCACGCCCGGAAGGCCGTTTCAAAATGAGGGAAATTTGCCGATAGGCAACCGCATGCTTGGAAAGGTCATCGTAAACGATCAGGGCATCTTGGCCATTTTGGAGAAACCATTCGCCCATGGCGCAGCCAGCATAGGGGGCCAAATACTGATTGGCCGGATTGTCAGCGGCGGGTGCCGTGACCACGGTGGTGTATTCCATCGCGCCATTTTCCTCCAATGTCTTTATAGTGCGGGCTACGTTGGAATTTTTCTGACCTACCGCAACGTAGATGGAGTATACGGGACGGAAATCCTCTCCTCCGCTATCCGCCCCTTGCTTGTTGATTTTCGCTTGGTTAATGATGGTATCGATGGCAATGGTCGTCTTGCCGGTGGAACGATCCCCAATGATCAATTCACGCTGCCCTCGCCCCACGGGAATCATCGAATCGATGGCCATAATTCCAGACTGAAGGGGTTGGTCCACGGATTGACGCGGGATAATGCCGGGGGCAATTCGCTCGACTGGATAATTTTCGTTCGAGTCGATCGGGCCCTTGTCGTCCACAGGACGGCCAATGGCATCCACTACGCGTCCCAACAAACCCTTGCCGACCGGAACAGAAAGGAGGCGTCCGGTGGTTTGGGCCTCATCGCCCTCCTTCAAGGCGCTGGCATCCCCTAATATGACGCAGCCCACCGAATCTTCCTCAAGATTCAGGGCGATCCCGAAAATGTCACCGGGGAATTCGATCATCTCGTTGAACATCACCTTGGACAACCCGTCCACGCGGGCGACCCCATCAGCCAAGGTCGTGATGCGTCCGACGTTGGTTCGGGTGGCGTCCGTGGACAGGCTTTCAATTTCCTTTTGTATTAGTTCTGCAATCGCGCTCATGGATCGTTTTCTTTGGATTAAATCGTTAAAAAGTGTGGAAGGGTTAAATCAATGCGCGGGCGAGTGGGCGAATGCGCGTGGCCGCGGAATCCTCGTAAACGTCGTCGCCAACGGTTAAGCGGATGCCTGCGAGCAGGTCGGCGTTTTCTCGCAATTCCACTTGAATGCCCCGCCCATAATGCTCGGTCAGGGCTCGCTGCAAGGTTTCGATGGAGGAATCGTCGGGCTTGCCTGCATATTCGACCACGGCAACACCTTTCGCAATTTCGCGCTTGATGCGATCCATGTAGACGCGAAGCAAGGCCTTGTGTTCGCGAGGCGGTTTCGCCCGAAGGGATTCCAGCACTTCGTGAACCTTCTCTTCAAGCACCCGCCCCTCTTCGTCAAGGGAGAGTTGAACCAATTTCTTGGCGAGCTCACGAACTTTATGGGAGATGGCCATCTTCGCTAGTTTGAGTCTAGTTTCACTTCTCGAGCGGCGGTGGCACTAAAGCGCTCTCTTTCCTCGCCACTTAGCTCGCGCCCCAAAACCCGGGTAGTGGCCATGACGACCAAGGAGGCAATCTCTTCGCGGGCCTCCTCCAGTACGCGTTGTTTTTCCAGATTCATGGCCTCATGGGCTTTGCGAACAATCTCTTCCGCTTGCTTTTCGGCCTCCTCGCGTTGCGCATCAATGTGCGCTTTTGCTTGGTCACGAGCCTGTGAAACCGTCTTTTGCGCCTCTACTGAAGCATCTTTCAGGGTTTCTTCCTGCTTGCGCTCGGTTTCCTCGAGCTGAATCTTGATTTTTTCCGCGTTCTTGAGGGAGTCGGCTATTTGCTCTTCTCGATCCTTGATGGTCGAAAGAATCCCTTTGAAGGCGAATCTCCAAATCAAGTAGGCTACAATCGCGAAGTTTATGATTTGGGCAATCAGAAGCGGCCCGTTCAGCCCAAAGTTTTCTGCAATTTGCGTTACAGCTGCCTCCAAACCGCCCTCAGCTAATATTTCAATCATTTTGTCGATGGTCCATAAAGGTTAGTTTGGTTTAACGACTCTGTCCGTCCACAATGTGCATTATAAAAACAATGCATAAAAAGCCACGGCTTCAGCCAATGCCATACCGATGATGGCTTGTGTGAGAATCTTGCCCGACGCATCGGGGTTCCTGCCCACTGCCTCAGAGGCTTTCATCCCTACCATACCCACTCCAATGGCGGCTCCCAGGCAACCAAGGCCAGCTTGAATTGCTTTCATATCCCCGTTTATTTCTGCCAATATTTCGAACATTGTTTTTTCCTTTTTATAGTATTCGTGTTTTTGATTTATGGCCTGCCGCCCACTCGCACGGATGGTCCCGGCAGAAAAATGGTTTAGTGTTCATCACCCTCCCCGTGGTTGCAAATTAATCCAATGTAAACGGACACCAGCAACATGAAAACCAAAGCCTGAACGAGACCTATGAGCACCTCCAAAAAGTAAAAGGGTACCGGGATGACTCCCATCATAAGATTCGATAACCAAAGGGGCATTCCCAAGGCCTCTCCCATTCCAAACATGCTGTGGAGTAGGCTTTCTCCTCCATAGACATTGCCGAACAGGCGAAAACAAAGGGATATGGGACGAAATACGATCGAAATTACTTCAATCACGCCGACGAGGAGAAAAATGATGCCGAGGAAATAAAACATTCCCCAGTGCACTTCCTTCTTGTCGGCCTTGTTGCCAAACCAATCCTTAATGATGACCTTGGGTCCTGCATAACGAAATATCAAGTAGATCCAAGTGAGGTTGGCTACCGCGGCGAGCGCTAAAGTCATGTTCAGATCGGCATTTCCGGGCCTAATGAAAGGAGCCCATTGACCGTCAGGATCCTTGGTGTAAAGCGATCCCACCCCTGGCAACAAGCCACTCCAGTTATTTACCAAGATAAATACGAAGAGTCCGCTCAACAACCAAAAGGCGGGAAAGAAAACCTTTTTGCCCACAATCGGCTCCACGATGCCACGCAAGCCGCCCACCACGGACTCAATTATCAACTGACCCTTCGAGGGAATCAGCGAAGGTTTGCTGACCAAGGCCCGAACCACAAAAATAATCACGAGCGAAACCACCCAGCTAGTGACCATAGAGTTAGTGACGGGAAAACCGCTCAACTCCCACAAAAGTTGAGGTTTTACGTCAACCCCGTCTTTTCCAGCGGCAAAGACGATATTGGCGAAGCCAAAATAAAGTGGGCTTAAAAGTAATAATTTGAAGATCGCGCGCATGCGTCGAATTATAATAAGAGCGAAGCTTATCTAGATATCTTTCGCCGCTCGTCAACGAGCTTTTCAAAGTTTTATCAAAACTGTCCAGAATACCCGCTTGTCCTCAGGGCTCTTTCGCCCATCTAATGACAAGGCTTTATCAAAGTAAAGTTGAGCTAATGGGCAAAGGGGTGGCTAATTGGTTTCGATTGCCTATTCGGAAGAAATGAGATGGTTAATCCCAATAAACTGTCGACATGGCCGCCGATTCATCACTCCCCTCCCCTCCTTCCCCCCAATCCAGCCTTATGGTTGAAACACGCTCGGCAGGCATGGGGTTGGATGCTTTTTCCTGCTGGGTTTATACGATGGTTACCCTCGCCATGCTCGCTCAAGCGGGTTGGATTTTGTGGGCTGAATATAATTAGGGTTGTAAGCTGTTTACTATTATCGGTTTATGTTATTCTCGCTGCTAGTGACTGATGGTGGGGCAGCAAGTTTTGAAAAATGGTTTCATGCTCCAATGGCCATGGTTGGTCGGGTGTCCATTCCCAAGAGGCATTATTTTCGAGAGCCTCCCTGGCCCAAGTAAAATATCCTTCATGATCCGTTCTGAAAAATAACTGCCCCCCTTTGCGTGATCGCTTGGCCAAGAGGTCGAGAAAGCGCTTGTTAATCAGTCTGCGCTTATGATGCCGCTTCTTGGGCCAAGGGTCCGGGAAAAGCAAAATGGTGACGTCGATTTGAATAGAATCATTCATCGCCTGAAGAAGCTCCATGGCTTCCGCCTTAAAGAAATGAAGGTGAGGCAGGTCTCTTTTGTCCTTTTTGCGATTGGCTCGTTCAATCCGCCTGGTTATCAGGTCGACCCCGAGACACAATCGTTCGGGATTTTCCTGAGCATATGCCGTCAACCAGTGCCCATGTCCACACCCCAACTCCAAAGTAACGCCTCCCGCAGGAACTTCGCCCTGCGTTATTTCTTCCAACAACAATTTGATGTGAGCCTTTCGGCGATCAGCCTCCAGCAGGCGGTGGTAAGGTTCCTGCGACACCACCCTACCCTTTCGAACGACGGGAGCGGGCGGATAAATATATCATGAGCACGTTGACGTCCGCGGGATTAACCCCACTGATTCGAGAAGCTTGCCCCAAGGTAGTGGGTTGTACCTCTTTTAACTTTTCCGCGCTCTCCTTGCGCAACCCTGAGACTGTTGCATAGTCGACGTCCTCGGGAATCCTGACCTGTTCCGATTGAGCCAATTTCGCGACACTGCGGAATTCTCGATCCAAGTATCCCTTGTATTTCACGCGGTATAAAATCTCTTCGCGCGTGGTCTCTGACAAATCCAGGAATTTCTCAGGTAATTTTGAGGGGTCCCCTCCCCTACGCAAAAAGTCGCCACCGGATACACCCTCCACGCGTATAGTTTCTAGATCTCCAGCCCATTGCTGGACGTCATCACGCTTCTTGCGCACTGCGTGAAGACGATCCCTTGAATACAAATTGCATTCTTCCGCATGTCTATACATCCGTAAATCCGCGCTCCCATGGTTGAACAACAGTCGGAACTCGGCTCGGCTCGTGAACATCCTGTAAGGTTCCCTGGTTCCCTTGGTTACCAAGTCATCCACCAAAACTCCGGCATAACCCTCTTCTCTGCCTATGACCATGGGCTCCTCTCGGCGAACCCTGCGCACTGCGTTGACTCCGGCGAGCAAACCCTGAACGGCCGCCTCCTCATAGCCGGAGGTTCCGTTGATTTGACCTGCAAGAAAAAGGTTTTTGAGTTTTTTCGATTCCATATTCCGCATCAACTGCGTAGGAGGCGCAAAATCATATTCGACCGCATAAGCAGGTCTTAGCATAATCGCTTTCTCTAGGCCGGGTATGGTTTGGAGAATGGTATTTTGCACGTCGAAAGGCAAGCTGGTAGATAAGCCGTTTACGTACCACTCGTCCGTATTCAATCCCTCTGGCTCCAAATGAAGTCGGTGGCTCTCCTTGTCGGCGAACTTAACGATTTTGTCCTCTATACTAGGACAATACCTAGGCCCAACGCCTTCAATCTCGCCACCATAGAGTGGTGACTTGCAAAGGTTATCGCGAATGACTTGGGCCGTTTCCTTGGTTGTGCGCGTTATCCAGCAAGAAATTTGGTCGCCTCCATCCCAAGGAAACTTGATCCCCTTATCTATGGAACGTTCCACGTGGAACCATCTGGCCCGACGTTCCACGTGGAACGTTTCGTCCTCGGTTCTCGTATCCGTAAAAGCAAAGCGCGTGGGGTTTGCATCGCCGTCCTGTCGCTCGAGTCCATCGAAATCTATGCTTTTGCCAAGCAAGCGCGGCGGCGTTCCCGTCTTGAGTCGTTGCAACTCTATACCGCACGCGGCCAAGCTGGCGGACAGGCCTTTGGCAACATGATCCCCAATCCGTCCACCTTCGTTCTTATTGGATCCGACGTGCATGAGGGCTCTCAGGAACGTGCCCGTGGTCAATACTACGGTTTTTGCATGAAACTCGACCTCTAGGTTCGTTCGTATTCCCGCTACGGCTCCTTTTTCAACGATCAAGTCCGTGGCCAGCGCTTGAAACAGGGTTAGGTTCTCGGCCTGCTCCAATAGGTGTTTCATTCGGAATTGATAAGCCTTCTTGTCGCACTGCGCGCGCGGAGCCTGTACGGCGGGCCCCTTGGAAGCATTCAGCAACTTAAACTGGATGGCGGTAAAATCCGTGTTGAGGGCCATTTCTCCTCCCAGAGAATCTATCTCTCGCACGATCTGACCCTTGGCTTGGCCACCGATTGCGGGGTTGCAGCTCATTTGAGCGATGGTGTCGACGTTGCCACTCAGGAGTAGAACGTCGGCGCCCATGCGAGCGGCGGCTAACGCCGCTTCACAGCCGGCATGTCCGGCACCGCATACAATAACGTCGTAAGGTTGAGAGGCTCCGTATTTCAGCCCGGTCTTCACTTGCCGATGCAAAAGGATTGGAAGAGTTGGTCGAGCATATCCTCGTTGTCCACGCCACCGGTTATTTCTCCAACCGCGTCGATGGCCAAGCGAATCTCACTCAAGGCCAAATCAACGGCCTTATCCTCATTCAATAAGCGAATTGCATTATGAAGAGCGTCCTTGGCAACACAAAGCCTTTCACTATGTCGGGCATTTACGACAAGGGGGGCTGAGGTGGGGGAGGGGAGTGTCTTTTCAAGAATCCGTTCCCAGGTCGACTTCAGGGAGTCCATACCTTCGCCAGTCAATGCGGACACCGCCGCGTGTGGAACGTCGGGCAGAACGTCGTGGTGGTTTTTGGTTTCGGTTAAATCGATTTTATTTTCCACAAGAATACAATTATCGGACCCAAGGCCTTTGATAAAATCTGATGGAAGGGAAGGGGAGGGCGCGGTGGCATCCAGAACGAGAAGGAAAAAGTCCATACGCTCGGCCAGTTCCAAGGTTTTATCCATCCCAATGCGCTCTATGCCCGTCGCTTCGTTTCGCAAACCGGCGGTATCGATCAGTTCAATCTCGAATTGGCCTAGATGGATACGTTCACTAACATAATCCCTGGTTGTTCCCGGTTGGTCGCTGACGATGGATCGAGATTTGCCACAAAGCGCATTCAAAAGGCTGCTTTTACCGGCATTGGGGACTCCTGCAATCAAGGTCCGTACTCCCGTTTCCAGTAGGTGTGCGTATTTGCCCGTCTCCGCGGCACTGGACATAACTGTCACTATTGCCTGAAGTTGCGCGATGGGTTCCGACAGGTTTTCGGGTGGGAGGTCTTCTTGCGGGAAATCCACATAAGCCTCTATATGAGCCATAACACTCAATATTTGATCGCGTAACTTATTTACGCAACGACCGGTTTCACCACTCAGGTGCCTGGATGCTACCTTGAGAGCATGTTCGCTTCGGGCTTTTATTAGTGTCGCAACCGCCTCGGCTTGAACGAGTTCCATATTTCCTGAAGTAAATGCGAGGCGTGTGAATTCTCCCGGTTCAGCCAAGCGACAACCGCGGGCCAAAAGGTCATCTACCACCTTTCTCAACAGGAGTGGATTGCCATGACAAAAGATTTCTAGCGAAGGTTGACTGGTGTATGATGCCCCTTGGGCATAGAAAATGAAAAGCACTTGATCGAGAACCTCGTCATGCAAATCGAGATAATCAGCTAAATGGGCTACGCGCGGGGAAGGGGAGGGGAGCTGAAAGACCGAAGCAGCAAGAGATGGGCAAGCATCACCGCTTAGGCGCACAATTCCGATGGCGGATTCTCCCGAGGGCGTCGCCAAGGCAACGATTGTTTCGCCCGGGAGCATCGGTCAATCCTTGCGATGCTTAAGAGCCCTCGTCACCCTTGGCCAAAACGGAACCAATGGAGACTTCCACTTTTTCAAGTATTTTTTCGGTTAAGGAAGCCAGTAGCTCGGGGTTGTCCGCCAGAGATTGCTTTGCGGCTTCTCGACCTTGACCAATAAGTTCGCCTTCATGAGATATCCACGCTCCTTTTTTTTCCAAAATTCCATGATCCACGCCTAGATCAATGACGGAACCCGTTCGAGATATGCCCTCATTGTACATAATATCGAACTCGCATTCGGTAAAAGGGGGGGCGACCTTGTTTTTTACCACTTTTACGCGGGTACGGTTTCCAACCACTTTTCCGGATGAATCCTTGATTTGGCCGATGCGTCGGATATCCAAACGAGCGGAACAAAAGAATTTCAATGCCCGCCCGCCTGGCGTTGTTTCCGGACTGCCAAACATAACCCCTATTTTTTCACGTATTTGATTGGTAAAAATACAGATGGTCTGCGTTTTACTGATAGCTGCAGTTAGTCGACGCATGGCCTGACTCATCATACGAGCCTGCACGCCTACAGTTGCATCGCCCATTTGACCCTCAAGTTCCGTTTTGGATACCAAGGCGGCAACTGAGTCGACGACGATGACGTCTATAGCCCCTGAACGAATGAGGGTTTCGGTAATGTTCAGCGCGTCTTCACCGCTCTCGGGTTGAGAAACGACGAGGTTATCAAGCTCAACTCCAACAGTTTTGGCATAACGGGGATCCAATGCATGTTCAACGTCAACGAAAACGGCGTTTCCTCCATTTCTTTGAGCTTCGGCCACAACGCTAAGGCAAAAGGTCGTTTTCCCAGATGATTCTGGGCCGTAAATTTCGATTATCCTACCTTTAGGCAACCCGCCCACACCTAATGCCAGGTCGATGGCCAGGGAGCCAGTGGATATAGCTGACACCTTCATGCGCTGAGCACTGCCAAGGCGCATGATGGAGCCTTCTCCAAATTGTTTATTAATTCCAGCTATAGCGTGGTCCAGAGCGGTATTACTACCTTTGGGAGAATTGGGTTTTGATGAAGTCTTGGCCACTGTTTATAAATTGTTGTCTTGAATGTATTGGAGAGTTGAAATTGCTTCAGCCTGTTTTGCAAGGCAAGCGGATTCGATCATTTATATATCGAGAAGAAGATTTTCTCACTTTACCTAGAAATTTATACAATAAGCAAAAGCATGAGGGGTTACGAAAGCACACCTGCAGGATGGACAAGGTTATAATGGACTGTGACTTAGTTAAATCCGTCCATTTCGTTGAATACAAAGAGGTGAATGGTGATTTTTCGGAAATCCCAGAGTCCCTTGAACGATTACGTTCGAGAGCGAGTTGCGTATTGGGGTTCAGTCGATTTAAACCGAAGGAACAAGTTTTCAAAGGCGGTGAGATGAGAGTTGATCATTTTAATGACTGGAGAAACTCAAACTTATGGAGTAATAGACGCTCGACTCGGAAACAGAAAATGGGCAAGGGCAACGGGGTCTGCGTGTTCGCTAAATCAGCACGCTATGGTCATCCTCTATCACCGATTTCTTTCGGACAAGGGTTTGGGACAATATAATGGGCGCATAAATAGAAAAGCTAATTTACTGGAATGGGAAAGCCATAATTTATTTAAAACGTTGTTTCAATTATATAGGAGTTTTGATATTTAGTAGTATGAGACATATGGTAAATAGAATTGAACATGTGCTTTGGGATTGGAATGGTACTTTAATTGATGATGCAGAATATTGTTCTAAGATAATTGCCGGTTTATTATATAAACATGGATTAAGAAAATTAAGTTTTGAAGAGTACAGAGATTACTTTTGTTTTCCAGTTGAAAGGTTTTATGAAAAGTTGGGATTGAAGGGGAGGGGAGTATCCTTTGAAGAAACATCGAAAAACTTTATTGAGGAATACGAAAAGGGGTGGAAGGACTGTTATTTACATATTAATGCTGAATATATTTTAAAGGAATTCTACAATTTAGGTATAAAACAGTCTATTATTACTGCAGGTGATAAAAAATTGATCGGTAATTACGTTGGTCATTTTGGAATAAGTCATTTTTTCGAAAGTTTAGTTGGAACGGAAAACATACTGGCTGCAGGAAAAATAGAGGTAGCAAGGCGCTATGTGAGTAATGCGGGTTTAGATGGGTCAAATGTAGTTGTAATCGGTGATACGCTCCATGATGCAGAGGTTGCAAAGGAAATTGGTGCGGATATTTTATTATATGCAAATGGTCATAATTCAGAACCAAGACTGTCATTAACAAATGCAGTAATAATAAAAGATCTAAGTGAGGTTAGTGGATATGTACAATAATGCGTTGTAATAATCATAAGTTATTAATCATTTGCTCTCACAAGGCAGAAGCGGACCCAATTATTAATTTCTTTTCCCTTGTGTATAAACGTTTGCAAGGAATATCTGTTTATCAAAATGATGATATTGTCGTTATTATTATAGGTGAAGGTGATAAACACATAGAATATTGTTTAAATCGTGTTTTTATAGCGTATAACATACAATATGTTATAAATTATGGTGTTTGTGGGAGTGATATTCTTAAGGTAAAAGTTGGTAGTATTTTCATTATTAATAAAATATACTGTTACAGAACCGATCAATTATATTACCCAGTTAGATTATTTGATTTTGATTTAACAGGAGCCGCCATTATGACGGTCGATGCTCCTGTATACGAAACCTTTGACTGTAAATATCCGGACATACATCTTGTAGATATGGAAAGTTCACATGTATTCCGTAATTTGAATAATAGAATCTGTCCTTCTAAAGTTTTTATTTTTAAGATAGTATCAGATCATCTTAATGAGATGGAATATACTAAAGAAAGTTTGTTCCCGATACTGACACCCTCCCTCGATAGGGTAACAAATATTGTTATCAATCTCAACAAGTCCGATAACAGTTACCATTTAATTAATGATAATGTTAATAATACTGTAAATCAATTATTTAGCCGCTTCAAATTTACTTTTTCTCAACAAAGTGAATTAAAGAGGGTTATACTTTATAAGAGTCATAATGACCCTACTTTCACAGAAACCATCTTGTCGTGTTTGCCAGCTACATGTCACACCAAACACGAGACAGCCAAACTATATCATAAAATAAGAAATGAAGCTCTCGCGGAATCGATTTAGGAATATTTACATAGAATATGCCTGTGAGTCCGATGCAGTCACACAACATATACTAAAGGTATTTCCACACTCCGAAATAATATATATAAACCGCTATAAGGAACTATTTTCAACCCCGAAGCATGCCTATTCTCTTCAAAAAGCTTCTACCTCATTAATATTAGCAAGAAAAACTAATAACTTTTTGTATTCAGGCAGTCAATTCGCCCAAAGCACTGGCTTTAAAAATTTCTTTTATAATACAATTCTATTAAATTGTATTTATGATTGTCACTATTGTTACCTACAAGGCCTTTTCCCTTCTCCTAACTTAGTTTGTTTTACAAACCTAGAAGATTTCTTTTCTAATACCAGCACAGCCATTAGCCAGCGAAACAATCAAGGTGAACCTCTTTTTTTAAGCCTATCATACGACACTGATATTCTTGCTTTTGAATCCATATTTCCATTTGCCCGTCGTTGGATTGAATATTGCTCAAATAATAATAATCTAATCGTTGAAGTACGCACTAAATCAACCAACTTTAAAACCCTTAGTGATATTCCATCGATCCCTAATGTTATTTTCTCCTGGAGTTTATCTCCCGAAATCATTGCTCAAAACTTCGAAATCGGCGCGCCAAGCCCTAAATCCAGATTAGCTTCCATCAAACAAGCAATTAGAATGGGATGGAAGGTCCGTTTATGCTTCGACCCTGTAATTCTCATTAAAAGTTGGCGTGAAATTTACCTAGACTATTTCAAAACCGTTTTTCAGGAAATTAACCCCATGAACATACATGATGTCACCCTTGGTAGCTTTCGTATGTCCTCCCAACATTTAAAACAGGCACGCAAGCATCGCCCCGAGTTGGGCATTCTCCACCGTGACTGGAAGGTCAACAATGGAATTGCTTCTTATGGAAAGGAAAAGCGAGAAGAAATATCCTCTTTCCTTCGCAACGAACTCTTACAGTGGTTCAGGCCCCCTCAAGTCTCCGTTTGGTAATTTACCAAAAGAGTATATCCCTCCCAAAGGGCTTTCATATTGACCATGCTTGCCCAAAAATATTCAATTGTTCGCTTTCCTTGATGAACAGAGTATACATCAAGACATACGGTTGCCAAATGAACGAACGCGACTCTGAAGCTGTTGCGGGAATGCTGAATGATAGGGGTTATGTAATCGTTAATTCCGAAGAAATCGCGGACATTGTTTTGCTCAATACTTGTAGTATACGTGATCAATCGGAACAGAAGGCTATTGGTAAAGCCGGACAATTGCTTAAACATAAAGGCAATAAGTCCCAATTCTTGTTGGGTATATTGGGGTGCATGGCTCAAAATCGTGGTCAGGCCCTACTGGATAGCCTTCCGGATCTCGACCTAATCGTTGGTACTCAAAAATTTCATCATACTCCCGATCACCTGGATGCATTGATCTCATCACTTGATCAAAAGGTTTCTGACGTCCCGCTTCCCATCGTGGATTTAGACGAAGAGCCTGACTCCCAAAACACGATTAGACACCATGACCCCACAAACGGTCGTGTTTCAACCTTCGTATCCATCATGCAAGGTTGTGACATGAATTGTTCCTTTTGCATCGTTCCCAAAACACGTGGGGCCGAAAGATCTCGTCCCATGGAACAAATTGTTGATGAGATTCATTCCATAGTCGACAACGGCACAAGAGAGGTAACGTTACTCGGTCAAATTGTTACCAGTTACGGCAAGAGGGAATATCCCACCCTTCGAGGCAAAACCCCTTTTGTCCAGTTGTTAGAGAAAATACATGAAATTCAAGGTCTGCATCGAATTCGGTTCACTTCACCTCATCCATTGGGTTTTCGTAAGGATTTGATTACTGCATTCCATGAGATGCCCAAACTTGGCGAGTATGCACACTTGCCAGTTCAAAGTGGATCCAATCAAATGTTAAAGGCCATGAATCGTCCCTATAGCCGGGAACGTTATTTGAAATTAATCGATTCATTGAGGGCAGTTTCGCCGAACATGCACTTTAGTACGGACATAATTGTAGGTTTTCCTGGTGAGACCGAAGATGACTTTCGGCAAACAAAGAGTTTGTTCAAGAGGGTTGGTTTCGACATGGCCTTTATATTCAAATACAGCGAACGCACAGGAACCATGGCGGCTGAAAAATCAGATCAGGTAAGCAGGGAAATCAAGGATTCTCGCAACCAGGAATTGCTTCGTATCCTTGAAGGCCACTCTCTACAAAGAAACCGTTCATTGGTTGGGAGCATTCAAGAGATCTTGGTGGAGGGACCTGCCCGAAAGGGCGAAGGCATGCTGATGGGTCGAACTCGAGGCTATCGAAAAGTCGTTTTTCCGGGTCCACCCAGCATGATTGGCGAATTAATTAACATTCATATTAAGGAAGCAACCGTTACGGTTCTGAAAGGTGTTCCCGCAGTTAGCCACTCAACCGCGCAAGGCACCGCGTCGACGTTGGTTAATTTAACCTGAAAGCCTACGAAGATGAATCTTTTCCAAGCCAGCTTGTCCACCGGTTTGTTCATGGTGTTTTTGGGATTACCCTTGTTGTTGAATCATTCTTTTTCGTCAAAATACGCAAAGCGTTTTCCACGATCAAAGATTGCTGCTTTCGTTACGATGATTCTTGGCACGCTTTGTTTCCTTATCCTGCACGTTGGTAATCTCAGTGATGCTGATTTTGGTATGTATAAAGTACATATCACCATATTTTCACTTTTGATTTTGGGGCTTTCCTTTAAGTATCTACCTGACTTTTTGGCCGTTCGTGGCTTTTGCATACTAGTTTTACTTTTTTCTCGTGAGGCATTGGATGCTGCATTTTTAAAAGAACCCATGTCTAGACTGTTTATGGTTAGCGTTGTTTATATTGGCATCGTCGCAGCTCTATATTTAAGCGCTTGGCCATATCGACTGCGTGACTTTTTGAATTGGTTGCTGGCAAAAAGTACGCGTACGCGTACTGCGGGCGCCTTCATCACCAGTTACGGAATCTTGCTATTTGCCTTAGCATTGAGTTATTAAAATGAATATGTCGGTTTTGCCAAAAGCTCGGGGATTGCTCTTTATAGTTTCCGGGCCGGCTGGCAGTGGAAAAACCACACTTTGCAATAGGCTTTTGTCTACCTTCGCCCCATGTTTGGATCGTGTTGTAACGGCCACTACCAGGCCCTCCAGAAAAGGCGAACGCCAAGGTGTGGATTATCATTTTTTAACCGCCGCGGAATTTGATGAAAACATCAGGGACAGCGCTTTTTATGAACATGCCCTTGTCCATGGCCAAAAATACGGTGTTTTAAAATCCGAAGTAATTCCAAAGTTAGCGCGTGGCCTTGACTTGACTCTCAACGTGGACGTTCAGGGCGCCGCTGCCTTTCGCAAGGCTGCGGAAAGGGATGATTTATTGAGACAGAGTTTAATAACTCTATTTTTAATGCCCTCCGACTTGAAGGTTATTCAGCAGCGCTTGGAGGGTAGGGGGACCGATGAACGCACGGAAATTGACCGTCGCCTGAAGGTTGCCGAGGAAGAAATCAAGAGGTGGAGGGAATACGATTATTGTTTGGTGAGCGGAGAGAAGGATACAGACTTCGCGAAGGCGAAGGCAATCTACGAAGCTGAAAAATTGAGGGTGGCCCGCCTGTCATAGGGGGGGGCGAAAACACATCAGGTTTCAATTTCGGGTCGACTAGGCGCAGGCCAATCGACATGGAAGAATCGGCCACGCTCACGATCCACCCGTTCATAGGTGTGCGCTCCAAAATAGTCCCTTTGAGCCTGGAGAAGGTTTTGTGGAAGGCGTCCGCAGCGATAGCCGTCATAATAAGCAAGGGCAGAAGAAAAGGTAGGGGTGGGAACACCATTTTCAACGGCGTTTGCAACTACTTTGCGCCAGTTGGCTTGGGCACTGGCTATCGCTTCAATAAAATACGGGTCGAGCAAGAGGTTGGCCAGTTGTGGATCACGGTCATAGGCTTCCGTTATTTTTTGCAAAAACGCAGCTCGGATGATGCAACCCCCTCTCCAAATTTGAGCGATTTCACCGAAATTCAATTCCCACCCGTATTCTTTTTGGGCTTCTCGCATAAGCTGAAACCCTTGGGCATAGGAACAAATTTTGGAGCAATAGAGGGCATCTCTAATGGCTTCGACAAAGGTCTCTTTATCTATGTCCGATGAAGTTGTTGGCGCCGCAAGGATCGCTTCCGCAGCAACACGCTCGTTTTTCACCGCGCTAAGGCATCGGGCAAAGACTGCCTCCGCAATGGTTGGTGCAGGCACGCCCATGTCGAGCGCATTGACCGAAGTCCATTTGCCAGTACCTTTTTGACCCGCTGTGTCCATTACGACGTCCACGAAATGACCTGTTCCGGCGGGATCGTTTTGCTTAAGAATATCAGCTGTTATTTCTATTAGAAACGAGTTGAGGGGGCCTTCGTTCCATTGCGAAAAGACATCTCCCATTTCTGGTGGCGACATACCAAGGCGGCGTTGCATGAGATCATAGGCTTCGCAAATCATCTGCATGTCGCCATACTCGATGCCATTATGAACCATTTTAACGTAATGCCCGGCTCCATTTGGGCCAACGTAGGCTGTACATGGAATGCCACCCTCAATGGGCTTGCCCGGCTTCGCTCCCTCGATTGGTTTACCGGTTGAAGCGTCCACCTTGGCCGATATTGCAGTCCAAATGGGTTCAAGCTCAAGCCAAGCATCGAATTCACCGCCCGGCATGAGAGAAGGCCCATATCGTGCCCCTTCTTCGCCACCGCTTACTCCGGACCCAATGAATCGATAACCGAGTTCTCTCAGTTTGTTTTCGCGTCGAATGGTATCGGTCCATTTGGCATTGCCGCCGTCGATAATTATGTCTCCTTTGTCCAAATACGGCAATAAGGATTCAATGACTGCATCCGTAGCTCTTCCGGCCTGCACAAGAATTATAATTTTTCGAGGGGGTTTGAGGGAGCGTACGAAGGACTCCAGGGTTTCCGCTCCAAACAATCCTCCCGGCGTGTCCGGGTTCTCGGAAACAAACGCTTCCATTTTGGAAACCGTTCGGTTGTAAACAGATATTCGAAATCCGTGATCCGCTACGTTGAGGGCAAGGTTTTGGCCCATGACGGCCAATCCGATAAGTCCTATGTCAGAGAGTTCTTCGCTCATTGTTTTATGGGAAAAGTGTGCGAATGAAATTGGTTGGGGGCTTCATGGCGAGCATTATTGAGTGCAAGTCGCCTCGTTCTTCTGTTTAAGCTTTGAGCAATGACTGCATCCGACCCAGGCTGTTTCGCCATTCAGATAAAATTCTTTTTTCCAAATAGGCAACCTGGCCTTTATGGCATCGATGGCATAGCGACAAGCCATAAAGGCTTCTTCGCGATGCCTGGAAGCAACTCCTATCCAAATCGTTATTTCACCCAGTTCCAGGTGGCCAGTCCGATGTACAGCCTTCACGTCGCGAATAGGAAACCTCTTTCGTGCCTCCTCTATAACCTTTTCCCCCTCCTTTAGCGCTAATTCCTCGAAGGATTCATAAAGCAAGCTTTGTACACGTCGACCCTCATTCCAGTCTCGCACCCACCCCTCAAAGGAGGCGAAGCCCCCACAGTCGTGGTGCAAAAGGCTCTGTTTGAGAAGTGGGGGCTGAATAGGTTGTTCAGTTAAAAGGAACATGTATCAGCCTCCGGAAACTGGTGGTATAAAAGCAATTTGATCACCTTCAGCCAAGTTGTGGTCAAAATCGGTGAAGTCGCCATTTATCGCCACCCTCAGTTCGGTATCGCTTAAGGGAAAATTTCTTTTGTCTCGTAGCTCTTTGTACAATTCGCGAGGAGTGGTTGCAGAAGAGCTCATTTCTTCCTTATCTACGCCTGCCCATTCCTTCAGCATAGCAAAATACTGTAGTTGGTAGCTTCTTTGATCCATGGTCATCAGCTGTTGCTTGCCTTGGATAATTCCGCAGCAGCTTGCTTATATTCTTCAAGGGTATTAACGTTGTCCAAGGCGTGAGGCTCAAGAGGTTCCAGCAATTTTGGTTTCGTTTGCATAAGAATCTTGCGGGGGCATCTTTGGTTTTCTTCCACCAACAAGCTTTTGATTTTTCCCAGCGCCCTCGGTTCATAGATTGCGCAAAGTGGTTCCGGCAATCCATCGTACGAGCTTTTATAGGCTGTGGCGATGGCATCTGCATCGCGTTTTTGCCAAAGGTTTTCCAAGCTGGTCTTTGTAAGGAAGGGGAGATCGCAGGCAACAATGAGCCAAGGTGACCGTGGGTCAGCAGACATCGCGGTAAGCATACCGCCCAAGGGGCCTATTTCATCATAATCATCTTCTAGTATGGGTGCCTTCAATCCTGTTTCGGGAAGGGTTTGTCCCTTGCGAACGGAAAGGTAGGTTGTTTGGCAAAAAGGCTTCAACAATTCATAGGCTCGTTGAAACTGGTTTTTTCCTTCATATTCAAGGGTGGCTTTGTCAAAACCCATTCGCTTGCTGCGTCCACCGACGAGTAGCAATCCTTTGGGCAGGGTGGGAGGCATGGTTCAGTTTTCTCGGCGAAAATCCTGTTTTCCACCAGTTTTTTCCATGAGGCGAACACTCCTTATAACAACATCGCGCGATAGTGCTTTCGTCATGTCGTAAATGGTAAGGGCTGCTATTGTCGCTCCGGTGAGAGCCTCCATCTCCACGCCCGTTTGGTGACAAGCGCTCACCTTGCAATCAACCTTCAATTCTCGTGCGTTTTCGTTGGGTGTTACGCATATGGTTGCGTCATTCAGGGGCACGGTGTGACAAAGTGGTATCAGGTCCGGTGTTTTTTTTGCCGCCTGTATGCCAGCTAAAATGGCGGTGGAGAAAACCGGTCCTTTAGGGGAATGGATCTCATCATCGCTTAATTGACACGATACAATCTCGGGCAAATCCACAATCGCTTGGGCGTGGGCAGTTCGGGAGGTAATTTCCTTTTTGCCTACGTCGACCATGGATGGTCTGCCATCTTCATCTAGGTGGGTAAGGGCCATTTGCGTAATAGGTTTGGTAGACGGAAGCGCGTAGCCGAAAGAAAGGCAACGCCAGCTTTTACCAAGGAAAGAGTTTTGCGAAGAAACCTGCCCGAAAAGTTGTTTGTCCTGAGGGTAATTGGATAAAGCCATCTGTATTGACAATGGTTGTAAAATCCCCCGAATTTCGAGGCCTGCGGGGTTTTGCCTCAAGAAGGCCGTTTTTGCTACGGGATATGCTAACAGGGAAAAATGCAGTGGTCGGGGGGTTGTGGGTAATGGAGTCAGTCAAGAGAACCTGCGGGTTGACTGGCGATTCGGTGCCTGCAATTAAATACAACGCGTTGACGACGTAGCGGTGGAAGCAGGTAAGGGCAGACAGGGGGTTGCCCGGCAGACCAAAGGCTAACGCTCCTGTTGGATGCTTGCCAAACCACATTGGTTTGCCTGGCCACTGACTAACCCAGTGAAAACATTCCTCAAAACCGAGTTGCGTTAGAATGGTAGGGGTTAAATCCCTGTCGCCTTTTGAAACGCCGCCACATAAAAGAAGGATGTCGAAAGATTCCATTGATTCGGAAATTGCTCGATTCAAGACGTTCTCCTCGTCCGGGCAGTGTTGAGAGGAGGCTTCGACAAAAGGCATGCGAGTGCAGGCTGCAACCAAAGCATGGGCATTGGAGCGGCGAATTTGAAAATCAGTTACAGGTTTTCCCGCTTCTATCAATTCGTCGCCTGTATCAATTACGCGAATCTTTATTTTGCGCGTCACGGAAAGGCTGTCTTTGCCACAAGATACGGCCATGGCGATTTCCTTAGGGCCCAGTTGCACGCCTTCTTTTAATAATTCATCACCCTTTGAACAATCGGAACCCCGCTTGTGCAAATAACGACCTTTTTCCGCGGAAAACTCCGCGTTTACGGTAATCAGGTTACCTTGTTGTTCAAACTCTTCACAAGGAACGACCAAGTTGCAGCCTTCCGGTAAAACGGCTCCGGTCATTGTTTTAATGCAATGATTTGAGTTACTTAAGGTCAGTGGTGGTTGCCCTGGAAACTGGGTTCCTTCCACTTCAAATTTACGCGCTCCCTCCATCCAGGCCTTCGAGCAAAGGGTTATTCCGTCCATCATCACTCGGTTGTAGGGAGGAAGGTCCCGATCCGCCGAAACAGTTTCTCGCAGAACTCGATCGACCACCTGCCGAAAAGGTAGCTTCTCGGAAGGTAACACCTTAAGTTCTCGAGCAATTAATTCCTCCGCTTTTTCTACCGTAATCATTCGTTTTCTATTTTTTAGCCTGTAAGTAATGGGTTTTTGTGGTTTATCCGCATGCATCAATTAAATTCGAACATGTCTTTACCTCGAGATATCCTGAATAGGCCAATTGGCGACTTGAGAATTTCCGTCACGGATCGTTGCAATCTTCGTTGCAGTTATTGCATGCCGGCCGAGATTTTCGGGGTTAATTATCCCTTCTTGCCTAATAGGAAGATTCTCCGTTTTGATGAAATCGAAAGGTTGTGTCGATTGTTCGTACGTTGTGGTGCAAGAAAAGTCCGGTTAACCGGTGGGGAGCCGTTGCTTCGACCAAACCTGACGGAGTTGGTGGGGAAATTGGCCAAGATTGACGACCTTTTGGATCTTGCGCTTACCACAAATGGTTTGGGTTTGAGGGAACATGCTTCTTCCTTGCGAAAAGCCGGCTTGCAGCGTGTTACGGTCAGTCTCGATGCCTTATCCGATGACTTGGTAAGAAAACTTGGCGGGGGAGGTTCGGTCGAAAAAGTGCTTGATGGCATTGCTGCGGCCAAGGAGGCTGGCTTGGAGGTGAAGGTCAATAGCGTGATTCTGCGAGGGTTGAATGATGGAGAAATATTGCCCTTGGCCAAGAGGTTCAGGGGAGGGGGCGTTGTCTTGCGTTTTATCGAATTCATGGATGTTGGAAATCACAATGGTTGGCAGGAGGACAGTGTGGTTACGTCCAGAGAGGTTCTCGATATTCTTGGAAAGGAGTTTGGGTTTGAAGAGGTAGCTCCTTCCTATGTTGGGGAGGTTGCCAAAAGGTATAGGTATTTGGATGGAGGTGGTGAATTTGGGTTGGTTTCATCGGTAAGCCATCCTTTTTGTGGCGATTGTTCACGTGCTCGGTTGACAGCTGATGGGAAGCTGGTGACCTGTCTTTTCGCAAAAGACGGTCATGACCTGCTAGCCTCCATGAGGGGCGGAGCCAGTGATGCCGATTTGCTCCGGACAATTAAGGGGGTGTGGGTGGCTCGCAAAGACCGTTATTCAGAACAACGAGCGGATGGCACGAAGAGATCCGCCAAGGCAAAAGTGGAAATGTCGTACGTCGGTGGTTAGTTAACGGTGCGGCTCTCCCTAAATAATTAAGGGCTTTTGCTCGTTCCGTAATCGGCAACGGCCTTCTTGGGAAAAGGGGGTTAATCGCTGCGAATCGGCATTATGACGCACAAGAAGGTGATCGGGTCGTCCTGCTTGCCGGCCCCGGTTCTAAAAATACCCGGGCTTATTTCATCGCGAAACTCCAAAGTCACCTTGTCCTTCGACAGTGCCTTCAGGGGGTCGCAGAAAAAGATAGGGTTGAATGAAACCGTTACTTCCGGGCCTTTATATTCTATGGCCATGGTTTCCTTGGCATCTCCCAGAGAGCTTTGGCCTGTTATTTCCAACTCTCCCGGTTTGATGGAAAAGCTAACTTTTTCATCTGATACCAATGCGGCCCGCAGAATGCATTCCTGGAGCAGCTCTCTCTCCACTTCACTCTGCTCAAACGTTTCCGTTGGAATAACTTGCCGGTAATTCGGGTATCGGCCCTCGACAACCTTTGATACAAGGTAAATTGAATCCACAAAGCCTTTGCCTGTAATTGATTGCTCATCGTCCGTTGCATTTGGGTCATCGGGTATTCTCATTTCAAACGCAACTTGGCGTTCGTTGAAAGAGACTTTGACGGTATCCCCCAAAGAGGGAAGTTTTTCCAACTCACTAACGGTGTTGGCGGGCAAGATGAAGTCGCCGTCGCTACCTTCTTGTATTTGAAGCGCGCGTTCCGTGACTGCCAGTCTTCGGCCATCGGTTGCAACCATGGTTAGTTTTCCTTCAGCAAAAGAGAAGTAGACCCCTCGCAGCATGTAACGTTCTTCGTTAACGGATTGAGCATAGGAAACATTCCGTAACATTTGTGTGAGCTCATCCCTCGATAAATCATGTTGGCTTAAGTTGTCCAGGGCGGGTAGGGGTGGGAATTCTTTGCTATCGATGCCCATTATGTGAAAGAGCGATCCGCGAGTGGAAATTGTTGCCCGATTACCTTCGGGACATTCGACGCTAACCTCCATGCCTGCAAGTTGCCTGACGATACTACCTAGTTCTCGTACGGGCAGCGTTATGGAGCCCGGTTCACTTACGTCGGCTTTGACCGAACACCGAACACCCAAATCCAAGTTGGTCGTGATCAATGAGACTTTGCCTTCGCTGGCTTCAATCAAGACGTTTTGGAGTATTTGCATTGTCTTGCGTGCTCCAACGACGCTGGTTACCAGCTGCAAGCCATTGGCAAAGTGATCGCGGTTAATTTTAAACTTCATTACTGACCATCATTTGTGGGAAATTTCAAGTTACTGGCAAATGATATTTATTAAGTAAATATTTTTTACAAATTATTCCCTATTCTCTAAGACATGTTAAAAACTGACGTAACGACACAAACCACTTACTATAAAGAGGTTGAGGGACGGAGAATTGTGTGCGGCGTGGTTGCTCACATCCAAACGCATGTTTATGGGTAAGAACATTTTCGTATTGCGCTCAACCTATTGACAAAGAAACCAAACTGCCTGTTCATTTTTTGGCGAGGCCCTCCAAATATTTCCAGAAAGACTGGTTTTGTTCGATAAGCTGCTCGTCTTGGATCGGTAATTTACAACGAAAAAGAAAATCGCCGAGCGTATTTTTGTGCAGAATGCAATGGCACGCAAGAGAGTCACCATCTCTTGTAAAGTATATACGAAACCCCTTAACCCTTAAGCGATAAAAGATTTGGCCTGATCGCTGAAACCGGCCCACGGCATCATCTTCCGCAGATAGAATGTCATCGGTTAATGAGCTTAATTTATCAACTAAACCCAACTGCTCGCGTTGATCCAGCTCATTGAGAGCCCCCATGCTTTGGTCACTGAAAGTTAGCTGAAACATACCATTTTCCTACAAAACAAAGACGGAAGACCATAAGGGGCTTAAGGTGACTTCGTCACCATGTTGAAACAATGCTATAAAAAACAGAGAAGCAAAACTTTTATTGCACAAAAACGATCTCAAACCCAAAGGCTGAGCCTATCTGGCCAAAGAGCCATTGTAGGCACGCTCTATAAATTCAGCGAGATGCATAACTTTCGAATTTTGCGATTCTTGTGCCAAATGACGCCGAAGCTGAGAAATACAACCAACGTTGGCGGAAACAACGATGTCTGGACCAGCCTCCTTTACACGAATCGCTTTATTTATCCCAAGTTCATTGCCCATGTCTGGATTCTCAACGTTGTAAATTCCAGCGGAACCACAACAAATTTCAGGATCTGCCAAACTAACCAACTCAATACCCTTGATAGCTTTTAATATGCGACGCGGGGCACCGGAAACCCCCTGTCCGTGTAGAAGGTGACAGGCATCTTGATAAGCCACCCGAAGCGATCCGGAAACTGGTGGTGGAGGAATAAAGCCGAGCTCGTCTAGAAACACGGATAAATCCAAGACGCGCGATGAAAAGACGCAGGCTTTTGCTTCCAGAGAATCACCCTTGAGCAAAAGAGGGTACTCTTGCAGACAGGAACCACAGCCTGCTGCGTTGGAAATGACTGCGTCGCAATCCGCAGGAAAAACCTCAATGTTTTTTTTCGCCAACTCTCTGGCCGTTGGGCCTTCGCCAGCGTGCCAATGCAAAGCGCCGCAACAAATTTGTTCACGAGGAATCACAACCTCCACCCCATGTCGCACCAATATGGAAATTGTTGCGGAGCCGATTGTTGGCTCGAGCACCTGTTGGGCGCACCCTGCCACCAACGCAACACGAGCACGGGTTTTTTCCTTGGGGGTAACTCTTTCCGGCAAGCTGGTTTGAGAGCCCAACCGTTGCGGAAGCAACTCAAGCATGACCCGCATTCTTTTTGGCAACCATTTTGCAAATGGATGTACCAACCTTGAAGCCTTGACCACCAACGAAAATAGACTGGGTCGAGTTAGTATACGAAGAAAGAGTTTCCTGCGCGAGCGATTGAACCACGACCGCGATCGCAAACCCTCCGCCTTTTCCCTGAAAGGACCCACAAGCTCGCGATAGGAGACGCCGGATGGACAAGACGTTTCGCAAGCAAGACAACCCAGACAGCTATCTAAATGAGGAAGGGCTTGATCCAAAGGCAAAGACTCCTCCAGGCACTCCTTCATCAAGGCAATACGACCACGAGGAGAATCCATTTCTTGCCCTAACGGGCCATAGGTGGGGCATGTGGGCAGGCAAAAGCCGCAATGTACGCAGGCTTGCACGGCATCAGCCATTCCCTTACCCGTTGGGCCCAGTTTTTCTATGGGTAACTTATGTCTCACGAAAGGGGAGGGAAGCGGTTTTCGGGATCGAAGACTGCTTTAACGCGATTTTGAATGGAATATTCCACCCGATGACCGATTAAGCTTTCACCAGCATGGCCTTTCAGGACTAACCCCGAAAGTTCCAAGTCACGCAGTACCTTATCCACCTGTTTGGTGGTACCATCGTTAACCCAAGACAACCAAGCAACGTTTGCCGCCATGCCGTAGCGACATTCTACGTCAACTGTGTTTACGGCTGCGTCCAACCGTAACAAATCCCTCGGAGAAATGGGAACTTTCGCGTAACGGGCCTTGTTTCCATTCCATGTAAAATTAGAGACTTTACGCCAATATTCGTTAGCCCCGTCAGTACCTAGGATAAAACCATTTTTTAATTTATTTAAAATGGATTCAGCCCGAAGTCGTAGTGCGGCGGAATTGCCCGCCAAGCGAAGAAACAACCTTCCGTCCGCCTCCAATTCCAAAGCATCGGGTTCCCAATGGGAACGGCTGGCCAAAACCAGCTGATCAAAAGCATCAGCCAAAGTCTTGTTTTCGAAGCATATGGTTAAGAAATCTTCCGGTTTAGGAAAAACCTTGAAAGTCAGCTCCAAAAGGATGGCCAATCGCCCCATGCTACCGGCTAAAAACTTCGGCAAATCAAAACCGGCGGCGTTCTTTACCACCTTGCCACCACTTTTGACAATGACGCCGTTGCCATCCACAAACTGGACACCCAAGATAAAATCCCTCAAACCACCGTACCTAATTCTTCCGGGACCTGAAAGCCCCGTTGCCACAGTACCCCCCAAGGAAGCACCGCATTCGGCAAGTGGAGGGTCAAAAGGCATATATTGACCGTGTTCTCCCAGAACCTGTTCAATTTCCGAAAGCTTTGTTCCAGCCCGAGCCGTAAAGACGTATTCCGAGGGATCGTATTCCGAGATTCCAGTAAAACCGGACATTTCAACAAGGCTTGTTTCCTCTAGATCCCAAAGAGGTTTTTTCGTGCCGGAACCACGCGCTAATAATCGAGAGCTCTCAACGCCTTCTTCACGCAGGCATGAGGCGATCTCTTTTGCCGTGAGACTGCTCATTCGCGTGAAAGAACACCTGCCTGTTCCAAGGGATGCAGCCCTCGCATGGATAAAGCCGGAGCCTCCTTGCCCGGAAACATTTTTCCGGGATTGGAAACAAACTCAGGATCATATGCATCCCGTATGCGTTTCATGAATGCGATGTCTTCCTCACTAAACATTTCACCCAAATAATCACGCTTTTCCATGCCGACACCGTGTTCACCCGTTATGGAACCGCCCATTCGAGCGCACATGTTTAAAATCGCCCCTGCCAGTTTTTCCGCCCTCTCCAAAGAACCTTTCACTGAACCTTCATACAAAATCAGTGGGTGAAGGTTACCATCGCCAGCATGGAAAACATTGGCTACCCGCAGATTGTATTCCTCACCAAGCCGTTTAACTTCAGACAATGCTTCACCCAGTCTGGCTCGTGGCACGACACCGTCCTGCACGATAAAATCAGGACTTAATCGGCCAACCGCCGAGAACGCGCTTTTACGCCCCTTCCAGATAAGAGCCCGTTCCTGATCATCTACCGCGACCCGAACCTCCTTGGCGCCCGAGGAATCAAGAATTTTACTCAACAGAGGGATTTCGCAAGCCAACTGCTCTTCGGTTCCCTCCAGTTCCACGATAAGTACAGCGTCCGCACCGTCAGGGTATCCAGCATGAACCGCGGCTTCAGCCGCTGCTATGGCGAGAGCATCCATAATCTCCATGGCTCCGGGTAACATTCCGGACGAGACAATATCAGACACCGCCTGGCCGGCCGCTTCCAGGGAGTCGTAAGCAACCAATACCGTGTGAAAGGCTTGCACTTCCGGCAACAACCGCAGCGTGATTTCCAGGGCAACGCCAAACAGGCCTTCCGAACCAGCGAATAGCGCGGTCCAGTCAGGCCCGACTCCCTCCAGGCTATCACCACCGAACTCGACGACCTCTCCAGTGGCAAGAACGGCGCGAACTGCAATCACGTGATTGGAGGTCATGCCGTATTTGAGACAGTGGGCACCACCGGCATTGAAGGCTAGGTTTCCTCCAATTGTGCAAATTTGTTGACTAGATGGATCAGGGGCATAGCGAAGGCCGTGTGGAGCCGCTGCACGCGTTACGTCCAGATTGATAACCCCCGGTTCCACCCGCGCAATGCGCAGCGTAGGATCAAGAGCCAAGATGCGATTTAATCGATTTAGGGCAATTACGATACCACCGTCCACCGGCAAAGAGCCTCCGGACAGACTGGTCCCGCTGCCTCTGGCCACAAAAGGAACGTTTTCTCGCTTACAAAGCTTGATCGTATCAATTACTTCTTCGGAGGTTTCCGGTACTACTATTGCCATTGGCTTGACGGCAAAGGCGGTCAAGCCATCCGATTGGTAGGAAACGCGAGAGCCGGCTTCCAGTAAAAGCCGACCTGGTGGATAAATGGTCTCCAATAATGAGACGAATGCATTATCAGTTGGCATTGAAATTATCCGTAATGGCCAAGCAACGGATGCACGGCAACTCGGTCAACTCTATCCGCGCACAAATCTTTTCTGCGCGGAATGTAAAACTCAATAATCAAAGGTCAATGGCTTGACCCAAACGACTGGATTCATCGGCAGCAAGCACGATGCGAAGACTATTTACTGCATCCTCGAGGTGCTCGGTCAAATCGATGTCTTCCCGGATTGCCTTTAGAAAGTATGCTTGTTCACGTTCACATAAGTCGTCATGGCCGGGTTCGTCGTCCATTTCCAATACTTCATCCGGTCGAGCGAATTCTCCCTTCTCATTGAGTTCGGCGGAATGAAAAAGCAACTGGTTGGTACGGCAGTGAGAGTCAACGTCGTCGCTATCCACGGATGACTCTTCGCCGGCAACGATACTCACGCATCCTTTAGGACCGGAAACGTCTTTCACAAAATACGCGGTTTCACTTATCATTGGGCCCCACCCGGCTTCATACCATCCGCAAGAGCCGTCTTCGAACTGTATGTGGAGGGCACCGTAATTTGAGCTATCCTCCGCGATCTGATCGCTCAAGCGAGCTGAAATTCCATGAACACGCGAAGGTTTGCTGCGTGTCATTTGGCACATGACGTCTATATAATGAACGCCACAGTCCACAATAGGAGAAGTGGAGTTGATCAAGCTTTTGTGGGTTTCCCAGTTATCCCCTTTGCTTTGCTGATTTAGATTCATTCTCATGACCAAGGGTTTCCCCAGGCCTTGGGCTATTTCAATGAATCGAATCCAAGAAGGGTGATGGCGGAGTATGTATCCCACAAGCACCTTACGACCAGCGACCTTTGCTTTTTGAGCAATCTCTTTAGCCTTATCTATATTTTCCGCCAAAGGTTTTTCCACGAATACGTGACAACCAGCCTCTAGGGCGGCTAACGTAAAAGGATGGTGGGTCTCCGTATACGAACAGATGGCAACTGCATCAGGTTTGGATACACTAATGGCCTCGTCGAAATCAGTGAACTGAGCAAAAGGGCCGAGTTCATCCACCATGGATTGAGAAGAGGCAAGCGTCCGTGTAACAACACCGCAAATTTCGAAGCCAGCCAACTTTTTATAAGCCCGTGCATGTGAAATCCCCATGTGGCCAGCGCCTACAACTAGAACACGAATGTTTGAAGAATTTGTCATAAGATTAATGGGGTATGTGTTGGGAATTTAAATTATACTTCGATTTGCAACGAGGCAACCTGTACTCTAAGC
>CEUS01550359.1_pt1 | contig 40594 bp, 6 predicted proteins | sample 427031 | NCBI WGS metagenome assembly CEUS01 (sample SAMEA2622837, study PRJEB7988) | marine metagenome | biome: marine biome (ENVO:00000447); feature: marine epipelagic mixed layer (ENVO:xxxxxxxxx); material: "saline water (ENVO:00002010), including plankton (ENVO:xxxxxxxx)" | depth 140 m | reverse complement strand
ACTGTTAGTCAGGAGTTCAGCGTATCAGTGATAAATACAAATGATGCGCCAGTTATAGATCCCCTAAATACTTTTACATTTAATGAAGGCAGCAGTCTGCAGATAGATTTTAGTCAATTTATAATTGATGTGGATATAAATGATTTTCCGGTTCTAAGTGTATCTGACTATAATACATATTCCGATACAATTGGCATTGTTACCATTGATATAAATAATTTTATTGTCAGCTTTGGAGTAACAGATAATGATCTTTCTGGAGTAGCAGAAATAACTTTATTTGTGGCAGATGGTATTGACTCTGACAGTGCAAATGTGAGTATTATTGTCAATCCATTTAATGATAACCCTGTATTGACTGATATTGGGGACCAAGAGATAAATGAAGATTCAATTCTTTATATTCCTCTTTCAGCCTTTGACATAGATAATCCATATAATTATATAACATATTCTGCATCCAGTGATAATGAATCAATAACTGTTTTGATTCCTTCAGGTGGAACTGTTCCAGAGTCTGAAGAAAATCTTAATTTTTCTCTTGATACATTACAAGTTGGAACGATTAATGATTTTTATGGGTCAGACAGTATTGAGGTAACGGTGAGTGATGGATTTTTGACAGATTCCGAGAAGTTTGAATTAACGGTAAACCCGGTAAATGATGCTCCTGAAATTACAGGACAAGTTGAGCTTGAAACATTGGAAGATTTTTCACTAGAAGTATCAATTTCTGATTTAACCGTTTCAGATGTTGACAATGAAAATTTTGTTTTAACTATATTAGATACATTGCTTGACAACAATTATTCTGTTGATAGTTTAACTATCATTCCAGACCCCAATTATTATGGAGATTTGAATGTCTCTGTAGTTGTTGATGATAATGAGAATGAAAATAACTTAAGTGAACCGTTTGATCTGTTAATTACAGTTATGCCTATAAATGATATTCCAATTGCCGATGACATATCTTTAGAAACAGATGAGGACGTTTCTTTAGATTTCATTTTAAGTGGTAACGATATAGAAGGCAGTGAGTTATCCTTTGAGATAATAACAAGCCCGGCTTTTGGTATATTGAGTGGTATTTCTCCTGAAATTACCTTTACGCCTGGTGCAAACTATTTTGGCAATGATTCATTTACATATCGTGCGTTTGATGGTGTTGCTTTCTCTGAGGCTGCAACAGCTACAATTAATGTTAATCCTGTAAATGATTTTCCGGAAATAACTGCTCAGGATGCTCTTTCTACCCCTGAAGATAATCCAATAGATATTACATTTTCTGATTTATCAGTAACTGATTTTGACAATGATTATCCAGAAGGATTTTCATTGATGGTTATGTCAGGTGATAATTATTCTGTAAGCGAATCTTTGGTTACTCCTGATATAAATTTTGTTGGGTCATTGTCAGTTCCGGTAACTGTGCATGATGGAGCAGATACAAGTAATACTTTTGCTTTATCTATAGTTGTCACGCCTGTTAATGATGCTCCAACTTTAGAGACCCCGGCTGCACAAACATCTGAAGAAGATAGCCCACTAACTATTGTTCTTTCATCTATCGATGTAGAAGATAATCCGTTAAGCTATTCTGCAGTTAGTAATGTCTATGACATAGCTGTTTCAATAAATGGAGACTCACTGACCATGATTCCTTCATTAAATTATCATGGTGTTGCACAAATTACTGTAACGGTGAGTGATGGTTTTTTAACAGATGAGGGAACTTTTGAATTAAATATCACACCCGTTAATGATGCACCTTTTATAGACTTGCCAGTTGGGTTTACATTTTCTGAGGATGGTGAACTTGAAAAGGATTTCTCTTCATATGTTGAAGATGTTGATGGAGACAATTTGACACTAATCGCATCAAACATGATCAATGTAATAGTTGACATTGAAGAGTATATAGTGACTTTTGGTGCTGAAGCAGATTTCAATGGAACTGAGGTTATCACATTTACAGTGGATGATAGTGTAGGTCGCTTAGCTGATTCAGATTCATTAACCATAACTGTAACTCCTGTGAATGATGCACCGGTGTTAGAGATTCCAGTTACACAGACGACAGATGAAGATACACCAATAACTATTGCTCTTTCCTCAATTGATGTGGAGAATAATTCATTAACATATTCTGCGGTCAGTGATATTCCTGATGTTGAGGTTTTAGTAAGTGGGGATTCACTGACTATGACTCCTTTATTAAATTATCATGGTACCGCACAAATTACTGTAACAGTTAGCGATGGATTTTTAGCAGATGGGGGAACTTTTGAATTAAATATTACTTCTGTAAATGATGCACCTGAAGCTTTAAATGTGAGTGTTGCTCCTGCTATTCCAGATGATGATGATGATCTTGTTTTGAGTTTTACTTATTTAGATGTGGATGGAGATATTGAAACAGGAACAACAATTACCTGGTTTAAAAATGATGAGCAACAGTCTCAGTTTGCAAATCTAAATATGGTCCCTCGCGATTCTACTTTTTGTTCTGATATATGGTATGCAGAGGTAATTCCATTTGATGGACAAATATTTGGTGAACCGGTAATATCAAACTATGTCGATATTTGTAGTGCAAATAATCCTCCTGTTTGGAGTGAGATACCAGATAAATATATTGAAGAAGACAGTGATGATCACGTGTTAACTATGGTTGGATTAATCACAGATGAATCCATTGTTGATTTGGAATTCAATGTGTTTTTTAATTCAGATACAACCAATTTGAGTGCAAATTTTGATGGAACCGATCTTGTATTAGTGCCAAGGGTCGAAAATTATAACTCATCTATCCCAATTGAATTGATCCTTTCAGCAGATGATGGACAATATTTGATGTATACTGATTATATTTACGTTTATATTGATCCGGTAAATGATTCTCCGGTTATAACCGCTGTTGAAAATCAAATAATCGATGAAGACACACAATTCACCATTAATCTTGAAGGAGATGATATAGATGGTGACGCTCTAAGTTTTACTGCAGTCAGTGGAGATACTGCACTGGTGAGTGTACTGGTTTTAGGTAACCAGCTGAATTTGATCCCTGCTGAAAACTGGTTTGGATCGGTGGATATTTCAGTGACAGCAAGCGATGATATATTAACTGATTCTGATATATTTAATTTGACTGTAACGGCTGTAAATGATGAACCAGTATTATCAGCAATTGGATTGAACACTACTCCTGAAGATATACAATTATCGATATCACTTGATGCTGATGATATTGATGAGGATAATTTAACTTTTACTGCGTTGAGTTTCAATGCAGACGTAAGCGTTGAGGTTGCTGAGTCGCAGTTGACTTTAATTCCAGCCCCAGATTTTAATGGTACGGCTCAGATTGAGGTCTCCGTATCAGATGGTTCATTGATAGATACAGAAATCTTTCAATTCAGTGTAATCCCTGTAAATGATGCTCCTGTGTTAGATTTGATTGGGGAGCAGGAGACGGTTGAAGATGAGTCGCTAACAATTCTATTAACTGCTGAAGATATTGACAATACTAATTTATTTTTTATCTCAGCAAGCGGAGAAGAGTCAAATGTAACAGTGGAAATTGAAGGAGATCAATTGATAATGACTCCTGCTGAAAACTGGTTCGGTGCAGTCAATATATCGGTGACTGTGAGTGATGGTGATTTAGAAGATTCTGAAGTATTCTTATTAACAGTTGACCCCGTTAATGACCCACCTGTGATAAACATAGTAGATGATATTATTTTCGATGAAGATGATAGCCTAATGGTAGACTTCTCTGGTTATTTGAGCGATATTGATGAAGATGGACTGACTTTAACAGTATCTGATTATGACAGCGTTTCAGTTAATATTTCTGAATTTATTGCCACTTTTAATTCGCCGCTAAACTGGAATGGAACAGATATAATGGTATTTACTGTAAATGATAACCAAGGTAGGGCAATTGCTTCAGATTCAGCTTCAGTAATGGTAAGTCCTGTTAATGATGCTCCAATAATAACAGCACAGTTAGAGTTAGAGACTCTTGAAGATATTGATTTAGAAATAGAGCTAGAAAGTTTAACGGTAGAGGATGTAGATAATATGTATCCCAGTGATTTTTCGCTAACAGTTTTAGGTGGTGAAAATTACTCTGTTTATGGTACTGAGATTACTCCAGGACAGGATTACTATGGAACGCTGACAGTTCCGGTTTTTGTAGAAGATGGTAGTGAAGAGAATGGTAGGAGTAACACATTTAACTTAACTGTAACAGTAGCTCCTGTAAATGATGCTCCTGTGATTGTAAGTCAGGTTGAATTGATAGCAATTGAGGAGAGTCAAATAGAGATTTCTATGGACAGTCTTTATATCACCGATGTTGATAACTCATATCCTGATGGTTTCTTATTAACAGTAATGGAAGATAGCTCTTACACTATAGAAGGCACAGTAATTACACCAATAGATGATCTCTTTGGAGATTTAACTGTTAGGATATATGTAGATGATGGTGAAACTGAAAATAGCCAAAGTGATCCATTTGCACTGATGGTATTTGTTGAGAATGTGAATGACGCCCCAGTATTAAACATGGTCTCATCTCAGAGTGTAGAAGAGGAAGGTTTGCTCACGCTTGATCTATCTGCTGTTGACGTCGATGGTGATGATCTGATTTATGAAGCGTTTGGAGAGAGCGAATCCGTTACGGTTACTGTTGTTGATACAGTGTTAACTCTGCTGCCTGCAGAAAATTTTAATGGTACAATAGAAATCACCGTTTTAGTTCACGATGACCATGATGATGATCCAAATGTTTTATCTCTGTATGATACAGAGGTATTTGATTTGAGCGTGACCTTTGTAAATGACCCACCATCCATTGCCCTTGATGATTTAAATGGCAACTCCTTGTCATTTTCATTTGAAGAAGATGGTAGTTTGACGAAGGATCTATCACCTTATGTATCTGATGTGGACCTGATCTATAACGACAATCTGAGTTTATCTGTGTCGGGCAATGAGAATGTTTTGGTGAGTATTGATGAGCTTAGTGTTACCTTTGGTGGTACAGAAAACTGGAATGGAAGTGAGACTTTAGTTGTCACCGTTCAAGATAGTTCAGGTGAAACAGCCTCCGATAATATAAGTGTAATTTTGACGCCTGTGAATGATTCACCTGTGTTTGTAGATTTAGCTAATACTGTGGCCACAGAGGAAGAGATTCCGTTGACAGTCACACTATCAGCTATTGATCCAGAAGGAGATAATATTGTTTTTTCGGCAATTGGTGATGACAATGTCAGTGTATCAGTTGTTGGGCAGTTGCTGACAATGACACCAGAGCTGAACTTTTATGGTTCAGCAAGTATATCTGTTATTGCGAGCGATGGTTTTAAGGACAGCTCTGAGGTCTTTGCTTTAACTGTGACCCCTGTGCAAGATTCACCAGTTGCAATTAATGACCTGTATGCTGTTGATGAAGGAGGAATATTAATAGTAGGTATATCAGAAGGATTGCTAATAAATGACTCAGACCCTGATCTAGATGTGCTATCAGTGATGCTTGCATCCAATGTTACCAATGGAGAGTTGGTGCTAGAGAGTGATGGTTCATTCAGCTATGAGCACAACGGCAGCGAAACATTAAGCGACAGTTTCATTTATTACGCATTTGATGGAATAGATTCTTCAGAAACAGCGGTAGTTTCAATAACAGTTAATCCGGTCAATGATGCTCCCATATCATCTGACGTTAGTATACAAACGAATGAAGATGAGGAGGTCACTATATCTTATTCAGCGACTGATGTTGACAATAATGATGCACTGCTGACCTTTGAGATTATAACTGGGCCGATAAGTGGAAGTGTCTCAAATGGGACTTACATGCCGGAGCTTAATTTCAATGGAACGGACAGTTTTACTTATAAAGCTTTTGATGGAACAGACTATTCAGATCCTGCACTAGTTTCAATTGTTGTAGATCCAGTTAATGACGCACCAACAGCAATAAACGGAAATATTGAGTTAAATGAGAATACAGCTATTCTAATCGATTATTTGACTGTAGTGAATGATGTGGATGAGGACATCCTCGCAATTAACATAGTTTCTCAGCCTACATATGGTAGTATTGAAAATGATATTTATACTCCTAATCCAGGTTACAGCGGTACAGACCTGTTGGTATTCCAGGCATATGATGGAGAACTTTTATCAAATCAAGCTTCAATTTCATTTACAGTAATAAATGTAAATGATCCACCCGTTGCTATTAGCCAGGACCAATACTTAAATGAAGATAATAGTACATCTTTCTCCCTATTTGGGTCGGACCCTGACGGAGATGATATAAGTTTTAGTTTGGTTGGGGAGCCTGGGAATGGTACAGCGCAATTGGTTGGAGATTTAGTTGTTTATACGCCGACGGCTGACTTTTTTGGTAATGATCAGGTTCGCTTTGTTGCAAATGATGGAGAGTTTGACTCTGAAGAGGGTATTATCACTATGTATGTAATTGGAACAAATGATGTGCCTACTGCCATTGATGCTACATTTGAAGAATCCGACACATATGATTTTAGCACATTAATAAATGATCCAGATGGCGATGTCCTTATGTTAACATCTGTACCACCGGGGTCTGCAGATACACTTGAAACTTTAGAACGTGGAAATTTAATTCCAATTGGTGATTTTATTTACGAATATGAGCCATATGAAGATGAATATCCAGATGGTGATGTACTATTATATAAAGCTTCTGATGGTATATCAGAAACTGATGTCAAAGTTGTAATATTCAATTTTAATGGTGCAGGTGGGCTGCGATTGGGAGAGGCAACGGCATTAAATGATAATGTAAACATTGGAGAAGATGAAACAAAAGAATTATCACTTATTGGTTTTGATGGATTTCATGATTGGTTACTTGATGAGTCTTCTATAATCAATATCATAGGTCAACCGGAACATGGATCTTTAACAGAGCCTGTTCTCTCAATAGAAAATTCAGATACTGATGTTGCTGTTTGGCTTACTACATACCAGCCTGACCCAAATTATTTTGGTGTTGATTCGATTACATTTACTGTTGAAAACACTAATAATCCGAATGATCCAGAAACTTCTCCGGCAACAATCTCAATTATTGTTAGTCCTATTAATGATGCTCCGCTGCTAGATGTAATTGAGGATCAAATCGTTGATGAGGACCAGCAATTGACGGTACCGATCTCCTATGATGATTATGATGGAGATATATTATCAATATCTCTCAGTTCATCAAATGAGAATGTTGATGTTAGCTATGAAGGTTCATTTTTAACCATTGCACCTATTATTAATTATTATGGCTCTGCAAACATAACTGTCACTGTTGATGAGTCAGCAGGTGAATATCAAACATCAAGAAATTTTGGTGTCACTGTAGCGCCTGTTAATGACTCTCCTGTATTAACTGCTGTAAATGATCAAATTATGAATGAAGATGATATTTTAACAGTTATGCTTTCAGCTAGTGATTTGGATGGTGATGAGATGGTATTTAGTGCATTTAGCAGTGATGCGGAAAATGTAACAGCAGTGGTGACTGGTAACCAGCTTACTCTTACTCCTGCAAGCAACTGGAATATTGATGTAGATATAACAATTACAGTAACTGATATACCGTCTAATGAGAGTGGTGATGCCCTTTCAGATTCAGAGGTAATTTTGCTTCAGATTCAGGAAGTCCCGGATGCACCAGTAATGGGAGAATTAGTTGACCTTTCAACACCAGAAGACACGCCAATTGTTCTAACGCTGGGAGCTTCAGATGTGGATGGAGATGAGTTGACTTACAGCGCAATTAGTGAGAACTCTGATCTTGTGATTGCGACAATTTTTGATGATCAATTAACACTTACCCCTGTGTTAGATTGGAATGGTGAATTGGATATTTCTGTTACAGTGGACGATGGAGAGCTCTATGATACCGAAGTTTTTGAGTTTACAGTTATACCTGTAAATGATGTGCCTACGATTGATTTGCCTGAGAGCTTTACTTTTGCTGAGGATGGTAGTTTGTTTGCGGATTTCAGCGGATTTGTGGATGATATAGATGAGGATGGGTTAGAGCTCACTGTGTCAGAAAATGTAAACATCACAGTATCAATTGAAGAGTTAGGAGTAACTTTTGGAACTGCTCAAGATTTTAATGGCTCAGAGGTAATTATTTTTACAGTAAATGATAACCAAGGTAGAGCTGTTGCATCTGATACTATCAACATTATTGTCACTCCAGTAAATGATGCTCCTTATTTAACCACATTAACACAGGAGATGAATGAAGATGAAACAATGACAGTTGAGGTGACAGCATTTGACCCTGAGGGGGATTTATTTGAGTTTACAAACATCTTGAGCTCTGATGCATACCATGTTCCAATTTTAGTAGACGGAAATGTAATAACCTTCAGTCCAATTTCAAATTGGTATGGAGAGGTTGACATTTCTGTGACAATCAGTGAAACAATTACTGATGACCAGTTGGTAGCAACTCAAGTTTTTATGCTCGTGGTTAATCCTGTGAACGATCCACCTGTTCTTTCAGCTATAAATGATTTGGATATTGAAGAAGATATTGAGCAGTCCATAACTCTGTTAGCTGAAGATGTAGATAGTGAAGATAATCTAGTATTTTATGGAACCAGTAATAGTGAAGATGTAAATGTTTATGTATTAGAAGATCAGCTGGTCATTGTTCCTGCTGATAATTATTATAACTATGAAATCAATCCTGATTATGATCCTGAGACAGATGATGCAGAAGACAGTCTCCTAGTTTATATACCAGATAGCGTCACTGTTAGTGTAAATGATGGAACAGTCCTCGATTCCAGGTCATTTTCAGTAAGAATTACGCCTGTTGGAGATCCTCCCATTCCCGAATCTTTCAGTGCAGATTTGGAAGAAGATACAGAAGCTTATCTTATATTGTCTGCTACAGATATAGATAGTTATGATGATGATATGACATTTTATATTGTTGACTATCCTTTGCATGGTGATTTAGAGCAGCAGGCCAGGGCAATTGATGTGTATAACTACATTCCTGATAACAATTATTCTGGTTCTGATCAGTTTACCTATCGTGTTTATGATGGCGAATTGTATTCAGAGGGGTTGGCTACGGTGCTTCTGAATATCATTCCAATAAATGATCCTCCCGCTGTATTAGAAGATTTCTATGTTGCAAATGAAGATGAAGGTCTTATTATTTCTGTGGATGAGGGAGTACTTGAAAATGATATAGATGTGGAGAGTGATGAATTAATTGTTATTCCAGTTGATACTGTTTCGAATGGAGGTACAATAACTTTGAATGGTGATGGTTCATTTGTTTATAGCTCTATTTCAGGATTTACGGGAACTGATGTCTTTTCCTATAAAGCTTTTGATGGCGAATATTATTCAAATGTAACCAGTATCTCAATAGAAGTTGGTGCCGTTAACGATTTGCCGATTGCTGAATCAATGAATATAATCATTGATGAAGATAGTGAAACATCTATAACTCTAGTTGGATATGATGAAGATTCAAATGATGAAGAGTTGACATTTGTAATTGTTGATTCTGCTTCACATGGAACACTTGTTTTTGAGCGGGCTGTTGGGGAGTATAGCTATACTCCTGACAGCCACTATTATGGTGAAGATGGTTTTACATATAAAGTATTTGATGGACAAAATTATTCTAATATCGCTGACGTAACCATCACAATTAATCCAATAAATGATTACCCTGTATTAGGAGATGTGTCTAATCAGGAAACAGCTGAAGATACTCCACTGGAGTTCGGTGTTGTTTGGACAGATGTTGAAAATGATTCAGTAGTCCTTGAAATTGTAGGAGCTCCTTTAAATGGAAGTGCAGAAGTAGTTTTTGGAGATTCTGTGAGATATACACCCGATGGTGAGTATAGCGGAACTGATAATATTGTCTTGCAAGCAGCTGAGGTGGAAGGTGGTTTGACATCCAATCAAATAAGTATCACTATATCTATCACACCTGTAAATGATTCGCCTTTAGCAGAGTCATTTAATATTGAGATGGTAGAAAATGTTCCTATCACAGTTGTATTAGTGGGTTATGATGAAGAAACTGATGATGAAAACCTTATTTTTGATATCGTAGACTCACCATCACACGGAACCTTGACATCAACCAGGGCGGTTGCGGAGTATACTTATACACCTGAGACCAACTATAATGGTAACGACAGCTTTACATATCGGGTGTTTGATGGAGATATTTATTCAAATCTTGCAACTGTGTCCATTTTTATTGATTCTGTGAACACTGCTCCAATGATAGCGGAAATTCCGGATCAGGTTACCTCTGAGGATACACAGCTGGAAATATCTGTTTCAGTGTCAGATGGCGAGAACGATGCTGTTGAGATTGAAATTGCAGGTAACCCACTCCATGGTGCAGTTGACAGTACAACTACAACGGACGGATTCAACTTTATAGTATTCTACTCTCCAGGATTCGGATTCAACGGATCTGATAACATAGTATTACAAGCGACAGAGCTAGAGAGCGGTTTATCGTCTGATCAAGTGAGTGTATCTGTTACAGTCACTCCTGTAAATGATATTCCAGTTGCAGAGGATATTATCCTGGATATGGTGGAGGATGATACCGTATCTATCACGGTTGTTGGTTATGATGAAGAGACTGCAGATGAGAATCTTACATTTGAGATATTAACTGAACCAACTATGGGGGTACTTACTTCAGGCAGAGCTTTGGCATATTATACCTATATACCATACCCAGATTCCTCAGGTGTGGATGGATTTACCTATAGAGTGTATGATGGCCAGGACTACTCAGAAGCTTCTCAGGTTACAATATCAGTTATTCCGGTAAATGATCCTCCTATTTTGGAGGAGGTTGAAGCGCAGGTTATGGATGAGGATAGTCAGATAACACTTACATTGTCTGCAGAGGACATTGATAACTCTGAGTTATTCTTTAGTTCAAGCAGTATAAATGAATCAATTGCTGTTTCTACTTTTGGAAATTTGTTAACTATTATACCTGAGCCAAATTATTTTGGGGAGGCGGTTATCACTGTAGTTGTAAGTGACGGAGATCTCACTGATTCTGATACGCTTGCACTAACCATAGCAGCTATAAATGATGAGCCTGTGGTCTCAGCTTCCATGGGTGATATAGAGCTAGATGAGGATAGCTCTGAGCTGATATTTGCAGACCTTGATACAGTATTTCAAGATGTGGATGGAGAGTTAACGTTTGATCATACCAATGATAACCCTGCTCTCCTGACAGCCAGTATTCATGAGATAACACATGTAGTGACAATAAGTTTTGGTGAAAATCAAAACGGAACAGCAGCCCTAATATTCTCTGCAACTGATGATGATGGTTCAACCATAGCTGATGAAATTTTCATTACGGTTAACCCCGTGAATGATGCTCCAATTTTAACTGTGTATGATATAGCTCCATTTGAAACGAATGAGAACGAAGATTTAGATATTTCTCTTACAGTATCCGATGTTGAGGAAGATGCGGTTGAGCCAGCGATTGTTTCGGGACCATATCACGGTACGTTCAGCACAGCTATCGCTGAAAGCGGATTTACTTTAACTTACTCACCGGAGCCGGGATTTGTTGGAAATGACAATATGGTGGTGGAAGTTATTGAGATTGCGGAGGGCATCTCTTCAAATCAAATTGGAATTTCTGTGGAAGTATTTTCTGAGAATGATATCCCAATAGTTTCCGATTTTAATTGGAGTGTTATGGAAGATAGTAGCACAGAAATTCTTCTACAAAGTTTCGATGCAGATGGTGATGAGTTAACCTATCAAATAGTGAGCTCTCCCGAGCATGGTGAATATGATCTGGATAGCGGGATATATTCTCCGCATTTAAATTATTTTGGGTCAGATAATTTTACTTATAAAGCCTATGATGGGTTTGCTTTTTCAGATACTGCTGAGGTATCGCTTACAATTCTAGCTATAAATGACTCACCAACTGTAAGTGACACATTGATAGCAATTACTGATGAAGACTCAACATTTACTTTAAACGCAGAGGATGCTGATGGTGATATTTTAACGTTTAGTTTTGTCCCGATGGATAACAACACAATCTTAGGTGGTTCCGTTACAGATGATGGAACCGGAAGCTATGTATATGACTCAGGCTCTAACACGTCTAATCAAGATTTTATTTTATTCAAAGCGAAGGATGATTTATCTGAATCATCCCTAAAGTTGATCACATTTTCAATTTCAGGAGGAAATTTATTTGCTGGAAGGGGTACTCCAGTTGCGTTAGCTGATAATGTTGAGGTTACAGAAGATATTACAACAAATATTTCACTTGTTGGGTTTGACGAGAACCAATTTTCTGATGGTGCATTTATCACTATTACACAAACTCCCACAAATGGTAGTCTAGATGAGCAGGTAGTAGTTGATGTTGGTGTTTCAGAGATAGCACAGTGGACTGTTGCATATACACCAGATCCTAATTTCAGTGGAACGGATGAAATTAAATTTACAGTTAATAATCCCGGCAACTCTGATAGCGAATCTCAAGAGGCAACCATCTCTATCACAGTAAATACAGTTAATGATTTACCGGTTATTACCGATATAGAGGATACCACCATACTTGAAGATGAATCGCTGTCTTTATATATAGAAGCTGCAGACCCTGACAATGCTTTGATCCTCTCTGTTCTTTCCAGTGATAATTTAAATTTTGATGTTAGCTGGACAAACTCAAATCTCTCTGTAACTCCAGACCCGAATTATAGCGGGTCAACAACTATTACCCTAACTGCATCTGAAGATAGTGGAGAAGGTGCGGATATATCAGAGTCCTTTGTTTTAACTGTTTCACCAGTGAATGATTATCCGCAAATCACCTCAATTTATGAGACAGTCACTACGCTGGAAGATGAGATATTTACTCTTATACTGAGTGCCAGTGATGTTGAGGGTGATGATTTAAGTTTTACGTTGGTTGGAGAGATCCCAGATGGTATGACAATTTCCGGTTCTACTATTGAGTGGGCTACGGACAATGATGATGTGGGTGAGCATACTATTGAGGCGAGGGTTTTTGAGCCCGCATCACCGACCGCTTCAGACACAGTGAGTTTTGTGTTGGTAGTTGAAAATGTGAACGATACACCAGAGATATCAGTCATATCCTATCCAGGTGAAATAGCTGAGGACTCTTTATCTGTATTTCAATTTATTCCTCTTGATATTGATTCAGATGATATAAATATTGGTGTTTCAGTTAGCAGCTTGAATTCGAATTTACTTCCAGCTGACTCTATTTCTATTGAGCCAGCAGATTCGTTTATTTCAGGAGATACTGTCACGGTTACCTTGAGCCCTGCTTTAAATCAAAATGGAGAAACATCCATAATAATTGAGGTAATGGATGATGCTTTAGCGGTGGCCTCAAAAGATTTATTGTTCACCATTAATAATGTGAATGACCCTCCGGTCATTGCTAATATTGATTCACTAGAAACATGGGAAGATCAGGAGCTTCAGGTTACGTTAAATATTACAGACCCTGAAAATGATTATGACGACATAACAATCTGGGCCGCGGTATCAGAAAATGAGGATCTGGTAACTCTCAATACCACAGAAAGTAATGTTTTGACTGATAATGTTCTCGAGCTAAGTCCTGCACCAAATGCTGTTGGGACAGCTACAATATGGGTTTTTGCTGATGATGGAGAATCGTTCAATGCGGATTCTGATACAATGTTCTTTAATTTGACAGTTTTAGATGTGAATGATCTTCCAATAATATCAGGGCTTCCAGGATCTGGACAATTATCTGGAACTGAAGATTCTGAATTGCTACTTGCGCTTTCTCCTTTTGATGCGGATCCTTATGACCAACTGACTCTTTCTGTTAATACAGATAATTATGGACTTTTTCCTGAGGGCTCAATAACTGTTGACCCGCCAACCTCACTGAGCGGTGTGGAGAGGCAAGTAATTTTTGACCCGGCCTCAAATCAATTTGGCTCAGCGGTTGTAATGATATCAGTATTTGACGGCAGTGAAACTATCACGGAGCAATTGCTATATACAGTTAGCCCAGTTCCAGATGCTCCAATCATTACTCCGATCAGTGATCACTCTACAGTAGCGGGGGAGAACTATGGTGTTACCGTAATTGCCATGGATCCTGAGGGTGATAATGTTACATTTGAGTTGGTATATGGCGAATATTCCCCGGAGGGTATGGAAATTGACTCTCTGACTGGTGTCATTACTTGGTTTCCACAAATCGAAGATGCGAGCGATGATCCATATTCAATCAGAGTAAGAGCTAAAGAAGACAGCTTTCATCAGCTAAGCAGTATCATGACCTATGAGTTGACAGTGAAGCTAAACAATGCAATTCCTCAGTTTGGCTCTATTCCAGAAACAATTATAATGAATGAAGATGAGTCTGAGGCATTTACACTTTTACCGATGGATGCTGACCCAGCGGATAGTTTAACGGTCACTGTCATCACAGATAATTCTTTATTGTTTCCTGAAGGTTCCATTAGTGTCTATCCTGAGACAGATTTAAGTAATGTAATACGACAAATTTCAATTAATCCTTCTGAAAATCGTTTTGGTGAAGCTGTAGTTATTTTAACGGTAACAGATGGCTCTGGTAGTTATAGTGATCAGTTTATCACTTTGGTGAACTCTGTCAATGATGCTCCAATTATTACACCCATTGTAAATCAATCTACGATGGTAAATGAGATATACTCATCTTCTGTATTTGCGGTTGATATTGAAAGTGATGAGTTGTTCTATTCTCTCACTACTTCGCCTGAGGGAATGACGATAGGTGAACAAGATGGTGAGATAAGTTGGTCGCCTGGTAGTGGTGAATTAGGTATAGACTCTGTTAGAGTCAGAGTGGCGGACAGTGGTACACCTTCCCAGTACAGCGAGATAGGATTCCAATTGACCGTTGTAGATGTCAATACTATTCCAAATCTTGGAACTGATTTTCCAGAGTCTGTTTCTATAGATGAAGATGAAAATATTGTGCTTACAATCGTGCCTGAAGATCCAGATAGTGAGTCCTCTCTAGCAGTTGGCGTTGTTACCAATAATCAAATTTTATTCCCTGAAGGATCAATTACAATAGAGCCGGAGACCGCAGGTAATGGAATCCTACGGTTGGTCAACTTAAATCCAGCAGAAAACAGTTATGGTGAGGCTATCGTTATAGTTACAGTTTCAGATGGTCTCGAAAGTTTCAGTGATCAGTTTAGTGTAACTGTATCTCCTGTTAATGATGCTCCTAGTATTGTTATCCAGGATACCTTAACTACTAATGAAGATATACCGATTACCGTTGATCTTCTCGATTTTATGGTAACGGATATTGATGATGTGTATCCAGGAGACTTTACATTGACACTTGTTCCAGGAAACAATTATTCAATTGACAGCACAACCGTCACCCCTGCATCCAATTTTGCGGGAATTTTGAATGTCCCGATTTATGTTAATGATGGAGAAGATAATAGCGAAATAGATACACTAAATATTGTGGTAGTAGAGGTCAATGATGCGCCTGCAGTATTTCCTGATTATTACACTGTTCCAGAGGACAGTGTAATAACCGTGGATGTTGCCACAGGATTTTTAGTTAACGATATTGATCCAGAGGGAGACTCATTTTCCGCAGTATTAATAGATGATGTGGACCACGGTCTCCTGTTTTTTAATAGTGATGGCTCTTTTACATATAGACCTGCTCCTGACTATTCCGGGTTAGATCAGTTCGTTTATCAAGCTGTGGATAGTGAGGGCGCATTATCTTTAGTTGGTACAGTTACAATAGGAATAAATGCTACGAATGATGTTCCTATCGCTGTCAATGATAGTTTTACGTTTAATGAGGATGATACCCTAGCAGTTATCGACTCTTTGGGGGTATTGATAAATGATTTTGATGCTGATCCAGATCAGGTGCTTTCAGCTTTCCTAGTTAGCAATGTATCTAACGGAACATTATTTACAGTAGATTCAATCCCTGATCTTATTAGTGTTGGAACCACCTTTAATGGAAAGTTTTACTATCTACCTGAAGATAATTATTTTGGAACTGACCAATTTATTTATGCAGCATTTGATGGTTATGCGCAGTCCAACTTGGATACCGTTTTCATTACCATAAACCCAATTAATGATGCACCAGAACTGGTTATTTTGGATGTAGACACGGATGAGGAGGTTTCGCTGACAATTACTGTTTCGGGAACTGATGTTGATTCTGGAACCGGTACAAATGATGCAAATGAGTTAACCTATTCTGCAGAAAGTTTGAATCCTGAATTTGTTTCTGTTTTAATGAATGATGATCAGCTAACCATGATACCTGCTCTAAACTTCCATGGAGAAGTGGAATTTAGAGTAACAGTAATTGATGACGGAGATCTGAGCTCTGAAGAAATTTTTGTATTGACGGTAAATCCGGTTAATGATGCACCTACTATAGATCCAATTGCACCTCAGCAAACAGATGAAGATCTAGTTTTTACAATAGATATTTCTGGAGATGACGTTGATACAGGTACAGGTACAGGAGATGAGAATATTTTATCCTTCATTGCAATTAGCAGTGATTCTAGCTTGGTAGTTGCAACCCCATCGGATAGCTCAGGAGTAGGAAATGAGTCTCTTACATTTTATGTTCAACAGGATCAAAATGGAGAGGCCTTAATTACAGTAATTCTTACTGATAATGGTGGTTTGAGCGACACAACTCAGACTACACTAACTGTTATTGCTGTCAATGACGCACCCGTTATTGCAGCAATACAAGATACCTCAACATTGGAAGAAATTCCACTAACACTCACGGTTATTGCAACAGATGTGGAAGAAGATGATTTAGCACTATCAGCGGAAAGTTCCAGTCCAGGTGATGTGGGCGTTTCTTTTGATATAAATAACCTAACTATTACACCTGCAGATGATTTTAATGGTACAGTAGATATTACTGTCACTGCTTTTGATGGCTTTTTATATGGTAGTGAAACCTTTTCTGTAGTTGTTGATTCAGTTAATGATGTACCAGAAGTTTCAAATGTATCTATTACCCCAGAATCTGGAGATTTGGTTCCGGGCTTAGATGATGATCTAATTTTAAGTTATGACTATTCTGATGTTGAAGGTGATGTCGAAGATAGTACTATAATTACATGGTATAGGAATGGATTTGAGCAGGAAGAATTTGCCAATGAAACGATAGTTCTTAGTAGCGCTACCACATGCGATGAAGTTTGGTATGCAACCGTTCAACCACATGATGGTGAACTTTACGGTGATATAATCACTTCTAATGAGGTTATCCCATGTGGTGATAATACTACACCAGATTGGCAGGAGATTAGCGTTTTGAATATCGGTGAAGATAGTGGGCTAAATGTTTTCACAATGGACTCAACATGGATAATCGATGCAGAGCAATCGCTGTCACAAATTGATTTTCACGTTGAAGCAAACTCAGACACCGTACGCTTAAGCGCAGCGTTTGAGGATAGTGAATTATTATTAACAACCCTAGTAGAAAACTTTAATTCAGTTGATCCTATAAATCTAACTTTAACAGCCGATGACGGTGACTATATAGATACAACCTATATCAATATTTACATAGATCCGGTTAATGATGAGCCAATATTATCAGGAATTGGTGCTCAGTTCACAGATGAGGATGAGGATTTCAGTATAGATTTAATGTCATATGATGTGGATGTTGAGACGAATGATCAGGAATTAACCTATAATGCACAGAGCAGTGATGAGAGTTTAGTGATAGTGAGTGTTGAGTCTGGAGATGGTAGTGGGTCGGGGATACTGATATTTGATGTTCAGGATAACCAGAATGGTACAGCTAGTATCACGGTAACTGTAACAGATAGCGAGGGAGTTGCAGATAATGAGACGATTATCTTAACAGTAAATGCAGTGAACGATGCTCCTGTTTTGAGCTATATTGGGAATCAGGAGACACCAGAAGACACATCACTTGTGTACACACTAGTCGCAACTGATGTAGATGATTTTGGATTGAACTTCTCTGCTGAAAGTGATAATAGTTTGGTGACTGTATCTGTTACAGATGACAATACCTTGACCATGGTCCCAGATGATAATTATCATGGGACAGCTAACATAACGGTAACTGTAAGCGACGGATTTTTGACTGATGAGGAGACTTTTATTCTAACGGTCATGCCTGTAAATGATGTACCTACTATAGATATACCATCAGAAATTTCCTTTGAAGAAGATTCAGGATATACAGAAGATTTTAGTGGTTACGTAGGTGACATTGATGAAGATGAGTTAACTCTGACAGTCTCTGATACAATTAATGTTGTCGTCTCAATAGATAATTTTGAAGTAACATTTGGTGCGGTAGAAAATTACAATGGTACTGAGACCTTAATATTTACTGTTAATGATTCTCAGGGTAGAGCAATAGCATCTGATAGTATAGACGTAATAGTAGCTCCTGTTAATGATTCACCAGTGCTAGCAGAAATTGGTAACCAAGAGACACAGGAAGATACACCGCTAGAATATCTATTAGAGGCAGCGGATGTAGATAACCTTGAATTGAACTTCTCTGCTGAAAGTGATAATGAATTAGTGAGTGTTTCCGTTGATGATAGCATGTTGACCATGACTCCGGATGAGAATTATTTTGGAGAGGTAAATATTACAGTATCTGTCAGCGATGGATTTTTAACAGATGAAGAGACATTCACTCTTGCCATCACGCCTGTTAACGATGCACCCGAAGCTCAAAACGTAGCAATAGATCCCGCGCTACCCACCTTAAATGATGATTTGATTTTAAATTATGATTATTTTGATATTGATGGAGACATAGAGATTGGGTCTGTGTTCACCTGGTTCAAGGCAGATACAGCGGGCTCTCCATTTATTGAACAATTACAGTTTGCAAATAGCGATACCATACCAAGTGAAGTTACAATTTGTCAAGAAGAGTGGTATGTAGCTGTTGCCCCTAATGATGGTCTGCTATTTGGTGATTCTGTTAGCTCAAATACAGTCACAATTTGTGCAGAAAATACTCCGCCAGTGTGGACGGACATCCCAGATATATATATTGATGAAGACAGCGAAGAAAATTCCTATGATATATCCGATTATATTGATGATGAGACAGCCGATTACAATTTATTATTTGGGGTTGAGTATAATTCTGACCCACTTCATTTAGATGCATATTTTGAAGGACCTGAGCTAGTTCTAAGTACATCAGTTGAGCACTATAATACGGATGGTGAAGCACCGATCAGCTTGACTCTATATGTATACGATAATCAATATACAGTCACAAATGAAGTTGATATTTTTATAAATCCTGTGAATGATGCACCAATTGCAGTAAATGATTCATTTGTTACCAATGAAGATTTAGAGCTCACCGGTGATGTGCTTACCAATGATATTGAAATTGAGGGTGATTCACTAACTGTAGAAATAATAAGTTACACATCTCACGGAGAGCTAGAGATGGATAGTCTTGGAATGTTTTCATATTTGCCATCCGAGGGTTTTGCTGGTAATGATCAGTTCCTTTATCGTACAAGTGACTATATGCTAAACTCAAATGTTGCTGTTGTGACTATCACAGTCCTGCCAGTTAATGATCCTCCTGAAGCAGAAAATATTTATGTGACATTAATCGAAGATGGAAACACTGTAATTGCTTTGGAAGGTAGCGATGAAGATACAGAAGATGATTCACTCTTAATTGAAATAGTAGAGCAACCATCCAATGGTACTTTAGAGCTTACCAATAGAATTTTAGCAACCTATTTATATTCACCTTTTGATAACTACAATGGTAGTGATTCATTTACATATAGAGTTTCCGATGGGGAGCTATCAGATACAGCTGAGGTCACACTTACAGTTACAGCTGTGAATGATGCGCCAGTAGCTGAGGATGATAATTTCGAGTTGAGTGAGGGTGTCACGGCAACTTTCCCCGCTCCGGGATTACTTGAAAATGATTTTGATATTGACAATGAGCTTTCAGATTTAACTGCGGTGGTTGTGGGAGTAGCTTCCCATGGTTCTTTGAGCTTAAATGCAGATGGGTCTTTCACATATACTCCAGATGATGAGTTTAGTGGTACCGATTATTTTTATTACCAAGCCAGTGATGGTGAGGACCAATCAAATACCGGGATAGTTACGCTGACGGTAATTCCTTTGAACGATGCTCCCGTTGCAGAGGACCTAAGCCTTACCTTTCAGGAAGACGTGATAAGCTCTCTGACTCTTATTGGAATTGACCCAGATACACCAGACAGTTTATTGACATTTGAGATTATCAGTGACCCTGTAAATGGTTCCCTAGCTCCGCAGGGAAGAGTAGCATTTGAAAGTTGGGTTTATACTCCTGACTCTGATTTTAATGGTGGTGACAGTTTTGAGTACAGTGTTTCTGATGGGCTGTTGTCAGATAGCGCGGTTGTTTTTATTACAATAAGCCCAGTTAACGATGCGCCTATAGCTCAAGATGATTCTTTTACAACTCTTGAGGATGCTCAGCTCACAGACAATATCCTTACTAATGATTCAGATATTGACAGTGATTCATCTGCTATAACCGCTATCATTATCGGAACCACCGCACATGGAACACTGTCATTTAACATTGATGGTTCATTCACCTACTCACCAGACCCAGGGTTCTCCGGTTTAGACCAGTTTTTCTATCGAGCCAATGATGAGGAAAACCAGTCAAATACAGCTACAGTTACTATTACTGTAAATGCAGTAAACGATCCACCCATTGTGGAAGATCTGTCTGTGGTTGTTCAGGAGGAAGAAAGTGCCTCCATCGCTTTTGTGGCCTATGATGAAGATTCAGAAGATAGCACACTGGTTTTTGATATTGTTGATGGTCCAAGTCATGGTAGCTTAACTCAAAATCTTAGAGCATTGGATTTATGGATGTATGTACCTAATACCAACTTTGTCGGGAGTGATTCATTTACCTATAGTGCGTTTGACGGGGATGATTCATCTGCTCTTGCCATGGTATCTATTGAGATAACGGAAGTAAATGATACGCCAACTTCAGAAAATGTAGAGATAACATCTGCTGGTGAGACCTCATTTACGTTTGATATATCAGATTACATTGAAGATATAGAAACCGACGACTCTGAATTGAATGTGGACTTTTTATATGGAGGTGGTATTAATGGTGGAACTGCTGAGATTAACGAATTAATGGTTACCTATACGATGGTTAGTTCAACCAGTATTGATTATATTCCTTATAGAGTCAGTGATGGTATTGCAATGAGTACAATGAGTTTGCTTACTATAACAGATTTACCAGGAGATAATTCACGTAACAGGCAATCACTATTTGCTGTTAATGACACGGTATTTGTTACTTATGGTAGTACGATTCCACTTACTTTCCAGGGGCTAGATGTCTCCTCACCGTTTGAACAGTTAGTGATTGATATTTCTTCAATGCCTGTTAGTGGGTATTTATCAAATTTGAGCGACCACATATATACTGAGGGTGCACCCTCTACCAGTCAAACAGCTGACTACACTCCTACAGTAAATAGCTCCTCTATAGATAGCGTGGTATTTAAGGTCACGAACAGCAGCTCTGAGGAAATTGAGAGACATATTATTATCAATATTATTCCGGTAAATCTCGCACCTACACTGGCTGATATAGACGACCAGCTTGTTGATGAAGATGGAGAGATAAGTCAAAACATTAATCCAACAGATCCAAACACAAATGATCTATTGACAGTATCACTCTCTAGCAATAACCTTGATCTATTTCCTGAGGGAAGTATCAGTGTTTTACCCATTACAGCAGGCAGTGGAATAGAACGAACAATAGCCATGAGTCCTTCAAATAATGAAAATGGTTCAGCTTTAATAACTGTTTATGTTACAGATCAAAGTGGTAGCAGTGCAACACCTCAACAATTTACTGTTAATGTGACCCCGGTAAATGACGCTCCTATGGCGTTCAATGATAGTTATAATGTTGATGAAGGTGGAACAATATCTGAATCATCCCCAGGGATTTTAGCAAATGATGTTGATGCAGAGGGTAATTCTCTATCTACCATTTTGATAACAGATGTGTCCAACGGGGTATTAACTCTAAGCTCTGATGGTTCATTTACCTATCTCCATGATGGAAGTGAGACTACCAGTGATGAGTTTACTTATAAGGTCAGCGATGGTACGGATGAGTCCAATGTTGCTACAGTTTCCATTTCAGTTAATCCTCAAAACGATGCACCTGTGGCACTAAATGACGATTATACTTTAGAGGAGGGCACATCACTAATATCTAACATAACTTTGAATGATATAGATGGAGATGGAAATGAGCTCACTGCTATTTTGGTGACTGACGTCTATAATGGAATATTAAACTTGAGCTCTGATGGTTCATTTACCTATCTCCATGATGGAAGTGAGACCACCAGTGATGAGTTTACATACAGAGTGAGTGATGGTACATCTGAATCAAATATAGCTTCAGTTACATTCATAATAAATCTTGTTAATGATATACCAGTTGCTGAAAATGATAGCTACAGTGTAGATGAAGGAGGAACAATATCCGAAACTTTCCCAGGAGTCTTAGTAAATGATTCCGATGGAGAGGGAGATCTTCTCTCCGTAGCACTGGTAGCTGATGTGACCGATGGAATATTAACCTTGAATTCAGATGGTTCTTTTATATATGAGCACAATGGAAGTGAAAACCCAAGCGATGAGTTTACATACACCGTAAATGATGGAACAGATGACTCCAATATTGCTAATGTATCAATAGCAATAAACTCGCAAAATGATACACCAACTATGTCGTCCATAGATGTGCCTGCTGCAGTGGATGAGGACTCTGAAAATATTATTTTTGATGTTATCCCATATGATGAAGATATAGGTGAATATTTAACTCTATCAGTTTCGACCAATAACGATGACATGTTCTCTTTAGATGCAATTTCTTTTGACCCGCCAATGCCAGTATCAAGCGGGGAAGCTGTAACTATAACACTAGACCCTGCTAGTGATGTGAACGGGACGTCTCTTGTAACAGTCAATTTAACAGATCAACTTGGTGCCAGCGCATCGCCGCAACAATTTACAGTTGTAGTAAATCCGATAAATGATGAGCCGGTTGCATCAAATACAGCGGTAGATCCAGCACTGCCTGAGCTGGATGATGATCTTGGATTAAGCTATATTTATTATGATGTTGATGGTGATAGCGAGTCTGACTCAGAAATCACTTGGTATAAGGATGATATAGTCCAGCCTGCGCATGAGGGACAGTTAATAGTTCCTTCAAGTGTTACCTCCTGTGATGAGGTTTGGTTTGCGGTTGTAAAACCAAGTGATGGATTTGTATTTGGTATACCTGACACCTCTAATATCGTAACAGTTTGTGCACAAAACACGCCTCCACAGTGGTCTGATATTGATCCTCTGCATATCAATGAAGACAGCGGTGAAAATTCAATAGATATATCAGGTTATATAGCTGATGAGACAGCGGATATGTTAATTGATTTTGAAGTAATAAACAATAGTGACCCTGACCATTTAGATGCAGAGTTTGTTGGAACCAATTTGATTCTCACGACACTTGAAACTAATTATTATTCAACTGGAAGCATAGATATTGTATTGAGGGCATACGATGGATATGATGGTTATGCTAATCAGCTAGTAAATGTCTACATTGACCCAGTCAATGATGCACCAATTATAGTTGGTCCAAACAGTTTAACAATGGCTGAAGACTCAAATCTTGAGCTTCAGCTCACAGATATAAATGTCAATGATGTAGAATCAGGAAGCTCCTATCCCGCAGGTTTTACGTTGTTTGTTAGTGAGGGTGATAATTATACAGTTAATGGTACAACAGTCACTCCGGAACCAAATTATAATGGAAGTTTGACAGTTCCGATTTTCGTAACTGATCCTGACACAGCAAATAGTCTACAAAGTAATGTATGGGACTTGATAGTCGATGTTACTCCGGTTAATGACGCTCCAGTATTGACTGATATAGTTGTTCAGGGGACCTTGGAAGATACTCCTTTGACATTAACGCTCTCTGCAAGTGACGTGGATGAAGATGAATTAACATTCAATACTACTAGTGGAAATCCAGAGAATGTGTCAGCCGTAGTTGCAGGGGATCAGTTAACGCTGATCCCAGCGGAGAACTGGAATGGAACCGTAAATATTAATGTTTCAGTTAGTGATGGAGATTTTACACCCGACCCCTATACAGTATTTTCCTTTACAGTTACACCTGTAAATGATGCACCAGAGCTGACAGTGATAGGTGACCAAGTTGCAGATGAGGATGAAGACATTACCATAGAGCTGAGTGCACTTGATGTGGATATGGAGACCACCGACCAGACCCTGAGCTATAGTGCATCAAGCGCAGATGAGAGTTTGGTTGTTGTATCAACCACAACAGTGGATGACGGAACAGCAGGCACATTGACCTTTGATGTTCAGGATGACCAGAACGGTACAGCTGAGATTACGGTGACAGTAACAGATAGCGATGGATTATTAACTGATGAAGAGACATTCACTCTGACCGTCACACCTGTTAATGACGCACCAGAATTCACAAGTGTTCCTCCGGAGACTATACTGGAGGATTCACCATACAGTTATACAATGGAAGCGTTTGACGTAGATATAAATGATTATTTTTCATTCTATGTTTCTGTGCTTCCAGATTGGCTATCATTTGACGGTTTTTATACAATCAGTGGTACACCTAAAAATGAGGATGTAGGGAGCCATACGGTGATTATTACTGTTAGTGACGGCGACGAAGATATAGACCAAGGGTTCAATATAGTGGTGGAGAACACCAATGATCAGCCATATTTTTATTTAAGCAATGCACCATTTTTGAGTGAGGATTTTACCGAAACACAATACATTGAGGTCATGGATTTTAGTGACCCCGATGTCGGTGATACCTCTGTTTTTAGTATCTCCCCTGAGCTAGTCAGTTGGGCAAGCGTTAGCATTGATGCCAGTTCTGGTCTAGTAACTATTGAGTCAGTTCCTGATAGTAGCGGAAGTCAGACCTTTACCGTTTTTGCAGATGACCAAAATGGTGAGAGTAACAGTATTTTTTCGAACACTTTCACTTTAGAAGTAATCGCTGAGAATGATGCGCCTCTGTTTAGTCTGAGCGAGACAGCGTTGACCTTACTTGAGGATTTTGAAGAAGAAGTTACTATAACAATTGAAGATTACTTTGATGCGGAGGGTAATATCTCCACCTACCGCCTGGATGTGCTAGACAGTGTCCCATGGGTGAGCGTATCTATTAATGAAACTACTGGCCAGCTTTCTATCTCATCAGTTGAAAATAAGTCTGGATCAAAGACATTCACTGTGACCGCTGATGATGGTGGAGCTGAAGATTGGGAGACCAGTCAAACGTTTGAGCTTACTGTCACACCTGTGAACGACCCCGTAGCAATTAGCACGCCGATTGAAGATGTGTTGGTATTTCATAATTCAGGCATGGTTTATTTTGATAATGGAGGCTCAGAGAATACTCATATAGTTGATATAGCTCGCCTAGATACTATCTTTTTTGATATCGAAAATGATGAGCTTGAATATGATCTCCAGATACTCAACCCATCTGAAAATTTATTTGCTAGCATTACTGAGCAAAACAAAGTTGTACTGACCTTTGGATCACATATTTTGAATAGAGAAGAGCTAACTCAATTTATTGGAGAAGCTGAGATATTGATAACTGCGTCAGAGGTGAGTCCAGCTGAGCCAAACGCAGAAGGGCAAATCTTATCGACAAGTATTACAGATTCATTGGTAATCTTAGATAGGATTGAGCCGACCTTTGAAATAGCTGTTCTACACAATACTATCTCGCCAGGGTTTATGCAGTTCTACTTCTTTCACTCTGAGGTCCTAAGTGAAACTCCTGTAGTATCTATATTAGAGGATGATACAGAAATTTCGTTAGAAATAGGTATGAATGAAAACCTTGTATCTAGTCCCTATGTTTCCAGTCTAGCTACCGATTATGCGGGAACATTAACGCTCCAGATCTCCGCTGAGGATACAAGTGAAAATGTCAGTGACACCACCCAATCTTTTACAATTCAGCCTATACCGGCAACTCAGGCACAGAGAATATCTTTGGGCAGAGCGGGAGAGTTTATGGAGATACCGGAGGGTGCGTTCATTGAAGATGATTATCTCATTGCAATGCCAAACAACTACGGATATCAGTATATCCATTATGCGGTGGATGATGAGATGGAAGAGAATCTGTCAGAGGTCGTTAATATCTCAACACTGACCAACCACTATCAGCAGGATGTTGCTTTTGGATTTCAATCTGAAGATGTGGTGGATTGGATAAACCACTCCCCAGGATTTTATAGATTAGCTGATAATATTTGGGAATACATTCCCACCTTTATACTGGAATCAGAGAATAAGATATGGTGTCTCATCGATAAGCCAGGAACCTATGTCGTAAAAAGCAGTGCTGATCAATCTCCAACAATATTACCTGAGATATTTGTTTTGAGTCAGAACTATCCAAATCCTTTTAACCCTCAGACCATCATAGAATATGATATCCCCTACTCAACAACGGAGATGGAACAGATACACACTAAGCTTGTTATTTACGATATCCTCGGAAGGGAAGTGGTCAGTTTAGTTGATAGTAAATTAGCGCCAGGAAAGTATACAGCTAGCTGGAACGGTTTGAATCATAGTGGAGACAGAGTCTCTAGTGGAATCTATTTTTATTCACTTAGGTCAGGGAACCATTCAGATACACGGAGAATGCTACTACTGAGGTAGAGATATGAAAATACAATATAAATTAGCCCTAATATTTTCGTTTGTTTTCATGCTGAGTTGTGAAGCAGATGACCCACTCTCATTTTACGGTGGCACAGAACTTCTAGACCTGGTTGAGTCAGGCTGGACAAGCTTTCGCGATGGTGACTATGAAGAGTCCCTAACTACATTTCTGGAAGCAAAGAGCTTGGCGGATGAGCAAACCAATAGCGATACCTTATTGATTCACTCAACCTATGGAAGTATACATTCGGGGATCGGATGGTGTAATCTGAGATTGTTAAATGCTGATATTGCAAAAGAAAATTTTATTGTTAGCCAAGGATATGAGTTGTATAGCTTTGGAACAAGTGTTGGTTTGATGGCTTCTTATTTTGAGCTAGGAAATGAAATTCCAATGGATATAGCTCTCATAAATACAGCTATAGAAATTGGTCATTGGATCTTCTCAAGTGGGATGCCGGAAGAGTTTGAAAATGATGTTACCATTAATATAAATGATGTAAAATTGCTTATGGCAAAATCATATTATGCAAAAGGAGATTTATCTGAAAATATAGAAAATGAAACTGGGGCTTTGTTCTGGATTGTCCAGATGGACTCCAATTATTCATATCTAAGTGATGATGAACCACTCTCATGGTACTTATACCAGCAAGGTTCGCAAGAATTTGATTCACTGGATGAAATCATACTTATGATAATTAGAGAGCTAGAGAGACAGGTATTTCCTGCTTAGTCATGATTAAGTTTCTAAATAAAACTACAGGAGCTAAAGAAAATATTTTGCGTAGGATTTTTCTCAGATATATGATTATGGTTGTGGTGACTATTCCTTTGTTTGGACAGAATCTCCCAAATGTGAGCATGATACTCTATCCAAACGATAATCCCCAGATGATTTCAAAATTTGGTTGGGACCAGCAGCTATTTTGGGTTAGAGTTATTAATAATGAATCTACCCCTGTTCAATACAGAATTAATTACCAGTTGAAGCTATCCAACTCGACAATTACTCCCGGGACAATTATGACTGGAAAGACCAGAGTGGGAACAAAGCAGTGGGATGGAGAAAATGGGCATGGATATTTGGCAGCATTTAGCGGAGAAAATATTTATAATAATGACTACTCTCGAATCGAAGAGTTAAATGTAGATGTTGGCTCCGGACCAGAATTTAATGAGGTTGTAGGGAGAACGGGGACACTGCCCCCTGGAGACTATGAGCTTATAGTTGAGCTTCAGGCAAAATATTGGAGCGATAACGGTGAGCTATATTTTTCTGATCCAGAGCCAGTTGAAACAAAATATCATGAATGGAGAATAGTAATTCCAGTTCCACCCTTGTTATTTATTCCGGCAGATGAGGGTATAGTTGAGCAGGCAAACCCGACATTTTCCTGGTACTCCATAAGAACGGCCGCGGGAATAAATTTTCTATATAATATCCGAATTTGTCTTGTAGAGGAAGGCCAGAGCAGGGAAGAAGCCATAAATAATTTAACTCACTGGACAAACAATTGGGATATTGACCACACTCACAGTGGAGCTCAGGAAAATATAAGTTGGACCTATCCACCTGAAGCTGACCCATTTGCTAATGGACGTGAGTATGTTTGGCAGGTTTCCACATATAATGAAAATGGTCTCTATGGGTGGGAACAATATGAGCCAGCTGTAAGCGAGATTTGGATATTTCAGTTTGGTAGATCCCCTCAGCTCATATCTCCGGAGCAGGGCTCAGTAGCTCAGGGAATACTCCCTTTGTTTTCATGGTCGCCCGTTGTCGGAGCAATGAACTATGAGATTTGGGTTGCTGACAGGGAGGACCCGTTTGTTGAGATCCCGATTTGGAGTGCAGTTTTGAGTGATGCATCCTATACATACTCTGCAGACGCTCCTGGATTAGTTCCGCTACCTTCATATCAATATTACTGGAAGATCAGGGCAAACCCGCTGGAGCCTGTTCCTGGTGCCTGGTCAGAGGATATTTTCAGTTTTTCGATTACCCCTGTCCAGCTAGAGGTGCCCGGTTCTGGGGCGACCGTTTCATCGCTTACTCCTGAGTTTTCATGGGATGGACCCGAGGGAGTCGGTGGATTTGAGTTTAGGATTTCATCAGCGGAAGATGCGCAAGTTGAAAATCCCACTTTTATTCAAACTGTTACATCAAACTCGTTTACCTACCCCGGAGATGCTCAGGGCCTAGCTCCCGGAGGTTCCTACAGCTGGAAGGTCATAGCTTTGGATCAAAACGAAAATTATTTAGGCTCTGCTGAAGACTATCTTGATATATATAGTTTTTCTGTTGAACCGGTAGCTCTCTCTTCTCCTGCAGAGGGGAGTTCGGTCAGCTCTCTCACTCCGGTATTTAGCTGGGAGGCTCCCAGCGGAGTCCCCTCGTTTGAATTTCAGATGTTTTTAGGGGAAAACTCTTCAGCGGAAAGTCCAGACTATTTTGTGAAGGTGAATAGCAATAGCTATCAGCTGAACGCATCTGAATTTTTATTGGAAGAGGGAAGCTCTTATTTTTGGAAAGTAGTTGCCCTGGATGGAGATGAAATTATGATGGGTGATCTATCTATATATCCATCCCTTGGTTTCTCTGTTTCTGGGCTTGATTTGACTATCCCCGTTGTAACAGCTTCAATTAGTGATGAGCTCTCAAATCTACCGACCTTCTCTCTTGCGTCACCTGTTGAGAACGCAGATGGCTACAGAATTAGAGTCTCTGAAAGTGAAGATATGTCTGAGATTTTATGGGAATCTGATATTTTATCATCGCTCCCCTATACGCTGAGTGCTGGAGATGTTCAGCTAGAGTTTAATACTACCTATTATGTTCAGGGACAGGCATTTCAGGAGGGAACAGCTATAGGCGAGGTGGGAACTGTATTTAAATTTGTAACCGGGGACCAGCCCGGAGCAAATGAGCAACCTGAGATGACGGTGACCTTCTGATGTATAGAAAAAGCAAAATGTTTTATTCTTTGTTCGTATTTTTCCTTTGTGGTTATGCGTGGGCTCAAGTTCAGCCGAAATTTAATTTGGTTACTCCGGTAACAGGTGCAGATGCCTATCAGATCATTATGACCTCTGACGCTGATGAATCAGAGCCTATTTGGATATCTGATCCAGTAAGTAATTTTCCTGTAGTATACCCCAGTTCAGCACCTGAATTGCAATTTGGTACTATATATTATGCCCGGATCATCGCGCTGAAGGATGGTGCTATCCACGGTGTCCCGGGTAAATCAGTTCTGATCCAGACACCGATAATTACAAGACCCCAGATATTGGATGCGCCGGAGTTTACCTGGGGAGCAACTGAGCCGCCCTCTGCAAATTATATAATATCTGTGAGCCCCGTTCAGGATATGAGTAGTGTTGTATGGTCAACCACAGTTTCTGGAACAAACACTGGTTTACCTGAAAATGTTTTTGATTGGGGCACAACATACTACTGGCAGGTTCAGGGGGTAAATGGAGATGGTGATCCCTTTGGTGATCCCAGCGAAACAGGATTTTTTCAAACTGAAACCGTTGAGCCGCCATCGCTGAGCTCGCCAGTGGCAGAACAAATATCAACTCTAATACCAACATTTACATGGAGCTCTGTAGCAGGTGCATCTCAGTACTCAATCTCTGTTGGATCTGATGAGGAGTTGGCGTCTCCAGTTTGGGCTGCAACCGTAGCAGAGGTTAGCGCTACCTATCCACAGGATGCGATTATTTTGGCGAGAGGAATATCATACTTTTGGCAGGTAACTCCTTTAGATGCAGATGGAAATACATTTGGTGATGATGTCAAAAGTACAGTTGCAAGCTTTCAAACTCCAGACGCAATTCAGCCACCGATATTGAACTCTCCGGTTGGAGAGGAAATTCCCGGTGTTAGTCCCTCATTTTCATGGTCGCCAATAGATGGGGTTACAAGATATTCCATAGATCTATCGGAAGATGAAGAGATCTCAAGTATTATCTGGACAGCGGTGGTTGAGGGGACAAACATTAGCTATCCTGACAACGCTGTAAATCTAAAATATTCTTCAACATATTTTTGGCAGATATCACCATTGGGTGAGGAAGATGAGTCTATCTCAGATGCTCTGAGCGTTATCGCAAATTTTTCAACTAGCTCTATGGCACCTGTAGAGCTTTTGAGTCCGGTCAACTCTTCAATTGATAAGCTCACCCCTTCGTTTAAGTGGGTATCTTCAGACAATGCAGCAAGTTATCGATTGGATATCAGTGAGTCTGCAGAGCTAAATGAGCTGCTGGTCTCTGATGTTGTCAGTGGAACTGAATACAGCTCTTTTCTTGCGAGCTACGATAAAACATATTACTGGCGAGTTACACCAATTGATGGTGAAGGGTCTGATCTAGAAAATGTAAGTGATGTTGTGATGTTTACCACACCCGGATTAAATGATTTATCATTAACTTCCCCTATGAATGTTACTGTATCAAACACTACACCAAATTTGAAATGGGGGACCTTAGATGGAGCATTTGGCTATTTGGTGGCTGTCAGTTATGATGGAAATATTATTTGGAGTGACCTGGTCGATGGGAATGAGGTTAGCTATCCAGAGTCACCATCACTGAACTATGAGACGACGTATTTGTGGAGTGTTCAGGCGGTCGATGAGAGCATTAGTCCGATGAGCAATAAAGCTGAATCAGCATTTACGACACCTGCCTTTACACAGGTTGAGCTTAGCTCTCCTGTAAATGAAGAGGTGGGCGTGGTAAGTGTAGCTTTCAGTTGGTCTGAAGATGAGTTCGCCTCTGGCTATCTGGTAGAGATCAGCTCTAGCGATGATATGTCTGACCCTTGGAGCTCTACAGTTAGTATGACGAGCCTTACCTATCCGGATGAGCCGCCTTTCCAGAGCGGGAAAAGTTACTTTTGGAGAGTAATTACTGTTGACCAAGAGGGAAACTCTATGGGGGCATGGAGTGATATTGCGACCTTTCAAATTGAGCAACCCCCTCCTGTTATTTTGGATGAACCAAGTGGGGAGATCTCTAACACTTCTCCGGCGCTCAGCTGGCAGGAGGTGGATGGAGCTTCCGGATATAAGGTCCAACTGAGCTTGAGCGAAGATTTCTCAGATAGTTGGGAGTCCAGTTCGGGTGTGACGAGCGTACAGTATAGTGGCGATCCTCTGGAATTTAATGTACCCTATTATTGGAGAGTTGTGGTAACAGATCAAAACGGAAATATTGCGGGATTGTGGAGTGAGCCAGGTTCATTTCAAATCTCCACTATTTTTATCGTAAATTTGGTATCACCTATGAATGAAGAAATTTATTCGCAGAATCCTCAGTTCACCTGGGAGGCCGTTGAGGGAGCAGATAAATATGAGATTACAGTATCCTCTTCAGATGATATGACAGAGGTTGTCTGGTCTATCTCTGAGATTCAGGATTCTGGGACTCAATATCCGAGCGCGGGGGTCGACCCTCTTGCTTTTGGAAATACCTATTACTGGCAGGTTCGCTCACTGAACGCGGATGGGGACCCGCTGGCAGACCCAAGTGAAGCCTCGTCGTTCACGCTCTCAGGAGAGCTAACTCCTGAGTTATTGGTTCCAGTTGACTCACAGGTAGATAATTTGAACCCGGTATTTTCATGGTCAGAGGTAAGCGGAGCTGTGAAATATTCAATATTGGTAGCTTCAACAGATGATTTTTCAGAGATTGTATATCAAAATCAAAATATCGATGGAACGGGAATCGCCTACCCATCCTCTGGCGCTGCTCCACTGAGCTTTGAGTCTACATATTACTGGAAAATTCAGGCACTATCCGGTGATGGATCCTCTATGGGAGATTCCAGTCCTACAGGAATATTTATGACCCCAACGGGTGAAATAGAAATTATTTTGGAGTTTGGGGACTAAAATGAGAGGAGCTATAAAAATAAAAATATTTAGGGTCTTTATCTATCTGATATTTGGGATGACCGTTCTGTTTGGGAGTACCCGTCCCGTTGCTGTTTTAAACAAAGTTGTGGGAGATGTTAAAATAGATATGGTCACCGATCCAGGCTGGCAGGCAGCGTCACTGGGGGGGAAGCTGGTCAATGGTGACAAGTTAGAGACGGGGACCGCCTCATTTGGATCTATTATGTTCTTAGATCGGAGTATGATAAAAGTCAGGGAAAACACTAAATTCACTGTGAAGTCAAAGCGTACAGTTAAGCGGGAGCTGGAAACCGATATAAACATTGCCGTTGGTGAAATGAACGTAAAAACTACCACCGGATCAAAATTTAAAATACAGACACCTACCAGCGTCGCATCTGTGAAAGGAACCGAATTCAATCTAATGGTTGAGCAGGATGGAACCACTCACTTAACTGTTTTAGAGGGTGCAGTAGAGTTTATGAATGAGCTTGGTGTAATCTTAGCGACCGAGATGACAAGCAGCACCTCAAGAGCTGGTGAGGGGCCAAGTTCACCCATCGCAGTACCCCAAAAAGCTATCCCCAGTTGGCAAAAGAAAACAAAGGAAGAGTGGCGACTAAAAATGAAGTCTGTAAAGCCGGGAAGCAAAGATGTAGGGGCCCCCTTTGATATTCGAATAAATGCCAATGATTCCGAGGGTAATAATGCTCTCGGCTATGGTGAAGATGTTAGCGTAGAAGGTAAGGGAGGCATAGAACTCTCTACAGATGGCGGAAACAGCTGGTCCTCGGAGGTAACATTGAAATTGAATAAGGGGACTGGTATTCTAAAGGCCAAGGGGTCAGAAGTTGGAAAACAGGCCATTATAGTTTCTGGTGAAAATTCGTCACCGGGTAAGCTGGTGGTAAATATGAAGCGCTCCAAAAAGGCAATGAATAAAATCAATAGCAAGGCCAGCAAAGCACTAAATAAAATTGACCCAGATTTGGCAGATAAAATATCTGGAAAAAAATTAAAAGGAAGTACCATAAGCCAGGGCTCTGGAAACGCAGACGATGTTTTTGAGCAACTAATAAATGGGCTAATGCAGTTATCAGGAACGCCAGAGGTTGTTGAGAGTCCAGATGGTTCAGTAAAAGTAATAATGAAAGTTAAGCCAAGCCAGGAAAGCGGAGATTGATAGGATGAGATCTCTAGTTCAAAAATTTAGTTTAATATTGTTCTTTTTTGTTGGAGCGTTTGTCCACTCAGCTGACTATATCAAACCAAATATTCTTCACCAGATTGTGGAGGAAACTTTTGAGGGACAGCCGCTTATCATCGAGGCAGTTATAATGGACAATGTTGCTGTGAGGGATGTCCTTGTCTACTATCGAGTTAAGGGTGAGGATGTTTTTAAATATGATTCAATGTCGCTGGAGTTCAACAACTACCAGTTTGAAATACCACCAGAAGATGTAACTCCCTACGGAGTTGAATATTATATCTTGGCAACCGATGATGCTAATAACATTGCATCCTATCCAGATTTCAATCCCGAGGATAACCCGTTTGAGGTTGAATATGTAAGGTTTTCTGAGACCGCTGCCCCGGATGTTTTGCTAATGCAGCCGGATGATGGCGGGATATATGAGGATGGAAATCAAATGGTGGTGATCTCTATATATGACGAGGAAGATGATGTGGATATCTCTTCTATTTCCCTAGTTATAGATGGAGAGGATGTAACCTCAGATGCGTCAGTTGATCAGGATTTTATCTCTTACATTCCACCGGGTTCCTTTGATTTCGGGACACACACTATACAGTTTTCTATTTCTGATAAGCTTGGAAATACCGCGCCCACGGGAGAGTGGTCATTTTCCATCAAGAAAGTTGAGGTAAAAAAGACCTTTCTCAGTGATGCAACGATAAAAGGCTCTGTAGACTATGAATCTGAATATGATACATTCTCTGGAAAGGACCAGCCTGATAATCGCCCTCTAGATAACCAGAAACCTAAAATTAAACTCTCCTTCAGTAAAGGATTGTTAAAGGCAACTTTAAGTATGTCTATGATAAATCATTTTGATCCCTTAGCTAGAGAGATCGACTCCAGAAGGCAGCCGCTGAATCGAGTAAACTTTACAATTGAAACGCCATACGCGTCTCTGAAAGGTGGAGACCATAACCCTAATTTTTCTGAGTTAACCTTGAAAGGTGCGAGAGTTCGTGGTCTCATTGCTGATGCAAATTTTAGGGGTCTAAAAACAACTGTGGTATATGGTAATACAAAAGAGATGCTCCCCGCATATCTCCAAAATAATGATGAGGGAATGCCCGAATATGTTAAGGGAACGTTTTCCCAAAAGTTGATGGGGATAAGCTCTTCATATTCCTGGGAAGGTGAACCAAATTTAGTTATCCCAGTTCCGCTAAGCTTCGAGCTGGGGATGAACTATCTTGAGGTAGAAGATGATACAACGTCTCTTGAAGATGAGCTCTACGGGAGCTTTGTAAATATTCCAACTGACAGCACGGATAAGACAAAATATATTCACCAGAACAATTCTGTTATTGGAATGAATTCATCCTTTTCACTTTTTAATAACACCCGGTTTGTTGGTTATTGGGCAGCCTCGACCATTACTGAACATAACTTTGACCCGGCTATCGATGATTTGACGCTCTCGGCAAAGAATGCATACATGCTTGAGTTTACTACAAAGCTGGCCTTGTTTGATATAAAGGGAGCGTTTAAAAATATTCCGAGAAATTTTTCTTCGCTTGGAAATTCCTCAGTTCAAACTGACATCCAGGGATTAAAGCTGGACGGGCGAACAAAGTTTATGGAAAATCAGATCATGCTGTCTGTGGGGTTTGAAAATAACAGAAATAATTTAGATGTTTTGGATGCCCAGACCACCCACAGCACCACCTATGCAACTAACGCTAATTTTAGTTTTAAAGGTTACCCCGGGCTTAGCCTAGGATATCGTTTGATGAGCCGAGATGGAGAGGCTGTCATTTCGGATACCTCGGGTGTGCAGCTTAGCGATGACTATACAACGACATTTACAATTGGGCCATCCTATGCTTTTGCGGTAAAGGATATTGAGTTTGGCTTATCAGGAAATATTATGCTCATGGATTTTAATGATAACGCGAATCCTGATGGGGCATTTAAGAGCAACTCCTATATGCTTGCGCTAACGCAGACCTTTCCATCTAAGCTCTCTCTCAACATAGGTTTAGGTATATCCCAAAACATTCCGGTTAGCGAGACCGTAACAACTTTTTCTCTGGTCAACACAAAGGCATCCTACATTTTTGCAGACAATGCGCTGAAAGTCTATGCAGGGATGGGCATGATTCAGGGAAATAAATCTGCGTCACCTGAGTCTCAGTGTCCAGATGTCCCTGACATCTCAAACAGAAAGATGACGTTCAATGTTGGGACACAATATAAAATATCTCAAAGTCAGATGATTGGATTTGATCTGGGAACAATATCTGTCTATGATTTTGTTGCCTATCCCAGAGCAGACTATACTGAGTTCAGAGCAAAGATTAAGTACAAATACTCCTTTTAATATCTTATAAACTAGTGGAAGCTGATTCACGGCTTTCCTCTGAGCGTTGAACGCGCCAAATTATTTCATTCATTTAGAGTTATAGCTGTAAATTTGTTTCAGGTATTTAGCCACATTTATGGAATATTTTTGTAAATGTTGTTGTCAGAAAAAGTGTAGTGTATCATTTTACTAAAACATCAAAAAGGTCGTCCATGTTAATATTCAATAGAGCCCTAGTTTTAACTATTTTTATTCAGTTTTTATACTCTCAAGAATTTTCTGTTTCTATCAATGTTTCAGGTGGAAGCAGCGACTATGATCTAACCGTTGGTTTTTCACCGAGTGCCACCGATGGATATGACTCAGAGTTTGACTACTTTGCTCCACCTGCTCCACCCCCGCCTAGCTTTGATGCCGCTTTAATTTGGGATGGTGACCGCTACTATACTCAGATATTATCTGGAGATAGCGAGCTGAGTTCGCATGAGCTCACTGTTCAATTACAGTATCCTGAAGATAACTCTATCCATTTTAGCTGGGACAATTCGGGATGGTCTGATTTAGGATCGTTTGAGCTTACGGATCCTTTTGGTGGGCTTTTTGTTTCAGTTGATATGAACACTCAAAATGAGTTGTTTATTACAAACCCTGCTATCACAAGTGTTGTTTTTATTGTAACACCATCCGCGGATGAGACCACTCAAAATCCTTTTGAGGGTCAGATATCTCCTACTCCTATGTCGGGAATTTTTCAGGGACAAATTACCGCTAACGAGCTATCAGGTTCTGGTAGCGATTGGATAGCGGCCTTTGATGGTGAGGGCAACATTGCGGGTGCCACATCGCTGATATTGGAGGGAGAAAATAGCTACGCAAATCTTACTATATATGGGGATGATCCTCTAACTGAATATGATGAGGGGATAAATGAGGGAGAGAGCTTTCATCTCAAACTGTGGCTTGTCGAAGAAAATATAGTTTTAGAATATTCCGAGTCTTTTGAGTGCTGGTACAACAATAATGGTGCCCCCATGGTGGGATGCGGCGACTACACGACTATCTATAACTTTGGAGATGAGTTTGAGCCTCCGCCAATTGCTGAGCTTGTGATAAACGAAATACACTATAACCCGAGCAGTGAGCTCCAGGGCAGTGACGAAATGTATGAATTTTTAGAGATATATAATTTGGGTAGTGAAACTGTAAATTTAAGCGGATACAAAATAATACTAGGGATTGACGCTGAGTTTCCGGAGGGCAGCCAAATATCAGGTGGTGAGTATGTTATCGTTGCCAAGACACCTGACACATATATAGGCAATGGATACCAGGTATTTTCATATACAGGATATATCTATAACGCGGGAGAAGAGCTCGAGCTGCTTGACAGCTTTGGAAGGAGTGTTGACTATGTTCAATATGATGACGAGGGAGAGTGGCCAACTGATCCAGATGGAGGGGGAGCTTCTTTAGAACTGTTTTCCCCAAACTTGGACAATGAGCTTCCATCAAGTTGGGCCGCCAGTCTGGAGATAGGTGGGACTCCAGGCCTAGAAAATTCTATTGCTCCGGAAGATGAAAATATTGTGGTTACTGTAGGTATAGTAGAGGCCTATGAGGGATACACCGTTTCGGTTCCTGTAGAAATTCACTTTCCTGACGATATGTCAGCGCTCTCTGCAGATCTATCTATAAACGGGTTTACGGAGTATGCTGATCTAATCGAAATAAATATGGATGGGTCTCTGCCTTTGAGTGCGAATTGGAATGTCGCCAGCAATGAAGTTGATGGTTCGTTGTTAATTGCAATGGCTGGCGCTAGCAGCATTTCCGGCGACGGGCTGTTGCTTACATTGGTGCTCTCACTCTATGATGAAATAGATATGGATTTTCTACCTATCAATATATCCTCTGCTGTCTTTAACACTGAGGATGTGCCGGAACTTGAGAACGGAGGAGTTGAAATCTTAGAGCCCGTTCCGCCTACGGCCTCTTTTTCTGCTTATCCCACAGAGGGATTATTCCCTCTAAATATCTCGTTCATAAATACATCTGAAATGGGGACTGGAACAGTCACAGAGTATCACTGGGATTTTGGAAATGGTGATATATCAGATGATGAGAGCCCGCAATATACCTATGAGCTGCCCGGAGTCTATCAGGCTACACTTACCGTAGCTACAAATCACGGTGAGGGGATTTCAGAGCCAATGGAGATCACCGTTCTTGCTCTCTATGGAGACGTGGATCTGAATGATATGGTACAGTCTTTTGATGCCTCACTTATACTACAGTATTTAGTGGGAGGGATAGATCTCACTCCACTCCAGGCTGTTGTAGGTGATGTTAACATAAGTAGTGAGTTGTCTTCTTTGGACGCATCATACATTCTTCAATATTTAGTGGGATTGATTGGCTCACTGCCTGTAGAAGATGATGCTGTCGCAGGGGGAGAGCTAGATATTGAGAGTCAGTTTGGAGCTCCCGGAGAGATAGTGACGATGCCGCTCCAGGTAACAAATGGAGACAATATCTTATCATTCGAATCGCTCATCTCATTTGACAATAGCCACTTAACATTTGAGGGAATCGTAGAAAACTCTGACCATGACTACTCAATCGAAGTCTTTGAGGAAAACGGATCGATAAAACTTGCAGGAGCGAGCCACTCAAACTCAACCGCTGAAGAAGGTGAGCTGATCTCCCTTAAGTTCTCAATTAATGACTATACAAGTGAGCCAGTGCCTGTGGTCGTAGAGCAGTTAAAGTGGAATGAAAATGAAACGATTACCAGTGCAGCTGAGGGACACATTAATATAATGGCTTCTGATGTGCACACGCTATCTTCCGGGTGGAACTTAATGTCGTTTGATGTTAATATGATGAGCGATGAGCCGGAATTTGTTTTTGATGAAATTATATCCGAGAATAATTTGATCAGTGTCTCAGGTTACGAAGAAGAAGGCTCAAACTTTTATGATCCATTTGGTCCGGAGTTTTTAAACACACTTGAATCAATTGATGTAGGTCGGGGATATTGGGTAAAGCTAATTGAAAATGACCAGCTTACTGAACTTGGTATGCCTCTTGAAAATTATTTTTCTGTGAGCTTGTGGGAGGGCTGGAACATCATTGGCTATTGGCTAACAGAGGGCAGTGCTCCTGAAGAAGCTTTTTCAGATCTGATCGGCAGTGGTAATCTCATTTATGCTACCGGCTACAATGAGAGTGGGTTTTCATTTTACGACCCAAACGGTCTGGAGATATTTAACACTCTCACATCACTGGAAAATGGATTTGGCTATATGGTGAAGCTAAACCAGGCGGTGGAGGAGTTCCAATATCCAGCTCCCTCTGGTGCTATGGCAAGGGAAGTTGCTAGAAATATAAATTCCGAGATTGTCAAGACAAATGGATGTATGTTTATAAACGGTACTGTCACATTTCAAAACATAGAGATTGCGCCTGAAGAGAAGGTAAATGTTTATACCGAAAGTGGACTGTTGGTCGGTGAGATGGAGATCCTTGAAGAAAATTATCTGTTAACCGGGGCTGTATATAGTGATGATAGCTCAACGGAGATCGTTGACGGTGCAAGGGAAAATGACAGGCTGATTTTTAGATATGGAGATTATAAGTCTGAGCCAATACAAGTCACCTACAGCGGTGACATGAGTTTGCAAAAGGTAGAACTGCGTTTTAGTGGTATCCCCTCAGAGTTTGCAGTTATAGGGAATTTTCCTAATCCTTTTAACCCTACTACAACGATTAAATATGGACTCCCCAGAGAGGCTAGTGTAACTATTACAATTACAAATATTCTTGGGGAAGAGGTCAGGTTGCTGGTAAGTACTCACCAGACTGCGGGATACCACTCTGTCTTGTGGAACGGAAAAGATAATCAAAACCAGAGTGTAAGCGCTGGTGTATATCTATATCATCTGCAAACGCAGGATTTTTCTCAGGTTAGAAAAATGATACTATTAAAATAATATCTCTACAACTTTGTATTAAGAAAACCTGAAAATTAACGGGGGCTTCTTTTTCTATATAAATATCACTCACTGTTAATCACAATGAAGACAGTCCATTGATTTGATA
>CEUS01071038.1_pt1 | contig 40618 bp, 32 predicted proteins | sample 427031 | NCBI WGS metagenome assembly CEUS01 (sample SAMEA2622837, study PRJEB7988) | marine metagenome | biome: marine biome (ENVO:00000447); feature: marine epipelagic mixed layer (ENVO:xxxxxxxxx); material: "saline water (ENVO:00002010), including plankton (ENVO:xxxxxxxx)" | depth 140 m | reverse complement strand
TTGTTGCCAGTTTTTGCTAGGGATGTATTGGGAGTAGGTGCTGCTGGGTTAGGTTGGATGGGTGCAATGAGTGGAGCTGGGTCTATAACAGGATCTATAACGATTGCCTCTCTAAATAACCTAAAATCGGTTAAAATCCTGATGCTAACGGGTAGCATAACCCTTGGGTTCTTAATAATCCTTTTTGCTATATCTCGTGATTATTTTGTTTCTCGGGTGATACTTTTCGGTGTAGGATTTTGTTTTCAGATATTTATGACTAGTAATTTTACATTTGTGCAGCTGATAGCTCCGGACCACATAAAGGGAAGGGTACTCAGTATTAGGATGATAGCTTTTGGTCTAAGCCCATTTGGCATGTTAATACTTGGGCTGGGTTCAGAATTCTTGGGACCAGTAGTCGCTACAACAATAACTGCGACAGTCAGCATAATCTTACTGGCAAGTATAATATTTTTTGTATCGGGTTTGTTTTCACTGGATAGATATGTGAAAGATTTAAAGTGATTACTTCTTATGGTAATGGAAATCGCCTAGCAAATAGATTTCTATATATGGTATCGTAAAAATAAGTTTCGTTATTAACCTGGGGGTAAATTGGTTAGAAGAATACTGAAGTGGATATTGTTTGTTATTGGTCTGGCTGCTTTTATACTAGGTGCAATAGGTATTGTAGTTCCTGGGTTACCCACTACGCCATTTATGATAGTCGCTGCCGCTTGTTTTATGAGGTCTTCTGAAAAATTCTATAAGATGATTATAAACAATCGGCTTTTTGGTTCTGCAGTTAAAGATTATCTAGCTGGCAATGGCATGCCTATGGTGGCTAAAATATGGGCTTGGGTTATGATGTGGATATTTAGCATATACGCACTTATATGGGGGATACCTGATAGACTTACATATGCTAGGGTAGTACTTGTCGTAGTCCTGATAATAGGTACTCTTTTCATACTGAAGATACCGGTGAAGCAGAAGCGATCGGATACGGAGCAATCTAACATTCAAGAATAAATTTGGATGCCTATCTAATCTTCCGGTTCTTTATTCCACCATCTGTATATCTTATAGAATCTTCTAGTAACTAGTATAGCTACTAGGATTAATATTAGAAAATAGACTCTGAACCCGAACACTTCGAATTCCCTCAGGTCTTGAAGCTCCCATCCAAAGAAATATGCTAAGGCTAATATTGATAAACCATGTAAAGATCTAAGGACGATGAAAAACCCGACTGTTCTGGCTATCTCCTTTTTGCTTCTGTTAATTCTTGATATGAATGTTCTAGATCCCATTGTTAAAATTTGACCGTATCCTTTAATTTTTCTTATGATATTCCATAGGTCATGCCCTTAATCAGGCTATTATCTGAATGTCTCAGATAGGTGCTTATAAAATCCACTTACCCATTCCTCGCTGTCATTCAAGGCAGGTATTAGTTGCAGTTTTTCACCGCCTTTGTCAGTGAAAAACTCATTGTTCCTTATTGCTATCTCTTCTAAGGTCTCTAGACAGTCGAAAACAAATGCTGGGCATACGACGGCTATATTCTTTATGCCCTTGCTAGGTAGTTCCTCTATCACATCCGTGGTATTTGGTTTGATCCATGCATCTAGTCCAAACCGACTCTGGAATGATATTCCGTATGGTTTATCGGGTTTGAGCTTTTCTACAACACGTTTGACTGTATCATAACAGTGATGCTTGTAGCATAAAGAGTTGTACTCAGAGTTCTGTTCACAGCAGTTACTCTCTCTCAAACAGTAAATGCCGGATTTGTCCCCTTTCTTGATTTGCCTCTCTGGCAACCCATGGAAACTGAATAGTAGAAACTCGCATTCTTCGTAAGCTTTAGATTGTTTGATAGACTTTGTTAGACAATCTGTGAAGAAATCATGTTTGTAAAAATATTCATTAATTCTATATGGTATCCCTATATTCTTATCCTCTATTAACGAAATAGCTTTTCTAATGCATGATCCAGATGTCGCTTCCGCATATTGCGGGAACATCGGGGATAAGATTATTTCATCTACACCGGCTTCTTGGAGTTTTAGCAGGCCGTCCTCTATTGATGGAGAACCATATCTCATTCCTAGTTCGAAAACGAAATCAGCATTCTTAGAAGAGATCTTTGTGATGAAATCTTGTGAATAGGCCAATAGTGGGGATCCTCTATCAGTCCAAATACTTTGGTATTGTGGAAGTATTCTTTTGGGTCTGAATGGTACAACGATCAAATTTACTATAGCCCATCTTAAAAGTGGATTGGTATCAATTACATCAGGATCAGACAGGAACTCCTTAAAGTAGGATCTAAGCCCCTTGATGCTAGCTTCTGATGGAGTGCCAATATTCATTATTAGGTATCCGGTTTTCTTTTTGTTCAATATTATAAAATCCTATCTTCTGCCTCTATTTGGATCAAGCTAATTAAGACACCGTATTATATACAATATATGAATACTGAGGAATAGTAACTCGGAATCCACAATATAGAATATAATGCTTATATGTAGAATTCGTAAAATAGTTTCTTACACGATTCGTCTTAAGGCTAAACAATTGGTTCCACAACGTATAATCTAGAGAGGTACATATATGGTAATCATCGGAACTCCCTTTTCATCATCGTCTACAAGATTAATGCTCCTTGGATCTGGTGAGCTTGGCAAGGAAGTGGCAATAGAAGCCCAGCGACTAGGGATTGAAGTAATAGCAGTAGATAGATATGAAAATGCACCTGCAATGCAAATTGCGCACAGGTCACATGTAATCTCTATGTTGGATGGTGATGCATTAGCCGAAGTCATAAATTTAGAACAACCTCATTTTGTTGTGCCAGAAGTAGAAGCTATCGCAACCGATACCCTAATAGAGTTAGAAAGAACAGGAGTTAACGTAATTCCCACCGCTCGGGCTACTAGGTTAACGATGGATAGGGAAGGTATAAGGCGGTTGGCTGCTGAGCAACTTGGCTTGCCAACCTCAGACTATAGGTTTGCAGAATCTTTGGAGGAAGCTAAGGATGCAGCAGGAGAGATCGGATTCCCATGCGTTATAAAGCCTGTTATGAGTTCATCGGGGCGCGGTCAAAGTACAGCTAGTAACATCGACGAAATTGAGCATGCTTGGGATTTGGCTGTTAAGGACGGTCGTGGAAATACATCTAAAGTTATTGTTGAGGGGTTTATAGAATTTGACTATGAAATAACTCTGCTGACCATTAGAAGTGTGTCTGGTACTAGTTTTTGTGATCCGATAGGGCACCTGCAAATAGATGGTGATTACAGAGAATCATGGCAACCTCATCCAATGAACGAACAGGTGTTGTCAAAAGCTCAGGATATAGCTAGAGATATTACATCCGCGTTGGGAGGTTGGGGTTTGTTTGGTGTAGAGCTTTTCGTTATGGGGGATACGGTTATATTCAGTGAAGTATCTCCGAGACCTCATGATACAGGCATGGTCACCCTGATTTCTCAAAATTACTCTGAGTTTGCTCTGCATATTAGGGCAATACTTGGTTTGCCATTGCCGCAAATACATCAGCTAGGTCCATCTGCTTCTTGTGCACTAGTTGCGTATGGTGATTCAAATGATATTCGATTCGATAAATTGGGAGATCTCTTGCTAGATCCCGAAATTAACATAAGGCTGTTTGGGAAGCCTGTTATCAATGGTCACAGGCGCTTGGGAGTTGCTTTGTCTCTAGGACATGGAATAGAGGATGCTAGAGATAGAGCAAGGAGGGCTTCTGATTCGGTCAGGATACTGCTGGACTAATTAGCATGGCGTATTAACTGGCATCTATAAGGTGACAAGATACCTGATGATTTTCGTCGGCCCATATGTGTCTAGGTTCAATTAGATCACATACGGAATCGATGAATAGGGGGCACCTCGGATGAAACTTACAGCCAGGTGGGGGACTAGAAGCACTTGGAGGTTCTCCTGGTATGATTTCCCTTGCCGTAAGTCTATTTTTGGGGTCTGGGTTTGGTATAGATCTTATCAGGGCTTTAGTGTATGGATGTAGTGGATTGTCCAAGATTTGAGCTGGATCACCGTATTCCACAATCTTCCCAGCATACATAACTGCTATTTTGTCTGAGAAATGTTTGGCAGTTGCTATATCATGGGTGATTAAAATGAAAGTTGTACCAAGTTTCTGCTGTATATCTCGCATAAGATATAAGATCTCTGACCTGCTGGATGCATCTATCATAGATACGGGCTCGTCTGCGACTATCAATGCCGGTTTTAGAATTAGTGCTCTGGCTAATCCTATCCTCTGCCTTTGACCACCTGACAACATGTGAGGGTATTTAGATTGTAAGTCCTCTTGGTGGGTTAACTTAACATTTTCTAACGCTTGCTCTACCAGATAGTCTTGTTCTGATTTATCCCCGACTCCATGTACACCAAGTGGCTCTCTAAGTATCTGGCCCACATTCATGTATGAGTTTAGACTTGAATATGGGTCTTGGAATACTCCCTGTACTTTCAGCCTGAATTTTTTGATATCTTTTGAGGTTATAAGATTTATATTCTCCCCATCTAGGGTTATTTCGCCACCTGTTAAGGGTAATAGTTTTAAGATGGCCTTACCTAAAGTGGTTTTGCCACTGCCAGATTCACCAACTATAGATATTGTTTGGCCTCTATCAATATCTATTGATACGCCGTCTACTGCTTTTATATCAGTAGATCCGAGTAGCCCTCTGCGAGCCTTGTAGTAGATTTTTAGGTCTGTTATTTGTAGTAGTTGTCTCATTATAGGGATTCACTAAGCCAGCAATGTACAACTTGTCCATTTGGCAGTGGGAAATAATTAGGAGGTGTGGCACTACATTTTTCTAATGCTTTGTCACAGCGTGGATGGAATCTACACCCATTAGGTGGTGACGTCATATCAGGAGGGGCACCTGGTATGAATGTTGGTTTATCTGCAGATTGCAGATTAGGTAAACTTTTTAGAAGTTTATTTGTATAGGGATGTTTAGGATCGTTGAATATTTGTTCAGACGTCCCAATCTCGACTATCTCACCAGCATACATCACCGCAACTTTGTCTGATATGTCGCTAGCTAATGCTATATCGTGCGTAATGAATATGAATGAGATACCGAGATCTTTTTTTAGTGTCTTAAGAAGATTCATTATTTGAGCTTGTATACTTACATCTAGTGCAGAAGTCGGCTCATCAAGGATAATTAGAGAAGGATTCAATACTAGTGACATTGCTATCAGCACACGTTGCTTCATTCCTCCACTAAGTTCATGTGGATATCTCTTAGCTACTTCATGAGGTAGATTAACCATCTCTAGTAATTCTAGTACCCTATTGTTTATTTCTTTCTTAGTATAATCCCCATGAAACTTCATGGGTTCTGATATTTGCTGCTCAACTCTTAGAACTGGATTTAGGGAGTTCATTGCGCCTTGGAACACCATGGCGATCTTCTTCCATCTTATTGAGTTCCTGAAATCTTCATCAGACATTTGCATTATCTGTTTATCTTCGAAAGCTACTGTGCCTGTATAATTTATTGCATTTCTAGGTATAAGTCTCATTAGCGCTAATGACATGCTAGTTTTACCAGAACCCGACTCCCCTACAATACCGAGTGCTTCACCTTGTGTAATATCAAAAGATACGCCGTCAACCGCTACTACTATCCCGTTTTCGGTTATGTAGTGGAGATATAGATCATTTACACTCAGTAAGGTCATCTTTTCTGAACTCTCAATCTAGGATCTACTACCCGTTCCATTGCTAATGCTAATAACACGAATGTGAGTGCGGTTATAACAATAAGAAGGCCCGGCGGTATTACCCACCACCAATAACCAATATAAACAGCACCAGTTCTGAAGCCTTGGTCAAGAATTTGCCCCCAAGTTGGAATAGACGGATCCCCAAGCCCCAAAAAACTTAGCCCAGCTTCTGCGAGTATCGCTGCAGGTGTAAAAAATATCATTTGTGAGAGTATGAATGGAGCTATTTGGGGGAATATATGCTTTATCATTATGTGCCACTTGGAAGCACCTATAGATATGGTGGATTCAATTAAACTTCCTGATCTTAACTGTAATACCATGGATCTTACGATTATTGTCAATCCAGGCCAGCCAAAAGCTATCATAACGGCGATGACGATCCATAGCTTTTGCCCTAATATGAAGGCCAGGAATAGTAGCAATGGTAGGAGGGGCATATTTGACAGGATGTCACATATCCTCTGTATGAACAGATCTGTCTTACCTCCAACATAGCCACTAATTATTCCAAGTGTAGTGCCGATTGCAGTAGCAACTATGGAAGTTATTAAACCTATAGTTAGTGCTACAGGAAACCCAAATACTAGTCCGCGTGCTAAATCCCTCCCTAATGCATCTGTGCCCATAAGTCCAAAATGCGACCCCCCCATTACAAATTTCATATCGTCTATAGTGTCATTTTGCGTCGAGGTTTTGACGGTTAATATAAATTCATACATACCTTCTAATGGGGTGACATAATCAGGACCATTTGTATCAGGGATGCCAAATATTAATTCTTCTATTTTCCCAGAATATCCATCGGCATTTGGTTTTATACCAAATTCCTCATACATAAAGTCATTAACTCTATTTACTACAGAGGTATCGCCGCTCAGATATATTCTCAGAGGTTGGTCAGTATACTTCTTGTTGGGTGTTTCTTTGTTGTTACCAGAGACTTTAACTATGTGCTTATACAGATCTATGTTTTTATTATCTGGTCTAGTTATAGAAATAGAAAAAGTTGGAGGTCGATCCCAATAGGTCATTTCACCCATAGACATTGACATGAATGTCGGAGAGTCTCCATCTGTATAGGATAAACTGAATGAATATGATTGTTCGAATTTATTCCCGTTATCCGATGTGTATGACGGATATTCCAATTTGAATACCCTATGGCTTGGACCAGCATTTGAGTCAAGAACGGTAGACCACGAAGGGGGAGCATTTTTAGGGTTGTCTGACCAGACTAGAGGATTGTTCCAAATTCTTGTTCCAAAATCCAGTGGATTAGAGACTAGAGCGAATATAGATATTACTACCATTGTTGATAACAATACTAGACCAGTGAATCCTGTCTTAGACGACGCTATATTATATCTTATAGTTTTGAACATTTTTGTAAGCTAATACCTCACTCTTGGGTCGACTATCAGGTACAAGATTTCTAGCGTAAATCTAGCCAATATGTATATTAGAGTGAATATGAAAGTTAGGGCTACCATAACGGATTCATCAACAGCTAGTATTGCATCATAGTAGAGTCTACCCATACCAGGCCAATTGAATACTGTCTCCGTTAGGATTGCACCTCCTATAGAAGATGTAAGACTCAATATTAGACCGGTCAAGATTGGAGGAGCGGCAACTCTCAATATATGACTCCACATAACAGTATTTTCTGGAAGACCTTTTGCACGTGCTAGATTTACGAATTCTTCTTGGGCCGTATTCATAACCATGGTTCGAATTACATAAATCCATGATCCTGCTGAGATCAATACCATAGTAATTATTGGCAACATAGCATGCCATATGAGGTCTAGCACCTTGGATATAGTATCTTCAGGTGGAGGAGTGCTATACATACCTCCTGGTGGGAATAATCTGATCCCAAAATTGTTCAATATAATATATGTGAGCAATATCAGCATTATACCTGCCCACCAGGCAGGGAGGGCATTCGATGTGGCTGAGATTATAGAAACCGTACGATCTATCCTAGATCCTACCTTGGTGGCCAACCTTACACCTACTGTTAATCCTATAAACGCTGTTATTACAGTTGCCGTTGTCATTAATAGCATAGTTCTTGGCAGGCGTTCGAATATTAGGTCGATAACTTTTCTGCTACCCTCACTGGTTTTTAATGTACGTGCTTCACCAAGGTCTAGGATAATAACCTTTCCTATGGTTTGAGGCAGTCTTTGGTACCATGGGCTATCAAGGCCATAGGATTCTTCTAGGAAGTCTCTACGCTCGTCTATGACTCTCTCTATTTCATTGGAGTCACGAATAGTTTGTACTAATTGTTGCCTAAGCCCCCTTACCTCCTCATTTACTATTGCAGTAAGCATGCGCTCGGAAAAACCAGTGGCTCCTAGTGTTATAGCAACTATGAATAGAACTGAGAATAGGACTCCTATGAGAGTTATGCCTCTGACTGCCAACGATTTTACGATAGACATATTATGTCCTAATGGTTAATGCTGACTATTATATCTGAAATGTGCCTCTCAAATATTCTTGGACCGGGATCTTAGGATTAGAATGATCAGAGCAATACCTATAACACCAGCAGTTACAAGGATAATTCCTAGTATTTGGTTCAGGGATGTTCCTGTTCTTGAATCTTCATTTCCGTCTTTATTCATATTCTGTGTCGCCTGAAGGTCTGCGTCTTTTGTAGAACTTTCTTTATCACCGTCTGAAAATAGATCGATATCAATTTTTCTTTCAACTACTCTGGCTAGCTCGTCGCTAGCGGCTAATAGGAACAGATGATATGTAGATTCATCTAGGTCTAGTGAGACATCTTTAGGAATTGTTATTTCGAAGGTATCTTTATCCTGATAAGGATACTTGCCAGAAGAGATGATTGTACCCCTAGAAGGATCTGTCAGGAGGTAATCCAAAGATATTTGTCCTGGTCCCTCAATTGTTACTTTGGTTGTAATATCCTTGCCAATTTCTGTGGGAGTGGTATATATATCATTGAAGACAATATTTTGTGGAGCTCCTTGATACAGGTTACCAGGTTTGAATGGGTAGGACGGATCTCTGAAAGCCTTGATTTGAGCAAATTGTTCACCACCACCCCTGAATTTTTCAAGATAATATGGGCCATTACTGATTATCATATGGTCTTTCTCTGAGAACCAGTCCATAGCTGCCTGATATCTTGTATTCGCAGAGTTTATGTCTACTAATGATTTAGATTCTATGTTGAAGATATTATTTGCTACAGAATCATTTTCGGCGAATTGTCTCAGTGTATTTCTCACCATTCGGGCATCCTTACTGGACACTAAGTCTAGCCATGCATTATTAAATCTTGTGGCAGATGTATCACTATAGGATGCTTTCATCTGATTGAATACTATATCGTCCATCGCTGCATTAACTTCCCATGGCATACTTACCCCTGAGATGTTTGCATATTGAGCTATATAATCTGGTATAAAATGCCAGAAATCTACATAGACCTCCAACCTATTTTCATCTACTATACGGAACCCTCTGACGGTATCGGTGAAAGGCTTGCTTGTAGTTGCAATCGAGAATTCTATATTTGATTTGTCTTCGTTATAAACCATATCGAATAATCGAGCTATTGGGTATATTACGTCAGCCATGTTGATTTGAATTTGGTGGTGCCATTTGGATTGGAAATATTTTGAATAGTCGAAGACGACTTTACTTGTTGCAGTTGTTCCTGCTTTTATGTATCTCCAGGTTCCATCTGAAGCATTCCATTCAAAGGCGTCGCTCGGTATATCTAATGTGCCACTAGGACCGGATGTCTCAACTTCATATGTAGCCCTGAACGGTATAGGTAACCCAGTAAATGGGTGATTGGTCAATGTAGGATCGTTTATAGATCTCCAGATATCAGCACTATACACATCACCAAACCCTCCCACTGGATTCCAAGTGGTTTGATTGGTTGCTACCCATAAATTCCCTATGTTTAATTCTGACCTACCAGGTATATGCATCTCTCTAAATGTCCACAAGTTTTTGGGCCCTGAGACTAGATCTTGGGTTATACCAAGCAATTCAGATGATGAAGGGAAGTTGTTTACCGCAGTGGCTACCCATATCCTCACAGACTCCTTCAGACATTTTTCTGTGGCTTGCTTATAGATATTATTTCTCTCTTCTACGTTTTGGAATTCTCCAGTGAAGATACGTTGCCCCAGTTTATCGAGCTCTTCTTGCTCATATTGCCAGAATCCAATTTCTTGCCATCCTGGCATATTGCCTAACCAAGGTGCACACATCTGGTTTACAGATGCAAAGTCATATCTTTCTGGTGAACCTCGCCCCCATCCTTCAGTGTATAGATGCCATTGGAATAATTGTGGGTCTGTACTATAGACAGTGAAAACAGCTGGACCAAATTGTTGGGGTATTAGTATCACGTTAAAACCCAGCCTGTTAAGCTCGGTTCGGAGAGCGTTGCCAATTTCCCATCTTTCGTCTTCAGTTCGTACAATGAATTTTAAATCCAGCCTATTCTCCCGGTAATGCCAATAGTCATCCCTTAGTTCTGCTCCAGCGTTCGTCATTGCGTTATTAACTATAGATTTTGCTAAATCGGGATCATAATATATGTTAGAAGTCTTTAGACTTTCATATACGGTAAGCAAGTCAAAATCTGCAGGGCTTACTTGGGTTAACATAGGCATTGCAAACCCTTTGTAGATTTCCTGTGAAACAAATGGACGATTTACTACGTGTTGTATGGCTTGCCTGACTTCTAGGATTGACAGTGGATTTAGGCTGCCCTCAGGAGCAGGGGCTGGATTCAACACGATTGATACCATAGATGCCGGTGCTTGGTGTACATCTATACCATCTTTGTCTCTTAATTTTTCGGCGGCCGGAGTTTTTAGGCTGAATATGTAGAAGTCTAGATCTCCAGCTTCAATCTCTTTTGGAGCGATCTCTACTGCATAAGCGCTGAAATTGATAGTGTCAGTTGCAGGTCCTGGATTTTTGTGTGGCCAAATAATGATCTTGTCCATCAGTCCCGTCCAATCGTCATGTGATAATGAAGCCACTGTTGGTATCACCGTCAGTAACGATATGGAGATGATTAGTAATTTAACCAAATAGCCTGAGCTTTTTAGAGTACCCAAGAGCTTGCTCATAGTTTCTTATCGCTGTTCTCTAATCTTTCGTAACATTATCCATGTTCCAATTGGTCCGAGTATTCCTATAGCTATAAGTAATGAGCCTATAGCCCACATAACCACTGAAAAGTTATTGCCGGAAAGGTTGTTATCTGAGATTAACTCCGACACATCCTGTCTGATGTCTTTTGTTATGCCTTCTTCGAATTTTGCTATAGTGTCTGTTATTTGTTCTACCTGATCCTGTATATTGTCAAAGCCAAAATCCATATAGAATGAAGCATTTGCTACATTTCCTGAGGCATCTATAGCTCTGAAGTCGTGAGCTCCTTCTCCAGATATTGGTACGAAAATGCGGGCAGAGAAATTACCTATATCATCGCTTCTTACCGTACTTATTACTGCACCACTTATTTCCAAGTATACATCCTGATCTGGTTGGAAGTTGGAACCTTGTATTGTGATATCCATGCCTCCTGGACCAGACGGTGGGGATAAGAAAATTGATGGCATAGGCATCAATTCTTTACGTGCGAATCCTATCTTTTGGTTTTGAGGACCGAATTCTCCTAATCTTCCATCTGGCCATGCCATATAGACTTCATCTTCTGTCGCTGCAATTGTAAAATAGTCACCTATAAAAGCTCCACCCGGAAAAGCATGATTCGGATTAGTTGGGAAATCTGTCACCCTAGAATTTTCAGTCCAAGTCTTCCCCCCATCTTCGGAGGTCGAATAATATATATGATATTTGGATTCTGAGGGGTCATCCCTCATATCTCCCCACATAGCATGTAAATTACCATTTGGATCTGATGTTATAGAAGGGAAGAATTGGAGTCTATTGGTATTGTCATCATTTATTTTGGTATTGGTCCAACTATTACCATAATCTCCTGATTTGGCTAGATATATATTGCCGTCGTCATCTCTTTCCGGTGATCGAGCTGTATACATAACATATATTCGTTCATCTTTGTCTATAGATAATTGAGGGAAACCGGATGCCCAATATCTGAAGAATGAATTGCGAGGGCTAAAAGGTATCTCATTGAAATCAGCTGCTCTTTCAGTGGTGAAAGTAAGCCCTTCAGTTTCTGATTTGGCTACGTATATCTCGGCGCGCTTTTCAAAAGAATTATCATCCGTGCTATCTACCCAAGCTATATATAAGGTTCCATCAGGTGCTACAGAAGGTTGTGATCCTTGCAGCACCCTCTTCTCAGCCTCTTGTCCTAGGGTGCTTTGTACAACTGGACTTACAGTGACAGGCTCACTCCATGTCTGGCCCTGGTCAAGTGATTTCACCATCTCTATGGACGTTTCTGTTATTGGTATACCCAAGAAAGGCTCTACGCCGAATAGAAATTCAACTCTATATTTTGTTACGAACTTTGTATAGGTCACATATATGTTGTCATTTTCTGGGTTGTATTTGCTTGGTCCAGTTGATACCCATGGTTTATCCAGGAAGGGAATACTTAATTCGTACTTAGATTCACCTTGTTCGTCAACATCTATGGGTTTAATTGATACATGTTCTCGGCGTGATGATATTGGTTCCTCCCATGAGACACCACCATCTAGGGATCTAGATATTGGTATAGAGGATATAACAGATTCGCCAGACGCTGTGCCTACTGTAAAGTCTTCTACTGCAACTGATATCCCAGCGGCATATACGTTGCCATCTCGATCGAAGCTTATAACTGGATCGCCAGCCCCAGCTTGGTCATCAGGAGGATATTTTATGTGGTACGGACCTTCCCACGTAGTACCACTATCTATGCTCGTATAAGATGTTATTCCGGGAAAGTTATAATCTACTACTCCTAGCACTAGATGTTCAGGGTCCTTTGGATTAACAGCTATACTTGGTTCAGTTTGGAATGGTAGCGGGCTGAAATCTCTTGTAATCAACATGTTTCTACTGAATTTCTGAGATGGGTTACGATATGGCACTAGCGGTCCCTGTCCTGCTGAGGATGCCTGTGCGGAGCTCGTTCCAGATTTAGCTTGTCTCGGAGGATATATACTTGATATAGGACCAGTCTTAAATCGTGGATCGAGTCCTTGGGTAATCAGCCAGACTGAACTCGAAAGGTAGTCGTGGAATGGCTTTGATAATACCGATCCAAGGTTACTGGATGAGCTCAGTTCTACGTTTCCATCTTGGGACGCCATAAGCAATCCAGTAGGCGTAAAAGTTAACAAGAATACTAGGGATATAACTATTATCTTGGTCGAATTTATCATAACTCTGTTATTGGCCTTTCATATACAATCTATGCTCTGAGCAATTAGTATCCTGCTAAAGATTCAGATATAGAATCCATATGAGATATAACTGCTAATAGAGCCTCTTCTGTAAAGCTCAGTATAGCTTTATCATACCCACTTGCACCTGATAACTCATAATCATCTATCCAATAAGCAAGTTCTCCAGAAGTTCCGCTAGCTGATGGGTTTCTATCTTTCCAATCGAAGTAATTATCTATTGTAATCATTATCTTATCAGCTGGGGAGGATAATGATGGATTTGCTCTGCTTGCTACGGTTTTAATCTTGATCCAATGCTCTATAGCGTCTTCTCTTACTAGGGGAGGATCTTTCCGTATCTCAACTAGTAGTAGTCTGTGTTTTTCCATGCGATTTAGTTCTTCGTATAATTCAGGTCCCAGATTAGCATTACCTGAAGACTTATCAGTTAGTTCCTTTAATGCTAGATCAGTTTGTGATTCTATCAGGTCACTTAGGACATTTTGGTAATTCTCATCTGTTTGGGTCAGTCTTACAGTGAGCTCCTGTGCTTCAATGTTACTGTTCTCTAGATCTAATTTAAGTTTGTTTATCTCTGCGTCCATCTGATTTAAACGAGCGGATGTATTGGAGCTTGGAGAGATGTTGCTGGATATCGCTATTCCTAGTGCAGTTCCAAGGAGAAGGGCTATAGATATTATCCCGAGCAGGATATATGCAAAATTTCTCTTGTTGTTGATTATATTATTGATAGTATTTTCCATGTGCTCAGAGTACTTTTCTCGAATACTGCTGACTCAGTATATCATGATGTAGTTACCTTTATTAATATCCGAATTTCCTTTATATGTTAAGTTGCATTTATTTATATTGGGTTAGGATGTAAAATGGGTGTATATGGTAGCAAGATATTAGCAGGAGGGACCTTGAGCTCTGAGGATCGTATCTTGAAGGTTATGGACAGTTTAAGCTATATAATATCGTGTATGCAGTGTGGTACTCGTTTGCGTTTTGGAGATACTGAATGCCCTCATTGCGGGGGAGATCTGGAGAATATACTGCGATATTGGGCAGAACAACTACTAGAGAGATTAGATGCAAGAACCGATTAAGTTAGTGGTAATAGTAGACTAATATTAACTGGATTGATTTCTTATCTTAGGAGGATAGAAACATGGCTGATGATGGATTAAAGGTTGTACAGTTGTGTGGGGAGTGTAGGAACGAGATAGGCAACTTTACGATTAAGAAAGAAAATATGATGCTTTCCCCTTCATCTGAGATGGTTTGGTGTCCAGCATGCGATAAGTCTGTCCATGAAATTCGAGAAGTCGATGGGAGGCCTGAATCGATCCAGAACGAGAAGGATAGCTATCCAAGATCTGTAGAATCGAGGTTACTAAAACTACCAGAAAAATGGTGATTGAATATTATAAGTTTATTCTCTTTACGGAGGAGCGGTAATGCAGATTACAGAGCATGTTTACGCAAGGCATATAGATGATAAAGCTGTGGCACATCCAGGTGGATCGAACATATTTTTCGTTGGCGATCCTAAAGATGAAATGGTTATCATAGATGCTGGGGACCAGGCAAAAGAGTGGAGGGACGAAATATTTGAGGAATATCAGCAGTTGGGTAGACCAAAGATATCCTCTATATTGATAACTCATGGACATGGAGACCATATTGGTGGATTGGATAGGATGGTTGATTATGTAGATGCTCCTGTAAGGTGCCACCCCAAACTGGTTAAGAGGCTTGGCGAGTTAATAGGAAAAGAGCGAGTAACTAAGTTAAAGGCTGGAGAGATAATAAGGAGCGGCGGCGGGGTTACTCTTAGGTCAATTTTTACTCCTGGACATGAAGAAGACCATGTGTGCTATTACTTGAGTAAAGATAAGGTAATGTTTACAGGAGATACTATTTTAGGAGCCTCATCTTCTACTGTGAGAGATTTATCAGATTATATGAAATCATTGGATAAGATAAATCGATATGGAGTCCAGACAATATGTCCGGCCCATGGTCCTGTCGTTCCAAGTCCTAGAGGATCTAGATTGATATCTTGGTATATAAGACACAGGAACGAACGTGAGGCGCAAATACTAGGCGCTTTGACTAAAGGAATCACAGACGTCGATGAGATGGTTAAAGACATATACCCTAAGAATTTGAAAAAAGGTTTAAGGCATGCTGCAGCTAGGAATGTAAGTACACATCTGGCAAAATTGGTCAAAGAAGGTGTGGTTTCAGAGGTACCATCTGCTTATACATTGAAGAAGGGTTAAATACCAAATACTTTAAATAACAAAATAAAAGGGAGCTAAGTCATTGTCGACTTAGCTCCCTTTTATTTTCAGTCTTTGTTTACTAGGTCTATGATTTCCTCATAGTTTCGCCGGCTTTCAGGACAGCTCGGACAATCTTGTCGTATCCGGTGCATCTGCATAAGTTCCCAGCTAGCCAATGCCTGATACGTGCTTCATCAGCATCTGGCTCTCTGTCCAGAAGACCTTTTGCTGCTACTATGAAACCGGGAGTACAAATTCCACATTGAAGAGCAGCCTCTTCTAGGAATGCCTGTTGTAGAGGGTGTAAACCATCAGGTGATGCTATACCTTCTATCGTTATTATATTCTTACCTTCAGCTTCTACTGCCAGCATGCAGCATGAGTCGACTATTCTTCCGTCTAGTAGTACTGTACATGCTCCGCAGTTGCCGTCATTGCAGCCTTCTTTAGTACCTGTAAGACCTAAGACATCTCTTAGCGTTTCCAGCAAACTCTGCCTAGGCTCACATAAGAAGTCTGTGTCCTCACCATTTATATTAGCATTTACTTGAACTCTTTTTGCCATTACTGTTACTCTCCTCTGGCTCTGGATATTGCTTTTATAAGGGCCCTCTTGGTCAGAACTCCAACCAGATGCGTGCGTTGTTTTACTGTGCCTCTCATGTCACTTATGGGCGTAGCAGCGCCTTTTGCTTTTTCTCCTGCAGCGGCGCATGTTTCTTCAGTTGCATCCTTACCTTCTAGGAAAGACATAGCTTCTGTTGCCATTACAACTACTGGTGCTACGGATCCTAACGCTATTCTGGCCGAAACTATTTTCTGTTTAGATTCGTCTAGGACTACGGTTGCGGCTGAGTTAGCTACAGCGATGTCCATTTCGTTTCTTGGTATGAATCTCAGAAAATGGGTTCCTGAGTTGGCTTGTGGTGCGGGGAAGTGAACTGAAACTAGTAGTTCACCTTCTTCTAGGACATTTCTACGAGGCCCGGTGCAGAAGTCCTCTACTGGTACAGACCTTCTACCATTAGGGCCTGCTATCTCGCAAGTTCCGCTCAAGGCGATTTGAGATGGTATAGAGTCTCCACTAGGGGTTGAGTTACACAGATTGCCACCTATGCTTGCTCTACCTTGAATTTGTATTCCACCTATTAGTGAGGCGGAATCTATTAGTCCAGGATATAACCTCTGTACATCAGGATGTTCGTATATTCTGTGGCATGCCACAGCTGCGCCTACCTTTAGTCCATCCTTATCTGAGCAAGTAAGTTCCTGCATCTCAGCAATGTTTTTCACGTCCACTAGGCGGTCTACTACATGCTGTAATGCTCTGAGCTGAATAAGGATATCTGTCCCTCCTGCTAGAGCCCTTGCTCGGACGCCCTTCTCGGACATTAAGCTTACGGCTTCCTCTATCGTTGCCGGTGCAACATATTCAAATTCCTGCATAGAAAGCACCTCTTCATAGGATCTTAGGATCTCGGATCATTATAGCATAGGAATTACAACGCACAATACCATTTGGATCCTTCTTAGTATCGAGCGAAATCTTATTATATATAGCTACTCTTCAGATTTACTAATGACTTGGGCGTTAGTTATCATCTAGATAACCATTTGCCTATTTGAGAACGATTATTATCTAATAGGGCTGCATTGAGTTTTATTCTTTCAAGACATTGTTGTATTGTTCTAGTAGCAGACGGAGCAGGATTACTTGCAAAGAAGTTTTCGACCTCAGAGTATCTATCCAGAGTTGTGAAGCCTCCTGTAATACTAACCAGACGCATTATTGCGAAGCCACCTCGCCCATATCTTCTGTCTAGTTCTTCCCAGTTTTCTCTGATGAAATCCCAGCAAAGATCTCGGCCATTCTGATTGCCGGCGACTGCCCCGATCACTAAGACTGTGTCTTGACTCCTTACCGCATTTGTCATCGATTGTTTCAGGAGATCTTCGAGTAAATCTCTGGAGGGTAATCTTGATAAAGCACCTAACAAACGTATTTTTTCTTCATGAAGGTCTGCCTTGCGTTCCATATCCCAAAGTGTTTCATATGTGTTTGCATCACCATATTGTGCAACTAAACCATATACTAGTCCCCTAAGATCTGGATGCAAGGATCTAGAATCTTCTATGTAAGTTGCGAACTTGGTTTTTGCTGTCTCTACTACATTCATATTGCCGAATGTACCAGATTGACTAAGAACGGTTGACCTGAGTAAGGCATCCAGGTGCCCTTCTGATTCTTTGGCATCCCAGCCTACAGACTCTGCTATGTTACGATAAAGTTTTTCCGCGAAAGCATGGTATTTTGGTAGATAAGTCTCATCTGACAGTAATAGGTCTAGACCTCTAAGGTTCATAGAAAGGTCTCCCCAAACTGTAGCATTATCTTCGTTTTGATAAGCTTCAGCCATAGACAAGAATTGAGTTGCTGGAGCATATCCAGCTTTCATCAGAGCATAAGCATCGTTTTGCAATCCAAGCCTGTCAGTTGCAGGTAGCGCTAGGGATGATACTGCTTCTTTAAGCTTGTCCCATTCTTCATTCGCATAATTGACCCTATAAAAACCTGTTTGCTGTGCATTTACCTTTATCCAGCTTGGGATGTCTGGTAAGGTAATGTTGACCTCTGAGTCTCGTGAATCCATAAGATGTAGAGCGTTTTCGGTATCAGTACCTACCGATATACCTACCGGGATTTGCCATAGAGTATTATCCTTATAGTCTTTGTCGATTATGTGATCATATAGGAACCTATTTTGTGACAATCCAATTATTGCAGGATTAGATTCTTTATTTAATGCGACATTTACCACCGGATATCCGGTCTGCTTAACCCATGAGTCCATTATTACAGTGACAGGTTTGCCAGATGATTCCTCAAGAGCCCGCCATAGATCTTCCGTTTTAGCGTTAGCGTATTGGTTATTCGATATATATATTTGAAGGCCTTTTCGGAACGTCTCTTTGCCTAGGAATTCCTCGAGCATTCTAAGCGTTGCTCCACCTTTGCTATAGCTTATTGCGTCAAAGAGTTCCCTTATCTGAGCCGGGTTAGTAACTTCTACTTCAATAGAGTGAGAGTTTCTCAATCCATCCAAACCTAATCCTGCGTTGGTATCGTTAGAGACAAATTGAGTCCACATGTTCCATTCAGGGTAGAGATTATCAACCGCCTTATCTCCCATCCATGATGCAAAACTTTCATTAAGCCATAGATCATTCCACCATTCCATCGTTACCAGGTCACCGAACCACATGTGAGCCATCTCGTGAGATACTACCTCTAGTACTCGTTGACGAGTTCCTGCTGAGGAGTTCTCTGGGTCAACGAGGAGTGCGGTTTCCCTGTAAGTTATAGCTCCCCAGTTTTCCATAGCACCTGCTGCGAAGTCCGGTATAGCTATGTGGTCCAATTTCTTTAATGGATAAGGTATACCGAAATACTGGTTGAAATATTCGAGCAATTTGACTGAGTTTTCTAATGCATATCTGCCTTGATTCTCTTTACCTCTGGTTGCCCAGACACGTACCAGAGTATCGTTAGGCCCCATAGATTCGACAGATACAAGATCACCAACTATAAAAGCTACTAAATATGTCGACATTAAGGGAGATTCTATAAATCTGACAGATTTACCACCATAGGCAGTTATACTTTCTGATTCTATTATTGTGTTTGATATAGCTTGCATGTTTGATGGGACTACTAGTGTCACCTGAAAAGTGGCTTTTATAGAAGGTTCATCCCAACAAGGGAATGCTCTTCTGGCATCAGTCGCTTCGAATTGTGTTGTTGCCAAATACTGATCTTGACCATCATTGCCCACATATTGACTCCTGTAAAACCCCCGCAGCTGATCATTCAGGAATCCTTTGAAGTCTATAGATAGAGTAGCCTTTCCCTGAGGAAGAGATTCGGGGAATATGAATGTAGCAGTTTCAGCCTCTTCGTTTGTTTCAATATTGGCTTCTATTGCAGTGCCGCTGGTGCCGATAATCCATGCAGCAGATAAATCTAATTCTATTGCATTTAGTGAAATCCGGTCAGTCGGGGAGTTTATTATAATTTCTACATCCTCATGTCCGAGGAATGTAAAGTTAGCGAAATCCGGCGTTAAGGTTATATCATACTTGGTTGGGCTTACTGTTGTCGGGAGCCTATATGAATTTTCTGTAGTCATTTCTAATACTCCTTGGTGATTGGTGAGGTATATTACCCTCTAAGATTATACGCGACTAATGCGATCTGATAAACCATTGAATTAAAGTATACAATGGATGAGGGTGTGTTTGATGCTAGAATATATATAATTGTCTCTCACTTGTGTGGATTGTCTTGTATGTAGGCTTTATTTTATATGATAAACAGAGAAGATTTTCTAATTAATAGCAATGGCATACCTATAGCATGTTCGCTGTTTTGTATGCATCCTGATGATGACAGACCAATTTTGGTTCTATGTCATGGCATGCCGGCTGGAGACAATAGACAGAATGGTTTTGATAGGGGGCACGCCATAGAGGAATTGGATTATGCTTCAATAGCAGAGTGGTTTGCTTTGGAAGGATTCAAAACAGTTATATTCAACTTTAGGGGAACTGGTGAGAGTGGAGGTAATTTTCATCCCATGGGTTGGGTAGAAGACCTCAATTCTTTGATAGATTACCTGAAGTCTAGAAATGATTTAGAAGCGGAAAATGTCGCTATATTTGGGTCTAGTTTAGGTGCAGCGGTTTCTATATATGTGGCGTCAAGACGTACAGATATTTCTGCGGTAGTAAGTTTCGCTAGCCCAGCTACAATGCTGGCCCGGCAATATCCTAGAGAGACTATAGAAAGGTTCAGGGACATGGGCATAATACGAGATGATTCATTCCCGGATTCTATAGATGAATGGGCATATGAGTCAGAAAAGTTAAGTCCAGATAAGAGTGTTGAAAATATATCTCCCTGTCCCATATTAGTAATTCATGGTACAAGTGACGAAGTTGTCCCAGTAGAGAGTGCCAGTATATTGTATTCAATTGCAGGCGATCCCAAGCAATTGAAGATATTAGAAAATGTTGGGCATCGCCTTAGGGGTGAACCAGAAGCATTGACTTATGCTATAGATTGGCTAAAAACTGTGTTTGTATCCTAATCCCTAATATGATATGGTAGTGCACCGCTGTCGTAATCTTTGTGAGAGGTACCCGTCCCAATATCTATGAAAAAAGTAAATGCTGAGAGCTCGGGTTTGTACTATGGCTGGATTATAGTTGCGGTGGTCACACTAAGCTCCCTAGCTTCAGCAGCTCAAATCAATCCGACTATAGGAGTATTCCTAAAGCCTATAACAGAAGAGTTTCAGTGGACTAGGTCTGCAATTGCAGGTGCAGTCGCCGGGGGAACTCTTATAGGCGGCGCACTTGCTATGTTTGTTGGGCCTTTTATCGATAAACATGGGCCTAGATGGATATTATTCACTAGCTTTCTGTTTGCGGGCGGAGCATTAATGTCAATAGGTAGAATTTCTAACATATTCGAACTATATGCTGCTATATTCATAAGTCGTATTACATTACAAGGGGTTATAAACCTTACTAATCAAACTATAGTGTCGAAATGGTTTATTAGACAAAGAGGTAGGGCAGTTGCAATAGCCGGTTTAGGTCAAAGAGTCGGTGGAGGTGTAGTACCTTTTGCTACTCAGCAATTGATATTGCTTTCCAGTTGGCGAACAGCATCACTTTTTGTAGGTTTGTTAGTTTGGTCTGTGACTCTGATACCAGTTGGTATTTGGATGAGGCGTAGGCCTCAGGACTTGGGTTTGCTGCCCGATGGAGATAGGCCAGTTGATACCTCACAAGATGAGACCATAAATAGAGGCAACGGTAACGGCAGTATTTCGAGTACAGGTGAGTTAACTTATGACCTCAAAGGCGCACTAAGGACTAGACCATTTTGGGTAATATTATTTACTTTCTGTCTCACGAATTTTGTTAATACAGGGGTGAATTTTAATTTACTTCCTCTGTTGACTGACAATGGATTGAGTGAATCTCAGGCTGCATTGGTTTTACTGGTTTGGGCATTGGTAACTTTACCAGCTAATATGATACTCGGAATGTTTGCTGAGCGTTTCTCCGTTCGAGCATTAATGGCTATCTTAACCTTTGGAGTAGGAATAGGCATATCCATTCTACTTGTGGTCGACAGTTTCGCTATTGGCTTAGGTTTTGCTGTTATACACGGCGCTTGTTTTGGTGGGTCTTTCCTAATTTTACAGCTACTCGTACCAAATTATTTTGGGTCTGCATCTGTCGCTACTCTAAGAGGATTTATTGTTCCATGGCAGATGGTATGCAATGCTATGGGACCGCTGGCGGCAACTTTGGTTTATGATATTACCTCTAGCTATAACTTAATATTGGTTCTTTATGTAATACTTCAAGGGGCACTTATATTAGCTTTAATGACGGCATTGCCTAGCACGCAGAGATGGGAAGAGATGAACAGCTAATCAAGTATAGTTTTCTTACTAATGGCATCATTGGAGCATTGTTTAATATAGTGTCTGCTTGATTTGTAATTTATCTTGAACTTGATTAGTACTAATCATTCACATTTTTCTATGACTTGTGACATATTAGGTGGTTACATTTATAATTCAAATAAGGGATTATCACGATTTTAGATTGAGCAGAGATTTTTCAGATGTCAGATAGAACGAGAATATCAGAATTAAACAAATTGATAAGCGAAAGAGTCCTCGTAGTGGATGGAGCGATGGGGACAGCTATACAAGACCTAAACCTCTCTGATGCAGACTTTGGCGGCCCTGAATTTGAAGGCTGCAACGAATATCTGAATCTGGTGAAACCAGAGGTCGTAAAATCCATACATAGGAAATACGCCCTAGCTGGTGCGGACATAATAGAAACCAACTCATTTGGTAGCACTCCAATAGTTCTTGCTGAGTATGGACTTGGTGATAAGGCCTACGAGATAAGCAAGATGGCCAGTTTCCTGGCGCGGCAAGTTGCCGGTGAATTTGAATCTGATAACAGATTGGTTTTTGTGGCTGGGTCTATGGGCCCGACAACGAAGTCATTATCTTTAACTGGAGGTATAACCTGGGATGAGTTATCAGATCACTATTATACACAGGCTAGAGGACTAATACACGGCGGTGCAGATTTGCTATTGTTAGAGACATCTCAAGATATCTTGAATGTAAAAGCCGGGTTGAATGCGATAGACAAGCTTAGCGAAGAATTAGGTTTTCAAGTGCCAACAGCGATTCAATGTACTATTGAGAACATGGGAACAATGTTATGTGGTCAAGATATAGAAGCCTTTTACATATCTATAGCTCACAGAGACTTATTATGGATTGGTATGAATTGCGCTACTGGTCCTGAATTCATGAGGGACCATATACGCACACTCTCCGGTTTATCTAAGTTTCCAATAGCAGTCATACCAAACGCTGGGTTACCAGATGAGGATGGGCACTACCATTTGGATCCAGAAAACTTATCAGATACTTTGGGGGAATTTGGACATCAGGGATGGCTTAATATTGTTGGAGGGTGCTGTGGTACTAATGAAGTCCACATAAGTCAGATTGTTCGAATGGCTTCGGAACTTAACCCTAGGATTCCTGTTGTTTCATCTAGTACAGTTGTTTCTGGGCTTGATCCATTTGTTATCGAAGAAGATAACAGGCCTGTACTGGTTGGAGAACGTACTAATGTTCTTGGCAGTCGAGCATTCAAGAGATTAGTTGCAGAATCTAAATGGGAAGAGATGTCAGAAATAGGTAGGGCGCAAGTTAGAGGAGGAGCTCAGGTGTTGGATGTTTGCCTTCAGGACCCGGATCGAGATGAAGTGTCTGACGTTGTGAAATTCCTTGAATACCTGACAAAGAAAATAAAAGTTCCAATAATGCTTGATTCTACTGATTCTAGGGTTATTGAAGAGGCACTGAAGTATACCCCTGGTAAAAGCATAATCAACTCTATAAACCTTGAAGACGGAGAAGATAGATTTATATCTGTAGTACCGTTGGTAAGAAAATTTGGGGCTGCTGTCATAGTAGGGTGCATAGATGAGGATAAGGAACAGGCTCAGGCCATAACGAGACAAAGAAAAGTACAAATAGCAGAAAGATCATACAATATACTTACTCAGAATTACGATATTAACCCAGAAGATATAATTTTCGATGGACTTGTGTTTCCGATTGGTACAGGTGATGAAAACTACATAAAGGCTGGAGTTGAAACTATAGAAGGCATCAAACTTATAAAAGAAAGCATGCCAAAGGCCAAGACTATCCTCGGGATATCTAACGTTTCTTTTGGTCTTCCCCAATCTGGAAGAGAAGTTCTAAATTCGGTTTTTCTATACCACTGTGTTCAAGCAGGGCTCGATATGGCAATCGTTAATCCCCAGATGCTTCAGCGATACGCATCTATACCTAAGGAAGAGAAAGATCTGGCTGAGAACTTAATATGGTGGTTAGGAGATGATCCTATTGGACAATTTGCCAATCATTTTCGAGATAAGAAAGTTGAAGTACGCACCGAGGAAGAACGTAAAGGTATGCCTCTGGATGACAGGCTGTCAATGGCAGTTATCGAAGGTACAAAAGATGGCCTTATTGCAGATCTTGATGAAGCCTTAAAAGACAGAGGTCCTCTCGAGATTATAAATGGCCCGCTGATGGATGGTATGGATGAGGTAGGGCGATTATTTGGGAATAATGAACTTATAGTTGCAGAGGTATTAGGTTCTGCAGAGAGCATGAAGGCAGCTGTAAATTATCTAGAAAACTATATGGATAAAGAGGAAAGTGCTACTAGAGGGATAGTGGTTTTGGCAACTGTAAAAGGAGATGTCCACGATATAGGTAAGAATCTTGTTGATATAATTTTGAGTAACAATGGCTATAGGATAATCAATCTTGGTATAAAGGTTCAACCACAAGAGTTAATTTCGGCCGTTAGGGAATTTAACCCGAATATAATAGGTTTGTCTGGATTATTAGTTAAATCTGCACAGATGATGGTGGAGACTGCAAGAGATCTAAGCAATGCAGGTATAGATACACCAATACTAGTTGGCGGAGCCGCCCTAAGCAATAGATTTACAAGACTGAGGATAGCGAAGGAATATGAAGGCATAGTGGCCTATGCACGAGATGCAATGGGTGGGCTAGATTTGGCTAATAGAATAATCAAACCTGAAATGGCTGAAACTCTGAGATCTAGTTTGATTGAAGAAACAGCCCAAATGGTGGCAAATGAATCTACTGTTTCTTCTGGGGTTACGCCCAGCACACCCGTATCTAAGAAGGTTAGATTATCACAGGTGAGTACTCCACCCACTCCACCTGATTTGAAATTGCACACCATATTGGATTACGACTTTCAAGAGATATTTGATTATATCAACCCTGTAATGTTGTATGTTAGGCATCTTGGATACAGAGGTAGATTTGAGGAAGATTTACTCAAAGGTGAAGCTAGAGCTGTAGAACTCAGGGATAGAGTCAGAAAAATAGAAGATATTATGCTTAAAGCAGATGATATAAAGGCTAGAGCTGTATATAAATTCTTTAGAGCAAATGCTTCGGGCGATAAATTGAGGTTATATGCGGACAGCGGGAATAAAGTTATTGAAGAATTTCATTTCGGAAGACAAAGCGGTAGAGAAGGTCTTTGTCTCGCAGATTATATCTTAGATGTTTCTAGTAATAAGACTGATTATCTGAGCTGTTTTGTTACTAGCGTTGGACCAGGAGTAAGAAACCTAGCTTCGGATTGGATAAATCAGGGAAAATACTTAGATGCTCATATTCTTCAAGCGATTGCATTAGAATCAGCAGAATCATTAGCTGAGATATTGCATAGGAATATAAGATCTATGTGGGGAATAGGCGATACAAGAGGTATATCCAAGCAGGATATATTCAAGGCTAACTACCATGGGAAAAGATATTCTTTCGGATATCCAGCATGTCCAAGGCTCGAGGACCAAGAGCAACTGTGGAGATTGCTACAACCATATGAGAATATAGGAGTAGAGCTTACGGAAGAATTCATGATGGACCCTGAAGCTTCGGTTAGTGCGATAGTCATGCATCACAGTGAGGCGAAATATTTCAACCTAGATCCTAATGACATAGAGGAGTTGGAATCCAGACTATAATTTAATATGGTCAGCTGATTCATCGATCAGTTCAATGGCCATTTCTATCTCTGATATCACTGTCTTTCTGTCTTCTCCTATTAAAGCTGCACACAAAGCTTGTCTTGCTATATCACCACCAATGCGTCCGAGTGCCCATGCTGCATGCTCGACTATCATGGAATCTGGGTTTTTCATTATCAATGACAAACTTGGGATAGCGTCGGGATCGCCTATATTGCCTAATGCCACGCATATATTTCTAATTAGACCCCTTCTCTTGGCCCGCATTATAGGAGTACCTTGGAATTTATCTCTGAATTCCTCGTCTGTTAGTGAGAGTAAAGGTATAAGATCCAGAGTTTTATAGCCATGTTTACCTGGGAGAAAAGCGGGCTCATTCGTGGATAGAGATTTGATATTAGGAGGGCATACTTCTTGGCAAATGTCACATCCGAATACCCAATCCCCTATCTGTGAACGCATTTCTCGGGGGATGCTCTCTCTGAGTTCTATAGTGAGATATGAGATACATTTTGTATTATCAAGAATATATGGCGCAACTATTGCTCCGGTAGGGCACTTATCAATGCATAAGTTACATGTTCCACAATTCTTCTTAAGTGGCTCATCTGGTTGTAGTATTAGGTCTGTAATCACTTGACCAAGGAAAACCCAAGAACCATGAGTTAATGTTATTATATTAGTATTCTTACCGTACCAACCAGTTCCGGCTCTTTGTGCTACAGCCCTATCCTGCATTGGTCCGGTGTCCACATATATTTTTGAGTTTATCTCTGAACCTAACTCGGAGGATAGGCCAGATATGAATTGTTTCAGTCTTTTCTCAATCACCCTGTGGTAATCTCTTCCCCACGAGTAGCGAGCTACTTTTCCATGCATACTTGATGAAGAATTCTGGTTATCGCTATCTTCAGACTTGTAACTCATAGCAACAGATATGATTGACTTAGCTTCTTTGAGAATTTTGCTAGGATGAGACCCCCTAATAACTCTGGCTTTGTCGTACCAACTTAGCCCGTTCATTAAGCCGTTATCCAATCTGTTAAGAGCATTCTTTTTCGCTTCAAGAAAAGGTTCTGCGGATGTTATACGAACTACGTCGAATCCCATTCTGTAACCGTGTCTCTTAACTATATTTGTGGCCTGAATACTATTCATTTTAATAACTAAGAAATAGTGCGAATAACAAATATAATCAGTATTGCTGAAATAATTTGCCCCAGTCAGTTTGCATAGCCGCTTGTACTCGGCGGTTGCCAATAAATCGTAGCCAGTACGAATTATGGTATATGTTTGAGGCGAAGAATGCCCAGGGTGCTATAGGTGACCTCAGGAGTATCCGTTCCAGTGGTTTTAGAGGGCCCCAATAGATCAATTTTTGACCCATGCTAGCAAAGGTGTTCTCTGTGCCTTTGAACCCCCAGTTAACATTCGAAATATCTTCACCAACTACTTCAATGTCAGCAGGGTTGCCACAACCTAGTTTTCTTTCGTGGGCTATCCTGATGAATTTTATAGACATTGGGTCGAACCCCATCATTTTCGCTGCCACGGCATCTATGGCTACTTGGTCTGAACTCGCCAGAAATACATTTTTTTGATGCCAGCGCATTGCTCTGGGGCCAGGTCCATCACCAGCAAATGTACCATCAGTGACAGCAAATATCCCTGGATGGATCTCTTTTTGTATTGCTAGTAGGTCAACCAGGGTTTCATGTATCATTGAGTGTGTCCAATGTCTGTTTCTGTTGAGTAGCCCACCGAAGGCATTTTTCATAGCTCCAGTTATGGTGGTGAAGACGTGGGTCTTCATAGTGGGCAGATGTATTATGTTCTTGCCAGGCAAGATTTCTGGAATTTCTAATCCATCGGGAAATATCTCGTTTAATGCGATCATTTCGGCTTTTGGTTTGTATGGTATCCACTTGTTTGGTGGTACGTCGAGATGGATATTCTCTAGTTTGTATTTGTCCTGGACTGGTTTCTGCTTATTCCTTATTTCACCCTCAAAAGAGTCCACTACAACTGTGCCATTATGTGCAGCAATTATGTTCCCGTATCCATCATTTTGCAGCGTCTTAATTACACCTTCTAATTGCCATGGTGTAGTAGAACAAGCTGGATAATAGTATTGCCAAGATATATTTATCTTGAGTAGTGTGTCGATGCTCTTGTCTAAGGAATCCTCGTAGTTGGCAAGGTGCATTCCCTTGGCTATATCGTCCATAACAGTTTCAGGAGACGTAGTTACGACTGATACTTTGGATTTGTTCATGACTATGTTAGATGATGAATTTGTGTTTGAAAAGTAGTGTATATTTATAGATTGAGAGGCTATTGATCTGTAGGTTTATGCTACTATGACTTCCGCGAAATAACTTTCCTAACGGAGTTTGTTATATTGGTTTCAGTCAGTCCGTATTTCTTCAATAGTTCTTCTGGCTTGCCAGATTCAGCATACCCATTTAAAGACACTGATTCAATCGGAACAGGATGCATCTCGGAAGCGATCTGCGATACAACACTATTCAATCCGCCATGTTTCAAGTGTTCCTCTGCAGTTACTATGGCTCCAGTATCTCTAGCTGCCGACAATATTGCTTCTGTATCAGCAGGTTGGATTGTAGCCATGTTTAATACTCTGCAACTTATACCTTCTCTTGAAAGCGAATCTGCTGCGTCAATAGCTGCTTTGACCATTATTCCGCATGCCACTATTGTTGCGTCTTTACCGTCTTGTACTATCTCGGCTTTTCCGATTTGGAATTTGTAATTGTCACTATGGATTATAGGGATACTTGGCCTACCCAATCTAATATAGAAAGGTCCATAGGTAGATGCAGCCGCTCTAACTGCTTGAACGGTTTCTGGTCCATCTGATGGTACGACTACAGTAAAACCAGGAAGTGCACACATAAGCGACAGGTCCTCTATGCCTTGTGCGGACACGCCATCCTCACCAGTCATTATTCCTGCGTGAGTTGCTACTATTTTCACGTCTAGGTGTGGTTGAGATATACTAGTGCGTATCTGGTCATAAGGCCTGCCAGTTGCGAATACAGCGAATGTACTAGCAAAGACTGTTTTTCCAGAACTAGCAAACCCAGCTGCCAGGCTCATCATATTTTGTTCTGCTGGCCCTAGGTCAAAAAACCTTTCCGGAAACTTATGTCCAAACAAGTTGGCGAATGTAGATTTGTTAAGATCTCCTCCAACTACTACTATATCAGCGCGCTCGTCTCCTAATTCGACTAGTGTCGCCCCAAATATTTCTCTTGGTGATGCGGAAGTCATCAGTATATCCTCTACTTGAGATTATCTAACTCGGACAGGGCTTGTTGAAGCTGTTCTTGATTTGGAGCTTTACCATGGAAATCCGGGTTGTTTTCCATGAAACTTATACCTTTACCCTTGAACGTTGAAGCGATTATGGCACTTGGTTTGCCCTTAACTTTCTTAGCTTCCTCAAGTGAAGATAGTATTGCTGTGAAATCATGACCATCTATTTCGACTGTATTCCAACCAAAGGCTCGCCATTTATCTGCCAATGGTTCCAGATTCATTACATCCTTAGTCCACGTGTCATTTTGGATGCCATTTCTGTCTACAATTGCTACTAGGTTGTCCACATTGTAGTGAGTAGCGGCCATTGCTGCTTCCCAGATCTGTCCTTCATCGCATTCCCCATCTCCTAGGAGCACATATACTCTGCTTTCTTTTTTGTCTAACCTAGCGGACAGTGCAGATCCTAGACCAAATGAAAGGCCTTGCCCAAGCGAACCTCCAGACATCTCTACTCCTGGGGTTTTAATGTGGGCATGCCCTTGCAGACGGCTATCTATTTTTCGAAACGTCGCAAGTTCGGCACTGGGGAAGTATCCACAATGGGCGAGATGAACGTATAGAACTGGGCAGGCGTGGGCTTTGCTGAGAATGAACTTATCCCTGAGATCCCATTTTGGATTTTGGGGATCGTGATTCATAACTTTGAAATATAGGGAGCTCAGTATTTCCACTGCCGATAGAGACCCACCAGGATGTCCACTTCCACCTTGGGCAATCATAGTGACTATATCTTTTCGTATATCTATGGCCCTAGATTTTAACTCATCTGTACTGAGTGATTGATCTGGAAATGAAGTTTGAACGCTATTAGTCAACAGGGAATACCTCCTTAGGGGTGGAATTATAACAGTAGGCTCAGACCGTGTCCATAATTGATCTGTGATGTTTTTCATTGCATGTAGTATTGTGCAAATTTATGAGAAGATCATTTTGGTTAACAATAATAGCTAGTTCAGATTTATTCTAATTGCGTTGACATGCTTCTAGGCAGCAATTTAGAATTGATATACCTGCACAGCTCATAGGTTCAAGGAGGTCTGCATGGAGGAGATGGTGATTGATAGCATTAGAGTTAGTCTGATGAACTATCAAAGGGTGGTTATATTGAAAGAGAAATCGTCTGATAGATATCTCCCTATATGGATTGGCCCAGGAGAAGCAGATGCTATTGCTGTAAAATTGCAGGGAGTTTCTGTGCCCAGACCACTCACTCATGACCTTGTGAAATCTATGATAGATACACTTAACGTTAATGTTGAGTACATAGTAATATGCGACCTCCAAAACGATACATTTTATGCCAAGATATCTTTGAATACTGGTACTGAATCTGTAGAGATAGACTCTCGACCCAGTGACGCCATTGCGTTGGCAGTCCGAGTTAATGCTCCGATTTATGCTGAAATCTCAGTTTTGGATAAGGCTGCAGTGGCTCTAGATGAAGAAACTGGGAAACCAATAGTGGGCGGTGAGTACGAAGAAACAGCCATTCCCAAGATGAGCGAAGATGAACTTAATAGACTTTCAGCATTCAAAGAATTCATAGGTAATATGGATTTAGAAGACTTCGGTTCAAGTAAAGAATCCTGAAATACATATTACCGCCGCTTTGTTGTTCCTGATGGTACAATGATGTAACATGCGGTTCGGCTATACTCTGAAAGATTCCATTCAAGTCAAGAATACATGCTAAGCTTTTATTTTAAGGAGTTATTATGGATCTTCTAAGAAGTCTCCTGTTCGTACCCGGCAATCGTAAAGATATGTTAGAGAAAGCAGTTACAAGGGCATTATCCGATGCTTTAGTGGCTGATATGGAGGATTCGGTTCCTGACGCCGAGAAATCAGCAGCCAGAGAAATTATAGCGGAAATGCTGCCGGCACTTGTTGCAAATGGTCATAAAATAGTCGTAAGAGTTAATGCCCTAGATACAGGTATTCTAGAAGAAGACATGTATGCTGCTATTTCTGAGCATACATATGCTGTGAATGTTGGCAAGGTAGAAAATAGATGGGACGTTGCCCAAGTAGATGCGATTATGTCTAAGATTGAGAAATCAAAGGGCATGCAGGTAGGCACCGTAAAATTGGTGCTTTTCATTGAATCAGCTCTGGCAATAGTAAATGCATACGAATTGTGCTCATCTTCTCCTAGGATCGTTGCAGTTGCATTCGGAGCAGAGGACTATACAGTGGATATGGGAATAGAAAGGACTGAAGAGGGTTCTGAGGTACTTGTTCCCAGAGCTACCGTGGCAATGGCAGCTAGAGCTGCAAATGTGATTGCTCTAGATCCAGTTTATGCTAACTTCCAAGATATAGATGGATTCAAGGTAGATGCTGAACTAGGTAAGAGCCTTGGTTACAAAGGTAAATTTGCTATACATCCATCCCAGATAGAACACATAAATGATGTGTATAGCCCGAGTGAAGAAGATATAGAGTATGCAAAGAAAGTAGTGGCTGCATTTAGAGAAGCAGAAGAGCAGGGAAGGGGAGCCGTAGCCTTAGATGGAAAGATGATAGATGTACCAGTTGTAAAAAGAGCTGAAAGCCTGTTAAATCTGGCTGATGCAATTGCCAATCGCGGGAAGTGAAGTTACATCTGATAGGCGAATTGATTCTAATTGACTCGAGTAAATATACGGATGCACATATATTGGCCCTATTTGCCTGATTAATTTATGCGGTTCACTGAAGACACTGAATATTAATTGTGCTATCTTTAGTGGTGAATTCATAGACCTCTTTCATTCCAGTGGTAAGATATCTGTCTATATTATGTGGAAGAGGTAATAAGTAAAACGAATAAGGGAATTTTTATGAGAGTAATATTTGTCGAAGACGTAGTTAACGTTGCCAGAACAGGTGATGTCAAAGAGGTTAAAACTGGTTACGCAAGAAATTATCTTATACCTAAGGGTCTAGCAGTTGCTGCAACAGCTCAACAACTAGTTAGGTTGGAAGCATTGCAGAAGATAGGCATGGAAAGAAGTGCCAAAGAACTTGGAGAGGCTCAGGAATTGGCTGGTAAATTAGATGGATCTAACGTAACTATAAAGGTGAAAGCCGGACCTAGAGGTAGATTGTTCGGTTCTGTCACGAACGCGATGATTGCTAAAGAAGTGTCCGAAACATTGGGTTTAAGCGTTGATAGAAAAGGTATAGCTTTGCCTAAGGCAATTCATGAGTTGGGTAACTTTGATATCCGTGTTCGCATACACCCGGAGGTTAATGCCAATATCTCATTAGTTGTAGAATCCGATTCTGATATTTCGGAGATAATAGTTGAAGATATGGCCGGGGTAGAATCTACTAATTCCCAAGAGGATGCTGACTATGACTCCAATGGGGAAGAAGATGACGACTTGTTAGAAGAAGTAGAGACTTCTGAAGAGGAAAACGAGTAGGAGCGTTATGTATGTTGACAGGCTACCTCCTCACGACCAAAGGGCTGAAGAGTCTGTTTTGGGTTCGTTACTTATAGATGGCGAATCTATAATAAACACAGTTAGATTCCTTGAGCCTGAAGATTTCTATAATGAAAGAAATCGGTGGTGCTATGAGGCTTGCTTGTCACTGTGGCAAGACAATGAAGCAATAAATTCGGTAACAGTTGGGCATAGACTTGCACTAATGAGCAGGCTTGATGAGGTCGGAGGATCTGCCTACTTAGGGCACCTAGTAGCATCAGTTCCAACATCCGCTCACGTTGAATATTATGCCCGGATAGTGAATCGTACTCATACCCTTAGAAGACTTATCGGTGCTGCTGGTGAAATAGCTTCACTCGGTTATGAAGGCGGGGGTGATATAGATAATGCCCTGGGCCAAGCAGAGGGATTGCTTTTTAGCATAAGGAGTGGTCAAGAAACTCGAGATTTTGTACCCATTAGGGAAGTGCTCGACCAGTATCTTGAAGAGAGTGCATCAGTAGACGGTACACTCGCTGGGGAATCAGCGCCTATACAGAGTGGGTTTAACGGTTTAGATGGTTTGCTTGGTGGCTTTCAAAGGTCAGATATGATAGTGATTGCATCCAGACCGAGTTTGGGGAAAAGTACATTAGCCATTAATATCGCTAGGCATGCTGCATCACAAGGTTCTGTAGTTGGTCTTTTTAGTTTGGAGATGAGCAGAGAACAAATCGGTCTACGCTTACTATCAAGTGAGGCTGGGGTAGATAACCATAGATTGAGGTTGCGTTTATACAGTGATGCAGAAGAGAGAAGAATAATAAACGCTGCTGGAGTTTTATCTGAGCTTCCTATATACATAGATGATACACCGTTAGAAGGTATAGTAGAGATAAGAAGTAAGGCTAGACGCCTTCATATGGAAAATAAGATGGACATGATAATTGTAGACTATATGCAATTAATTGGTGGTAGCAGAAGATCTGAGAACAGAGTTCAAGAAATTAGTGAGATATCAAGATCCTTGAAGGGCGTAGCAAGAGACCTGAACATTCCACTTGTAGCTATCTCTCAGCTTAGTAGAGCCGTTGAACAAAGGCCATCTCATAGGCCCCAACTTTCAGATTTGAGGGATAGTGGAAGTATAGAGCAGGATGCGGATGTTGTAATGTTCATACATAGGGATGATTTTTACTACAATGAAGATGACTGGGATGCTAGATTCCCTGGTAAGCAGTATCCAAAAGATATAGCTGAAGTGATTATTGCTAAGCATAGACATGGTCCGATAGACACTATAAATCTAAGGTTTAGGGGGCCATTTTCTCGTTTCGAAGACATGCCAGTTTCTGGAGATATTTGATGAAGCAGCATTATGTTCTTCCCGACGGGGTGGAATTCACATCAGTGCCTGATCCAATTTTAGGTGTAGTGGTGGACGAGATAGAGGACATTAAGGTCCTAAAGACTGTGATGAGAATCGTTTGGTTATATTATAAGAAGAAAGGGTTTCCGAGATTTCTAACCCTTCATGATATAAGTGGCGACCATACTATTAGGAAAACATTGTCTAAATCGGGATATGGGCCCGTAAAATATGAGAACCTGATTGAAGTGCTGGACAAGATTTCATCTATTGGTCTCCTTATTACTATTCCAGTTTCCATATATGAGAATCAGGAATATATTTACATACTGAATACTAAGGAAGGCCGTAGGGCCGCAGAATTATTTAATGCTGGAGACATAGATATTGAAAAACTGCCAATACCAATAAAGGATAGTTTGATAGTCAATAATGAAAACGAAGTTGGAGTTGATAATTATATTCCTACAACTGCTCAGAATATATTCAAGCTATATGAACAGAATATAGGTATTATTACCCCTATTGTGTCTGAGGAATTGAAAGATGCGGAAACGATTTATCCTTATGAATGGATAGTAGAGGCATTCACAGAATCTGCTCTACTCAACAAAAGAAGCTGGCGGTATATAGAGGCTATACTTAAGAGATGGAAAACAGAGGGGAAGCAAGATGGAAAGTCTAGAGGAGATACTAAAAAAGTTGACTCCAGGGAATGGATCCGGAGACATGGTCTCAAGAAATTCCCGAGCTGATCAGGAATCTGAAGAACCAGATTGCATTATATGTAACGATTTGGGCTGGGTAGTGCCAAACGCCAGATTGGGAGATCCTGGTTTTGGCAAAGCAGTTCCATGTAGTTGCCGGGAATCTCTATCTGATCCATCTAGATTGGTACAGCTGCAGAGATATAGTAACCTTGGGCCTTTGACAAAGATTAGATTTGATTATATACATCCTAGTGGACCCAGTTCCGGAGAAATTGACAAGAAACTATTTGAATCAGCTTTTAACACGGCAAAAGGTTTCGCTGAAGATCCTCAAGGTTGGTTAATATTGTCAGGTAAGAGTGGTAGCGGGAAGACGCAATTGGCCGCTGCTATAGTTAATAGAGTATTGGAGAAAGGGCATCCATCTTTTTTCATGTTTGTTCCAGACCTATTGGACCATTTGAGATCTACTTATACATCTTCAAGCGACATATCGTATGACCAATTGTTCGAACAAGTTAGATCTGCGCCACTGCTAGTTTTGGATGACTTAGGCAAACAAAGCGCCACATCTTGGGCACAAGAGAAGATTTATCAAGTTATAAATTATAGATATGTTAACGCTCTACCAACTATTTTTACGATCAGTACCCCCATTGAGGATTTGGATGCTCATTGGAGAACCAGGTTACTGGACGATTCCAGTAGCTTAATATGCAATCTTTCTAGTGATGCTACTGATGCATACAGAGATGACTGGGGCAAGATAGACAGGAAAATATTAGATAGATTCACATTCCGTTCCTTTGATTCTAGGGGGAACGCCGCTAATAGAGAACAGGCACAAAGTTTGGATATGGCGTTAGCTTACGCCAAGAATTTCGCTGTGTCCCCAGAAGGGTGGCTTGTCTTTCTAGGACCGACCGGAAGTGGTAAGACTCATTTATCCATTGCTATTGCTAACGAATGTATAAATAATGGGCGGAATGTTATGTATTTCTTGGTAGCGGATTTGCTCGATTACCTGAGGGATACATTCAGTCCTGACAGTAGAGTCACGTATGACCGGAGGTTTGATCAAGTACGCAATGCCGATATCTTAATACTAAGAGACTTTGGAGCGCATCATGCGACTCCTTGGGCTAGAGAAAAACTTTATCAGCTTTTAGTTCATAGGCATGATTCTAGATTGCCCACCATAATAACTACTAGGGAATTAGATGAAGGGAAGAGGTCTGATCCAGTTGTTTCTAGGTTGTTGGACGTGACGCTGACGTCTGTTATCCCAATAGATGCTCCAGATTATAGATATAGAGGAAGAGATAGCTAAGTGTAAGCTATACTCAGAGTAATTGACTATGAATTTTCTTTCAGGCCATATATCTGGGAACGCAGGTTACTGTGTTTTCTGTGAGATTATTGAGGGTAGAGTACCTGGTACCGTTCATTATATGGATAATGACGTAGTGGTTATAACTAATCAACTTAAATGGGTTCCTGTGATGTTATTGGTTATGCCTAAAGAACATATGTCCCAAGAGGATCTATGGAGTGGCGATATACTATCAAAACTTTCTAATGTCGCACTGACAATGGGTAAGAAATTTTGCCCAGGTGGGTTTAGATTATTATCTAATTTTGGGCATGATGCTATACAGAGCCAGAGCCACGGGCATCTTCATGTTTTGGGTGGCACCCGGCTTGGTCCATATGTTTAGTTAACTTAGTTTCGATTTGGTCCAGGAATATTACTCTGTGTTAAACATATTTTCGTAATGTTTTGGCCATTAACTTTGGAATAATTTGTTAGGATCAGGCGCGGCTTTTCTCTAAGAACTGATTCCTATTAGAGTACGCTTTTGGTACTTGACTATTCCTTACACTCAACTGTGGTCTATGAAGTACTATCAACCATCATTTAACTAAGATATAAGTACCAATTATGCTGTTTCTACTGTGGTGTTTGGTGGCGCATACGGGACTCGAACCCGTGATCTCCGCCTTGAGAGGGCGGCGTCCTAGGCCACTAGACGAATGCGCCAAGTAAGAAACTTTTACGGAGTATCAAGGCCTTAGCGGATTCTAGCATATGGCTAAATCTGTATCAAGGATACAATTGCATTTGTATTAGTTTGTTTTGTATTTGCAATCTATAACCTAAACAGTATCCAAAAATGGAAAAAATGTGTAGTACGCATACTTGACAAACGAAGCGTACTGGGAATAAGATCGAGACATCCTTCGAAAGGTGGGGGTATACTATGCGAAAACCGTCTGGTATTGCGTTTCTGGTTACGATTTGCGCATCTCTAATGCTAATGATAGCAATGGCGTGCGCAGGAGGGGATGAGGAAGCTACAACTGCTCCAGCTGCCACTGCGGTACCTGAAGTCGTTGCAACAGCCGTTCCCGAGGTAGTATCGGATGCCGATAAGACTCATATAGAAAGATATCTCGATAGTCCAGGTTACAACCCTGATTGGGGACAGCCTAAGACGGGAGGCACTTTCGTATTTGGATCTAATCGAGATACGACCAAATTTAACCCTTCTACTATAGGTGGGTGTTACGCTCATGGATGCTGGAGCGAGTTAGCTTACAACTCGTTATTCAGGATAGACCCTTGGGTAGGTGATATAGAAGCCTTAGAAGGTGATGTTGCCGAATCCTGGGCTATGTCTGGTGACGGTAAAACGTTGGAAGTGACAATAAGAGAAGGTGTTACCTTCTACACGAACCCACACTTGCCTGCTGAAGTAGCAGACAAAGTCAACGGAGACAGTTTTACATGCGAAGATGCGGTTGCTACATTCGACAGAATGGCTAAGCCTCCTAAGCATGAAGAGCCTCTTATGAGGACAACCAGGGCTATGATTCCCCATTACGATTCCACTACATGCCCTGATGGAGAGAAAGGGCTAACCTTTGTTCTCCACTTCGATCCACCAAAGGCTAGGACCATGTCCTCGCTTGGTAGAGGATTGGCCATGCTTGATAAGGATTGGATTGAGTGGCTACATGGACACGAAGAGAACATAATGAACACAGATGTTCCTAACAACTTCTTGTGGCAGTCTGGTACCGGTGCATTCGTACCGGATTCCATAAACGTAGGAACAAATGCTAACTGGGTTAAGAACGAGAATTACTGGAGAGACGGACTACCGTTACTCGACAAGTATGAAAACGTTGTACTCAGAGACGCTACAGCCAGATTCACAGCTCTTGCTACCGGGAATATACACTTCTATGGTGAAGGTAGCTACGGATTTACTTCCGGACAGGCTGAACAGGCTATGAGGGACTTCCCGGAAGAGATAAAGATTAACCCACAGAAAAACATGTGGGCAAGAGTTCTGTACTTTAACTCAGCAAAGCCACCGTTTGACGACTGGAGAGTTAGAGAAGCGGTTCACTTGGCGCTAGACAGAGAAGAATGGAGAATGTTCAGGCAAGTGGTTGCCGGAACGAGTATCATAGAAGGTACGAACATGGCATACAGCATGCCTCCTAATACTTACTTCTCCGCTACAGATGAGGAAATATCTAACTGGGCAGGTTGGAAACAGCCTAAGGATGACGATATAGCAGAAGCCAATAGGTTGCTTGACGAAGTTTGGGGCGAAGGTGTTAGGGAGCCAATACAGTGTCTAGCTCCTGCTACTCAGGTCAGTGACGTAGATGGTTGTCTGTTTGTAATAGACCAGTTAAAGAAACATCTGAACTGGGAAGTGGCGTCAGACTTCCTCGATACAACACCTGTATACGATAAGAGGTCACAGAATAACTACACACTGACGGTAGGCTCTGGATCCGTGAGTACAATCACTGGTGACCCAGACGATGAATACATGAGGGCTTACCATAGAGATTTCACTCCTACCACCTACGGTGATAGAGAGGCAGTTTTGGCACTGCACAAGGAAAATCCTGAAGGCATGCAGAAACTAGAGGATATGATTAACGCTCAGTCTGCTGAAATGGATAAGGCTAAGCGTAGGACTATGGTTAGGGAAATGGAAGACTATCTCCGCACGGAGATTCATGGTTGGCACACTATGTTGGGATGGACAAACATATTCCCATCGTGGAGGACCGAGGTAAAGGGTTACCAGGGATACGACCTCTTCTCCTTTACTAAGGGTGCTATGTGGGAGAGAGTCTGGCTAGGAGAATAAACTAGCCTACGCAGATAGAATTATAGTTTGATAAAGTTGGCGGCTTGCAGGATAAAACTGATTAGAATTGACCTGCAGGCCGCTCAACAGAGGTGTCGTAGGACTCAAAGGATGTGAACCGCAGTCAGGCATGGAAATAACCGGCATTAACATGGAGATTACATGCAAGCTTATCTAGCTAGAAGAATAATACTGGGTGGACTTACAGCCCTTCTCGTCTCGCTGCTGATATTCGCAATACTGAGAATAGCTCCTGGGGATGTGGCTATGATGATAGCTATGGAAATAACAGGAGGAGAGGCATCTGATATCACAGAAGAAGATTTGCAAGCTATTAGGGAATCGGTTGGATTAGATGCTCCTCTACCACAGCAGTATGTTACCTGGCTAATCGATATACTCCGACTAGACTGGGGAACATCAATGTTTTCTGGTACTGAAGTCTGGGCAGAATTCAAGAGTAGGATACCAATCACATTACAATTGGTAATAATGGCTCAAGGATTAGCGATCAGTCTCGGTATACCAGCTGGGGTTATTATGGCACTCAGAAGGGATACATGGATAGACTACGTTGTTAGAATATTCTCACTTGCAGGACTGTCAGTGCCAAGTTTCTGGACAGCAACCTTGCTATTAGTTGGGGGTATGTACCTCTTGGACTGGAATCCAAGATTGAAGTATGTGCCTTTCGTTGATGACCCAGTTGAAAACTTGAAACAATTTATATGGCCGGCAGTCATGCTTGGGTATATAAGTTCAGCTACTCAGGCGAGGATGATGAGATCAACAATGCTGGAAGTGCTGAGGCAAGACTACATAAGAACGGCACATGCCAAGGGACTTAGGGCATTTGTTGTAGTGTATAGGCATACGTTGAAAAATGCATTAATACCAGTGGTTACGGTAATAGGAGTTACATTTGCATTGACTATGGGAGGCTCAATTATCATCGAGCAAATATTCTCCTTGCCTGGAATCGGTAGATTAATGATAGAGGGTATGAACCAGAGAGATTATCCGGTTGTACAGTCATTAGTAACGGTCTTCTCTATGTGGGTTGTATTTGTGAACTTGCTGGTTGATCTTACATATGGAGTTCTTGATCCCCGAGTCAGATATGACTAAATGGTTAATAGTCTATCCAGCCTTAGTAAAGAGAGGGTTTATTTAGATGGCAACTGAACAAGATATAGCCTCGGCGGCGATTAGAGCAGCCACTAGGCCTAACACTCTACTTGGTAGGATTTGGAGAAGCTCCATTAATTTTATTAAGAGGAAACCTTTGGGAGCGGCAGGGGCCTTTATCATAGTATTTATGATTGCACTTGCCGTCTTGTTTCCATTTATTACATTCTTCGACCCCTTAGCATGGAGTATAAGGGAAAAACTTCAGGCACCTTCTATGGTGCACTACCTGGGTACAGATGAGATGGGCAGAGATCTGTGGGCTAGGGTAGTCTTAGGTGCGCAGGTATCTCTGATGGTTGGGTTCGGTGCTGTAGCAATGGGCTCCGTATCTGGCGGCTTATTGGGGCTTATCAGTGCCTTCTACGGAGGCAGGGTAGATGCGATTATCCAGCGGTTCATGGATGCACTTATGGCAATCCCTACTCTGATCCTTGCATTGGCCATTATGGCTGCATTGGGTCAGTCTTTGTTTAATGTAATAGTTGCAGTTGGTTTAGTTCAGATGCCAAGAGCGAACAGGGTTGTAAGGGCTCAGGCAATGTCTGTTAAAGAATCTGAATATGCCTTGGCAGCTAGGTCAATTGGGGCCGCAGACATAAGGATAATGATGTTGCATATATTGCCTCAGTGTACAGCTCCTTGGCTTATTATAGCTACTGCAGGTCTTGGGACCGCTATAATATCAGAGGCTTCATTAAGCTTTCTTGGGCTTGGCATACCACCGCCTCAACCTTCTTGGGGGGGG
>CEUS01082964.1_pt1 | contig 40693 bp, 35 predicted proteins | sample 427031 | NCBI WGS metagenome assembly CEUS01 (sample SAMEA2622837, study PRJEB7988) | marine metagenome | biome: marine biome (ENVO:00000447); feature: marine epipelagic mixed layer (ENVO:xxxxxxxxx); material: "saline water (ENVO:00002010), including plankton (ENVO:xxxxxxxx)" | depth 140 m | reverse complement strand
GTACTTGGGGGAAGACCCCCTGGGAGAGTAGGTCGCCGCCAGAATTTTTTTAACAAGGGCCTCGTTGTCCCGACAAACCAGTTACTGGTCTGATCGGTGCGGCGAGGCCCTTTGGTTTGATTATGTGACTGAGGGAGAGCGACCAGCCCTATTTGACGCGACTTGCCCCGTAACATAGAGATCCGTGAATAATCGAAGTGGCGCAGGTCGAAGAGGCCCCAAGCCCCCCGCGGGCAATAAAGGGCGTGGTAGAGGTGGGCCACCTCGTTCAACCAATGATCGCGGTAGAGGATCCAGAAGTGACCGGCCCGATAGAGATTCTGGTAACCCACTCAGGGGCCCAGGAGTTGAGAAACCTGAACGCCATTTCGGTAAGAAGGCGCGGGGCTCGCAATGGGGAGGGGTGGCTCGTCGTGGGGCACACAACGCAAGTATCGATCCAGGAGGTCCTCGTCCCCAATCTGATGAGGTCGGCCCGCCTCCGAATCGAGACGGTGACAAGTGGGAACGTCATGAAACTAAGTCTCGGACGACTCGCCCTAACCGGAAAAGAACCACAGGCGCAAAAGTCGAACTCGATCCTACCCATACTCAGAACCTTCCCAAAGTAGAGCGTGACCGCCTATTACGAAGAGTCGGTGAAGCAGGGGGACATTTCCTAGCCGATCGCTTCGGTGAAGTCGATGACATCCTGCGGCCGATAATCAAGAAGTACCCTCAAATCCCTGAACTGCATGAGCTATACGGGCTTACGCTCTATCGACTTGGGAGATGGAGTGATGCATTGGAACGGCTCCAACATTTCACGGATGTCACTGGCGACGTTGACCAGTTTCCAGTCATGGCTGATTGTTACCGAGCACTCGGCGAGGTGCAGTCAGTTCGAAAACTTTGGGACGAATTACGAGTAGCTGGCCCCGAAGCAGAAATAATCACGGAAGGGCGCATAGTCATGGCTGGCACCTTGGCCGACACTGGAGATGTAGCTGGTGGCATACGGCTACTAGAGCGAGGACCAGTAAAAACTAAAAAGCCGCGTGATCATCACGTGCGCCTTTGGTACGCGCTGGCGGACCTTTATGAACGAGCTGGTGATCATCAGCGAGCCCGTCGTGGTTTTGAACGAATCCAACAGGTCGAACCGGGATATGCGGATGTTGCCGATCGACTTAGTTCGTTGTCGTAGCCACCGGTATCCAGTTGCCGAAATTCTAGAGCTGGCCTCAACCTTTTCTCGATCCGACGCGGCTACGATTTACTGCGGTCCGAATACCGCAATTTGAACCACTAATCAGCTACCTAAGGAGTCGTGCCGTGAGCCTCGACATCGAAGGTTTACTTGGAGATCAAGCGACCTATCTTCTCGACCATAAGTGCGAGACGATTGCCCAAGATCTACTTACCCTTCCGGGTCCGGACTTCGTTACCGAAGTTCTATCTGCAACCGACCGATCGCCTCAGGTGATGCGAAATATGCAAGCTTTGTTCAACAGCGGAAGACTTGCTGGTTCCGGGTATGTGTCGATTCTGCCCGTTGATCAGGGAATAGAGCATTCAGCGGCTGCGTCTTTCGCGCCCAATCCCATATATTTCGATCCAGCTAACATTGTCGAGTTGGCCATCGAAGGGGGATGCAACGCGGTAGCCACTACTTTCGGGGTGCTGGGCGCTATCAGTAGAAAATATGCGCATCGGATTCCGTTCATCGTCAAGTTGAACCACAACGAGTTACTCACCTACCCAGCTACTTATGATCAAATAATGTTTGGTTCGGTAGACCAGGCACATGAGTTGGGTGCTGCTGGAGTTGGTGCCACTATTTACTTCGGCAGCGAAGAAAGCGGCCGTCAGATCCAGGAGACCGCTGAGGCGTTCGAAAGGGCACACCAGCTAGGGATGTTTACGGTGTTGTGGTGCTATCTGCGAAACAGCGCAATAGATACCGAAGACCAAGATAATCACGTAGCCGCCGATGCCACCGCGCAAGCGAATCACATTGGCGTCACCATCGAAGCTGACATCATCAAGCAGAAGCTGCCAGAAAATAACGGCGCCTTTAATCTCATAAAAGGATTCGGAAAGACCCACCCGGACGTCTACGAAAAGTTGACTTCTGACCACCCGATTGATCTTTGTCGATGGCAAGTAGCTAACTGCTACATGGGTAGAGTTGGTTTGATCAACAGTGGTGGCGCTAGTTCCGGGTCAACCGACATGGCTGAAGCTGTGACGACCGCCGTAATCAACAAACGAGCCGGTGGCCTTGGTCTTATATCTGGACGTAAGGCTTTCCAGCGGCCTATGCAAGAAGGCGTCGATCTCTTGAACGCGATTCAAGAGGTCTACCTCAATCACTCAATCACAGTGGCGTGAGTCAGCTAGATGAACTGCGCGCCCTTTGGCGAGTATTTGTCTCTCAACACGTATAAAGTTCGGCTTTGGACGACCACCATCCCCTGGGAGGGTCAGTGACCGATACTGCACCTCGAGAACTACCTCTGCAAGAACTTGACGAGGTGATCATTCGATTCGCTGGAGACTCCGGCGACGGCATGCAATTGACCGGTGATCAGTTCACCAGTATTTCTGCGGCTCTAGGTAACGACCTGGCGACGTTGCCAGAATTTCCAGCTGAGATCCGCGCGCCTCAGGGAACACTTGCCGGCGTGTCGGCTTTCCAGGTCCGCATATCCGATTTCGCTATTACGACGCCCGGCGACGCACCGACTGTATTGGTGGCTATGAACCCGGCTGCTCTGAAAGCTCAACTTAAAAACCTGGTCCAAGGCGGAGCGATCATTGTTAATACAGATGCCTTCAACGAACGCAATCTCGAGAAAGCTGGCTACGAGAGCAATCCGTTAGAAGACGGCACTCTGGATGGGTACAGGAATTATCCGGTGCCGATGAGTCAAATCACCAGAGACGCTGTGGCAGAACACGGCGTCAAGCCGAGGGACGCGGAGCGGTCCAAGAACTTTTTCGCATTAGGTCTTATTTCCTGGATGTACACCCGGCCAGTTGAACCCACCATGGAATTTATTAACACCAAATTCCGTGGCAAAGAGCTCGTAATCAAAGCCAACGAGGCCGCATTTCACGCTGGCTACAATTTTGGGGAAACAGCTGAGCTATTCGAATCTCACTACGAAATCAAGCCAGCGGAATTACCATCAGGTGAGTACACCAACGTCAACGGGAATACCGCACTTGCTTGGGGTTGTGCAGCAGCTGGCCAGTTAGCCCGGCTCCCCATATTCCTTGGGTCCTACCCGATCACGCCGGCTTCGGACATCCTTCACGACCTTTCTGAGCTAAAGCACTTTGGTATAAGAACCTTTCAGGCCGAAGATGAGATAGCGGCAGTGGCCTCAGCCGTGGGCGCAGCCTTTGGCGGGGCGCTTTCCTTCACAACGACCTCAGGGCCCGGCGTGGCTCTCAAGGGTGAAGGTATGGGATTGGCGGTAAGTCTTGAACTTCCCCTCATCGTGATCGATATTCAGCGTGGTGGTCCGTCAACTGGCCTGCCTACCAAACCAGAACAAGCAGATCTGATGATGGCGATGTACGGACGGCACTCCGAGTCGCCGATGCCGATCATCGCCCCTCGTAGTCCAGCCGACTGCTTTAATGCCGCCATAGAAGCCTGCCGGATCGCTCTCCGCTATCGAACGCCAGTTATGTTGTTGAGTGATGGATACCTAGCTACAAGCTCCGAGCCGTGGTTACTTCCAGATATCGACTCGCTGCCAGATATAGGTGTCGATTTTCACACTGGGTTCAACGGAACCAATGAGGATGGCGAGGGAATCTTCTTGCCCTACCTAAGAGACCCTGAGACACTAGCTCGCCCCTGGGCGATTCCTGGAACACCTGACTTGATGCACCGAATCGGCGGCATAGAGAAAGAAGACGGCACAGGCAACATCAGCTATGACCCGGAAAACCACCAGAAGATGGTTGATCTCCGTGCAGCGAAGATCGAAGCGGTCGACGTCCCAGACGCAGAAGTAGCCGGAGACATGGATGCCGATTTCTGCATGCTGGGCTGGGGTTCAACTTGGGGTGCCATCGACGCCGCCGTCGACCGACTCCAGCAAGCCGGGAAGAAAGCAGCCCATGTGCACCTAACGCACTTGAACCCTCTGCCCAAAAACTTAGAAGAAGTTCTTTCCAAATTTGAAACTGTTATTTGTCCCGAGATGAACGCCGGACAACTGGTCAACTTAATTAGAGCTAAATACCTGCTCGATATCAAACCCGTGAACAAAATGAACGGAGTTCCGTTCACGACTGCCGAAATCGAATCTGCGGCACTCAAAGCTATGGAAGCCTCCTAAAGGATTACAGGTAATCGATATGACTGATACTCCTACGCGTACAGAACCAGCCGACTGGGCAACTGATCAGGAAGTTCGTTGGTGTCCTGGCTGCGGCGACTATTCCATTCTGACCGCGATGCGGATGCTCATGCCCGAGCTAGAAGTGGATCGCGAGAAGACGGTCTTCATCTCAGGTATCGGCTGCGCAGCCCGCTTTCCGTACTACATGAATACGTACGGCATGCACGGGATTCACGGCAGAGCTCCTGCCATCGCTACCGGGCTTGCCATGGCGCGCCCAGATCTAGATATCTGGGTTATTGGTGGTGACGGAGACATGATGTCCATCGGTGGGAATCACCTCATCCACGCGTTACGAAGAAACGTTAATTTAAAAATCCTTCTCTTCAACAACATGATCTATGGCCTTACCAAGGGCCAGTTCTCTCCGACCAGCGAGGTCGGAAAAGTCACCAAGAGTTCACCGATGGGTTCATTGGACGCACCGTTCAATCCGGTATCTGTAGCGTTGGGTGCCGAGGCGTCATTCGTTGCGCGCACACACGACATGGATCGCCAGCACATGATGGAGATGTTCCGTCGGGCCCACGCGCATAAAGGCGCCTCGATTGTCGAGGTCTTCCAAAACTGCAATGTCTTCAACGATGGCGCCTTTGAAGGGATAACTAAGAAACAGAATCGAGATGGAAATCTGATTTCACTCGAACAGGGTAAACCCATCCAGTTTGGCGCTGACGGCGAATTTGGTGTTGTAGTTGAGAATGGAGCAGCCAAGGTAGTGGCGGTAGCGGACGTAGGTGAGGCTGCTCTTTTAGTGCACGATGAGACAAAGGCGGACCCATCGACAGCATTTATGTTGAGTCGTCTTTCCCGAGGCCCATTCGAACCGACGCCGATTGGAGTCTTTCGGGCTATTGAAAGAATCGAATACGCTACTTCCTCGACCGCTCAACTAGCGATGGCCCAGAATGATAAAGGTTCAGGAGATCTGAGTTCGCTGCTTCGTTCCCGCGGAACCTGGCAGGTCTAATCGGTATCGCCTGGATACTCGATCTCGATGGGGTCGTATGGCTAGCTGACCGGCCGATCGCCGGCTCGGCAGAAGCCATAGAACACCTTGATTCCGCTGGTCAGCGAATTCTTTTTGTGACTAATTTTTCCGCCCTTACCAAGAGGCAAGCAGAAATGAAGCTTGAAGCTTGCGGGATAGAGGCAAAAGATCGAGTTCTCACCTCCGCTATGGCCGCTGCATCATTAGTTGAGGTAGGCGAACGAGTCTTGGTTTGCGCCGGAGACGGGGTAGTTGAAGCTGTTGAACAACGTGGAGCTCTGCCGCTTAACCCAAGCGACGAAACACTCTCAAAAGAACCCATCGATGTGGTGATAGTGGGGTTCCATCGTGAGTTTGATTTTCACCGACTGGCCGTCTCTGCTCAGGCCATTCACGACGGAGCGCGTCTCATCTCAACCAACAACGACCCTACCTATCCAACGCCACAAGGTCTCCTGCCAGGCAACGGATCGCTAACTGCAGCCGTGGCTGCCGCCGGAAAAACGGAGGCGATGGTTGCGGGGAAACCTCACAGGCCTATCGCCGATCTCGCACTCCGCTGGTTGGACGTAGAGCGCGGCAGTTCAGGCAACATAGTGGTCGGGGATTTACCAACCACTGACGGCTTACTTGCAGCGGAACTTGGTTTCGACTTTGGGCTAGTGCTCTCTGGGGTCACTTCTCCCGAAGAGGCAACGCGATGCCAGCCGGTCCCTAACTTCGTCGCAGATGATCTGCGATCTTTGGTCGGTTTGATCTTAGATCCCGAGTAAAGGTTGGGTTTTGAAGTCGTCTCAGATCTCGTTACTCGGCTGGTAGCTTCAACTTGTGTGCAGACGGTGACGTTTAACACTCTGAGATCTTCAGAATGACCAGGCGCAGACTTGACCTTGAGATGGTTCGACGCGACTTGACGCCAACTAGAAGCAGAGCCAAAGAACTCATTGATGCTGGCGAAGTCCTTGTAAGAGGAGCAGTGGCCAACAAACCGGCTCACCTAGTGGCCGCCGGCGACCCCATCGCGCTTGTAGGAGCTAAATCAAGATTCGTGTCAAGAGGAGGAGACAAGCTTGACGCAGCGCTCACTCAATTCAAAGTTGATGTTAATGGGAAACGTGTAATTGATGTTGGGTCGTCTACAGGTGGATTCACGGACTGCGTCATTCAACGAGGCGCAGCGCAAGTCGTTGCTATCGACGTTGGTTATGGGCAACTCGATCATGGTCTTCGCGAAGACATCAGGGTCAAAGTTTTTGAGCGTACCAATGTCAGGCATTTGGATATCTCTCAAATTGGAGGCCCGGCACCTCTCGTGGTGGCTGACCTTTCATTTATCTCACTAAAAGTTGTATGTCCGAGACTGACGAGTTTGTGTGAACCGGAGGGGGACCTACTTATGCTGGTAAAGCCACAGTTTGAGGCAGGACGAGTCGAAGCGGCTCGGGGTCAGGGGATAATTCGTAACCCCAAGGTCTGGCGCAGAGTGATCGAGGAAGTATCAGAGTGTTTTTCGGAAGCGAAGTTTGGGGTGATGGGTGTGATGGTTTCACCACTTCGCGGCGCTAGTGGAAATACAGAGTTCTTCCTCCATTGTCGACGGGGAATTGAACTGTCGACCCAATTTGAATCGATAGATCAGGTAGTTGAAGAAGCAGAGCAAGTAGGTAGCCCATGAGTGTGATTTCCATGATGGTGCACCCGGAACGAAACGAATCACTTGAGGTGGCGGCTGCGCTAGCCGATTACCTAGAAAAATCAGGTAACAAGGTGCGTATCGATGAAGTTGGAGCTTCAGCAGTCGGAAGATCTGAACTGGGCTGTTCGACAGAGAACTTTGCTGCTGATGCTGATTTAGCAGTCAGTATTGGCGGTGACGGAACCATGCTTCGGACCTTTGAACGGGTTGCTCAGGCCGGTGTCCCTGTTCTTGGTGTCAATGTTGGCCACCTTGGTTACTTAACGGAGTTTGAAGCAGACGAAGCACAAACGGCTGTTGATAAGGCGTTGCGGGGGGATCTGCCTGTCGAAGAACGTCTGATGATTCAGAGCCGTGTTCAACGGTTCGATGGTGAGATCGAAGGTACTTGGATCGGACTCAACGAGGCAGTGGTCGAGAAGAAATCGCAGGGTCATACGGTGCGCCTCGAAGTAACGATTGATGACTCACCCTTCGCGACGTACGCGGGAGATGGCCTCATAGTTTCAACTCCAACTGGTTCAACCGCATACAACCTCTCTGCTCGTGGTTCCATAGTTGCTCCCACGCACTGGTCACTTCAATTGACCCCGGTTGCACCACATATGTTGTTTGATCGCTCACTGGTATTAAGACCCGACACGGAGATCAGGATCTCAGTAGTGGGAGAACGAGAGGCAAACCTTTCTGTTGATGGCAGAAGTGTCGCTGCATTAAGAGACGGTGACGTCATGATCGCCACGCGTTCTGAGGTCATTGCGCGCCTAGTGACCTCGGGTTCCGGGGGGTTTCAGCAGGTACTGAAACAAAAGTTCGGTTTGAAGGATCGCTAATGCTTCTGGAACTCTCTGTCCAGAACCTGGGAGTAATTGAATCCTCATCCCTCGTACTAGGCCCGGGCGTAACAGTACTTACGGGAGAAACTGGTGCCGGGAAAACGATGGTTGTTCAAGCCATACAACTATTGACAGGCGGCAGGGCAGATCCATCCATGGTGCGCAATGGGGCAGAACAAGCCACGGTTGAAGGCCGATTTCAAACCTCTGACGGCGGTGAAGTCATACTCCGACGTGTTGTACCTACAGAAGGCCGCAGCAGGGCCTATCTCGATGGGGGGCTGGCAGGAATGGCTCAGTTGACGGAAATCGGGTTGACCTTGGTTGACCTTCACGGCCAACATCAACACCAGTCGCTTTTACAACAGAAGGTGCAACGCTCAGCGCTTGATCAGTACGGAAAAGTTGATCTCGCAGCACTCAATGAGGCTCGGAACGCTGAACGACGACTGATCGAAGCGATTGAAGAATTAGGAGGAGACACCAGAACCCGTGCCCATGAGATCGATTTATTGAAATTTCAGGTTGAGGAAATACAAAGAGCTAAGTTGGAGGACCCGACGGAACTTGATGAACTAGCTGAACTAGAAGAACTCCTCGCCGATGCAAGCGCTCACATTGAGTATGGAAGCCAAGCACGCGAGTCAATAAGTGGTGACGATGGCCTCATCGATGCTCTGGGGAAAATCATTGCCAGTCTGAGCGATCGGCCCCCATATAAGGAACTAGCTGACCGTCTGCGAGGTTTACAAGCCGAAGTCACAGATGTCGCTGCGTTGGTACGTGACCTGGTTGATTCAATCGAAGATGATCCGCAAAGGCTTGCTGATGTTCGCGAGCGCAGACAGTTGCTGATTGACCTTCAGCGGAAATATGGTGACAGTATCGAGGCCGTCATTGAGTACCAGTCGGAAGCGTCGCAACGACTCGAGAAACTTCAAAACCATGAAGCCAACGCTGCAAAACTCGAGGCTGACCTGATTAAGGCACGAAAGCAGATAGTAACAAGTTCAGAAGTTGTCGCGACAGCAAGGCGAAGCGCCGCACCTCTGTTTGCTGAAGAAGTAAGTCGATATCTTCCCGAATTGGCGCTGGACAACGCTGGACTGTCGGTTGAAGTTAGAGGAGAGGACCCGGCTGACGATGTTGAGATCATGTTTCGTGCCAATAGCGGCAGCAAATGGCACGGCTTGGCAAAGGTGGCATCAGGCGGCGAGCTAGCGCGAGTTATGTTGTCCCTGCGTTTGGTACTCACCTCGGGACCACCCAGCCTGGTTTTCGATGAGGTCGATGCTGGTATCGGAGGAAGTGCAGCGTTAGCCGTTGGTAAGGCATTAGGACGGTTAGGAGAAAGTCATCAAGTATTGGTCGTTACCCACCTCCCGCAGGTAGCCGCTTTCGGTGACCACCACCTAGTCGTCGACAAAAATGATGACGGTTCCAATGTTGTCTCAACTGTGACAAAAGTTGAAGGTGACGATCGAGTTCGAGAACTTGCGCGCATGCTCGCAGGGCAACCTGACTCAGCAAGCGGAAACGAACATGCAGCTGAGTTGCTGGAACAAGCGCGTCTTGACCGGAGTCACCCATGAGACTCAGGCGTCGCGGCATCAACCTAACTAGTGGAGCTTTAGAAGCGCCGGCGCGTGTGGATCGCCGCACCAAAAATCTTATTCCGCGCCTACAAGTCGGAGATATCGCAGTTATCAACCACGAAGATCTAGATCGCGTGGCCGCTGAAGGGCTGGTGTCAGCTCGCGTGGCCGCTGTTGTCAACGCATCGCAGAGTCTGTCTGGAAGGTACCCGGCCCTCGGGGCTCTCGTGCTGCTCAAATCAGGGATTCCGTTAATCGATGGAGTCGGGGTGAGCGCTTTTAACAGTATCCGAGAAGGCGAAACTGTCTCGCTCGTCAACAACAGAGTTTTTGTCGACGGCGAACTAAAAGGCAAAGGGGTCAAACCAACAATCGATGACTTGGAGCGCCGACTTGAACTGGCAAGAGAGGCAGTGCGTGGACAACTAGGCGAATTCGCGACCAACACACTTCAATATCTCGCTGATGAACCGGAACTCATCACCGACGACCTGGAACTTCCTGAAATTGTCAGCAGCATCACCCAACGACAGGTCCTAGTAGTTGTGCGAGGTATTGACTATCGAGAAGATCTATCTACTCTGAAAAGATCTGGCTACGTGAGCGAAATGCGTCCCGTGTTAATAGGAGTTGACGGTGGCGCTGACGCTCTATTAGAAGTAGGCCTCACTCCTGACCTCATCGTGGGTGACTTTGACTCCGTATCCAGGGATGCTTTGGACTGTGGGGCGCAACTGCTTGTTCACGCTTACCCTGGAGGTGAGGCACCCGGAGCAACGCGACTAGAACGTCTTGGGTTCGAATACGCGATTGTGGAAGGTCTTGGCACGAGTGAAGATATAGCCATGCGCATTGCTTTCGAGAAAAGCGCAGAATTAATTGTGTTGGTCGGTTCACACACTTCGATGGCTGATTTCTTCGACAAAGGCCGCAGAGGGATGGCCTCAACTTTCTTGACCCGAATGAAGGTCTCATCAATCCTCGTTGACGCTAAGGGCGTGGGCCGTCTCTACCGCACCCAGGTTCGTAAACGCGACTTAGCGCTACTTGTCCTTTCAGCTATTTTCACCCTGGCTGTGATTGCGGTGGTAACTGAACCCGTTCGTTTATTGTTGCGAACCCTCTGGCTCAACTTAGGGATGTGATGAATACGTGATAAATCTCCGATATCACATTGTCAGTGTGGTGGCCGTTTTCTTAGCGCTAGGTATCGGCCTGGCATTGGGTTCAACCTTTGTCGATTCAATACTGGTAAACGAGCTCGAAGACCAAGTGAACGAATTTAAATTGGACCGAGATGAAGCTATTCGCATCAAGGATCAGGCGGTTGCTGACCAGACCAGTTCGCTAGAAGACAATGACGTACTTCGGGCTGAAGGAGTTAAACAAAGGCAACGCCACGATGAGCAGCTTGAAGATCTCCGCACTTCTTCTACAGAAGAGATAGATGCCATTCGAGACCAAAGTGAGATGGATAGGGCGACCAACAACCTTCTTCTAAATTCGATCGAAAACTTGATGCCGAGAGGCCATCTAGAAGGAACCTCGTGGGTCATGTTGGCTCCAACTGGCGTAGACCGCTTGGCCATGTCAGAAATTCGTGAAGTTCTGACGCGTTCCGACGGTGAATATCTGGGAACCCTATGGATACGACCGGCAATGAATTTCGACGACCCGGAGATATCGTCGGCACTAGCTGAGATATTTGCAGTTGAATCGACTTCGGTTGCCGTTTCCGAGGCAACGATTAGTCGTTTGGCTGCTTCTTTGTTGGCGACGAACGAAGTGACTGACAAAGAGATCGGGTCGACCAATGGAGTCATTGCGCGATTGAGTGACCTTGGCTTGATACGTTTCGATCGTTATCAGTCAGCAGTAACTATTGAAGAGCTTTCTAATTCGGCCGACAGGGTACTTTTCGTGAATGATTCAGAGCACACGGACTTACACCAAGACTTCATAATTCCGCTTATCCAAGAAATAACTGACCGCAGAGGGACTGGGGTCGGAGCCCTGATTGAACTGCAAATTAGTGATGCAACAAGAGGACAAGTGGTTGACAGAATCCGCGACGATTCAGATCTTGCGAAAGGTTGGTCGACGTTTGATGACATTGACTCTCTGGAAGATCGCCTTGGGCTCTTAGTCGGACTTAGTCGTCTGCCAGCTGTAGGCCACTACGGTGAATTACCTACTGCTGAGGAGCGGTTTCCTAGATGACTCACGTGGTAGCGATAGTGCCCGCGAAGGACAACGTGGAGTCGATTTCAGCTACGGTAACGGCTCTTTTGGAGAGCGGCGCTATTGGTGAGGTGCTAGTTGTCGATGATGGGTCGGTGGATGGCACAGGTGAAAGTGCCAACAAAGCCGGAGCCCGAGTGATCGAGTTAGAGTCAAATGTCGGAAAAGGTGGAGCTGTAGCAGCAGGTGTTGCGTCTTCAGGTGCCCCCGACAACTACCTCCTAGTTGACGCTGACCTTGGCGGTTCGGCAACCCACGCCGCAGAGCTATTACAACCGTTGTTGGAAGACGGGGCCGAGATGGCGATCGCTGTATTCCCTCATGAAGGAAGATCGAGAGGATTTGGTTTCGCGAAACTCACAGCAACAGAACTACTGATCGAGTCGACTGGCCGGAGTTTCCTTGAGCCTTTATCGGGCCAGCGAGCTATTAATGGCCCTTTAATGCGTTCACTAACTTTGGCAGGTGGATTCGGATTAGAGGTGGGCCTCACGATGGACGTTGATGTGGCCGGCGGACGAATCGTAGAGATACCTCTAGAGCTTTCTCACACTCCGACCGGTAGAGGCATCAGGGGCATTCTCCATCGAGCAGGACAACTACGAGACCTGATGCGAGCGTCCGCGTCTCGTTTGGGATGGCGGTGCACTCTAGAGTCAACTATGCGAGCAGCGATTAGGAGAATCAAACAGTGGTACTGACGATTGGTGTCTTTGTAATAGCTGTAATCGCTGCACTGCTTGCTTGGGGACGCCTGGGCCCGGCGTTAGCGCTCCCGGGCCTGCAGAAAGAGAACTACCGCGGGGTTCTCATCGTTGCCGTTTCAGGAATTTTCGTCGTGGCGTTGGAGGTCATAATCGTCGTTAATTTGTATTGGGGGTTCAGACCGTCGCTATATGGCTCCCATGTTGTAGCGGTGTTGATGCTCGTACTCACCTTTGGAGTATTGGGATGGGTTGACGACACTCGTGGAGGGAACAGTGGCGGCGGATTTGAAGGGCACATTCGTTCCGCTGTATCCCAGCGAGCTGTATCTACTGGTCTTGTGAAATTAGTTGGAGGTGTTCTTGTATCCCTGGCTGCAGTGTTGATTGCTGACATCAGCGATGGCTTAGTAGAGATGACCCGTTGTGCGGCAATAATTGCGTTAAGTGCCAATCTCTTAAATTTGTTCGATAGAGCTCCTGCGCGTTCGTCAAAAATTTCTTTGTTGTGGTTCGTAATTCTGTTGATCTCGGTTTTCATTTGGGGTGATTCGTACTCAGCTGTGCATTTGGTCTGGGCAGCAGGTGTCGTCGGGGTAAGCGTTGGCCTGATGCCAGCGGAACTTATGGAAAGACATATGCAAGGTGACACCGGGGTTAACGCGACAGGCGCAATCCTCGGATTTTCAACGGTTTTGGTCAGCGCATCGACAGTCCAATGGGTTGTTTTGCTGTTGTTGGCGGGCTTCAACCTTGCGAGTGAACAAACCTCTTTCAGCCGGGTGATCGCCGACAACGCGTTATTAAGTCGCGTCGACCGTGCAGGTACAAGGCAACCGAAAACTTGAAGTTGCCATCGGACCCGAACTCAATGTTGTGCTGCGCGAAAACTGTTGCTCATGGTCAACAACATTGGAGGGCGGAACCGCTAAATTCTGTTTCAGTGCAGCAGGACCTCGACCATGACTAAACACATCTTCGTTACCGGTGGGGTCGCGAGTGGGCTTGGCAAGGGCATAACCGGGTCCTCCCTCGGACGGTTGTTGAAAGCGAGAGGCCTCAGGGTCACTATGCAGAAGTTCGACCCGTACATCAATGTCGACCCCGGCACGATGAACCCATTTGAACATGGGGAAGTCTTTGTAACAGACGATGGCGGTGAAACAGATTTAGATTTAGGCCATTACGAACGCTTTATCGATGAACCGTTAACCAAAGATTCGAACGCGACCACCGGCTCTATCTACCAAGCTGTGTTGGCAGCGGAACGTCATGGAGACTATTTAGGTAAGACAGTTCAAGTAATTCCTCACATCACCGATGAAATAAAAAGACGCATCAGGCGCTTAGCAACCGCCGACACCGACATTGTCATAACGGAAGTCGGAGGAACGGCCGGAGACATCGAAATATTGCCATTCCTAGAGGCAATTCGGCAGATGCGATTAGACGCTGGGCGAGGCAATGTCTGTTACGTGCACGTCACCCTGGTCCCATTTATCGGTCCGTCAGGTGAACAGAAAACTAAACCCACCCAACACTCCGTCACCGAGTTGCGAAGTCGTGGAATTCAACCTGACGCGGTGGTGTTGAGAAGTGAGGAACCTATCGACACGGCATTACGAGAAAAGATCTCACGGTTGTGTGATGTTGAGCTATCGGGGGTAGTAAACGCCCCTGACGCGTCAAACCTTTACGAGGTTCCTTTGATACTTCATGAGGAAGGTCTTGATCGATACGTATGTGAAATTCTCGGTATTTCAAACCTAGAACCAGACCTCCAATCTTGGTCCTCGTTAGTTGACCGGATTGAAGGATCCACATCAAAGGTCCGCATAGGAATAATTGGGAAATACGTAAGTCTTCCTGATGCCTACATGTCGGTGGTCGAAGCATTGCGACATGGCGGGTACCAGCACGCCGCAGACATCGAAATTGAGTGGATCCAAGCTGAAGATGTGGAAGGTCTCCTAGCCGGAGGCCGACTTGCTCATCTAGACGGAATGATTATCCCAGGAGGCTTTGGAGAACGAGGGATCGAAGGAAAAATAGCTGCTGCCCGCTACGCCAGAGAAAACGAGATCCCCTGTTTGGGTATCTGCCTGGGTCTGCAGGTCATGGTCACCGAGTTCTGTCGAAACGAGTTAGGCCTCGTCGGTGCCAACAGCCGCGAATTCGATCCAACAACGGCCCACCCTGTTGTCGACTTGATGGATTCACAAAGGGACGTAACTGACATGGGTGGGACCATGAGACTTGGGTTATATCCAGCTCGACTTCTTGAAGGTACAAAGGCAGCAGAAATGTACGGTGAAGCTTTGATTTACGAGCGTCATCGACACCGGTATGAAGTAAATAATGATTACCGGGCTCCAATGGAAGAGAACGGCCTCATGTGCAGTGGATTATCTCCCGACGGACGTCTAGTGGAATTTATTGAACTCGAGACCCATCCATTCTGGGTTGGCACTCAGGCACATCCCGAATTCAAGAGCCGCCCGGACCGCCCTGCCCCGCTTTTTCAGGGTCTAGTCAAAGCAGCTCTGTCCAGGGCTGAAGGACGAAATCCGAAGCTCCTGGAGTCAAGCGCAGAGTCGGTGGATTGACCCGTGGTCGGCTCACCCGACCCCGAGTTTTCTCTCATCGACGAACAACTAGTGCATGCTGGCTACGCCTTTGATTTATTTGCGACTACGTGGTCTGACTCAAGAGGCGAAGTTTTTGAACGAGACATCATTCGACACCGAGGAGCGGTTGCTGTTGTACCCCTTGACGAAGACAGAGAACACGTTTTCCTTGTCCGCCAGTTTCGCACCCCTCTCAATCGTTGGCTCTTAGAACTACCTGCCGGACTTCGCGACAAAGACGGAGAATCAGAAATAGAAACAGCGCACCGAGAATTAGAAGAGGAAGTGGGATGCGTCGCCCAAACTCTTGAACATCTGGTGACGTTAGTGACTGCTGTTGGGTTCGCTGATGAGTCCATTTCTATATATCTGGCTACCGACCTTTCGTGGACTGAGCGTCAAGCTGACGGCGTCGAGGAAGAATCGATGACGGTTGAAACAGTTGCTTTTGTGGACCTGGCCGAAATGATTGCGACCGGATACATAACAGACGCAAAGACTGTCGCGGGCCTTTTATTACTCCAACAGAGATTGGCGTCGTAATCGAATGACTCCGACTGAAGAAGGACGGCTAGGAGAGCAGCAGCATGTCGCTCAGCTCGGTGTCGGAGATCAAGGGGATGACGTTCGCGATCTGCAGAAAAAACTGAACAATCTGCAATGTCGCGACAGTGACACCAAGCCGCGACCTGTGTGGCTGATCGTCCTCAAAGACCAGCTACCCGACAATGGTGTTTTTGATGAGTCGACTGAAAAGGCTCTAAAGGACTTCCAAGTTTCAGCGGGCGCAGTCGTGGATGGAATTTATGGCCCTCAAACGCGGGGTCTACTTTTCGATTGGTACTGGAGAAAAGAATTCCTTACTTGGGTAGTCGCGAATAAGGGTCTCGTGGAATCAACTCAAAAGGACTATGGGCGGGACTTACAAGACTTCTTTGACTGGTTACATCCGGTCCATGTCAGGGTGCAGACAGCTAAGGAAGATCACATAGCTAGGTACGTAGCCCAACTCCGTAACTCTCAGCGCCACGAAGTGGCGACAGTCGCTCGAAAGGTTGTAGCCCTCCGCCAGTTCTTCAGCTATCTCGTTTCCGAACAGAATTTGATAACGGAGGACCCCAGCGCCGAAATAGCGGTACCGACGGTACGAGATGGCAATCCGAAGGCACTGACAGTTGAACAAGTTCAATCACTGCTTGAATCCCCAGTAGGTGATGGGCCGGTGACCTACCGAGATAGAGCCATTCTTGAAGTCCTTTACGGTTGTGGTCTGCGAGTCGGGGAGCTCGTTGCGCTGCAGGTAGACGGTGTTGATCTTGATGGTCGGCTGCTGACGGTGTTCGGCAAGGGCCGACGACCACGGATCGTCCCACTTGGCTCCCAGGCTGCCGACTCTCTATCGCAGTGGATGAGTGGTGCTGGTCGACAAGCTGTATTAAGTCTTCGATCTAGTGATCACAAAGATAAGAAGAAACGCAAGAAACTCCGAGATGCGGACAAATTTGTTTTTCTTAGCGTGGGAGGACCAGACCGAGGTACGCAACTTTCTCGCATGTCGGCTTGGAGGATCGTTCGTAGTTACGGTGACAAAGTTGGACTCGGAGAGGAATTAACCCCGCACGTCTTGCGTCATTCGTGTGCGACGCACATGCTGATCAATGGTGCTGATATTCGATACGTGCAGGAACTATTAGGTCATGTCTCGATTAGGAACACGCAGAGGTATACAGCAGTCAGGGAAGATGAGCTACGGAAGATCTACCAACAGGCTCACCCTCGCGCAGAGGTTCGGCTCAAAGACCGATAGGTTCGGTACCGTGCTTGGCGACCAATCACACCACTTGGTAAGGCGCTTCTTGTCCACAGTCGTAGCGAGAGCACCCGGACGAGATCAGGTTGCTTGGGTTAGAGGGCATCTGTCAGATGTCGAGTTTGAACTTTGGTCACAAATGTCTTCCGCTGACCAGATTCACTCAATCTCGGTCGCCCAAAGAGTTGGAACCGAATTACCCGGAGATCAAACAGCCCTGGTAGCGGGCTTGCTGCATGATGTAGGCAAGATAGCAGTTGGGTCCGGACTTGTGGTTAGGGTCTCGGCAGCTTTGATTAAGCCGTTTGCAACTCAAGACCGACTTAGTCGGTGGGCTTCAGATGGAAGCTTCCTTTCGAACGTCGCATCGTTTATCGATTACCCACGCATTGGTGCTGGTCTTCTTCACAGCATTGGAAGCGACGACTTTGTGATTCGGTGGGCAGCTGAACACCATCTGGCGAGACGTGAATGGACAGTGGACAAGGCCAAGGCAGACGTCTTGGCGCGCGCAGATCATTTGGCAGTGTAAGAAGGGTGTATGGAAGCCACAGAAATAACAGAACAACTGAAGAGTGTGATTCTCGATACCTACGGGGACAGGGTCGGGACCTTCAAACTGCAATCGGTAGATGAGGAAACTTCGAAAGCACGACAAAAGGCTCGCGGGCAGCTTTCAAAAGAACAACGTTTAATAATCGACCGAGCGCTTGTTCCATTTCGGGACTGGCTGATCGACAGAGATCCGGAAGCAGCCGAACGTGTAGCCAACGGTTCCCCGGCACCTCAAGACATAGAAACAGCGGTTCGAGCAGCAGAAGATCATGCGGTCGCGCAAATGGCTCCCGACATTTCTACCGACGAAGCAGCCCTGCTTGTCTTCCGACTCCAGAACGGCAGGATAGAAACTATCGAAGAGCGTAATAACAACAGACGGCCTCCTTTGCGACTTTCCAACAGACATGTGCGCACGATGGCAGGCGGTTTCGCAATCATTTTCCTCGGATCAGGCATAGCGGGCATGACAGCAGAAGCCGGCACTCTTGTAACGGTTGCTGGCGCTGCAGTGTTCGTTTACGGGTTTAGGAAATGGCGGTCGAGTGAGACGACCTCGAATATCCCAGAAGTGTCAGTCTTCCGAGGAGGAAAAATTAAAAGTGAAGGTCGGACACAGCTCTGACCTGAGAATTCGCCTGGTTACTTGAGCGGTAAGAACCCCATAGCACTTTTGGCTCTATGTACTGTCTGAGCGGCCACTTCAGATGCTTTTTCGGCACCGCGGGCAATAATTCGATCAAGCTCTGCAGGGTCTGAAAGAAGCTCAGATCGACGCTGTTGGACAGGTTCAAGGACGCTGATTACAGCGTCGGCAGCATCTGTTTTCAGTGGGCCATACTGGTCGTAATCGTTCGCGAGGATTTCTGGATCGCTGTCAGTTGCGGCACCAAGAATTGACAACAAATTGGAAACACCCGGCTTATTGTCGAAGTCAAACAACACTTCGTTGTCCGAATCAGTAACAGCGCGCTTAAATTTCTTTGCTATTGAACTCGTGTCCTCGAAGATACCTACAGACCCTGCAGCTGAGTCTGTTGATTTAGACATCTTGTTCGTCGGCTCTTGAAGGTCCATCACACGCGCAGCGATCTTCGGGATAGCAGCTGACGGAAGGACCAACGTTTCGCCGTAGCGAGAGTTAAAGCGTTCAGCGATGTCACGAGTAAGTTCTAGGTGCTGCCGTTGGTCATCTCCGACCGGAACCCGATCTGCGTCGTAGATCAAAATGTCGGCTGCCATCAAAGCGGGATAGGTAAACAAACCCGCCGAAACATGTTCTTGGCCGGCGTCACCTTGTTTGGTCGATTTATCTTTGAACTGGGTCATTCGGCGAAGCTCGCCAAAGGAGACAGTGCATTCAAGAAGCCACGAGAGTTCTGTGTGGTAGGGCACGTGACTTTGAACGAACAATGTGCACACTTCAGGGTCTAAGCCGACTGCTACCAACGTGGCCATGGTCTCAATCGTTTTCGAACGGAGTTCTTGTGGGTCTTGCTGAACCGTCACGGCGTGAAGGTCGACCGCACAATAGAAACTGTCATGTTCGTGTTGATCCAGTGCCCACTGCCGTAAAGCTCCAAGATAATTGCCCAGATGTATATCGCCAGTTGGTTGGATGCCAGACAACACTCTCGTCATGGACTTGACGGTACCTCAGCTAACGCCTTAAACCGCAGAGGAAGACCTCAAGACCAAATATCGACCTAAAAGAGCGCCGTAGCGTGTTACATCAATGTGATTTGCTCCGCTATCGTGATGAAATGCCCTATGAGGTACAGACAACGGTGTTCGAGGGCCCATTCGACGTCCTGCTCCGTCTTATTTTGGAGCAAGAGGTCGACATTTATGAAGTGTCGTTAACCAGCATTGTCGACGCATACCTAGCGGAGATGGACAGGATTATCGGAAGATCGGAGAACCAGGCTTCAGCAGGAGCAGGTATCGATCTGGAACTAGCGACCGAATTCTTATTGATAGCCGCGACTCTGGTGGAATTAAAGACCCGTCGATTATTGCCAGACCGCAAAGACGGCGATCTTGATGAAGAATTCGGTATATGGGAGGAACGAGACCTACTTCTGGCTCGGCTCCTGGAATGTCAGACCTTCAAAACCGCTGCGGTGGTTCTGCGACAAATGAGTCTCAGTGCTTCACTTAGTTATCCAAGAACTGTTGGCCCTGATGAGAAGCTCTTGTCTTTGGCCCCGGACTTGCTGATCGGAGTTGATACTGAAGATCTAGCAGTAGCAGCAGTTCGAGCTATGACACCGGCTGCGATAAAGCGAGTGGACATAGGTCACATAGCGCCCATCACAGCTTCGGTTACCGACGCGATGTTTGAACTTATCGATGAACTCCCGAGCCTCGGAAGGGCCAGTTTTAGGCAACTAACTGGTGGACTAGTTGACCGGATTGAGGTAGTCGTGCATTTCTTGGCGGTCCTTGAGTTATTTAAGCAAGGCCACATTGAGATAGACCAAAGAGAACGATTTGGTGACATCACGCTGATTTGGACCGGGAGTGAGTCAGAGTTGTTGGTTCCGTTAGGCGGCGGATCTTATGACGGCTAGCGAAGATGCAGACACATTCGAAGTCTTGGCTGCTCAACTGGAAACCGAGGGGTCATTGATGGACGCTGATCCATCAAAAGGCGAGCTCCCCGACTTGGATCCAACCCTTGTTCCGGCGGACGTAAGAGCAGCTTTGGAAGCAATCTTGATTGTCGCTTCAGACCCAGTTGCTCCAACTGTTTTGGCTCAATTGTTGGAAGTGAGTGTTGAGACGATTGAGGCACTGTGTGAATACTTGGCTGATAGTTATGCCCAAGAGGAACGTGGCTTCACTATTACTCGAGTAGCGGGAGGCTTTCGGTACCAAACTGCCGACGCGCAAGCGCCTTATGTTGAGCGTTTTGTTCTCGAGGGTCAGACGACGCGTTTGTCTGCTGCTGCACTGGAAACTTTGGCGATAGTCGCATATAAGCAACCGGTGTCAAGGGCACAGATTGCGTCAATACGGGGAGTCAACGTTGATGGTGTGGCTCGAACATTGCAGCAACGCGGCTATATAAAAGAAGTGGCACGCGACCCGGGCCCCGGGAACGCTGCAATGTATGGCACAACGACACTATTTCTTGAACGTATTGGTATCGACAGCCTTAAAGAATTGCCGAACTTAAGTGACTTTGTTCCAGACGCAGAGGTCGCTGAGACCTTAGAAGCGGTGTTGCGCGGTGATGATGAAGACGGCGCAGCACCTGAAACGGACGCAGGTTCTGAGGATCTGAGTTCTCCCACGTGAATAGCGAGGAGTCGCGTGAGCGACTCCAAAAGGCTCTAGCGCGTTCGGGAGTTGCTAGTCGACGGGTTAGTGAAGACTTGATTGAAGCCGGACGTGTCACCATTAATGGGCAGGTAGCTACCCTTGGCGACAAGGTAGGTCAATCTGACCGAATTGAGCTAGACGGTATCCCAGTCCTCAGGGATCCGGACCTAGTCCACTATTTACTTAACAAACCGCGCGACGTTGTATCGACAGTTCAAGACCCGCAAGGGCGAGCAACGGTTGTAGATCTGGTGCCAAGTTATGCGAGAGTTTTTCCGGTGGGCCGACTTGACGCTGATAGTGAAGGTCTCATCATTCTGACGAATGACGGTGATTTGACCCAGAGACTAACTCACCCAAGTTTCGGAGTTCCAAAGGAGTATTTAACTCATGTGGAGGGAGTGCCGAGCCGGTCTGCTCTCCGGCGATTACGTGACGGTATCGAATTGGAAGATGGGCTGACCGCACCCGCTGAGGTCTCAATGCCGCAGGACGGAGCGTTGCGGCTTGTTATCCACGAAGGACGTAATCGTCAGGTACGCAGAATGTGTGCGGAAATCGGGCATCCAGTGCTTCGACTGGTCAGAATCAGGATAGGGCCGATAACGGACCCAAATCTTGCCGTGGGAGAATGGAGAAACCTGACTCGAGACGAGGTTCGCTCTTTATACGAGGCATCAACCAATTCGTAATCTCGCTTCAAGATGTGGCGGAGGCTTCGGTACCATCTCTTTAGTAAGTCGTATCTATCTGCCCACGGGTCTGGTTTTGTCATGAACAACAACGCACGTCGCGGTCAGATCGTGGGAACAGGCCTCATAGGGGGTTCGGTGGCACTGGCTCTTCGCGGTGCTGGGTGGCACGTAACTGGAACGGATATAGATGCTCAAACGGCTGAGAGGGCGAAAAAGCTAGGCGTTATCGATGCAACGGGAATCGACCAAGAGGCTGAATTAACTTTCGTAGCCGTCCCGGCTGGTTCTCTTGAGGTCGAAATTGAGAAGGCGCTCCGAGAAACCAAAGGGATGGTGACCGATACAGGTAGCGTCAAGACGGGTGTTGCTCGCAACATCAACGATCCTCGATTCGTTCCGGGGCACCCAATGGCTGGCTCCGAGCAGGATGGTATCGAGGGGGCAGATGAACGAATTTTCGATGGCGCAGTATGGGTTCTAACCCCGACCGAAGGCACAGAAGACCTGGGACTGAGAGAACTCCAAACTGTTCTCTCCTCAATGGGGTGTGACGTTGTCACGATGACCCCCGAGCGGCACGATGCCCTCGTCGCCATCGTGTCACACGTACCCCACCTCACTGCTGCCAGTCTCATGTGCCTAGCTGACGACCGGGCTTTGGACGATGCGCCGCTTCTTCGTTTAGCGGCCGGTGGGTTCCGCGACATGACTCGAATAGCGGCTGGTCATCCAGACATTTGGCTCGATATTTGCGAAGAAAACAGAGATGCCATTGTCACGGTCCTCGATGAATTTGCTGACCGGATCAGCCACATTAGAGATGTTGTCGCAGAATCTGACCGCGATGGCCTAACAGATCTTCTGTCACAAGCGAGACGAGCCCGAACCAATCTTCCATCTCGGTATGTGAGGCCTCAAGATCTACTTGAAATAAGAATCCCCATCCCAGACCGCAAAGGCCAAATAGCGAACATCACCATGTTGGCTGCCGACTGCGACGTTAACGTTGCAGATATCGAAGTTGCTCACTCCACTGAGGGGGCTCAGGGTGTTTTAGTCCTAGTGATAGCAAGAGCCGAAGTTCAGAGGTTCCTCGCAGTGCTTGCCGGGCAGGGCTATAAACCAACGACGCGAGAGCTTGCATGATTGACGCGCACGTGATGGGACCTTTTGGTGGCCCAATAACCGGTGTACCTGACGTTCCAGGTTCGAAGAGTCAGACAAACAGGGCCTTGCTTTGCGCAGCTCTGGCTGAAGGAACCAGCCGTTTATCAGGGATTCTTTTCGCAGACGATACAGAAGCCATGCTTGAGGCTGTTATTTCCCTGGGGGCCGAGATTGAGGCGGATCGTGAAAGTACCAGCGTGGAAGTCAAGGGGATCGGTGGTGATCTTAGGTTTCAAGACACTGTTATTGACTGTCGGTCCTCTGGAACAACCTCACGGTTTTTATTACCGGTTCTCGTGGCCGGAAAAGGGAATGTGGCGATAGATGGAAGTGACCAACTGCGTTCCAGACCGTTCGATGAACAGATCAAAGCATTACGTTCACTTGGTTGCTCCCTCACCGAAACTCGGGCGCCAGGCGAATTACCTATAGAGGTCGCTGCTGAAGGCGTCAACGGCGCAAGAGTCGAAATTTCTGGCGCGACGAGTAGCCAATTCATCAGTGGTTTGATGCTGGCTGCCCCGCTCTATACAGGGGGCCTCACAATTGAATTAACCGACACAATTGTTAGCCGCCCATATTTGGATCTGACAGTCAAAGTTATGAACGATTTTGGAGTCGTAGTCGAACAGCCCAATGAATCAACTTATGTAATCCAGCAAGCGCCGTACGGCTGTGCGGATATCGAAATTGAACCGGACGCGTCAGCGGCATCATACTTTTTTGCGGCAGCAGCAATTACCCAAGGAAAAGTAAAGGTTGATGGACTTCACCGAGACAGTTGTCAAGGCGACACCCAGTTTGTGGATGTACTTGAAAAGCTTGGAGCGAAAGTCACTTGGGGAAAAAATTCGATAGAAGTCCAAGGCGACCACATCAATGGAGGCACCTTTGACTTACAAGATTTTTCTGACACTGCGCAAACATTAGCTTCGGTTGCAGCGTTTGCTGAATCTGAAGTTGAAATTAAAGGAATCGGTTTCATACGGGTGAAAGAGACCGACCGAATTAGAGCGATCGTCTCAGAGCTAACGAAATGTGGAGTTGAAGTTACCGAAACATCAGATGGCGTAATCATCAAACCAGATAAATGGAAACTGAAGGGAGCGAGTATCGAGACATATGACGACCATCGCATGGCGATGGCGATGTCACTACTCGGGCTTCGAGTGCCTCATATCGAAATAAGGAATCCAGGGTGCGTAGCGAAAACCTTCCCGAACTTTTTCTCGGTCCTCGAAGAGTTAAGGCCCACCGCTATTCCTCTGACTGAAGCTGTAGCGGTAGCTGCAATCGATGGTCCGGCTGGTTCGGGAAAGTCGACAGTCGCTCGGGCATTAGCAGTCGAACTTAATCTTCCCCATTTCGACACCGGCGCTATGTACCGAGCAGTGGCCGTGGCTGCCTTACGTCAACAGGTCGACGCTTCAGATTCAGCAGCAATAGCAGCACTGGCAAAGACTGTGGACATAAAAATTACTGAAAAAACAATCGTCGATGGCATCGATGCCACAGAAGAGATTCGAAGTGCTGAGGCGAGCTACCTAGTAAGTGTCGTAGCAGCGAACCCCGACGTAAGACGAATTCTTGTTCCTCGCCAACGAGAGTGGGCAACTGAGCTAGGGGGAGGGGTGATGGAAGGTCGAGATATTGGGACAGAAGTATTTCCGGACGCCATATTTAAGGTATTCCTGACAGCAGACCTGCAGGTAAGGGCGAGGCGACGTTTTCAAGAAACGGCAGATCAAACACTCGATGACGTCTTGCAAGATTTGAAACGAAGAGATCACGTTGATTCCACGAGAGACGACTCGCCACTAGAAGTCGCACCCGGAGCTGTGATCTTCGATACCAGCAACATGTCGGCCGAAGCGGTGGTTTCAGAGTTAGCCGAAATGTTTCGTTTGAGGGTGGAGGTTTGATGTCATCACGCAATTTGGCATTAGAACAAAAAACGCATTGGTACAACCATCTCATGTATCGACTCCTCAAATACTTGCTTTGGGGGGTCTTCAAAATATGGAACCGAGTTACGGTTGAAGGCATAGAAAATATTCCCGATGGGGCCTGCGTGTGGGCCCCAAATCATAGGAGCTACATCGATACTCCTCTCCAGGCCAGTATTCCGCGACGGTTACGTTTTATGGGTAAGGAATCGGTGTGGAACAACAAGTTCTTCGGCTGGCTCTTCACAACTATTGGTTGTTTCCCGGTCAGTCGAGGAAGTGCAGACCGCGCAGCGTTGATGACAGCTCTGGGCGTTCTAGAGAACGGTAACGACCCTGTGGTGGCCTTTCCCGAAGGAGAACGCAAGGATGGGCCTCGAATATTTCCGTTGTTTGATGGTGCGGCCTACCTTGCAGCGAAAACTCAGGTGCCAATAGTGCCCGTTGGAATAGGCGGTACTGCTGAAGCTATGCCCAGAGGAGCGAAGTTCCTCTACCCCAAACGGGTCCACGTCATAATTGGAACACCCATGCCACCCCCACCACTCAATGAGAAGGGTCGGCTTTCTAGGAACGACGTGCGCCAAACAACGGAAAAACTTCGCGAAGAGATACAGGACTTATTTGACCGAGCTCAGATTGTCTGCGGCACATCCAACGTGTACGACCCGACAGAAAATGATTTGTCTGAATAAGGGCGCGACCTTCAATCGGCGAGAGAGGCAAGCACTTCGCTTGCGGCTATTTCACGATCTAATGGAGACACACGAGAGTTACTCGGAACGGCAAGAAGAGCATGAACTGTTGTCTCTAAAGCCGACAGAAGCTCTCGGAGTTCTCTGGGGGGCGGGAAGTATTCATCCTCATCAGTTATGCGCACCTCTTCCACACCCAAATTGGGTGCTAAGCGATCGATGACCGCATTAACCAACTCTTCGGGAGCCGAAGCGCCCGCGGTGACGCCGATAGTGCCATGCAACTCCCGTGGTAGTTCATCTGCGGAGTTAACCCGGAAGACCTGAGCACAGCCTGAAGCCTCAGCAAGTTTCACCAAAGCCATGGTGTTCGATGAATTGGCCGAACCTATAACTATGACCGCATCGCATCGCTGAGCTATCGATGCAAGAGCGGATTGTCTATTGGTCGTAGCGAAACAAAGATCACTTCGCCCAGGCATCCAAACATCGGGAAATCTCTCCTTTGTCGCCTCCAAGACATCTTCCCAGTCTCGATGGCTGAGCGTCGTTTGAGCCAACATGGCGATTGGTTCATCAAACTCAGGTAAGGCCGCTACATCCGACACTTCCTCCACCAGACTTATTTTTTGCGGAGCAACGGCCATTGTCCCAACGGCTTCCTCATGGCCTTGATGTCCTACGTAAACAATTCTGTAACCCTTATCCGAGCGGACACGGACCTCATGATGCACCTTGGTTACAAGAGGGCAGACAGCGTCAACTACATACCCACCTCGCTTTCGTGCTTCAGCGACAACTTCAGGTGCTGAACCATGTGCTGAGAGCATCAGAGGTCTCCCTTCAGGAACCTCTGTTACATCATCAACGAATACAACGCCGAGACTTCGGAACCGGTCCACGACTAGTTGATTATGGACAATCTCGTGGTAGCAGTAAACCGGCGGGTCGAATGACCGCACCATCCATGCGAGCGCTTTGATCGCCATTTCGACCCCAGCGCAAAAGCCTCTCGGTGAAGCAAGTAGAACTCTAGTTATGCTCACGATTCTGAGGCTACCGGCTTGACGCTGTCTGCTGGGTGTAGAGCAAACTCACCCGTATCCTATGAAGCATGTCGTTGCCCGTCATTGCCGAAATCGTCACCGGCAGCCCTGCAGAATCAGCGGGGCTGATTCCAGGTGACGAAATTGTCGCGATTGACGGAGAAATCCCTAGCGACGTCATTCGATGGCATTTTCTGGTCGATGAAGCCGACCCGACTTTCACCATTCAACGTGGTGGCCTCGAATTCGAGCTCCAAGTAATGAAAGACGCGGGAGAATCGCTCGGAGCCCAGGTGGACGCGTCAATCTTTGATCGAGTTAGAACCTGTGACAACCACTGCGAATTTTGTTTCATTTACCAACTCCCCAAAGGTATGAGGCGCAGTTTGTACCTCAAAGATGATGATTATCGACTCTCTTTCCTCTACGGGAACTTCACCACTTTGACTCGCTTCACCGAGGCAGACCTGGAAAGAGTCGTTTCCGAAGGCCTATCGCCCCTGTATGTATCAATCCACGCGACCGACCCTGACGTTCGTAGCCGAATTCTCCGCAATCCAAGAGGCGGCTATAGCCTGCGGTGGCTAAAAGCGTTGCTCGACTTCGGTATTGAGGTTCATGGGCAGGTTGTCGTCTGTCCAGGTGTTAACGACGGGGACGTCTTAGACGACACGCTGTTAGGGGTTCTCGACCAATTTCCAGAGCTAAGTTCACTAGCCGTTGTGCCTCTGGGAGTTAGTTCTTACAACACTGAATCTTCGATGCGACCTCACACGAAGGACGAAGCAAGACGGGTTCTGGAGGTCGTTGAGGCCTGGCAACAACGTTTTCTGGAAACCGTCGGTCACCGACTCGCATATGCAGCAGATGAGTATTACCTCCTAGCCAATGAACAATTCCCCGCAGCCGAAACCTACGGCGAATTCGCGATGCATGAGGATGGAATTGGCATGGCGAGAAGTTTTGAATCAGAATTTTCAGGCATGGCAACCTCACAGGTTGGAGCCCAGTCTGGCTTCTTTCAATGGGTTGACGGCGCACCTGCCGAGGGTTACCGAGAAGTTCGGACCGCTGTTGGAGCTAACCGAGGAGGAGAGATTTCGTCTGAGGCCTCAGACAGAACAGATGAATTGGTATCTGTGGCCATTAAACCCCGACCGAATGCCCCAATTGCCATTTTGACGGGGGAGTACGGAGCCAAAGTCCTAAGACCGTTGGTTGATTCTTTAGAACGCAACGACATTCGAATCCGAGAAGTAACTAACAATTTTTTTGGGGGCAATATCAAAGTCAGCGGTCTTATGGTTGGAGAGGATGTGCAGCAAGTTCTCGAGACAGAACCTTACGGTCACCGATACTTGCTCCCCGATGTCTGTTTGAACAATGGGCGGTTCTTAGATGGGCTTCGACCTTCAGACTTGCCCAAACATGTCGAAGTCGTTGCGACCAATGGTGCTGCTCTGCGCGCAGCTCTTGAATCTCGCCAGCCAATTCACCAGACAGACGAGGAAACGGCTCGATGAGAGATGAAGGTGAGCTACCTGTCGTTTCGGTGGTTGGTCGCCCGAATGTCGGTAAGTCGACGTTGTTCAACCGAATTCTCGGACGACGCGAAGCGATCGTCGAAGAAAGGCCCGGGGTAACCAGAGATCGTAAAGCACTTGAAGCTGAATGGTTGGGGCACCACTTTCAGCTGGTCGATACCGGCGGCTGGATGCCTTCCGGCAATGAGCTTGATGACAAAGTGTCGGCTCAGAGTGAGAAAGCGATTGGAGATTCGGACTTAATAGTTCTAGTTGTTGATGGCACCACTGGAATAACCGAAGAAGATGCCAGGGTGGCATCAATCTTGCGGCGGTCAAATACGCGAGTCATTCTCGCAGTCAACAAAATAGATACCCCCCTCCGCGACCCTGATATTTGGGAATTCGTATCTTTGGGTTTAGGAGATCCCATGGGTGTTTCTGCCCTCCACAGTCGAAATACAGGTGACCTGCTTGATCGGATCATCGAGATGCTGCCCGATGAGCAGCACGACATCGGCGGAGATGTTGGGGACAGCGACGAAGTTGAATCAAACGGAGTTCCAGGAGTAGCCATTGTTGGTCGGCCGAACGTGGGCAAGTCGACGTTGTTTAATCGGTTGATTGGCGATGATCGTTCGGTAGTACACGACATGCCCGGAACCACTCGCGACGCGATAGATACAGTCGTCGAGACAGAACTTGGTCCCTTGCGGTTTATCGATACCGCCGGTATGCGCCGCAAGGCTCGAGTAGACGACGACACTGAGTATTACTCCAACCTGCGAGCACTTCGAGCGATCGATAAGGCCGACGTTGCTCTACTAGTTATCGACGCGTCTGAGGGCGTTACATCGCAGGATCAACGCTTGGCCGAGCGAGTTGATGCTGCAGGGTGCCCCATAGTGATCCTTATGAATAAATGGGAAATTGTCGACCAAGAGGAAAAGGATGAAGTCATGTATCAAGTAGGACAGCGGCTTCATTTTTTAGGGGAATCACCCGTACTTCGTGTCAGCGCCCTAACCGGTCGTGGCGTACACCGGCTGGTTCCTGCATTAGAAGCGGCGATAGACGCATACGAAACAAGAGTTCCCACCCGAAAGGTAAACGAGGTTATCCAGCTGGCGCAGTCATCCCAGCCAGCTCCACATGGAGGGCGAGTCCTCTACGCGACTCAGGGCGCAACCCACCCTCCGACCTTCACTCTTTTTACCAACAAAGAGATTCCTGCCAGCTATGTCCGATACCTAGAACGTCGACTGCGTGAAGAGTTCGACCTCGGCGCGACACCGATAAAGATTCGCCTACGGCGCCGTGGATAGACGACTTAAATGAGTGAATGTAAAGCAGCTAAGTCGACGCAATCGGTGCGTGCTGAATGACTTGGTGCGACAACTGTGACCGAGATTTCGACATTGGCCTCTTAAGCGCCGATGGGCATTGCCCTAGTTGCGACACCTGGCTCGCCGATCCCCCGGGAGGAGCCGCTGTTCCATGGCATTTCTGGGTCGTCGTCGCGGGTGCAGTGATCTATTTGGGATGGCGGGCGCTGCAAGGGATTTTGTGGGCGGCGCAGCAACTGCTCTGAGTCTCCAACGCTTGCGGATCCACGCTGTGGCCGAGGTATCGTGGCCTCGTTACGGGCTGTGGCGCAGTTTGGTTAGCGCACTGGTCTGGGGGACCAGGGGTCGGAGGTTCAAATCCTCTCAGCCCGACAGTGATGTGGTCCGCCACCAAAGGTGGCGGACCACACAGTCACTTTTGCAGGTCAGGTCTCAGCTTCCACTTTACGAATGTGTCATGTGCGACTTTGCATGAGTTGATCGAGGACCTCGATGACCGAACTGGGATCCGTCACTGTTCGAAGAGAATTCTGAAATTCGCTATTGAGCAGCCCATAAGAAACTGCGTCGTCTAGAAATCCGACAAATTTGCCCCAAAAATCACTGACATCGAGAAGTACGAGTGGTAATTGATGGATGCCCAGTTGCGTCCAGAGGAGCAACTCAATGACCTCGTCTAGGGTCCCCAAGCCCCCAGGTAGAGCGACTGCTGCATCAGCGAGGTTGAACATTGCAGACTTTCTTTCGTGCATCGAGGAAACTAAATGCAGCTCGATTTCCCCTCGATGTCTCACGTCTCGCGAAAAGGTGTTCTCAGGGTAAACACCGATGACGTGGCCCCCCTGTGAGATAGCAGCGTCAGCCACAACTCCCATGAGGCCAGCATTACTCCCGCCAAAAACTATGGTGATGTTTTCCGTAGCGAGGTGCTCGCCTAACGCTCTAGCCAGACTTATAAGTTCGGGCCGGTTACCTCTGGAAGAAGCACAGAAGACCGCAACTGAAGTGAGCTCAGATTGTTCCGCTAACACCCGTACCCACGCCCCTCAAGGTAACCAATATTCAACCTTTGAAAGAACTCAGACTCGTATCGGGAGCGCACTTCGTAGAAGAGGTGAGAAGGGCAGGTGAACGTCTGATCTATTTGCACTGATCACTCTCCCAACTCTTCAGCCAGACCGACTGCATCGACCCAACTGCCATGGTTCATTAGGAGACGCCGGTACTGAACAAAGTGTCGCATGCTATTGAGTGCCATCACACCAGCCAGTGAAGTTCCGTGTCGGTAGCCAGCTACGAAAGCTCCGTCGTTCATTGATCCGGTCAGGACTTCTACTGCATCGAAATCAGTTGTGTCGCCCGCCACCTGAATACGATCTTCGTATTGATCTGACCATACGAAAGGCACCGAGCTATACGGGTTGTTGTCTTCCGGGTGCAGCAGGTTTTTGGCCGCTAGTGCAGCGTGCTCGGTGGCAGTCGTCCAGTGCTCCGTTCGTCGAGCTCTGCCCCCCAGCCACCCGTTAGGTGCCTTGGCAACATCTCCCGCTGCATAGATTCCAGGAATGCCTGTATTCAAGTGTTCGTCGCACACGACGCCGTCGTCAAGGGATAATCCCGAGTCAATTAGCCACTCAATGTTGGGCGTAGCTCCAATTCCTACCACCAGAAGTTCCGCTGGGAGATAAGTGCCGTCTGTAAGTTCGATTTCATCAATACCGTTGCGGCCGTGCACATTCACAACTCCGGTCCCGAGTCGCAGGTCGACACCATGGGCTTGATGAAGTTGCCCGCAAGCGCTTCCCACTTGATGCCCTAGTCCCCGCACTAGTGGAGCTTCATTGGCTTCAATGATTGTTACTTGACACTCGTGTTTTCTTGCGGCGGCCGCGACTTCGGATCCAATGAAGCCGGCACCGACGATCACGACTGCAGAATTTGACTTAAGACCGGAGCGAATAGCCAGCGCATCGTCAACCGTCCTAAGCACGTGAATTCCATCGATGTCCTCAGATTTCGAAAGTTTTCTTGCGCGTGCCCCTGTAGCGATTATGAGTCCGTCGTAATGAATTGTGTCACCACCCACCGTGACTTCCTGTCGGTCTGTGTCGAGGCCAGTGGCACGCTCGCCGAGAACGAGGTTTAGGTCAAGATCAGAGAGGTCGGAGTTCGAGACAAGCGTAAGGTCACCGGGATCTTGGTCTGAGGTGAGCATCGATTTAGATAGAGGGGGCCGGTCATAAGGAACGTGCTTTTCTTCACCCACAAGGGTCAGGGCACCCTCGAAGCCTTCACGGCGAAGATTTTGGCAAGCACGTACTCCGGCCAGCGACGCACCTACTACAACAATTTCTTTCACATCACTCACCTCGACCCTGAACGTTATCGGGCGACCTCTATGCGGTGTTGGCTGTAAAGGTCAACCATTACTTGACCACGCAGGGTGATGCTATTGCTCTTCGAATAAAGAAGCTGAAAAAAAATCAATGGCCTTTTGTCCTTGCGCGCGGCCCAAGAGACCGGTACAGATGCTTGACAACGTTGTAACTACACGGGTGTAATCACAAGTCCGGAACTTAAACTGTCTGGGTCGAAGATTTGATTCTTCGCTTTGGAGTACCTAGGGCCCAAATAGGCCAGGTGATTTGAAGTGAGGGTCGGGTCTACGGCGGGTAGGTCGGATCGGGGGAACCGGCAGTGGTAGATGAGGAGCGAAAGTGGCGATAACAGACCAGGCGCAGACCAGCAAAAACGAAGAAATGAGCGACGGCACCTCAGCGGTTGGGATGCAGGTCCAAAAGCGAGATGGCAGCAAACAGACCGTTGACGTCAACAAGATTGTTCGAGCCGTTGAGCGCTGCTCATCAGAGTTGCCCGGCGTTGATCCAATGCGCATCGCAACCCGGACGATTTCTGGCCTTCACGACGGCGCGACGACCACTGAGTTGGATGAGTTATCAATACGAACTGCAGCGGCTCTCATCGTTGAAGAGCCCAACTACTCTCGTTTAGCGGCTCGGCTACTCGGTACCTTTATCGATAAAGAGGTTCAGAACCAAAATGTTCACTCTTTCAGTCAGTCCATTGAGTTGGGTGCTGAGTGTGGTCTGATCCACGAAAGTGTCCTCGAGTTCGTTCAGATACATGCCCGTAAATTAAATAACGCGGTTCTCGAAGAACGAAACCATCTGTTTGAATTTTTCGGCCTGAGAACGGTTTATGACCGCTACCTATTGAGGCACCCGACCGACCGGACTGTTATAGAAACTCCCCAGTACTTCTTGTTACGTGTCGCTTGTGGCTTGGCCCGCACGCCAGAGGAAGCGACCACGCTTTATGAACTTATGTCGAGCCTCGAATACTTGACGTCGAGTCCGACATTGTTTAATTCAGGAACGGCGCACCCTCAGATGTCGTCGTGTTATTTGCTTGATAGCCCAGAGGACTCCCTCGAAGGTATCTACAAGCGTTATACCGATATAGCGCAACTCTCCAAATTTGCAGGCGGAATTGGAGTTGCATGGCACCGCATTCGATCTAAGGGTTCTTTGATTGGTGGGACCAACGGGCTCTCCAATGGAATTGTGCCTTGGCTTAAGACTCTCGATTCTTCTGTTGCCGCGGTCAATCAAGGAGGTCGACGCAAAGGAGCAGCCTGCGTTTACCTTGAGACATGGCACGCTGACCTAGACGAATTCCTGGAACTTAAAGACAACACAGGAGACACTGCTCGTAGAGCGCACAACTTGAATCTGGCGAACTGGATACCGGATCTGTTCATGGAGCGAGTCGAAAATGACTGGCAATGGTCTTTATTCGACCCCAAGGCGGTTCCGCACTTAACAGACTTATATGGCGAGGAATTTCGGCAGGCATATCTTGCTGCGGAGCAAGCGGGACTCTATGAACGTCAGGTTCCGGCGCGGCAGCTCTATAGCCGCATGATGCGAACTTTGGCCCAAACAGGCAATGGGTGGGTTACTTTCAAGGACGCTTCCAACCTGAAATGTAACCAGACCGGCGAGCCAGGCAATGTTGTGCACTTGTCGAATCTTTGTACAGAAATTCTGGAAGTTACCAATCAAGAAGAAACAGCAGTCTGCAACCTCGGGTCAGTCAATCTTGGTCGGCTCGTCCGCGATGGAGCTTTTGATTTCGATCGTTTGGGTGAGGTTGTCCGCACAGCTGTGCCTTTCCTCGACCGGGTTATAGATATCAACTTTTATCCAACGGGTGAAGCGGGAACCTCCAATAGCAAATGGCGGCCTGTTGGGCTTGGCCTTATGGGACTCCAAGATGTCTTCTTCCAACTCGGCATATCGTTCGATACCCCTGAAGCTCTGGCGCTGTCAACCAAGATAAGCGAAGAGATCTACTACTGGGCCTTGTCTGCGAGTTGCGACTTAGCTGCAGAGAGTGGCCCCCATGATGGCTTTGCTGAAACCCGGGCAGCGCATGGCGATCTTCAGTTCGATCTATGGGGTATCGAGCCGAGCGATCTAACACGTTGGGCTGCTCTCAAAGACCGAGTGAGCCAACACGGTCTGCGGAATTCGCTGATGATAGCGATAGCACCGACTGCGACAATCGCCTCGATCGCCGGTTGTTACGAATGCATAGAGCCGCAGGTGTCTAACCTTTTCAAACGAGAAACTCTTTCAGGTGAGTTTCTTCAAATCAACCGGTACCTCGTAAATGAACTTCAAGATCGTGGCCTTTGGACCGAAGACATGGCTCAGCGAATCAAACGAGATGAAGGCTCGATACAAGACATCGACGAGATCCCAGCCGACTTACGTCAGATCTATCGAACGGCCTGGGAGCTGCCACAGCGAGCATTAATTGATTTGGCGGCCAGCAGAGGTGCCTACGTTGATCAGAGCCAGTCTCTGAATCTCTTTATGGAAAGCCCGAGCATTGGGAAGTTGTCGTCCATGTACATGCATGCGTGGAAGAGCGGTCTCAAAACGACCTATTACCTGCGGTCTCGGCCGGCAACTCGAATCAACCAGACGACAACTGGCTCCGACGGCCTCGGGACAGACGGACCTCCAACTGATGGTGCCTCTGAGCCGTCGCCCTTCACCGATGAGGAGGCCATCGCATGTTCGTTGGAGAATCCAGAATCATGCGAAGCCTGCGATTAATAAATCAGTTACAGGATCACACTCAACCCACGCCGAGAAATGACACCAAATGGCCCTTACAGAACCAGATGAGAGTTTCGCTAACCCCGAACCCGTAAAAGAGCAAGCATCGACAGAAGATAGGGCTATCGGGGCGCCCCGAAAGATCCTTGACCCCGGCTTCAATTTAACTTTGCGTCCTATGCAGTACCCCATCTTTTATGAGATGTATCAAGACGCCATTAAAAACACGTGGACCGTTGATGAGATCGATTTTTCAGATGACGTTGTCGACCTTGACCGGAATTTGCTGCCAGCCGAAAGACATTTGATAAATCGCTTAGTCGCTTTTTTTGCTACTGGCGATTCAATTGTCGCCAACAATCTGGTGTTGAACCTCTATCAGCACATCAACAGTCCTGAAGCGCGGATGTATTTGAGTCGCCAGTTGTATGAAGAGGCTTTACATGTCCAGTTCTATTTGACGTTGTTGGATACCTACATACCCGACCATGATGAAAGAGCAGAAGCGTTCGCTGCGATAGAAAATATTCCGTCCATACGAAGTAAGGCTGAATTCTGCTTTAAATGGATGAGCAGCATGGAAGAGCTGACAGAAATTCAGACACGTGAGGAGCGCAAGCAGTTCCTTTTGAACTTGATTTGTTTCGCTGCTTGCATTGAAGGACTTTTCTTCTTTGCTGCGTTTGCCTACGTCTATTTCTTGCGTAGCAAGGGACTACTCAACGGCTTAGCAGCAGGAACCAATTGGGTCTTTCGGGATGAATCGTGTCACATGAATTTTGCTTTCGAGGTCGTAAAAACGATCCGAGACGAAGAGCCTGAGTTGTTTGACGAGGATCTATCGAACCGGATTGTCGAAATGCTTGATGACGCTATTGAAGTGGAAAGTCAATTCGCGGAGGACGTCCTATCCGGTGGGGTAGCAGGCATGTCAACGGCCGATACACGTACCTATCTAGAGTTCGTCGCAGATCAGCGTCTCGCGCAACTCGGGTTGCCAAAACGCTATGGCTCCAAGAACCCATTCGACTTCATGGAACTTCAAGACGTTCAAGAACTTACGAACTTCTTTGAAAGGACCGTGGCTGCCTACCAACATGGCGTTGAGGGCGATGTCGCGTTCGATGAGGACTTCTAGCTAGCTACGCGTTCTAGACGTGGTTATCAGTTGTCTAAAAAGGTTTCGATCAGTTTGTCTACTGCTGACACCGGCGTGGTTTGACCTGATCTGACTTGTGATTCCATCTTTCCTAAAAGACTTTTGACCGTCGGATGATTTCGCAGGGCTTCTATGAGCCGATCATCGAGCATGGACCACATCCATCGAACACTCTGTTCTTCTCTGCGACGTTCAAGCTCACCAGCGTCGCTGAGGAGGCGCCTGTGATCTTCGACCTGTGCCCATAATTCCTCAACCCCTGCGCCCGTTAGACCGGCACAGGTGAGGACTGGGGGGCTCCAAAGAGGTGAGCTAGGAGCTGTTAGGTGGAGCGCGACCTCGTATTCCCGTGCGGCGGCAGCTGCAGCTTGTGCGTTATCGCCATCAGCTTTGTTGACCGCAATCATGTCCGCTAACTCCAAGATTCCTTTTTTGATTCCCTGCAGCTCGTCTCCAGCTCCCGGGAGCATCAATACGAGGAAGAAATCGACCATGTCAGCTACAACTGTTTCGCTTTGTCCGACCCCAACTGTTTCGACCAAAACAACATCAAATCCGGCAGCTTCGCAGAGCAATATGGTTTCTCGGGTCATTCGGTTAACGCCACCCAGTTCTCCAGCGGTTGGCGAAGGACGAACGAATGCAGATGGGTCGTTGGCTAATGAGGCCATGCGAGTCTTGTCGCCCATGATTGATCCCCCGGTTTTCGAGGATGTTGGATCGACAGTTAGAACTGCTACACGATGTCCTCTTCGTGTCAGCGTTTTACCAAGTGTCTCAATAAAGGTGCTTTTCCCAACCCCTGGAACCCCGGTAATTCCAACTCGGTGCGCGGAGCCAGAGTGAGGCAGGAGTTCAGCGAGTAGCTCTTGTGCCAACTCCCTATGTTCAGGCAGGATGCTTTCTATTAGCGTTATCGCCCGCCCTAATGACGCCCGGTCAGCCGACTGGACGCCTTGGATGAGGTCTGGAACTGATGGCATCGGATCCACCTCTATGAGGGTACATCCCCGTATCCAAGTGGCTTCTAGCTGATTTATTTGATTCTGGGCTCTGACGGACACCATCTTCGCAAGTAACTTGATAGAAGCCAGCAGTAAAGCAGGAGATCATGGGTCTAGCTAAACGAATAGCGGAGAAAAAGGGAAGTAGGCCCCACCCAGTTGAGAAGTTTCTTGAGGCTGATGAAAAGGTCAAGTGGATTCTGCCCGCACAAGGGGGTCTTCACCCATTCACGATGCTGTTCTTTGCAGTCTTCATCTTGGCAGCGGTTTTAGTTTTGGATCCCAGGTCATGGATCATGGGTACGACTATCACCATCGTTGTCTTTGCTGTCGTGGCTGTATTGACCACCGCTCGCTATCGAGTGATAGCGATCACTTTGGATGATGTCTTGCTCCTGAAAGCCCGTGGATGGCGGCCTGCTAAACCAGTTGAACTCATTCGTCGGGTTCCGCGGACCTCCAAGTTCGAAGTGCGCAGCCAATTTTGGTCGCAGGTCGAGATAGCAGGAGAAAAACTTTGGATTCACAAACGCTTTCAAGGGCGTTTGGAGGAAGCGGACTCAACGTTGGGTCGAGGGACGACCAAGGCTGCGTCGAGTGCTGTATACCGAGCCAATCGCGCCAAAAAGAAGGTCAAGCATGCTCGGCGGAAACGCTAGGTGTTGCCGTGTTTTTGGTTGTTAGAGCTGACACAGAAGCCAGGTAGCGGATCTGTCTTGCCTCCAGAGAGGTCTCTGAGGCGGAATCCGTCGATTTGAAGGCCAAGGCGTGGGGCGATGGCTCGAATGTTTACGGTGAGGCTTTCAGAGCAATGGGTGGCGTATCAACCACACCTATGAGCCCTCAACTGTTCGGGGCAGTGTTGGTTAATTTCTCCAGTAGTTCTGCAGCCGCTTCAGCTATCACAGTTCCCGGAGGGAAGATGGCAGTAGCCCCGGCGTCGATAAGCGCATCGAAATCTTGAGAAGGCACAACACCGCCGACAACGATCATTATGTCGTCGCGACCTTCTGCTGCTAATGCTTCCTTAAGTTCGGGTATGAGAGTTAGGTGGCCTGCGGCGAGCGACGAGGCACCGACTATATGAACATCGTTTTCGACCGCTTGACGCGCGGCTTCGGCCGGTGTTGAGAACAGAGGTCCTATATCCACATCGAATCCGAGATCAGCGAAAGCAGTAGCGATTACCTTTTGGCCTCTATCGTGGCCGTCTTGGCCCATCTTGGCGACAAGAATGCGTGGCTGTCTGCCCTCGCGTTCAGAGAATTTATCGACGAGGTCTCTAACTGCTTTAACTGTGTTGGTTTCTTCTCCCACTTCGCTGCCGTACACCCCGCTAATCGATCTAATTTCGGCTTTGTGGCGGCCGTAGACGAGTTCAAGAGCAAGGCTGATTTCTCCAACCGTTGCTTTAGCTCGCCCGGCTTCTATAGCCAAGGCCAAGAGGTTTCCTTCTCCAGTGTCTGCTGCTTTGGTTAAAGCTGCAAGGGATTTTTCAACTTGGTCAGGATCCCGCTCCTCTTTCAACTGCTTCAGCTTGGCGATTTGAGATGCCTTAACTTCAGCGTTGTCTATCCGTAGGACATCGACCGCATCTTCACGGTCCGCACGATATTTGTTGACCCCAACCACAACTTGCCGACCTGAGTCGATTCGGGCTTGGGTTCGGGCTGCCGCTTCTTCGATTCGGATTTTGGGAATTCCGGCTTCGATAGCTGCGGCCATTCCACCCATTTGTTCGACCTCCTCAATATGAGCAAGGGCCTTATCGGCGAGGTCGCGAGTGAGCTTTTCAACGAAATAACTTCCGCCCCAAGGATCTATGACGCTCGTTGTGCCCGACTCTTGTTGCAGAAATAGTTGCGTATTGCGAGCTATTCGGGCGCTGAAGTCGGTTGGGAGAGCCAGTGCTTCGTCAAAGGCATTGGTATGAAGGCTCTGAGTGTGGCCTTGAGTTGCCGCCATTGCTTCGACGCAGGTTCGAACGACGTTGTTGTAGACATCTTGGGCAGTGAGACTCCACCCTGAGGTCTGAGTATGAGTTCTTAGTGATTTTGACTTTGGGTTCGAGGGATTGAACTGTTCAACTAGGTCGGCCCAAATGATCCGGGCTGCTCGGAGCTTGGCGATTTCCATAAAGAAATTCATGCCAACTGCCCAAAAGAAACTCAGACGCGGTGCGAACTCGTCGACTTCTAACCCGGCCTGTTTGCCGGTCCTCAAGTATTCGAGGCCATCAGCGAGGGTGTAAGCCAACTCTAAATCTGCGGTCGCTCCAGCCTCTTGCATGTGGTATCCGGAGATAGAAATGGAATTAAATCTGGGCATATGTTGACTGGTGAATTCAAAGATGTCACCAATGATTCGCATTGAGGGCTGCGGAGGATAGATGTATGTGTTGCGCACCATGAATTCTTTGAGAATGTCGTTTTGGATGGTGCCAGCAAGTTTGTCCGTTGAAACCCCCTGCTCTTCAGCAGCGACGACGTACAGAGCCAGTATTGGAAGTACAGCGCCGTTCATCGTCATGGAAACGCTCATTTGATCGAGCGGGATGCCGTCGAAGAGGGTTCGCATGTCGTAGATGGAATCGATGGCAACACCAGCCATTCCGACATCACCACTAACTCGTTCGTGGTCGCTGTCGTACCCCCGATGAGTTGCAAGGTCGAAGGCAACCGACAGACCTTTTTGGCCGGCCGCTAGGTTCCTACGGTAGAACGCATTGGAATCTTCAGCTGTCGAAAAGCCTGCGTACTGTCGCACTGTCCAAGGCTGATTTGTGTACATAGTCGGGTAGGGTCCGCGCAGGAAGGGAGCGAAGCCGGGGAAGCTGTCCAGATGTCTCATGTCGCCATCGAGGTCCGCGGGCGTATACAAACACTTGATATCGATGCCTTCGGGCGTGTTCCAGGTAAATGCGTCCGTTGTTTGGCCAGTCTGAAGCAGGAAGTCCTCCTCCCAGTCAGTGCTCTTGAGAGGTGCCTCACCGGCCAGGTCGAGGTCAATGGTTGAAAAGTCAGGTACTTGGGTCATTGTTCGACCTACCTAGTCAAGGGCTTGATGAATAGGGATGAGGGTTTCGAAGACGTCGCAACCAAGATAGATGAAGCCGTCGAAATTAGTTGCAGCCTCAGGCAGGACTTCCGGATTTCCAGCCAAATAGACAAGTTCTGCTCCCGCAGACCGCAGGTCGCGCGCTGTTTGGACGGCCGATTCTGAATAGGTGCTGTCGGATGAACAGATACAAGCGAAACGAATGTCGCTAGCAGCGAAAGCTTCAACACAGTCGACTGTGTTCTCAAAACCCTCGTTGTTGAGGACTCGGATTCCCCCGGCTTCGAAGAGGTTCATCGCGAACGTCGATCGAGCCGTATGCGTAGCGGGCGTACCCAAATTTGCCAAGAACAAGACAGGCTTGTCCGGAGACGTATCGACGGCATCACGCATTTGTTCGAACTGAGCAGACCACCGAAACAGCGGAAGCGGTTCACATCTTTGCTCACCTTCGGAAACGTGGAGGTCCTCAGGCAAGGGTTCGCGCTCCAACTTCTGTTCATCTAAGTTAGGAAATTCGCTAGTACCGGTTAGTGCCATGGAACGATTCGCTATTGCTTTGAGGCGCTCGGACCGAGTTTTGGCTAAGGACTCTTGCCAGTGGCCAGCCAGTAGGGCAGATCCAAGCCCCCCTTGGCTTTCAAGGTCCTGAAAGACCCTCCAAGCAGAATAAGCCAATTGATCAGTTAGCTCTTCGACGTACCAGCTTCCACCGGCAGGGTCGATCACCGAAGACAACTTTGTTTCTTCTTGAAGAATCAACTGTGTATTTCGTGCCAGTCGAAGTGCTATGTCGTCCGAAAGACCAGTCGCACTATCGAAGGCAGCCACAGTGATGGAGTCTGCACCCCCGACAGCGGCCGCGAAGCAGGCAGCAGTTGTTCGAAGCATGTTTACCCAAGAATCAGTCTTGGTCATCATCGCTTGCAAGGTCTCTGCATGAATGGCGATCGGGGCTTTTGTGGGTGTTGCACCGCATGCGCTCATGACTTGAGCCCAACAAACCCGAGCTGCTCGGATCTTCGCTGTGGTCATGAATTGGTCAGGCCCAGCCGTAAGCGTGACCTCCATTTTGTTGGGCACTTCATCAATATCGAAACCCGCCGCCAGGAGCGCGCGA
>CEUS01227455.1_pt1 | contig 40700 bp, 39 predicted proteins | sample 427031 | NCBI WGS metagenome assembly CEUS01 (sample SAMEA2622837, study PRJEB7988) | marine metagenome | biome: marine biome (ENVO:00000447); feature: marine epipelagic mixed layer (ENVO:xxxxxxxxx); material: "saline water (ENVO:00002010), including plankton (ENVO:xxxxxxxx)" | depth 140 m | reverse complement strand
GTCAATATTTTCTCCCAATTTAAAAACATTCAGGACGATATCTAAATTATCTGATTCGCGCGCATTGGAAGATTGGTTTTCAATAAAGCCGCTTATAGGCATGACTATCGGTTCTTGAGCATAAGACGTGTGACTTATGCAAAAAAATAGTACTAGCGAGAAGGAATTGATAAACAGATAACGTTTGTACAATCGTAGTTGCCAGATGACTGTCACAGTTTTCTTTCCTGATCAATTTCAACTGGCTCGGTTTTTGGTTCTGAAATCTCTTGGTTAATTTCGCCTATGACTCTTTCTCGATTTGATATTAGATTGTCTCTTTGTTTCAGCAAAATAGCTGTTTCTAGTTTGCTGTCCGATATCATGTTTTCAAATTGTTCGTCATTAATGTTTCCGGCGTTATGATCTGACATAAGAGTTTCTATTTCTCGGTAACTTGTTTCTATTCGGCTTTCGATATTTCGTATTTCCTCCAATATGCTTAGAGTAGCGAATGATGTGTGCCTAAGTTTCAACAATGGTAACAATATGAATGATATTGTTGCCAGAGATATCAATATTATTACAAGGTTTATCATTATTATTTAAATAAGGGCCAATTATGTGAAGTCGGCATTATCTATTCTTTTCTTTTCAGGCCACAATGTGATTAGCACCGCTAGAATTAAAACGGGACCAGCTATCCACATCCATATAACCAAGGGGTTTATAAGTACCCTAAAGATCGCGTTACCATCTTCCAACACTTCGCCAGGTATAATGTATAGGTCTTCTATAAATGTACTCCTGATTGCTGCTTGAGTGGAAGCCATGTTGAAGTTCGGGTAGAAATCTCTACGTGGGAAATATGTGCCTAGAAATTCACCGTTTTTAATAACTCGTATTTCAGCTTTTGTTTGAGTTCTATCCGGATTTTTAATATTTTCAGACCCCACATACTCTATCGTATATTCCTCCAAGGAAAATTTTTCTCCAGGAATCATTGGGACATCCTCTTGTACACCATAGAATGAAGATCCAGCCACTCCTAAACATAAAAATATTACAGCTAAATGAGCCACATAGCCCCCATATCTGGGTTTATTCCCAGCAATAAGCCTGGTGAATGCTGTTATCGTATTTTCACCTCTTTTACGTCTTACCAAAGTTCCTCTAATCCATTCCTTTAATATCCCTGTAATCACGAATGCACACAATGCAAATGCTATCAACGGGAATATTTTGGTAACACCAGATATAATCAACAATAAAGTCATTGAGGATGCACCGAGGATGGGTACGTATATGGACTTTAATATATTAGCTAAAGTGGTGTGCCTCCATGGCAAGAATGGGGCTATTCCCATTAATAATATGATCATCAAAAATATGGGGCCGTTTACTTGATTATAAAATGGTTGTCCTACTGTTATAGTTTGACCTTGAGTTAGTTCTGATATTAAAGGATATATGACTCCCCAAAGTGTCACAAACGCAACAGTCAAAAATAGCAAGTTATTAACAAGAAAAGACGCCTCTCTGGATAATGCGGATTCTAATTTACTCGAGCTCTTCATTGCATTGTATCTGATGAAGAATATAGCGAAGGAAATTAAAACAGTTACTATCATGAACATAAGAAATATCCAGCCTAATGTGGATGCACCGAACGAATGAACTGAAGGTACTGGTCCACCTCTGTTTATAAACATGCCAAACTGTGCAAAGGCGAATGCTAATATGATCAAGACCATATTCCACATTCTGAACATTCCTCTTCTTTTTTGAACCATAATGGAATGTATGAATGCTGTCATTACTATCCAAGGCATAAATCCGGCATTTTCCACTGGATCCCATGCCCAATAACCACCCCAGCCTAATATGGTATATGCCCACCATGATCCCAGCAGCAAACCTATACCTAACATCCCCCAGCAGATTATTCCCCATAACCTTCCAGAATCCACCCATTGATCTTCGATCTTTCCGGCTAACAACGATCCCATTGCTATTGAGAAAGGAACCGAAAATGATATGAGGCCTGTCATTAACACAGGGGGGTGAATGAACATACCAGGATGGGTGAGTAGGGGGTTAATTCCTTTACCGTCAGCCGGGATGGTTTGAGATAATGCAAAAGGATTAGCTAGGAAAATCATTACACCAACGAAGAATATCAGTATTATCATCAAAACAGAGTTTATGTGAGGAATGCTGTGTTCATTCTGGCTAGGAGAGAAGAAAATAGCAATTGCTGATAGCACCGCTAAGGCGAAAGCTATGAATAATAGGGATCCTTCATTGCCGGCATAAAATGCAACCCAGATATATTGTTTTTCCATCGAGAGGTTACTATGCTCTGCAACATACTGAATGCCAAAATTATTGGTTACAAATGCGGTGACTAAACTCCCAGTGCTAATTCCTAATAATATCGGTGTCAAATATGTTGCGTTCAGTCCACTTTTGGTTAATTGATTCGACTTATAGTAGTGTCCGGATAAAGATGCCAATATCGAATATAAAGCTATAACCAGGGTCATAATTAATGTGGTGTTACCCAAGCTGGCCATATTTAGTTCGTTGTCCTTTCGTCTGCTTGTTGATCTGTAATCTGTGATTTATTGATAGATTTGTTTATAAACTCGTCAACTTTCAAGAGATATTTATCCATGTTATCTGACGCTGGGTCGTTGAAGTCTTGAAAACTCTTTTTTCTCATAGATACGATTGTTACTACCAAAACTACGGATCCCAAAACCAATCCTATAGGAGGGACTATCCATATAAGTAAATATGAGCCTGACTTTGGTGGTTCAGCAAGGATTTGAACACCGTATCTATCTACAAAGTAATCTAGGATATCTTCGGTGTTTTCTCCTTGGTTTAATTTCTCCCGTATTATTCCCCTCATCTGTTTAGCTATTAGCGTTTGAGATTGATCCAAGGTTTCGCTAGGGCATACTGGGCACATCAATTTACTGTCAATGTCTTGGGCTAAGATATTGAGATCTTCTATATTTTTCGCCGACTGCTGGTTATTACATCCAGCCACAATCACCAAAACGACGAAATAAAACAGCATCCTATAGGGAAGTTTAAGGGTTGGTTTGTTAATCACTTGGGACACTTTAATGAAGGTTTTTCGATAACATTGTCATGTTTTGTGAACAATGACGTAGTCTTTCTAAAAGTTGATTTGTACGAACTTCCTCTCCGCTACTGATCGTCCTCTTTAGCATTTTGCGAATCAATTAATTCTATCCCGTGCCTTACGGTATTCATCATTGTATAGAGTTCTGCTTCAAGTTTTTCCAATGTAGATTTGGAATAAAGGTCGGCTTCCTCTTTTTTGTTTATCACCTGAGTTTCGGTATCAGCAAGTATGTCTTGTGCCTGAGCTTTAGTTTTCTCCAACAGTTCTTGCGACATAGATTCGGCTTCTTTTAATATTGCACTCTCTGCCAACCTGGATTTCGCCTCTTCGTCAGCAACTGATTTAATTCTTCTTCCTTCTTGCAAGGCTTGATTGATCAGGTTTTCCCTCATCGTCAGTAAATCTTGGGCCTCTTGAATATCCACCGGTATAGCATCTTTAAGTGCTTGAATTAGATTGCTGAGCTTCTCTTTCTCTAAGAATATTCTGCCAGTTGCCGGCACTCCGGTGCCTGAGGATATGAGGTTTTCAAGTTGATCTATTAAATTTGTTATCTCCATTGTAAGACCCCTTAGATTAATTCATCAATTTTTCTTTGATAGCTTTTTCTACATTTTCAGGAACGAGATGAGATATTGGTCCGTTTCCTGATGCGATTTCCTTTATCAGGCTGGATTTTACATATATATGATCCAAATTGGCCATTAAGTACATGGTGTCTATATCTGGCGACAACTTCTGATTGTTCAAGGCAAGTTCAAATTCGTAGTCAAAGTCAGAACCCATTCTCAGACCTCTTATCATTGCTTGAGCACCAAAAGTCTTTGCAGCATCCACGGTTAATCCCGAATATGATACAACTTCTACATTTTGTAGGTGTCTCAAGGCATCCTTGCATAGCAGTAACCTCTCATCCGTATCGAACATGAGAGACTTCGTGGATCGCGTGGAAACTACGGCTACGTAGACTTTATCAAAAATCTGCGAGGATCTGGTAGCAATGTCTATGTGTCCGAAAGTGATGGGATCGAAACTACCCGGGTATAATCCTGTTGTCAATAAATTGATCCTCCCTATATATAGAACAGATTGTATCACCTTGGCGGGATTCTTTTATTAGTTTGAATCCTTTATATTCAGCTTCCAGTCCGTGTCTCTTCGAGTGTCCTGTTGCAAGTAAAGCGCCGGGTTTAGCTATTATATTCACGGTATTCAAAATATCATGTATCGGACCCAGGGAATACGGCGGGTCCATCAATATTATGTCATAGGAACTGTTGATAAATTTTAAGGCTTTTTCTACTTTCATACAATGGACCTTGGATTGAGTAGAGAATCCCATGTTGGCCAAACTTCTTCTCAGGAGGCCGCATCTTTTAGCATTGGATTCTACAAAGTCTACCCACGACGCACCCCTGCTTAAGGCTTCTATTCCTAACGTTCCTGTACCAGCATAAAGGTCAATGACCTGTTTGCCGTGTAATCCGTTCGATTCGAGTATGGAGAACAGTGAGGATCTAACCCTACCGGTGGTAGGTCTCGCCCCCAAGTTTTTGTGACTGACTATTTTATGGCCCTTAACCGTTCCTGCTATTACTCGCAAGCTTCCAACCTTGTGGTGACAACTATATGCAATCCTGAGCGTGTTGATTTTACCATAGCCTATCTGTAGCGTAAAGTTTATGATAGGGCACCTCTATAATTCAACAATTGATCCTATTTTGAGGATTCTAATGTTATGTGGAGGTTGTGTTTAATCTCTGTTAGTATGTAGGTAGATTCACAGAGGAATGAAACATGAAGATATTATTAATAAACGGACCTAATTTAAATATGTTGGGTAACAGAGATCAAGGCTTGTACGGTTCATACTCGCTGGAAACCATCCAGATGGAAGTTATAAATAAGGGACAGGCTCTCGGCTTAGACGTGGAATGTTTTCAATCAAACAGTGAAGGGGACATAATTGATTTTCTTCAAAATAGAGCGACGGAATCGTCTGGTGTGATCATAAACCCTGGAGCTTTGACTCATTACTCAATAGCCCTCAGAGATGCATTGGTGGATTCTAACTTACCTGCCGTAGAGGTTCATTTGTCAAACATATATGCTCGAGAATCATGGAGACATGTTTCAGTAGTAGCTCCTGTTTCTTTGGGGCAAATTAGTGGTTTGGGGTATAGGGGATATCTCTTGGCTATAGAATTTATGGCAGATCACTTAAAGGAAGGTACATTCATTGATGGATAGAGTGAAAAATATTAGAGATAGATTCGACGATTATGGAATCAATGGGTTACTTGTTCAGTCTCCAGATAACAGAAGATATATTTCTGGATTCACAGGCACTGCGGGATCTCTGATAATTTCTCGTGATCAAGCCGTATTAGCCACAGATTTTCGATACATAGAACAAGCTACTACTCAATCCCCAGAATTCAGGATATTGCGGACATTTGGAGCTCTGGATTGGTTGCCGGATCTGGTGGGAGATTTAGGGATTACTAACTTAGGGTTTGAAAGTGAACACTTGTCATTTGCAATGCATCAAAGAATTGCTGATACAGTGGCATCTGCAGGTTTACCTATAGATTTAATCCCTGTACATGCTCTTGTGGAGGAAGTCAGAAAGATCAAAGATCAATTGGAAATGGACTCACTTGTTCGCGCAATAGATATATCAGACAGAGCCTTTGATGAAGTGTCAAAGACCATATTTGTTGGCCAAACCGAACGTGAAATAGCATGGCTTCTGGAAAAAACTATGAGAGAATTGGGAGCGGATTCACCTTCGTTTGACACAATAGTTGCTGCAGGACCAAATGCTGCTCTTCCTCACCATAGACCGGATGATACCAAGATACAGAACGGAACTCCGTTGATAATAGATATGGGGGCCAAATACGAAGGGTATTGTAGCGACCTGAGTCGAACTTTGTTTATAGGCACTCCAGATGATAGATTTGTATCAATTTACGATACAGTTTTGGCTGCACAACTTACCGCGATAGCTACTGTTCAATCTGGTATGACCGGGTCTGAAGCTGACAATCTTGCAAGATTGGTTATTGATGAGGCGGGATATGGAGACAAGTTTGGACACAGTCTCGGGCATGGTGTTGGGCTAGAAATACACGAGCAACCAGGTGTTGGTCCTGGGTCACAAACAATTTTGAGCGACGGTATGCCTTTTACAATTGAACCTGGCATATACATATCTGGATGGGGTGGTGTGAGGATAGAGGACGTGGTTGTGTTAGAAGAAGGCCAAGCCAGGGTTATAAGTAAGGCGTCTAAACTAGACAGGTTAGGTGGATAATGACGATAAGTTATAGTGAACTCAAAAGAGGTATAGTAATTGTGTTAGACGAAGAGCCTTGGCAAGTTGTGGAGTGGAGCCATAAGAAGATGCAACAAAGAGCACCAGTGCTAACCCTCAGGCTCAAAAACTTACGCAATAATCGTTTTATGGAACGTAACTTGCCCGGTAATCAGAAACTTACTTTGGCTGACGTTGATAACCGTGAATGCGAATATTTGTACAATGATGCAGACTATTATTATTTTATGGACTTGCAAACTTTTGAACAATATCCACTCTCGTTGAATCTCATTGGAGATGCTATCCGGTTTTTGAAAGAACAGGATAGATTAGAATTGATTTTTTATTCCGACGAACCAATATCGTTCGATCTACCGACGTATGTGGAATTGATTGTGACTGACACACCGCCTGCAGTTAAGGGTAACACCGCTCAAGGTGGCACAAAACCCGCTACGTTAGAAACTGGCTTGAAGGTGAATGTGCCGTTTTTTGTCAACAATGGAGAGACCATCAGAATCGATACTCGAACAAGTGAATATCTTGAACGAGTATGAATAGATAACATGGGTTTATTTGTTCTTTGATGAGTGTTGTTTTCTATAGAAAAAATGCAGTTGATTTGATTTGTTCTGTACTTTACATAAACGGAATGAACGATGACTCTTTACTCAGTATCACAAATAACTAAACATATAAAAGACGTATTTGATTCAGATGAAGTGCTCGCTGACTTATGGGTCAAAGGCGAGGTGTCCAACCTGTCCCACTCCGCTGCCGGCCATTTTTACTTCACTCTAAAAGATGCAATAAATCAGATCAGGTGTGTGATGTTTAGGCCAGCTTATGGGAATGAACATTTGATAAATGGTGCCTCTGTATCTGTTCATGGCAGGGTATCTATATATGAAGTTCGTGGAGACATGCAGCTCTATGGTAATTTGGTGCAACCAGAGGGCATTGGGGAGCGTTACCTAGAGTTGGAATTGTTAAAATCTTCTCTGGAGCAGGAAGGTTTGTTCTTAGATAGCAGGAAGCGACAGCTTCCCAGATTTCCAAAAAAGATAGGGGTAACAACCTCTCCAAATGGTTCGGTTTGGCATGATATACAGAATGTGGTATCACGTAGATTTCCACTTATTGAACTTGTACTGGCCCCAACTGCAGTACAAGGCGAAACTGCTCCTGACGGTATAGTTCAAGGGTTGCGCTTATTGAATGAAATGGGGGATATCGATTTAATAATTGTCGCAAGGGGCGGGGGGTCTGCTGAAGAGTTGTGGGCTTTTAATGAGGAAATTGTCTGTAGAGCTATATATGGGAGTAAGGCACCAGTGATAAGTGCTGTTGGTCATGAAACAGATGTTACCTTATCTGATTTAGTGTCTGACTATAGAGCACCCACTCCGTCTGCTGCAGCTGAGGTAGCTGTTCCGGATATACAAGAGATATCTGAAAAGCTGCATTATGATTTCATAGATATCGGAAACATTATTATGCAATATATCGATTCAAAAAAGTACCGAGTAAATGAATTGAGCAGCAATTTGAAAATCCATATTCCAAACTTCGATAGTTTAAGACAACGATTAGACGAATTGACACAACAATCAGGCAAAACATTGATGTACAAGAACGATGTAATGAAAGAAGTCCTTAACGCTATGAAATCTAGATTGCAAGCGTTAAACCCTGTAAATGTTCTGTCTCGTGGCTATTCTATTTTGCAAAAAACTAGTGATGCCACGATTGTTTTTTCCAAGAAACAGGTGCAGAGTAATGAAAATTTGGTGGTAACTCTTAAGGACGGCGAACTGCACGTCAAATCGAAGTAAGCTGTACACGTGGAATATTGATTGTAATATACTAGAAACACTGTATTTTTGAGGGGAGGTTATGAATACTAATAGTGCGAGTCAAGACAGGGATTTATCGTTTGAAGATGCTTACACTTTGTTAGAGGAAAAGGTTGCAACCCTCGAACAGGGTGGTCTATCACTAGAAGAATCAATACTCTTATTTGAACAGGGTATGAATTTGTTGAATGTTTGTAGCGAACTTCTTAGTAATGCCGAATTGAAAATCACTAACTTGCAAAACATGTATTCGGAAACAAATGACATATCACAACATAGCGTAGAAGAGATAAATGAAGATTGATCTTCACGTACACACAGGTTTCTCTCCAGATTCATTTGCAAATCCTGAAAAAACGGTTCTGAAGGCAATTGAATCCGGATTGGACTGTATAGCTATAACCGATCACAACACAATAGACGGAGCCCTAGAAGCAAAACGGGTATTCGATACTAACGTGATAATTGGTGAGGAGATAAAAAGCCAGGGTGGAGAGATTATAGGATTATACCTCGAGGAATCTATTCCAAAAGAGTTGTCAGCGTTGGACACGGTAAAGCTCATTAAAGACCAAGGTGGATTGGTATCCATACCTCATCCTTTCGATTACTTTAGGAAATCTGTAATTGATATAAACTCCCTGAAAGAAATTTTAGATTATGTTGACATTGTAGAGTCTTTTAATGCACGTAATACCCTTAATAAGAGCAATGTCAAAGCCCTTGCGTTTGCCAGATCAAATCGTATAATTTCGTCAGCAGTCAGCGACTCACATACCCTAATGGAAATAGGACGCACATATATGGAAGTCCCCCAGTTTGATGGAACGCCTCTCGGGTTAATGAGATCCTTAGAGAGTGCAGAATTGATTTGTCGGCCAATAAATCCGATGATACATGTTTTAACGACAATGACCAAAATGATGAAGATATTGAGCCAGAAAAAGTATTAGGAATGGTGACGAATTGTTGTCCTTAGGTTGGTTTTCTACAGGAAATGGAGAAGGATCACTAGGATTATTCAACGAAGTTCATAAAGCTATAGAACTTGGAATATTGGACGCTAGAATAGAATTCGTGTTTTGTAACAGGGAAAAAGGGGAGTCTCAGGGCAGTGATAAGTTTTTGGACAGGGTGTCCAGTGTTGGAATTCCGACGGTATCATTGTCTTCTTCTAGATTCAGGACTGAACATGGAGGAGGCTCTTTTAATCAACACAGATTGGCATATGATAAGGAGATTGTAAAAGTGTTGAGTGAATTCAATGTAGATCTCTGTATATTAGCAGGATACATGCTTATTTTGGGTCAAGAACTTTGTCAGTCATACAGAATGCTTAATTTACATCCGGCATTGCCCGGAGGACCAACAGGTACTTGGAGAGATGTAATATGGAAACTCATAGGTGAGCGCTCTAAGGTTAATGGAGCATATGTACACTTGGTAACCGAAGAATTAGACAAAGGCCCCATAATCACTTACTGTTCCTTTCCAATTGCAGGTGGTGAATATGATAAGTTTTGGGTTGATGTAGAAGGTGTAACAACGGACAGTCTTAAAGAACAATTTGGAGAGCAATTACCTGTCTTTTCACACATAAGAGATGAAGGAATGAAACGAGAAAAGCCCCTTATTCTGGAAACTCTCAAGGTGTTTGCGAACGGCACTTTAAAACCAGAGGATTTAGAGATTGATATCAATCGAATGAGAACAGAATTACCAATATGTTTAGACATTCCAATAGACAATTTTCTAAATGAAGTAAGACCTTAAGCAGTCATATCTTCTATAGATTCTATTTGTAAGAGAGATCCATTTTTGCTAAGCAGTATAGGTGGGCCGTTTCCCAATATTGTGTCACTGTCTACAACGCATTTATTGACGTTTGGCATTGAAGGTAAATGATACATTACATCAATAAGTGCATTTTCTATTATTGCCCTTAAACCTCTGGCACCAGTTTTACTCTTCAGTGATTCCTCGGCTGCGGCATTAAGAGCATCGTCGTTGAAAAGTAATTCCACGCCATCTAAAGAAAATAAGTGTTGATATTGTTTGGTTACCGCGTTCTTTGGTTTAGTCAATATTGCGAGCATGGATTCCTTGTCTAACGCATCCAGAGTAACAATTAGTGGTATGCGTCCAACGAATTCTGGTATAAATCCATAAGATAGGAGATCCTCGGTGATTATATTTTCTAGCGGGTCTATCTTTAGAGAGCTTTCTTTAGACATTGATAAAGATTTGAAACCAAGACTTTGATTTTCCTTAGATAAACGTTTGGATATTATTTCCTGAAGACCTTCAAAAGCACCCCCGCAAATGAACAATATGTTATCAGTTTTTATTTGAATCAGTTCTTGGTGAGGGTGTTTTCTTCCACCTTGAGGAGGAACGTTAGCGGTGGATCCTTCAATTATCTTCAACAACGCTTGTTGAACCCCTTCTCCTGATACATCCCTAGTTATTGAGGGGTTAGCACTTTTGCGGCCAATTTTATCTATTTCGTCTATGTATATTATTCCGTATTCTGCCTTTGCCACATCGTAATCGGCAGCCTGGATTAATCGTAGTAATATGTTTTCTACGTCCTCTCCCACATACCCAGCCTCTGTTATAGAAGTAGCGTCTACTATACTAAATGGAACATCCAGTATCCTTGCCAGAGTCTGAGCGAGAAGAGTCTTTCCGGATCCTGTGGGTCCAGCCAACAAAATATTTGTCTTTTGGAGCTCAACATTGGTTTTTACAAGAGTGCTCTTAATCCGTTTATAGTGATTGTACACCGCAACTGCTAATGACTTTTTTGCCTTGTCTTGACCTATTATATATTCGTCCAGTAGCTTGTGTATCTCTTTAGGTTGTATGTCATTTATTTCTGTCGAGAAATTGGGATTAACAGTCTTTAATGCATCTTGATGTATTATTTCCCTGCACAGATCGACGCATTGTTCACAGATAAAAGCATTGCCTGGGGGTCCGCCTATTAGCCTGTCGACCTGAGATTGATCTTTGCCGCAGAACGAACAAAATGCTCTATTCATATTTTCCGTTTGGTCACTCAATGTTTCAGTGTTTTCTCCCTTTATTCTTCCTTGGTTGTCTTGGATAGCACCTCATCTATAATTCCATATTCCATTGCTTGTTCTGGATTTAAATAATGATCTCTATCTGTATCTTTGGCAACTTGTTCATATGGCTGACTTGTATGGCCAGAAATAATGGTCCGTAGCATGTCTTGCATCCTTAGAATCTCCCTTGCAGCGATTTCTATATCTGTAGCCTGTCCTTGGGCACCTCCCATTGGTTGATGCATATGTATAGTAGAATTGGGTAGGGCGTATCTTTTGCCTTTTTCGCCTGCACAAAGAAGAACGGTGCCCATGCTAGCGGCAAGCCCAACGCATATGGTCGAAACATCTGGTTTAATGAGTTGCATGGTATCATAAATCGCCAAACCAGAACTGATCACTCCTCCAGGTGAATTTATGTATAGGCTTATATCTTTGTCGGGGTCTTCTCTTTCCAAGAAAAGGAGTTGGGCAACTATCAAGTTTGACACTTGATCATTGATAGGTGTTCCTAAAAACACTATCCTTTCTCTTAACAAGAGTGAGTAAATATCAAAGGCTCTTTCTCCTCTAGCTCCAGTTTCTACCACCATTGGCACTATATCTTCGGGTCTGTATAACATTTTACTCCTTAATTGAATTGTCATCCTTTTTTTTGCGTCTGGGTGTTTTAGCTTTAACCGATTTAGTTTTTGGTATCTGACTCTCACTTTGTTCACCTTTGGCAATAGAGGAGAGACGCTCTATTGTTTTTCTACTAATTAGCATGTTTTGTATAGATGCACGCCCATTGTCATTATCAAATAAGCTTCTTAGTGATTCCGATTCTGTTTCTGATGAAGAGATCATATTATCTATTTCGTTTTCTATGTCTTCGTCAGTAACGTTTATATTTTCTTTTTCCCTGAAAGCGTCCATGACCAAAGTTCTGCTTATTCTTTCTAAAGCTGACGGTCTAACTTCATTCTGTATTTCTTGAATGGTTTTGCCAACCGAGTTTAGATAATCCTCCATGTTTAATTGTTGTCGCTGCATAGCTTCAGCTTGTTCCGAAATTATATGTTCTACTTCATGGTCTACTAATAATGGAGGTATATCAGGGTTGGCTTTTTCTACCAAGGCCTGAATAATATCTTCTTGGTATTTTTGTTCAGCAACAGATTGGTTGCGTTTTAATATGTCTGCTTCCAACTGTTTTCTGAGGGATTTCACGTCTTTCACATCCATGTTTAAGCTCTTAGCAAAGTTATTATCCAACTTGGGTAGATTTCTCTTCTTTATTTCATCCACTGTAACTTCAAACGAACATTCTTTCTCTGCCAGTTCCGTTTGAGGGTAATCCGTTGGAAATGCGAGTGAAAATTCTTTAGATTCACCACGAGGCATGCCTATTAACTGTTCTGCAAAACCAGGCATTGGGTTAGAGGAATCCTCAGTTACTAGGTAGTCAACACCTTGGTCGTCTATTATCAGTTTTTCATCCATAGTCCCTTTTACTTGAAGCGTAACCATGTTATCAAAATTTATAGAGTTTTCGGTAGGCTCCCAAGTACCAGAGTCTTTTCTCATAGTCTCTAATGTGTCATCTATTTGTTGCTTGGTTACAGAAACTTCTTCGGGCTGTAACCGGTAATCTCTATAGTTGCCAAGGTCGATTTCAGGGCGCACAGGTACAACCACTTCAATTGTTAGTGGTTCATAACTTGAGACATCTGCTTTCGGTGTGGAGATCACATCCAAGGATTCTTGCCTTATAGCATCTGCGGCCAATTTTGGGATAAGAGTTTCAAGTGCATCTTCGACCATATTGTCTCGACCAAGTTCTCGCTCCAGAACGGATCTTGGAGTTTTGCCCTTCCGGAATCCAGGTATGGACACCCTTTGCACAGCCCTTCTATATACTCGGTCCATGTGTTCCTCTAGTTCTGGAGGATCAACTTCTATACTTAGAGTTATTTGACTATTAATACTATTAATCTGGGATACTTTCACTTATTACTCCTGTAAATGCTATTGGTTCATTATAAACAGACTTATCATTGATGTGAAGCCGAAGATTAGTGTTAAGGATCAATTTTCTTTATATGTATTTCCGACAATTGAGAATCATCAACTTGAGATGGGGCTCCGAACAAAGGATCCATGGCATTCTGAGTTTTGGGGAAAGCAATTACTTCTCTGATATTTTCCTCGTTAGTCAATAACATTACGATCCTGTCTATTCCAGCTGCGAAGCCTCCGTGGGGAGGTGCTCCGTATTCTAATGCATCTAGAATCTGGCCAAATTGTTCCTGCATTGCTTGGGCACTATGTCCTAGCAGGCCAAAAATCTTTTCTTGTATATCTCGTTTGTTATTTCTAATACTGCCACCGCCGATTTCAAGGCCATTACAAACCAAATCATATTGGTTTGCAAGAATCGAACCTGGGTCGTCGTCCAATTGACCGATCTGAGTGCTCTTTGGTGAAGAAAAAGGATTATGTGTAGAATCCCATCGGTTGTCTTCAGGTTTCCATTCCAGTAAAGGAAAATCAATAACAAACGCGAATGCCAAAGTGTTTGGGTCTGCAAGTCCTAGTCTTTCCCCCATTTCATTCCTGCATTGACTTAATACAAGGTTAACAACCTTAGGGTCTCCGGCTATGATCAGCATGAGATCCCCTCGTTTCGCCCCCAACTTTGTTGCTATGTTTGTAACCTCTTCTGGTGACAGATATCTGGCCGCTGGAGATTTAATATCATCTTCCGATAGTTCTTGTATTCCTATTTCAGGGTTGCCTTCTATGGAAATAGTGATTAGACCAGACGCACCTCGCTCCTTGGCAAAGTTTATTAGGTCGTCTAACTCTCTGCGTGTATAGTTGCCACATCTAGGGGCTACAAACCCCTTGATTGCCCCTCCATTGTTTATCACGTTTGAAAACACTTGAAACTCGGTTGACTGTAATTGATCTGAAATGTCATTCAATTCCAAACCAAATCTTAAGTCGGGTTTGTCAGTGCCGAAACGCTCTATAACTTCTTGATAAGTTAGCTTTGGAAACGGTTCTATTAACGTTTTTTCTGGTGTAACTATTTGGGTGAGTCCAGTGAAGAGTTTTTCCATCAATGTCAGTACGTCGTTTTCATCTACAAAACCCATTTCCAAATCCAATTGTGTAAATTCAGGCTGTCTGTCCGATCTTAAGTCTTCGTCTCTGAAACAACGTGCTATTTGGAAATACTTCTCTATTCCACCCATAACTAACAATTGCTTCATTTGTTGTGGTGATTGAGGCAAAGCATAAAAGTTGCCAGGATGAATTCTACTGGGAACTAGGTAATCTCTCGCTCCTTCTGGAGTACTCTTTGTAAGGATTGGTGTTTCGACCTCGATAAAACCACTATTATCCAAAAAATCTCTTATGAATTTTACTACTACGTGTCGTTTGATAAGATTTTCCTTGAGACCTTCTCGCCTTATATCTAGATATCTGTGCTTTAGTCGAATCATCTCGTCAGTGGAGTCTGATTCCTCCTCTATACTAAATGGAGGTGTCTTAGAAGTATTCAGTACATTCGACGTGTTTACAACTATTTCGATCTCGCCAGTGCTCATAGATTCATTGGTCGTGCCTTCTGGTCGCGGGGTTACTGTTCCAACTATATTTAGAACCCATTCATTTCGTATATCTTGAGCCAAGTCGTGTGCTTCTGCATTTGTTTCGGGATTAAATACCACCTGCACTATCCCGGTCCAATCTCTTAGGTCTATAAAGATCAAGCCACCATGATCTCTTCTGCGGTGAACCCAACCGGCAACCTGGACTTGTTGCCCTAGGAGTTCACTATTAATTATGCCACAATCATAGGATTTGAACACTTTATGCACCTTTCTTGTGTTTTAACATCTATTCCAACGGCGTATTATTATAGGTTAGGATATGGACGCTTGCAAGAACTGAATAGGATTGGGTGTCTCGTCAAACATGTTCTGACCATGATTCATATATGGAGGTGTTTGATAAAATGATTTTATCTTGACAATGAATTAACCCTGAAGTAACATCAAATTCGCTTTATCGATAATACATTTCAGGCGTGTAATGGGGTTTGCATACGGTTTTGCAAGCTTTGTTTCTACATCTTGTCTGTATAATACATATTAGGAAAATCTTTATAGTGAGTTATGCAAAAGGTCTTTTCTGTAAAGAATGCGGGCGAGATTACCCTATTGAGCCCATAAATGTCTGTGACTTCTGTTTCGGGCCGTTAGAAGTTACTTATGACTACGAATCTATGTCAAATTACGTAAGCAGAGACAAAATTGTAAAAGGCCCTCATAGTATGTGGCGTTATTCTGACTTCTTGCCTGTCGATTCAGCAAATGCCGTGGATATTAATGCTGGATTCACTCCTCTAATTAAGTCTGAAAATATGGGTAGATCTCTGGGATTAGAGAATCTCTATTTTAAGAATGATTCAGTTAACCCGTCATTCTCGTTTAAGGATCGGGTCGTAGCAGTTGCAAGCACTAAGGCGAAAGAATTTGGATTTGACACTCTGGCTTGTGCCTCTACTGGTAATTTGGCGGGAAGTGTAGCTGCCCACGCTGCTAGGTCTGGCATGAGATCCTTTGTGTTTATACCTGCGGATCTTGAAGTAGGAAAGATTGTTGGAGCTGCTATATACGGCACTACATTGGTTGCAGTAGACGGGAGTTATGACGATGTCAATCGTTTGTGTAGTGAACTTTCAGATACCTACAACTGGGCTTTTGTTAATATAAACATGCGGCCATATTACTCTGAAGGAAGTAAAACATTAGGTTTTGAAGTTTCTGAACAACTGGGTTGGAGAGCGCCTGATAATTGTATAGTACCAGGTGCTTCTGGTTCTCTCTTTACTAAGATTTGGAAAGGGATGAATGAATTTGCAACAGCCGGACTTATTGATGCTCCCAAAACCAAAATGTTTATTGGCCAAGCCGAAGGATGTTCTCCAATAATATCTGCGTATGATGCGAAGGATTTTGCGATAAGACCTGTTAAACCAGACACTATAGCAAAGTCTTTGGCGATAGGTAATCCTGCAGACGGGTATTTTGCCCTTAAGGTGATTCAAGAAACTAATGGTGGGGGATACGCCGTTCCTGAGCAAGATATAGCTGACGGCATAAAGGATTTGGCGGAGATGGAAGGGATTTTTACTGAACCCGCTGGTGGTGTAGTAATTGCAACGTTGAAGCATCTGGCACGTACTGGACAGATAAGACCGGAAGAGACTACTGTAGCATTCATAACTGGGAACGGATACAAAACTAGAGAAGTTGTTGAACATGTGGCTAATCCAGTTTTGATAAAACCAACATTTGCTTCCTTTGAAGAAGCAATAGGTGTTAGACTCTAATATAGATATTGTTGACGGGAGTTTAGTTATGGCGAAGCGTCGTGCAAGATTTACATTTCCTACTGGTCTCATTACAGAACCAGTTATATTCAATTTGGGTCGAGACTTTGATGTTGTAACAAATATTAGAAGAGCCGATGTGCGTGAAGACGTAGGATGGGTCATATTAGAGATTGAGGGTGACGAGGATGAAATAGACAGAGGTTTGGTATGGGTTAAGAGTATGGGGGTTAGGGTTGACCCAGTGACTGGGGATGTAGTAGACAGTATATAGTGAGTTTTGAGTTGATAGTGTAGTAGGAGGCTACAATGAGTGTAGAAGTTAGAATTCCAACACCTTTACGCCGCGTGACCAACGGGCAGGAAAAGGCTTCGGTTGAAGGAAACAATTTGATTGAGATAATTGATGCTTTGGAAGCCCAACATCCCGGAATTAAGGAAAGAATGTGTGACGAAGATGGTTCTCTGAGGCATTTTGTAAACATTTATGTTAACGGAGAAGATGTTAGGTTTTTGAATGGCCTGGAGACAGAAATCAATACAGGTGATGAAGTCAGTATTGTTCCTGCGGTAGCCGGAGGAGCTTAACTTAGGAACAATCTGATTCGACATGTTGTCTGGACTATTTGACCTTCTCAGAGTGTAGGCGGTTGTGCCACTTCTTTTTTTGTTCAAGACGGACCTGTTCATTAGTAGGCTGATACACCGATAGAAATTCCTGCTTGAATTTATCGAATGTGCCTAAATCTATATGGCTTCTGATTTGTTCCATTAGACGCATTATGTATTTTAGGTTATGTATGCTTGCCAACCGATATCCGAGTAGCTCTTTAGCTTTGAATAGGTGATTCAGATATGCCATGGAATGCCTAGAACATGTGTAGCAGTCACAAGATTCCTCAATCGGGTCACTTGTATATCGGTATACTGATCTATTTACATTTACACGACCATTTTTAGTGAACAGAGATCCGTTACGAGCTACTCTTGTGGGTAAAACACAGTCAAATAAATCTATACCATAACCCACACAGTTAACTATATCTTCTGGAGATCCCACTCCCATTAAGTACCTTGGTTTTTCTACTGGCAATACTGTGCCAGTTACTGAAACCGTGTTGTACATGTCATCTTTAGATTCCCCCACACTTAGGCCACCAATGGCATATCCATCAAAATCCATAGCGGTTAGGGTCCTTGCAGATTCCGATCTTAATTCATGGTTTATTCCACCTTGGACTATAGCAAAAACAGATTGATCGCTACTACTTTTAACCGCCTTTGATCTGATTGCCCAATTGTGCGTTCTTTCCATTGCAGCCTTTGTATGCGAATAATCACTTTGTGGAGAGATGCAGTGGTCAAGTAGCATTGCAATGTCAACACCCAATTTCGATTGATGTTCTAGAGCGAGTTCAGGCGTCATGAAAATTTGTTTGCCATCTACATGAGACTTGAAGCTAACTCCTTCCTCTGACACTTTGACAAATCTGGAAAGACTTAGTGTTTGGAATCCGCCACTGTCGGTCAGTATCGGCAAGTCCCAATTCATGAATTTATGTAATCCACCTAATGATGATATCGTGTCTATACCGGGTCTTAGCATCAAATGATATGCGTTGGATAAGATTATAGACGTCCCCAGATCTATAAGATCTTCTGATGAAAGGGATTTCACGGAACCTTGAGTTGCAACTGGCATGAAGTTCGGTGTTTTGAGAGATCCGTGACTAGTCGTGAATATCCCTGTACGAGCATTCCCGCATCTACTCTGTATTTCGAATCTATCGCTCATGTTTTATTTGATATATTATAGTTTAGAATGAAAAGTTGGGAAACCCGGACATTTAATACGAGGTAATATGTAATGAAACCTTATTATCCTGTTTTCTTGGATCTAAATGCAAGATCTTGTGTGGTTATAGGTGGGGGTCCTATAGCGGAAGGCAAGATACAGATGCTCTTGGAGTGTGGGGCCAATATCACTATGATTACGCCGACGGTAACGTCAAAAATCAGGGATTTGGCAAAAACAGGTATGATACAGTTGGAAGAACGTGAGTATAGAGAGGGAGACCTGAGTCAAGCATATCTTGTCATAGCTGCAACTGATGATAACAATGTGAATCAAACTGTAGCTCGTGAAGCTGAGGAACACAATTTACTGTTGAATGTAGCCGATGTCACTCATCTTTGTAACTTTATTGCTCCTGCAGTTGTGCGTAGAGGGGATGTTACTGTAGCGATATCTACTAACGGCACTAGCCCTGCATTGGCCAGGAAATTACGGGAAGAAATCGAGCGGTGTTCATTACATTGCACGGAACCGTTCTTGGATTACGCTGATCTATCTACCATGCTTGCCGAGGTAAGGGATTCTCTGAAAAATCAAGGTGTAAAAATTGATCCGGAGCATTGGCAAAAGTGTCTGAACCGAAACGTCCTGACTCTTTATAATACGGACAAATATAAAGCCAAAGAATTCTTGTTAAAGTCTTTGATTGAAGGTGTCGTGGGAGATTAATGGCTAAAGGCAAACTATTTGTTGTTGGATTAAATCACGATACCGCTCCGTTATATATTAGAGAGAAAGTCGCATTGACTCGTGATGAATTGATTGTTGCCTTAGGTAAACTCAGGGAATCTGTGAGAGATTTAGTAATACTATCTACTTGTAATAGGACAGAACTGTATTTTCTTAGTTCTGACATGCAGATGCATCTAGATACAATAATGGAATTTTTCATTTCAAGATCTGGAACTAATATTGAGGAGCTTTCAAGTTTCACATATCTATATAAACAAAAATACGCAATCAACCATTTATTTAGGGTGGTTTCGGGCATAGATTCCTTGATAATTGGAGAGTCTCAAATACTGGGGCAAACTCGAGAGGCTTATAGTATCGCGGTAGAACAAAACACTGCCAGCGGTACCATGTCAAAAATATTCCATCAGGCTCTGAGAGTAGGCAAGAGAACTAGAAAAGAGACCGGGGTAGGAGACCACTCTGTGTCAGTGAGCTCATCAGCCGTTTCTATTGCAAAGGAAAAACTTGGTAACTTGAGCGACAAAAGAGTTGCAGTTTTAGGAGCAGGTGAAGCTGGGAGATTGGTAGCTATGTCTTTCAGGGATCACGAAGTCAAAGAATTGTTGATATTGAATAGGACTTTTGAACGGGCAGTTGAACTTGCAAATGAGATTTCTGGTGAGGCGCATCCCTGGGATTCTCTGGAAGAATGTATTAATCAGGTAGATGTCGTTGTAACATCTACTGATTCCAAAGATACTTTGATAAATAAAGGGACTTTAACAAGGCCTATATCAAAGTTCAGAGATTCTCCATTAGTGATAATAGACATTGCAGTGCCAAGAGATGTGGACCCTGACATTGCGAATATATCAAATGTATTTTTGTTTAATATGGATGATATACAGATGGTTGCGAATCAAAACCTCGAATATAGACAAAACGAGGTTGCCAAAGTGGAGAACATAATTGAACAAGAAATATCTAGATTTGAATCATGGTGGGATTCGCTAGATGTTGCTCCAAGCATAACTCTTTTGAGGGATCAGATGGATGAAATTAGGTTAAAAGAATTCTCTAAATTGAGCAGAGTTATGAAGCACCTGTCAAAAGATGATATTTCTACTATAGAGATATTTAGCAAGGCTTTAACAAATAAATTTCTGCATAAACCCATAACTTCCATTAAGAAGAATCCCGAACAATCTGTGTCTATGAAGAAACTCTTTAATTTAGAAGAGCCAAATCGAGAAAACGGCAAAGGATAATCACGAATCATGATGTCCAGAAGTTTATTGATAGGGACTAGGGCAAGCCCTCTAGCTATAATACAAACTAACGAAGTGGTGAGTTTGTTGAAAAGTGTCTATCCTGATCTGACATTCGATATCATAGAAATTAATAGTGTTGGTGACATGAACCCCAATGCCTCAATTAGTTCGCTAGGGAAAGGGATTTTTGTTAAAGAAATTGAACAGGCGTTGATGGACAGGAGAATTGATTTGGCTGTTCATAGTCTCAAAGATCTGCCAGTAGAAGGAAATAATTTCTTAACCTCTTTGACTGTATGTCCTAGAGAGGATTCTAGAGATGTATTTATCAGTAAATTTAAATGTGATCTATCAGACATTCCTGCTGGTTCCATAATCGGAACGAGCAGTCCTAGGCGGAAAGTTCAGATTCTTGCTGTTCGTCCGGACATAATTGTATCTGAAATGAGAGGAAATGTAGGTACAAGGCTTAGTAAAATAGGGAGTTCGGATTACGACGGTATAGTTGTTGCAGCTGCCGGAATCAATAGACTGGGTTATGGGGAATACATTGATCAATATTTAGATCCTAGAACAATAGTTCCGGAGCCTGGCCAAGGTGCTTTGGCAGTTCAATTTAGAAATGAAAACATATATGTTCAGGAATTGTTCACACAAATAGAAGATCTAGATACTAAAATAGCAACAACAGAGGAAAGAAACTTTGTAGAGGAAGTTGGCGGAGGCTGTAAAGTACCAATAGCAGCTCATGTTCAGGTAAATGAATCTACAGTTGTTATGAACGGTATGATGGTATGTAGTAATGGAATAGATATAGTTAAGGAATGTATAGAGCGGGCTGTCAATGAATATCACGCCATAGGCAACGCATTGGCAAGAAATCTATTGTCTAAAATTTACTAATACAGATATAGGTGTGAAAATGGGTAATGGCATTGTATATTTGGTGGGAGCAGGTCCAGGAGATCCAGACCTGATCTCCGTAAAAGGTTTAAGAATTATCCAAACTGCTGATGTTATTGTTTTTGACCGGTTGGTCAACAAAAAACTGTTGGACAGTGCTAGAAAAGATGCGATTTTAATTGATGCTGGTAAAGGTAGAGATTTCAAACACATGGATCAGATTAGCATAAATGAGTTACTAGTTTCCGAGGCTATTAAGGGTAGAACAGTACTAAGGCTTAAAGGAGGAGACCCGTTTATATTTGGCCGTGGATCTGAGGAAGCCATGGTTTTGGCGGATAAAGGCATTAAATTCGAAATTGTTCCTGGAGTTTCTTCAGCTGTTGCAGTTCCGGCTTACGCTGGCATTCCTCTTACTCATAGAGGTTTATCCTCAAAAATTACTATAGTAACTGGTAGCCAGGATCCGAATAAAGATCAATCTGATGTGGATTGGAAATCAATAGCATTGGACAAAGGAACCATAGTTATTCTAATGGGATGGGATAATCTTAAAGAAATATTGTTTTGTTTAACCTATAACGGCATGCCAGAAGATACTCTCGCTGCCGTTATTCAATGGGGCACAGAGCCGTATCAAACTGTGGTTACGGGTACCGTAAGCACCATCCATCAGAAGTCACTACAGGCATCTATAACTGCACCAGCTACAGTTGTATTGGGTGAAGTGGTTGGAATAAGCTCTATAATAGATTGGTTCAATGCTGAAACTATTTGAGGGCAGAAACATATTGGTTCCTCGAGCTAGCAACCAAGCTGGCGAACTATCCACAATTATCAGAAGCAAAGGTGGAAACCCTATAGAAATTCCTGTCATCAAGATAACTCCAACAAAACACATTGACGATCTTGATAGAGGGATAAGATCCTTGGATACTTACGATTGGGTGGTGTTTTCAAGTGTAAATGGTGTCAAAGGTGTATTTGAAAGAATTTTTGCAATGGGTCTAAACACTGGAATATTTGGATCAACTAAAATTGGCGCCATAGGACCGGCGACATCTAAAGCCTTATCCGATTATGGTGTGGATGTCGATTTGGAACCCTTGAGGTATATTTCTGAATCAATGGTAGCGGAATTTGCCAATATAGGTGTTAAAGACAATTCTATATTACATTTTTCAGCTGAAACAACTAGAAATGTTTTATACGAGGGACTTACACGTGCAGGAGCATTGGTTACTCAAATAGCAGTTTACTCAACGTCTACAAAAACAGAATCCCGTCCAATGCTAGCAAAGGTAATGACCAACGATAGAATCGATATAATTACATTCACTAGTTCTTCATCAGTAATAGGATTCCTTGAGTTACTGGATGGTAGGAACACGTTGGTTAATGTTATTATTGCTTGTATTGGACCAATAACGGCTGATACAGCCATAAAAAATGGTCTTGATGTCCACGTAGTGGCAAAAGTATCCACTATTTCAGGTTTGATATCTGATGTGCTGGATTATCTCATGGAATGATTATTGGAGTGGAAGAGGGTATATTGTCGAGTAATTTTCCGAGAACCAGGCTGAGAAGACTAAGAAGTTCCGCGGCTATCAGAAAAATGATGGTAGAGAGTAGACTGTCAACTGATGATCTTGTTTATCCCATGTTTATCTCTGAGACGGCCATTGAATTAAATCCGATTGCATCAATGCCTGGCATATTTCAGGTACCTTTAAATAAACTGAATCAAGAGATACAGGATATCTCTAATAAGGGGATTAACTCTGTATTGTTATTTGGTGTACCGAATGTCAAAGATGCAATTGGATCGGAAGCTTATGCCGACAACGGTGTTGTTCAACAGGCGATAAGATTGATAAAAGAGGAGAACCCTAACTTATACGTTATAACTGATGTTTGCCTGTGTGAATATACTGATCACGGGCATTGTGGAGTTATCCGGGATATGGATGTCGTCAATGATGAAACTCTTGAGTTGTTAACGAAAACAGCCATTTCTCATGCTATGTCTGGTGCAGACATGGTAGCACCTTCGGCAATGATGGATGGCCAAGTGTCTGCCATTAGAGAGGGTTTAGACAAAGCTGGTTTTAGCTGTGTATCCATAATGGCTTATTCAGCTAAGTATGCCTCTTCATTTTATGGACCATTTAGAGAGGCGGCAGGATCTGCACCTCAATTCGGAGACAGACTAACCTACCAGATGAATTTTGCTAATGGCAGAGAAGCATTAAAGGAAATACGAATGGATATTGAGGAAGGTGCTGATATTATATTGATTAAACCTGCTCTGACATATTTGGATGTTATTGCCCGGGCAAGAGAGGATTTTGAGTGCGTCATAGCAGCATACAATGTCAGTGGGGAATATTCTATGGTCAAAGCTGCAGGGACTAATGGATGGATAGATGAACCAAAATCCATATTGGAGATCCTTACCTCTATAAAAAGGGCTGGTGCAGATATTATTATTTCTTATCATGCCAAAGATGTATGTGAATTACTGAAAAACGTTGAATCTTAAGAGTGTTAGATTAGAACTGAAAGGGGATTGAACATGAATATGGAATTCTTGCAGGTGACACCAGATGAACAGCGGGTCATATTGTTATTTGAAGAGTCAGATCAAGATAGCAAGCTCAGAGAAGTAGACCAATATTTGATCAGTAATCAATTAGAGCCTAAAAGAAAATATTCTGAAAATAGAGATGGGACGGACTACCTTGTTTATTACTTTGGGCATTGTTATTTGGCTGACCATTTAGAAGTATTGTCAGAGATGGCTAATGAAAAAGGTTAATAAGTAATATCTGAATATAATGGATATATATGTTGATACAAATATACCTAGCATATCCGAAGTATTTTTTACTGATCTAGGTTGGATTGGGGTTGTAGGGTCCAGTAGCACTATTAACAAAATTACTTTTCCATATCAAAATCGTGATGCGGCTGAGTTTTCAATACGAATATTCACAAAAGACATTTTGCATAGAAGTAAGTCCGGGGACATTGTTTCAAACACGTGTCAAAAAATTTTGCGATATCTTGCCGGACAGGAAGTAATATTTAATGAAGAATTGGCCCTGGTGGGTACTGATTTTCAGCTGAGAGCTTGGAATTGTGTAAGAAATATTCCTTTAGGTGAAACTAGAAGTTATTCATGTATAGCTGAAACTATTGGTAATTCTAACGCCTCTAGGGCTATAGGAACTGCCATGAAATACAACCCTGTCCCTATATTGATACCCTGCCATAGGGTTATAGGTAAAGATGGATCCATGACAGGATATGGAGGTAAGTTCGGCACTGAAATAAAGGCCAAATTGCTCTCGATTGAATTCAACATGATTGGCATGCAATTATAGAATCATTTAGGTCTGCCATTTATAACACTCTCATATCCGACTATATTTGCTAGGTCATTATGTAGGAGTTGGCAATAATTTACATTTACGAATGGCAACTTGCCGCTAACGGTTTTGCCGTTGGATCTAATCTTAAGTCCGACACGTTCCTTCCCAGGATAATTCATGAGAGTCTTTATTACTTCTCTAAGAATACGTTCGTCGTGACTTGGATCTGTGGTTTCTTCTAGTTTAATCCACAGGTTTGTATTTACTATTAACCCATTTCCGGTTTCATCGAAGGAGTTGGTATTGGGTTTAATATTAGCGTTGTTCAGTGCTGGGGCCACTATACTGGATTCTACGGAAGGAGCATCATAGTCAATTATATAATTCCTGGCATTGTCGCAATGTATGGATAGGGTATCATTCCTTGATCTTACTTTCCCTCTTATTTCAACCAAGCTTCCTTCGTGCCATAGTTCACTTGTAGTTTCGTAAGTCTTAGGCCACACCATAACCTCTATGTTCCCTCCAAGGAGTTCTAGAGTGACGGCGGCGAACATCTTGTTGTCTTTTGTAAATCCGGTTCTGTAAGCTGAAACTTGCCCCACTAACGATATATCCTTACCAGTTTGTTCGGTTTCTATATCTTCGCGAGAGATAACGACGTTACCCGGGTTCTTTTTGGCCAAGATAGATAGAGGGTTTTCAGAAATAAAAGTTCCCAACATTTCTTTTTCCCATATTAATTGTTCTTGTTTAGATATATTGAGATGGTTAAGCGTCAATTCTTCGATCGGTGTTGCTACAGATTCTCCGAACATATCGAACATTGTAGTTTGCCCAGAATCCCTCAACTTTGATTCTCTTTGAGCCAGTGACAATATAGTATCAGAGCTATTAAAAAGAGATCCTCTATCTCCTAATGAATCTAGGGCTCCACCCTTTATAAGGCTTTCCAATGATTTTCTGTTTACAGAACCCAGGTTTGCTCTACGGCACATGTCTTCTAATGATGTAAACATGCCATTCTCTTTTCTCTCGTCAACCAAAGGTTTCATACTAGAGGATCCAACGTTCTTAATTGATGACAATCCATAGCGTATTGAATTAAGGCCGTACTGGTCTAAATCTATAGAGAAGTTTAATTCACTCCTGTTAACATCTGGTAAAAGTACAGGTATACCGAGCCGTAAACATTCCGTCACATCCGTGGATATTTTATCAGATTGTCCGCTATGAGCATTCATCACAGCTGTCATATATTCTTCTTGAAAATTTGCTTTGAAATAGGCGGTCCAGTAGGCGATCATGGCATAACTTATACTGTGAGCTTTGTTAAAAGCATATCCTGCGAATGGCTCTATAAGTTGAAACACTTCCTCTGCCAACTCCTTGTTGAATCCTTGCTTGAGTGCTCCATTTACAAATTTGTCTTTTTCATCTCGCATTACCTCTGGTATTTTTTTACCCATTGCTTTGCGTACTACGTCAGCTTCACCTAATGAGTATCCTGCAAAGGCCTGCGCAATCAAAAGGACTTGATCTTGGTAAACGATTACCCCATAGGTCTCTTCTAGTATGGTCTCCAGTGTAGGGTGAGGGTAGCGTATAGGGATCAGACCATGCTTGGCGTCTATGAATGTGCTTATGTGTTCCATGGGGCCGGGCCTGTATAAGGCAATCATTGCCGATACATCACTGACAGAGTTAGGTTTTAGCTGTTGTATGTATCTTCTCATCCCTGAGCCTTCTAGCTGGAAAACACCTGTTGTTTCCCCAGACGATAATAAAGAGAATGCTTTTTCATCGTTTAAAGGAATGTCGTTTAAGTTTATCTCTATGCCTCTGCGATTCATTACAGATTCTTTTGCCTCAGACAGAATTGTAAGGTTCGTCAATCCCAAGAAATCCATCTTCAATAATCCAAGCTTGGCTATCGGCTCCATCGGGAATTGGGTCATAGCCATATTTGTAGATCCATCATTTCGAGACGGTCTCTGTAGAGGTAGATAATTCACCAATGGCTCTTTTGTGATTACAACTCCTGCTGCATGGGTGCTGGTATGTCTAACAACTCCTTCAAGGTGTTGAGCGGTGTCTATTAATCTTTTTGTAGTTTGATCAGTTTCATAAACCGATTGGAATTCTGGTGAGTCCTGGAGAGCATTTTGAATATTGTTCGTACCAGTTGGTATCAATCTGGCTACTTTATCAACTTCCCCATAGGGCATACCGAGCGCTCTGCCAGTATCTCTTATAGCTGCCTTTGCCCCTAAAGTACCAAATGTAATGATCTGTGCAACATGATCTGAACCATATTTTTGTCTTACATAATCAATTACTTCTTCTCTTCTATCGTCTTGGAAATCCATATCTATATCTGGCATTTCATTTCTTTCGACATTTAGAAATCTTTCAAAAACCAATTTATGTCCAACTGGATCTATATCTGTAATGCCTAGGGTGTAAAGCACTATACTTGCTGCAGCGCTTCCTCTCACTCCAAACAAAATGTTGTTTTCTCGAGTGAATCTGGCTATGTCCCAAACTACTAACATGTAGTTATCGAATTGAGTAGTCTCTATTACATCTAGTTCATAGGATAGCCGTTTTTTTAACGCGTCCGATGGGTTGCCGTATCGCTTTATCAAGCCGGTTTCGCATAATTTATGCAAATATTCCTTAGAGCTTAAATTGTCTGGGGGGGTATATTCTGGTAGCCTAAGCTTGCTGAAATCAAGTTCTATGCTGCACTGTCTGGTAATTTCCTCGGTGTTCTCTATGGCTTCTGGTATATCTGAAAACAGTGCAAGCATTTCCTCTTGGCTCTTGATAAAGTAAGAATCATCCGACATTTTAAGTCTACTATCATCATTTATATCGGTGTTAGTGTGAATGCAAATCAAGATGTCTTGGTATGGAGCATCTTCTTTTTTTACATAATGACTGTCGTTGGTTGCTACAATTGGTATACCGGTGTCTCTGCTGATTTTGATCAATTGCTGATTTATATTTTCCAATTCAGGTATATTGCTGTGTCTTTGTATTTCCAGATAAAAGGAATCGAAGGTGTCTCGATACCATATAGCCGCGTTTTGAGCTTCTTCCAATAAACCTTGTTGGATGAGTTTAGGTATTTCAGCAGAAGGACATCCTGAAAGAGCTATTACGCCTTCTGAATATAGGGAGAGAATTTCCTTGTCAACTCTAGGTTTGTAGTAGAATCCTTCTAAATGAGCTATGGAAGAAAGTTTTAGTAGGTTATGATATCCCTGTGTGTTTTTCGCTAGCAGTAAAAGGTGGTATGGGCTCTTTTCAGCGTTAGTTTTTGTGCTTCTGTCGGTCAAAGCAAGATAGGTTTCTATTCCAATAATTGGTTTTATTCCCTGATTTGTACACTCTGTGTAAAACTCTATAGCCCCGTAGAGGCCTCCATGATCAGTGATGGCCAAAGATTCCATGCCAAATGATTTGGCTTGTTGGACCATAGATTTTATATTACTTAATCCGTCCAGCAGACTGTATTCCGTGTGATTATGCAGATGAGTGAACACTGTAGCTCCCAACCAGAATTACTCCAATTATAGCATTCGGTTAGGGTGCAACCACAAGATATTGTGGAGGTATTTTTTTGTAATCTTATACCAATTGCCAATATTCTGTGAAGAATTTGGTTTAAGCATCTCTATACAACGGAGGTCGTTTTTCTTCAAAAGAAAGTATTGACTCTTGGAAATCATTCGTTTGTACTAAGAAACTATTTGCCTCATTTTCTGATTCAATTACGCCGGAAAGAAGTGGCTCAATCTTATTCATAATCCTCTTTATTGCCCTAACTGCTGCAGGAGGATTGTTGGTTATGATTGACCCGAGCTCAACTGCAGAGTGTAGCACAAGTGAGTTTTGTGTTACTCGGTTTACAAGGCCTCTATGAAGTGCCCAGTCAGAGTCGTAGATGTTGCCCGTTAAAGACATTTCCATTGCAATACCTTTACCAAGCAGACGTTGGAGCAATAAAGTGGCCCCTCCATCCGGAACAAGAGATCTTTTAACAAAAATGCAAGAAAACTGAGAATTTTCTGCAGCTATGCGTATGTCTGCTGACATAGCTATAGATAAACCTATTCCTGCTGCGATTCCATTTATTGCTGCGATAACGGGTTGAGGTATCTGAATAATATGCTGGCTTATGTTGGTAATGTTGTTGGATTCGCTATTTTCTTGACTAGGATTGTCTTCATTTATATCCCAACCTGAGCAAAACCCTCTTCCAGAACCAGTAATTATCAGAACCAAACAGTCTTTATCTGAAGAAATACTATCCAGTGCGGAATGAATTTCATAAGACATGTCGATATTTATAGCATTCAATTTATTCGGACGATTGAGGGTCAAGATGACAATGCCGTTATGTTTTTCTATCAACAAATACTTGTATTCATTTCTTGTATACAATAGTGCTATCTCCGTAAATATCACGCGCCAAAAGTCGGTCTGACGACCGACTTTTCTACAAGACAAACATTGAAGTTTATATTCAGTTAGGCGCTAGGAAGTGCCATAATGGGTTCACATAAACCCAATTAGACAGATGAGCAGCTTAGGCTTTACCTATTCTGAACATTTTAGTGCCACAGGTTGGGCACGTACCCTGCGTAGCTGGGCGTCCGTTCTTCATAGTTATAGATTGAGTATTGCTCATTTCTCTTTGAGATCGGCACTTAACACAGTAACCTTGCATGGTAAAAACCTCCCTGGCTTTACTTTAAAGTGACATAATCTTACACTATTTTTCTTAGATAGTCAGTAGTAATTAGGCGTAATTATTCAATTTTATGAAGAAAATTGCTCAAAACACTGGATTTCTCTGTATTTTGATCCTATTTGCTTACTATATCTGCCATATCTCCTATCAACATCCAAGGCTCGCCGAATTGATTTTTACTTTCAGAGCTCCATTTCTCATCCAAAGAGTCATGCATCATTCTTAATCCCCAGTCGGAACCAAAAACCAGGAAAGCATTTCCGGAGCCTGAATCTGACACCTCTACACAAAAGGCTGGAAGGGGAGTCCCATCCATATCACTATTCCATCCAGTGACCCACTGGAACTCTTCTGATCCGTTCAAGCCATACACCTTAACCTTCTGTATTTCATTAACAGTCCCTATGGCTTGATATGTCATTAATGGCATTCCATAGCAGTTACTATTCTCTTCCACTTCGAGGGATATGAATCCGGATCTGTCTATATCAGTCATAATATGTCGGTTGTATATCCTAGTGATTCCAAGTTAACTTTCAGTGTTTCTCGCCATTCCTCCATTGGAATAGATTCTGGTATGACGATTTCAACCATGCTGGCAGGCATTATCTGAACAGAACCAGTGCCTGATTTTTCTAGGGGTACTGACACATTTTCGCGGTCTATTCCCATTGAATCAGTGACTTCAAATACAAATCCCATATCTGACATGTTAATTATGTTTTCCAATTGAACTTGAATCTCCTTGTTATGTGTTTGAATACTACCTGTTAGTATTTATGCCGTCAACAACGCTTGATCGTTTGTTTTGGCTGTGTTTTGAGGTAATATATTGGTAATTCAATATTGTGACCGATACGAGTCCATTGTCAGGTGTGGTTATGGCACACAAGACAGTAAGGGAAAGGCGGCATTTTCTGAGAATAGGTTATTTTAATTCCATTGGCGGAGTGAGTGGGGATATGTTGTTAGGAGCTTTGGTCGGAGCGGGTCTTCCCCTTGATACTTTGCTTCGAGAGCTGGACAAACTTAATGTTGAAGGATACTCACTTTCCGAAAATGTAGTGGATAAGAATGGAGTGATGGCAACACACGTTAGTGTGGATACTTCAATGCATTCAAACATGGATAAACCATACACAATTCAAGACTTTTTGGACATTATTGATCAGAGTACCGTATCGGCAAAAGTTAAGGATATGGCTTCAGGCGTACTGAAGACGATTCATGTTGCTGAAACACAGATTCATGGAGAAATGCACCAATTGTCAGAACTCGGAGATTTAGACACATTGATAGATGTAGTTGGGGTTGCATTCGGTTTGGAATATTTGGGATTGGATCAGATATATTCTTCACCGTTGCGCCTGGGGTCAGGGTTTGTGGTTACTCGTGAGGGGAGATTGCCGGTCCCAGCACCTGCAGTTTTGGCAATAGTAGCTTATAAACATGTGTTGGTTGATCCTTCTTACCAAGGAGATAAAAACTATGGAGAGATGTCTACACCAACTGGAGCGGCTATATTGGCATCACTTGCTTCATTTGATACCCCTATCTTTTCAGTAGGCGTCACTTCTTACGGAGCTGGAAACAAAGATTTTGTTGATATACCGAATGTTATCGGATTATGGATAGGTGAAACTGCTTCTGATGTAGAAATTGGCGAAGTTTCATTGCTTGAAACCAACATAGATGATATGTCTCCAGAAATGCTAGGGTATCTTCAAGAAAAGCTTCTCCAAAATGGTGCTCTAGATGTTTGGGTTAATCCGATATACATGAAAAAGAATCGGCCTGGTATCTCCTTAAACATCATTTGCAAACCGGCATTGGCAGCATATTTAGGTAAGTTTGTTCTTTTGAATACAACTACATTAGGAGTAAGATTCCGCACCATTTCTAGGTATCAAGCGGACAGAGAAATACTAGATATTGATTCCTCCATTGGGAAAGCACAGGTAAAATTGAAGCGGATTGATGGCATTGTTGTGGGAGTGTCGCCAGAATTTGAAGATTGTAGGAAGATTGCTGAGGAAACACAATTGCCGCTTAGTGATGTCTATAGAATAGTCGAACAAGAATGCCGTGAATACTTAGGCATAATATGATTCAGAAAGAGAATAAATGAATATCAAAAAATCCTTAGGAATATTTAAAGAATCAACAAAATATATCCCGGGAGGAGTAAATAGCCCCGTAAGATCTTTTAAATCGGTGGGCGGAAATCCATTGATTATAGAGAGGGGTAGAGGTTCTTCCATATGGGATGTAGATGGTAATGAATATATAGATTATGTTGGTTCTTGGGGACCGTTGATACTCGGTCATTCACATCCGAATGTTATTAATGGGGTGCAAAGGGCAATCTATAATGGCCTTTCGTTTGGCGCCCCTACGGTTGGCGAATTGAATTTATGTAGGACGATAGTGGAAGCATTCCCAAGCATGGATAAGGTTCGATTGGTGAACTCAGGCACTGAAGCAACCATGAGTGCTCTCAGGCTTGCAAGGGCGGCTACGGGAAAAGATAAAATTATTAAATTCGCAGGCTGTTACCACGGTCACAGCGATGGTTTATTGGTAGAAGCTGGATCTGGGGGTGCTACGTACAGCACTCCCAACAGTGCAGGTGTTCCCGCTAGCTATGCCGGGGAGACATTGATAGCTAAATACAATGACCTGAATTCTGTTGAAAAAATTTTTAGCGAATATAGAGGTCAAATAGCTGGGATTATTGTTGAACCTATAGCTGCCAATATGGGTGTAGTTGTACCGGCGGAGGGATTCTTGCAAGGTTTGCGTTATTTAGCAGATCAAAATGAAAGCTTATTGATATATGATGAAGTGATAACAGGATTCAGGCTGACTTATGGTGGTGCCCAAAATTTGTATGGCGTTTACCCTGACATTACGTGTTTAGGTAAAATAATTGGAGGAGGGCTTCCTGTAGGAGCGTACGGAGCGTCAAGTGATTTGATGGAACACGTATCACCTTTAGGGTCAATGTATCAAGCGGGTACTCTTTCGGGGAATCCAATAGCGGTAGCTGCAGGATTAGCTACACTAAATATTTTACAAGATCAAAATATATACAAAGATTTAGAGGCGACCTCTGACCTGTTAAGTAAATCAATTATCGCAGATGGCCATTCCGTTGGTATAAACATACAGATAAACAGAGTGGGCTCTTTAATGACTATTTTCTTTTCTCAAGGCTCAGTAGATTCATGGGATGATGTAATCAATACGGATCAAGAGAGGTATACAAATTTTTTCATAGAGCTTCTAAGTGCTGGTGTATATATAGCTCCCTCTCCTTTTGAGGCGATGTTCGTTTCTGTTGCACACAGCATGACAGATATAGATAAAACTGTATCTGCCATGCGCAGTGCATTATCAAGTCTATTATAGATAGGTAGCACTGCTACTAATGTATTAGACCTCTCTATATTCTCCTTCTACTGTGTCATCGTTTGCATTTTCTTCTGTGACTATATCTTCATCAGTGTCTGTCGTGTTCTCAGATTCACTTTGAGAATATATTGCTTGTCCAACCTGCTGCATTGCTACCTGCAACGCTTGTAAATCTTCATTCATAGAGTCCACATTTTCACTTTGTATTGACTCTTTAAGTTTCGCAATTTTGGTTTCCAAATCCTCTTTGAGGTTACTGTCAATCTTATCCTGGTTATCTTGAACAAGTTTTTCTGCCGCGTATACTGTACTATCAGCAATATTCTTAGTTTCAACTTCTTGTTTGCGTTTCTGATCTTCTTCAGAAAATTGTTCAGCCTCTTCTACTAGCTTATTTATGTCTTCTTTGCTAAGTCCGGAACTGGCTGTAATAGTGATTCTCTGTTCCTTCCCTGTGCCTTTGTCTTTAGCTGAAACATTAATTATCCCATTAGCATCAATATCGAAAGTAACGTCTATTTGAGGAATGCCCCTCTGAGCCGGGAGTATTCCATCTAACATAAAACGGCCAATTGATTTATTATCAGTAGCCATTGGTCGTTCACCTTGAACAGCATGTACTTCTACGCTTGGTTGATTGTCAGCGGCGGTTGTAAATGTTTCTGTCTTGGCTGTTGGTATGGTAGTGTTTCTACTTATTAATGTGGTCATAACCCCTCCTAACGTCTCGATGCCAAGTGTTAATGGGGTTACATCGAGTAATAGGATATCGGTTACGTCGCCTTGTAATACGCCAGCTTGGATAGCAGCACCGGCAGCTACTACCTCGTCTGGATTGACGCCTTGATGTGGGTCTTTGTTAAAAAGATTTTTGACTTTTTCTATAACTGCCGGCATTCGAGTCATTCCTCCAACTAGAACGACTTCATGTATTTGTTCGTTGGTTAATCCAGCATCAGCTATTGCTTGTTGGCAAGGAGCTGTTGTTCTATCGATGAGGTCACCTACGAGCTGTTCCAGTTTTGCTCGAGTTAAATTCATTGATAAGTGCTTGGGCCCGGTGGCATCGGCTGTTATGAACGGAAGGTTGATTTCCGTCTGCATCACGTTTGAAAGTTCCATTTTGGCTTTTTCTGCTGATTCTTTTAATCTTTGCAAAGCCATCTTATCCTGTTTCAGATCTATTCCTTGTTCTTTTTTGAATTCTTCTGCTATCCAGTCCATGATCCTTTCATCAAAATCATCTCCTCCCAGCATGGTATCACCGTTTGTAGATTTTACTTCGAATACTCCGTCACCTATTTGTAAAATGGACACATCGAAAGTTCCTCCACCTAAATCATATACAGCTATTGTTTGGTCGTTATTCTTGTCTAAGCCATACGCCATAGAAGCAGCAGTAGGCTCATTGATTATTCTTAGCACCTCTAATCCAGCTATTGTGCCCGCATCTTTAGTTGCCTGCCTTTGAGTGTCATTAAAGTATGCAGGTACAGTTATTACTGCCTGAGTGATTTTTTCGCCAAGTTTAGATTCAGCATCCTGTTTCAGTTTCTGCAATATCATTGCTGAAACCTCAGGAGGGGAGTAGTTTTTGCCAGCCATTACAACTTCACAGTCCCCATTCTTAGCCTTTTTCACTTGGTATGGAAGACGGTCTATCATTGATTTGAGTTTGGGTTCGCTGTATTTGTTACCCATGAGGCGTTTAACCGAATATATAGTGTTTTCCGGGTTTGTTATCGACTGTCTTTTAGCAATTAAGCCAGTATACCTTTCTCCAGAAGTGGCATGCATTGCAACTACTGATGGTGTGACGCGAACACCTTCGCTATTTTCTAATACCTGTGATTCCCCTATTTCCATTACCGCCATGCATGAATTTGTTGTGCCTAAATCTATTCCTAATACTTTTGGCATTTTATGTCTCCTTAATCAGATGTTTATCCCTAAATTCCTTAATGATTTTCCGTATCTGTCTTAGCCTTAGAAACTATGACCTGTGATGGCCTGAGTGTTTTATTGTTGAAACTGTATCCCTCACGTACAACGTCAATGACAGTCTCCGTGTCAAAATTGTCAACTTCTTGAAATAATACTGCCTCGTGTTCCATGGGATTGAATTCTTGTTCGCTCGCTTCAATTTTCTCTAATCCGATAGAATCCAGTACCATTTTGAGGTTTTTTTGGAGAAGTTCTATCCCTTCTATCCATGAAAGTATTTCTGTATCTTTATGTTCTGGTTTATGTTCTGTGGCCCTTTCAAAATCGTCCAATATCGGTAACAATTTCAACAATAGATTCCTCGTAGACTGTTCTCTAAGCAGTTGTTTGTCTTCTTCCATGCGTTTTTTGTAGTTGACTGAATCTGCTTGAACTCTCTGCAAAAGGTCCGTTAAACGAGCAATTTCTGAGTTGGTGTCAAGCGATTCATTTTCATTGGTCTCATCACCGTCGTTTTGATATATGATTTCTTCGTCGTCGTTGGTCACTTACCATTTCTCCTTCAGATTATAGGGTTCTCGGCAAAATCTTATCCATTTCTGCTATTATGACGTTCAATTTCTTTGATAGCAGCGGATTTGTATTTTGATCTTCAGATATATCACTTAGACGCTCCTTGAGGTTAATCACTCTGTTTAATAGTGCAAGTGCAAATTCGACTCCAGCCAAGTTCAATCCGAGTGTGTCTACCATATGTTTGATAAGTTTTACTCTTAATACATCCTCTGCAGAGTAAAGTCTTAGCATTCCGATGCTTCTACTAGGAGACACAAGCCCCAGGCGTTCATATTTTCTCAAAGTTTGTGGGTGAGTGTCCAGAATTCTTGCAGCTACGCTAATAACATACACGCCTTCAACAACGGGGCTCTCTCCAAAACCCTGGTTAACATCAGATGTGTCGTTTATACGCCTATAAAACACCAAAGTACTTACACTCCTGTTGCATTTGTTTGCCTTGTCAACTTGGAATATTGTAAAGGTTGATACGCTCTGTGTCAACTATGATTATATCATAGGCAGCATATAAGCGGATACGGATAAGCGAAAATCGGCAATAAAGAGTATAGAAAAGCTGCAAATGCTAGCGCGTAAACTTGGTGGTTTCTATATAATCGTTTAAGCTTCCACTCTTGAACCCGGACAGATCTAACGTAACATGAGCATATCCGGCTTCCTTGATTCCATTCACCAATTTTATCCTATTATTGTCTTCAAGTATAAGATGCATATCTTGGGGGTGTATCTCGATTCTAGCGATGTTTTTGTGATGTCTTACTCGAAAAGTTTTCAGGCCTAGTTGCTTCAATACATCTTCTGCTTTGTCTATCTTTTGTAAAGTCTTTGCGGATACAGGTATTCCATAGGGTATTCTTGATGAAAGGCATGGCTGGGCTGGCTTGTCCCAAGTCGGTAGGCCCATTTGTTTAGATAATGTTCTTATATCATTTTTCGTTAATTCTGCTTCAACAAGAGGGTTCCTGATATTGTAATTTTTACCAGCGTCGATGCCAGGTCTATAATCTCCGAGATCATCTACGTTAGTGCCACTGGCTACCCATTTAATGCCCTCTAGTTCAGCTAGTGTCATAAGTTGGCTATACAATTCTTGTTTGCAGAAATAGCACCGATTCGGCCCATTTTCCAAATATGCCGGGTTTGAAAGCTCATTTGTCTTAATAATTTTGTGATTAAGATTCAATATGCTGGCCAAATGTATTGCGTCCTCCATTTCAGACTGAGCAACACTATCCGATTGAGCCGTGACTGAAAGGCATTTATCACCCAATGTCTCGGTGGCTATATATGCTAGCAAGGTGCTATCCACACCTCCTGAATATGCCACCAAGACAGATTTCATTTTCCGGAGAATGTGTCTCAACTCCCCGATTTTTGTTTGTGTATTTATCTCTGCAGGAGGCATTCTATTATTCCTTTCAGTGCTGATCATTCCAAAATGGATACACATGAAACAGGTTTAAGTAGATAATACGTCTACTACATGCCCTATATTGAGGCATTGGTGTATGGTGATGTTGGCAGATTTGTCTATTGTTTCATTTTTCATGTGTGGCGCGATAAGTTTATCAAATCCCATATTGTCCAGTTCGTTGATTCTTCTCTGCAAATTTGAAACGCTTCTAAGTTCTCCTCCTAAGCCTATTTCTCCTATTGCTGCAGTGCCATTACTTATAGGAATGTTATTTAAACTTGACATTAATGCTATCGCCATTGGCACATCGGCAGCTGGTTCTACGGCCTTAAATCCTCCGGCTACATTAACTATTATATCTTGATCAGAAAAATTAAAGCTGTATCTTTTAGATAAAACGGCAATAACCATCAATAATCTCCCCATATCTATTCCGTTAGCTACACGCCTCGGAGATGGCAGATATGATCGTGTTACTAACGCTTGTATTTCTACCAGCAATGGTCTGGTGCCTTCAATTATAGGTACCACTATTGATCCAGTTAGATTTTCTCCACGAGAAGAAAGGGCAACTTCTGATGGGTTCAAAACTTCTGATAACCCTGTATCCATCATTTCAAAAACAGCGATTTCATTTGTAGATCCGAATCGATTTTTTTCTCCCCGTAGGACTCGATACGATCCTAGGTTTTCACCTTCTATATACAAAACGACGTCTACCATGTGTTCTAATGATTTCGGTCCTGCTATGTTTCCTTCTTTGGTAACATGTCCGGTTAGAAACACGGCCACTTGTTTTTCTTTAGACCATCGCAATAGAGATAAAGTGCACTCTCTTACTTGACTGATGGTACCGGGTCCAGCATCCACTGTGTTTACTGACACTGATTGAATTGAATCTATTATTACGAGAGCAGTGGACATGTTTTCCATATGATCGATTATAGATTCCAGATCTGTTTCCGCTACAACAGATATATTAGCTCCATTTATTCCAAGTCGATCTGCTCTGATCTTTATTTGCTCAACCGATTCTTCTCCTGAAACATACAGGACCTGATTACCTAATTGCGATAACTTGTCGCTTAATTGCAACAATAAAGTTGATTTCCCTATGCCGGGATCTCCACCTAACAGAACAAGAGAACCTTTGACCAGCCCACCTCCTAGGACTCTATTGGCCTCTTCAATACCCAGATTGATCCTGGATTCAGCCACGTTTTGTATTTGAGATAATTCTTGCGGTTTGGAGGTCGGATTATTTAACCAACTTCTTGGTCGACCAGATTTAGTTGCATTCCTTCTAACTTCAACCAATGTATTCCATTCGTTACAGTGAGGGCAACGACCCTCCCATTTGAGAGTGTCGTTGCCACAACTCTCGCATATATAAGTAATACGTGTTTTTTCTCTATTCATATTTTAAGAATCTGAATCTATTCTTACAAAGCATTGTTATGTAACAGAAAAACGGGTGTTGAATTAACAACGACCCGTTCATAAAAAGTTTTATGCATTGTATTAGGGTAGCGCAGCTACTTCTTTTGTGTTGATAACGAATTTGTCATCTTTAACGTCTATAACCACCGTGTCCCCAGCCTGCATTTTACCTTCCAATAGCTCTTCAGACAACATGTCTTCTACTTCATCTTGGATCACTCTTCTCAGGGGTCTTGCTCCAAAATTTGGGTCATAACCTTTAGTCGCTAGCAACTCTTTTGCGGACTGAGTAACTTCCATGTTGATATTCTTTTCTTGCATCTGGTTTTGTACTGTGTTCAACATAAGTTCGACTATTTCTATAATGTGGTTTTTACTCAGAGGATGAAATACTACACTCGCGTCAATTCTGTTAAGGAATTCGGGTCTGAAGAAACGTCTGAATTCGTCCATAACCTTATCTTTCATTCTCCCGTAGACGTGATCTTCGTCTCCGGCATCCTCTGCCTTTAGAGCAAATCCCAACGCAGAATCTCGCTTTATCAAATCCGAACCAATATTACTTGTCATTACAATAATTGAGTTTCTGAAATCAACCTTTCTGCCCTTGGCATCTGTCAGGTGTCCATCATCAAATATCTGCAGCAATATATTAAAGACCTCAGGATGGGCCTTTTCAATTTCGTCTAGAAGTATTGTACAGTACGACTTTCGTCTAACAGCTTCTGTGAGTTGGCCTCCCTCATCGTATCCTACATAGCCAGGGGGAGCTCCAACTAATCTAGCTACAGTGTGTCTTTCCATGAATTCAGACATATCCAGTCTTATCATGGAATCTTCACTACCAAACATGAATTCTGATAAAGACCTAACCAATTCAGTTTTACCAACCCCTGTGGGGCCAAGAAATATGAAGCTGCCAATAGGTCTTCTGGGGTCTTTTATTCCAGCTCTTGCTCTACGAACAGCCTTAGAAACAACGCTAATTGCTTCATCTTGCCCAATTATTCGGTTATGTATAGATTCTTCCATGTGGAGAAGTCTTTCCATATCTTCTGTCCCCAGTCTCGTTACAGGTATGCCAGTCCACATGCTTACGACTTCGGCTATATCCTCTTCTGTCACTAGGGTTTTTGTAGGAGTAGATTCATCTGGATCTTCGTTCTCTGCGTGTTCCAGCTTTTCAGCCAATTTCAGTTCCTTGTCTCTCAGTTCGGCGGCATATTCATATTGCTGAGAGGCTATGGCTTCGTCTTTTTCCTCGCGGACTTTCTCCAGGACTTTTATGGATTCTTGTACGGATATGGGTACAGAGTTGTTACTGATCCTTACCTTTGACGCTGCTTCATCGATTAGGTCAATAGCTTTGTCAGGCATGAACCTATCTGCTATGAACCGGTGGGCTAGTTTGGCAGCAGTATTAACTGCCTCCTCGGTTATGGTGAGTTTGTGGTGCTCTTCGTATAACCCTTTTACCCCCATCAAAATAGCAACAGTATCTTCGAGTGAAGGTTCCTCTACGTGAACTGGCTGAAATCTTCTTTCTAGAGCAGGGTCTCTTTCAACGTATTTCCTATAATCATCCAGTGTGGTTGCTCCTATCGTTTGTATCTCACCCCTAGATAAAGCTGGTTTAAGGATGTTTGCTGCGTCTACGGCTCCTTCGGCAGCGCCAGCCCCTACCATGGTGTGCATCTCATCTATAAAAAGTACGCAGTTACCAGATCCCCGGATTTCTTCCAGAATCTTTTTTAGTCTTTCCTCAAACTCACCCCTGTACTTTGTTCCAGCCACGAGGCTACCCATGTCAAGCGTAACTAGCCTTTTCCCCTGTAACGTTTCTGGAACTTCCCCTCTAACTATACGTTGGGCCAATGCTTCGGCGATCGCTGTTTTTCCGACGCCAGGTTCACCAATCAGAACTGGGTTGTTTTTGGTTCTTCGGCTGAGTATTTGTACAACTCTTTGTAGCTCTGTGCCTCGTCCAACTACTGGATCCAATTTACCGGATCTCGCTGCACTAGTGAGATCTATTCCCAGTTGATCCAAAGTCGGAGTTCTACTAGATTGTTTACCACTTCCTTGTCCTTGAGAGGGAGTCCGTTGCCGCTGCAATTTAGCGGTTGCAGCTCGGATTTTTTCTAGAGTTACGTCTAGGCTTTCCAATACTCCAGCGGCTACGCCTTCCCCTTCTTTCATGATACCTATCAGGATATGTTCTGTACCTATGTAATTGTGGTTAAGCCTTCTTGCCTCGTCTACGGCAAGTTCTATTACTTTCTTAGCTCTTTG
>CEUS01264671.1_pt1 | contig 40728 bp, 30 predicted proteins | sample 427031 | NCBI WGS metagenome assembly CEUS01 (sample SAMEA2622837, study PRJEB7988) | marine metagenome | biome: marine biome (ENVO:00000447); feature: marine epipelagic mixed layer (ENVO:xxxxxxxxx); material: "saline water (ENVO:00002010), including plankton (ENVO:xxxxxxxx)" | depth 140 m | reverse complement strand
CCCGCCGCACCGGGCACGACCCGGGGGTCCGGATCGTCCCGTTCCGCGGCGAGTACCTCGACGTGCTGGCGCCGTCGGCCGACCTGCTCCACGGCCTCGTCTACCCGGTGCCCGACCCCCGCTTCCCGTTCCTCGGGGTCCACCTGACCCGCGGCCTGGACGGCCACGTCCACGCCGGACCCAACGCCGTGCTGGCCCTCGCCCGCGAGGGCTACGGGCGCTGGTCGCTGTCGCCGCGTGACCTCGCCGAGACCCTCGCCTGGCCGGGGACGGGTCGGCTCATCGGCCGCTACTGGCGACCGGGCCTCGACGAACTACGGCGCTCGCTCAGCCGCCGACGCTTCGTCCGGGCGGCGCAGCGGCTGCTTCCCGACCTCGACGCCGCCGACTTTCGACGCGCCCCGTCGGGCATCCGGGCCCAGTCGCTCGACCGGCAGGGCTCGCTGGTCGACGACTTCCACCTGGTGGACCGTGACCGCGCCGTCCACGTGGTGAACGCCCCCTCCCCGGCCGCGACGGCATCACTGGCCATCGGAGAGGTGGTCGCCGACCGGGTGGCCGGTCGGATCACTCGGCCCTGAGCCGGGCCTGACGCACGCCCCGCCGGCGTGTCTCAGGTCGAAATTGGGCCCCTTGACCGGGCCGTCGGACTCAGCCCAGCGAGGCCAGGAAGCGGGACGCCTCGTCGGTCGCCAGCCATGCCTGCGTGGCAGCCGTGGCCGCAGCCTCCTCGGCGGCGGCGATGGCGTTGAGGAAGGTGGTGGCATTGTCCGTGGCCAGCCACTCCTCGGTGGTGCTCGGCCCGACGCCGAGGTAGTTGGCTGCCTCGGTGGTGCCCAGCCAGGCCGTTGCGGCGGCCTCCTCCTCGGCCTTGGTCGGCAGACCCAGGAAGCGACGGCCCTCGGCGCTGTCGGCCCAGGCCGCTGCGGCCTCCTCCTCGGCCTTGGTCGGCAGACCCAGGAACCGGCGTCCTTCGGCGCTGTCAACCCAGGCTTCGACCTCGGCAGCTTCGGCAGCGGCCTGGTCGGCCGCTTCCTGGCCCGCGAAGGCGAGGATGGCGAGGAAGTTCTGGGCGTCGTCGGACGCCAACCAGGCGTTGACCTCGCCGGCCGATGGACCGGTCTGGACGGCTTCGCTGGCCGTCGAGGCCGAACCGGTGCCGACGGCGTTGATGGCCGAGACCCGGAACGAGTAGCTGGCGCCCGAGGTCAGGTCGCTGTAGGTGGCGGTGACCGCCGTGGAGGCCGTGTTCGCCGTGGCCGTCGTCCAGGTGGTGCCGGCGTCGACGGTCGACTCGACCTTGTAGCCGGTGATGGCGGAGCCTCCCGTGGAGGATGGGGCCGTCCAGGTCACGGTGGCCGAGGTGCCGTCGGCGGTGGCGGCAACCGAGGTCGGTGCGCCTGGCGTGGTCACGGGGACCACGGCGGCGCTGGCCGTCGAGGCGGTGCCGGTGCCCTGGGCGTTGACCGGGCTGACCCGGAACGTGTAGCTGGTGCCGTTGGTGAGGCCGGTGACCGTCGCCGAGGCCGTCGTGGAGGTGCCGTCGGCGAACGTGGTCCAGGTGGTGCCCGAGTCCGACGAGTACTCGACGGTGTAGTCGGTGACAGCCGACCCGCCATTGTCGGTGGGCGCCGTCCAGGTCAGGGCGACCTGGGTGTCGCCGGCCGTGCCAGCCACCAAGGTGGCAGCGGTGGGTGTCGTGACCGGGGTCACTGCGGACGAGGCCGACGTTGCAGATCCCGAGCCCTGCGCATTCACCGTCGTGACCCGGAACACGTAGGCGGTGCCATTGGTGAGACCGGTGACCCGCGCGCTGGCGGTGGTGGAGGTGCCGTCGGCGAAGGTACTCCAGGTGGTGCCCGAGTCAGACGAGTACTCAACCGTGTAGTCGGTGATGGCGCTCCCGCCGGTGTCGGTGGGAGCCGTCCATGAGAGAACCACCGATGCGGCGTCGGCGGTGCCCGACAGTGCGGTCGCCGTGCCAGGAGTGCCCAGTGGCGTCACGCCTGGACTTGCGTTGGAGTTGGATCCTGCGCCATTCGCGTTGGTGGCCTTGACCCGGAAGGTGTATTCGGTGCCGTTGGTGAGGCCAGTGACCGTGCAGGTCGTCCCAGAGGTGGCGATACAAGTGGCGCCGTCCGGCGTGGCCGTGGCCGTGTACTGAGTGATGTCCGACCCGCCCGTGCTGGAGGGGGCGCTCCACGACACTGCAATCTGGCCGTCGCCTGACGTGCCCGAGACCCCGGTGGGGGTACCTGGTGTGGTCGATGGCGTGGCGCTGGCGCCTGCTGAGGCGTTGCTATTGCCAGCGGAGTTGGCTGCCGTGACCGTGACCTCGTAGGCGGTGCCATTCGTGAGGCTCGTGATGGCACAGTCGAGGTCGGTCGCCGAGGTCGTCGAACAGGTTCCCGCAGACGAGCCGCTGGCCGACGCCGTCGCCGTGTAGCCGGTGATCTCGGCGCCGTTGTTGCTGGCAGGAGCAGTCCAGGTGGCAGTGATCTGTTCGTCAGCAGCCACGAGAGTTGGAATGCCCGGCGCGTCGGCGACGGTTCGTGGCGTGGCTGCAGTCGAGATCTCCGAGTAGTCGGAGTTGCCGTCGGCATTGCGGGCCAGGATCTTGAACGTGTAGGAGGTGCCATTGGTGAGTCCAGTCACCGTGACGGATGCCGTGTCGCCACTGGCCGCATCGACGCTGAGTGTGTCGATGAGAACGGAACCGTCCGAGTTGAGCGTGGCCACCGAATAAGCGGTCACTGCGGGCGTCGCCGTCACTGTCGACCAGCTGACGTCAACGGACGCGTTGTCAGCTGTGACCGTGGGCTTCGCTGGAGCCGAGGGTGCCCCAGCCGAAGCCGGTCCCGCGGTGGCCAGAAGTGCGGCGGCCGCGATCCCAATGAACCACGACCACTTCACTGCCCGACGGGCCTTCCGTGTTCCAGTTGCCGACATCATTCCCCCGTTCGCCATGGGTCCACTCCTCGGTCCTTCCGCTTCAGATCCTCGTCGGACCCGCTAGTCAGCAGCGTCCAGGGTCTTGTCGCCGAGACTGGCAGCCGTCTGACCTGTCGAGAAGGTCCCGAGTTCGAACGACGTGGTCTTGTCGACCGCGCTTCCCACTGCCAGCGAAGCCGGCTGCACCTTGAGGTCGCAGACGTTGTTGCTGGTGCAACTGTTGTCGTTGATGTCCCCGTCGCTGATGTTCAGGTAGTAGATGCCGTTCGAGTTGGTCAACGAGTCCGTGATCACGTCACCGCTACCGTCCACGAGCATCACGAGCGCATTCTCCAACGCGGGGTTGCCAGCGGCGGAACTCTTGATGGTCCCGGAGTAGTTGCCCTTGGCCAATTGGACAGCAATCGCCCCGCTCGAGAGGCAACTCGACGACTGGGCGGTAGTGCAACTGGTGACCGCAGGGGTGCTGTCGACGACCAGTGTCACAAGCGTGCGCTGATGGGTCGTGTCCGACCAAGGCGGGAAGGCCGCCAACTGGTAGGTCCCCGCGTCCAAGTACAGACTGAAGGCTCCCTCGTTGTTGACATCTCCCCAGGTCACGAAGGCCTCGTAGCCGTTCTCACCGGTGCCGTTGTCGCCGTCGGCATTCTTCATGACGTCGACGAAGGAATAAGTCACCGCATTGCCCTCTGAGTCGGTTACTGCGCCCGTGACGTTCGAGGTTGCGAGCGCCAACTGGTACTGACCACCGGACGACGTGCAAGCGGCCGACGGCGTGCACGAAGTCACCGAACCGCTGGCAACCGTGATGTCGAAGCTTCGCCGGATGGAAGTCGAGTCCTCCCATGACGGGTGTAGGTCGATTTCGTAGTCGCCGTCGGCGAGGCTCAGTCCGAACTTCGCGACTGTTTGATCACTAACCGTCGCGGGACGGGCGTTGGCGCCGGTGATCCACTCGGGATGGTCGCAGCACTGGTCCTTTTGGATGTCGCCATCGTCGTCCGAGTCCTTCCACTGCATGACGCTCACATGTGCCCAGGTAGCGGCACTCGAGTCAGCCTTCACGGCCGTTCCCGAGAAGTTCGGGGTCGCCAGTGGCAGCACGTATGCGCCGCTACTGGTGCTGCAGTTGGCCGGCGTGCTGGCGGTGGTCTGGCAGGAGGAAACTGCGTTGTCGACCACCACGACGGTGAAGTCGTCTCCGGCAAGGTCCACGGTTCCCCAACCTGGGCGTGTCTTGACGTTGTAGACGCCGTTGTCCAGCGTCAATTCGGCGATACCGGTGGTTCCGCCGTTGCCCCAGGTCACCCATCGGGACCACGCTGCGTTGTTCAGGCTGGTGGCGGCGGTGCCGTTGGACTGGAACCACTGTTCGATGTCGAGTCCACCGTCGATCTCGCCCGCCGAGGTGGTCGGGTTGTAGACCAACGCCTGGAAGTTCGGCGTGCCCCAGGACATGACGAGCGAACCACTGGAGATGTTGCAGGCGTCTGTGGCCGCAGCTGCGAGCGTGGTGTTGCACGACACGTCGCCGTTAGCGGCAACGTCGACGTAGGCGTCGACCGGCGAGGCCCCGGAGAGGTTCCAACCCGGTTCAGCGGTGAGCTTGTAGGTGCCTTGGCTGAGTTCCGTGGCGAACGCGCCCTCGCGCGAGATGTGGATGCCGGCACTGTGGCTCCACCAGTCGGCGACGCCGTCGCCGTTTTCGTCCTGTGGCGTCTGAATCGCCAGATGACCGTCGCCGGCTCCTTCGCCGCTCTTCTGCATGGTGCCGATCAGGTTGGGTGTACCCAGGGTTACCGTGACTGCAGCGCCGGCTGCGCTCTGGCTGGCCGCAGCGCCGCTGGCTGTGACGACTCCACCGGAAACGGTCGCCGTGAACGACACCTTCGACATGGTGGTGCTGCCGTGGGGCGGTTCCACGTGCACGGTGTAGGTGGCGTCATCAAGGTTGATGCCGAACGTTCCCGTCGAGGTCACATTCGAGCAGTCCCATGTCCAATTGGTCCGGTCTTCGGCGCAGATGTGGCCGCGGTCATGGCCGCTCGTAGAAAGAGCACTACTGGTGGTGGGGTCGATGACGGTCCCGGTGAGGTTGGGCTCAGCCGCGGTGATGGTGTACTTGCCGTCTGAACCTGCGTTGATCTCGTTGCCGCTGCTGTCCTTGACCGACAGAACTGCCGTGTTGTTGCTGTTGAGTTCGACGTCGACGCCGGTCTTGGCGACGCCAGCGTTCTCGTACTCGTCGGGGTAGAGCCAGAGCCTCCAGGTTTCACCGCCGACCTGGCTACTGTTCTGATACGGGTCCAAGTTGAGGTCGATTACACCGGTCTGGCCAATGTTGCTGTTGAGCATTCCGCCGCCCGAATCGGTGTAACCCATGCAGTGCAACTGCCAGTTGGTCCCCGGGGACTTGCAAATATTGACCCAGCCCCACTTGACCGGGTTGGTCTCGTCCTTCATGAAGGTGGCTGAGAAGTTGGGAACGCCCAGCGTGAAGTCGACGACCTGGGCATCGCCCGTGATGGACACGTTCTGGTTGAGGCCCATGAGTCCTGTCAGCGAGTTGTTGAACCATGGAATCTCGACCATGAACAGGTAGGTACCAGCAGTCGTCAGAGTCATCGCGAACTGGCCGTTCTCGCCGGTCGGCCCCTCACCGCTGGGTGGGCCCTCCGGATAGCCCGACTCGCCGAGCAAGAAGGCCATGACCCAAACGTCCTCGGCCCCTGCGCCCGTAGTGGGGTTAGTGACCGTACCGGTCACGTTCGGTGCGACGAGTTGGATGGTGAACGCCTTCTCCTCGCCAGCCGTCGCGAGCGTGAATATCTCGCTGTGCATCCCGACGGTCGTATCGCCGTGCTGCGGCTCGATCTGGAGCATGTAGGTTCCTGCGCCCGGAATCGACATGGTGAACGTGCCGTCGGCACCGGTTGCGCCGAAGCCACCCTCGCCCGTGACCATGCACTGGTTCATCTGTGCATAGAAGTCGGAGTCGCAACTCAATGCGATTGCGAAGGCATTTTCGTAGGCCGTGCCGTCGGGCTTGGTGACGGTACCCGTGACGTTGGGCGGGGTGAAAACGAAGTCCTGGGTGGTAGCGGTACCCGTCAGCTGCGCCTGGGCCGGCGCGGTCATCGTGCCGGTGGCGGGATCGTAGGCGAGGGCCATGAACATGCCGCTGAGAGGGCCGAGGGAATAGTTGCCGTCGGCGTCCGTAACGGTCATGTTCTCGCCACCTTCGGTGGGCCCCTGCATCCCCATTTCCATGAAGACCACCCAGACACCAGCTGCGGCTACGGAGGTACCAGTCACGGTGGAGGTGACGGTGCCGGTGACGGTCGCAGTAGTCAAAGAAATGTTTCCGACTGCGGTGGCGCTCCCTGCCGTAACAACAGCTGACCCCATGGCACTGGTGGCGTCCGATGAGCCTGCTGGGGGTAGGGCCATGACGACCCATTCGTCGGGGTAGACGTCGGCGACAGTAAACGTGCCATCGGCTGCGGTCGTTGCGGTCCAGGGCTTCATGCCGGGTTCGGCGTCCATCACGTAGACGGTGGCGCCCTCGACTGGAGTGCCCCCGCTACTGAGGACCGTTCCGGTGACGGTGCCCGTGTCAGACTGCGCGCCTCCAGTAGGTGCCGAGACCACTAGAGCCGTGGCCGCCAAGGCCGTGACCATTCCAGCCCTGAAGATCGTGCGTAGCGAACTGCCGCTCATATTCATGTCCATTTACCCCCACCTCGAAGGCATCCAATATTTAGGGACGAGCAGCACGCTACTCGGAGACCGAAGCCCAATTCAAACACGTGCTTTCACACCGGGATCGCAGAGCCAGCGAAAGCCTTGGTCGGCTCCGGGTCTCACGGAACGCTTCACGAACTAACGGAACGCTTCACGAACTAATGGCCCAGTTGCAGCGAAAACCGGCTCCACTCAGCCTTTGCCTGTCCGGCCCTCGCCGACGATGCTGTGCTCTTGTATCCCACATCCGACCACTACGAGGCAACGCGCAGTGAATTCACGCCCCGCCCGTTCACGGACGGAACGACGGGCGCGCGCACGCGCCATCCGACACGTCGAGAAGCTCGAACGCAAGATCCCCTACTACGACCTGCTCGACGAGGGCGGCCTCGACCTCATCGAGGAGCACGCCGACCGCATCCTGGCCGAGGTCGGCATCGAGATCTGGGGAGACGACGAGGCGATCGAGCTGTTCCGACAGGCCGGCGCCTCCGTCGACGGCCAGCGCCTCCGCTTCGACCCCGGCCTGGTGAAGGCCATCGTCATCGCCACGACGCCCCGGCATTTCGTCCAGCACGCCCGCGACCCGGAACGGTCCGTGACCATCGGCGGGGACCACACGGTGTTCGCACCCGGCTACGGCATGCCGTTCGTCCGCGACCTGGACGACGGCCGCCGCTACGGCACCATGGCCGACTTCGAACGCCTCGTGAAGCTCAACCAGACCCTCGAGTACACCCACCACTCCGGCCTCGTGATCTGCGAGCCCACCGACGTGCCGGTCAACAAGCGACACCTCGACATGGTCGCCACACACCTGCGGTACTCGTCCAAGCCGCTGCTGGGCGCCATCACCGCCCCTGAGCGGGCACTCGACTCCATCGAGATGGCCCGCATCGTGTTCGGCGCCGACCGGCTCGAGCAGGACTGCGTGATCATGGGCAACATCAACGTGAACTCGCCGCTCGTCTACGACGGCCAGGTCACGCAGGTGATCCGCCACTACGCCGCCGCCAACCAGGGGATGGTCATCTGCCCGTTCATCCTGGGCGGCGCCATGGGCCCCGTCACCCCGGCCGGTGCCGTCGCCCAGGCCCACGCCGAGGCCATGGTCGGGGTGGCCCTCACCCAGCTGGTCCGGCCCGGCGCCCCGGCCATCTACGGCAACTTCCTCACCACCATGTCACTGCGCTCCGGCGCCCCGACCTTCGGCACGCCCGAGGCCGGCCTCGCCTACTACGCCGTCGGACAGCTGGCCCGGCGCCTCGGCGTGCCGCTGCGCTGCGGCGGCTCGTTCACCGCCTCCAAGCTGCCCGACGCCCAGGCCGCCTGCGAGAGCGCCAACTCGCTGCTCACCGCCATGCTGGCCGGCGCCAACTTCGTGCTCCACGCCGCCGGCTGGCTCGAGGGCGGCCTCGTCATGGACTACGAGAAGCTGGTGCTCGACAACGACCGCCTCGGCATGCTCCACCACCTGCTCCGCGGCATGGCGCTCGACGACAACGCCTTCGCCATGGACGGCTTCCACGAGGTCGGGCCCGGCAGCCACTTCCTCGGCTCCGCCCACACGCTGGCGAACTACGAGACCGCCTACTACGAGCCCACGTTCGGCGACTCGTCGTCGTGGGAGCAGTGGGAGGACGAGGGTGCGCTCGACGCCCGCCAGCGGGCCAACGCCGACTGGAAGCGGCGCCTCGCCGACTACGAGCAGCCACCCCTGCCCGCCGGCGTGGACGAGGCGCTCGACGAGTTCATCGCCAAGAAGAAGGCGGCCACAGACGACGCCTGGTACTAGGCGCCCGACGTCCACGAGACCCCCGGGAGACCACAACCATGAGAACCGACGTCGACGTCGCCGTCATCGGCGGCGGCGTCACCGGCGTGAGCGTCCTGTACCACCTCGCCAAGCTGGGCATGCCCAACTGCCTGCTCATCGAGCGCTCGGAGTTGACCGCCGGGTCGACCTGGCACGCCGCCGGGGTGATCCACACCGTCAACTCCGACCCGAACATCGCCGCCTTGCAGGCGTACACGCTCGCCCTCTACGACGAGATCGAGGAGTTGTCGGGCGTGTCCTGTGGCATGCACCGGCCGGGCGGGATCTACCTGGCCTCCACCCCGGAGCGGCTGGACTACCTGCGGCTCGAGCGGGCCAAGGCGCGCTACATGGGCATGGAGGCCGACTTCATCTCGATGGACGAGGTGAAGCGGCTCAACCCGCTCATCAACACCGACGAGTACCTCGGCGCCCTGTTCGAGCCGGCCGACGGCCACGTCGACCCGTCGGGCGTCACCAACGCCTACGCCCAGTCGGCGATCCACCACGGCGCCGAGATCGTCCGCAACAACCCGGTCCACGACCTGGTCCAGCGACCCGACGGCTCCTGGGACGTCCACACCGAGAAGGGGACCGTCCACGCCGAGGTGGTCATCAACGCCGGCGGCCTGTGGGCCCGCGAGGTCGGCCGCATGGTCGGCGTCGAACACCCGCTGCTCCCGATGGAGCACCAGTACGTGATCACCGAGGAACTGGCCGACATCGCCGACCACGGCACCGAGATCGCCGTGACCATCGACTACGAGGGCAACGCCTACACCCGCCAGGAGGGCAACGCCCTGCTGATCGGCACCTACGAGGAGGCCGGCAAGCCGTGGTCGGCCGACACCACCCCCCTGGACTTCGGGATGCGGCTCCTCACCCCCGACCTGGACCGGTTCGTGGACCGCATCGAGGTGGCGCACCAGCGCATGCCCGCCCTCGCCACCGCCGGCATCGCCAGAGTGGTCAACGGCCCGTTCACCTTCGCCCCCGACGGCAACCCGCTCATCGGCCCGGTGCCCGGCATCCCCAACTACTGGGTGGCGTGCGCCGTCATGGCCGGCTTCTGCCAGGCCGGCGGGGTCGGGCTGTGCCTGGCGCAGTGGCTCATCGACGGCGAACCCGAGATGGACGTCTACGCCATGGACGTCGGACGCTTCGGCGGCTTCGCCTCCAAGGACTACACGTACCTCAAGTCGCAGGAGAACTACCGGCGGCGCTTCATGATCACCTACCCCAACGAGGAACTGCCGGCCGCCCGGCCGTGGCGCACCACGCCCTCCTACGACGCCCTCGACGCACAGGGCGCCGTGTGGGGCGCCTCGTTCGGCCTCGAGCACGCCCTCTGGTTCGCCCCCGAGGGGGTCGAGCCGGTCGAGACGCCGACCTTCCGGCGGTCGAACGCCTTCGAGCACGTCGCCGAGGAGGTCCGGGCGGTGCGCGAGCGCGTCGGCCTGCTCGAGATCGCCAACTTCGCCAAGTACGAGGTGTCCGGCCCGGGCGCCGAGGCGTTCCTCGACGGCATCGTCGCCAACCACCTGCCGAAGCGGGGGCGCCTGGCCCTCACCCCGATCCTGACGCCCGCCGGCCGCCTCGCCGCCGACCTCACCGTCGGCCGCCTCGACGATGACCGGTTCCTGCTGTTCGGGTCGGGCTCGATGCCGGCGATCACGATGCGGCTGTTCCTGCAACGCCGCTTCCAACTGGGCCTCTCCGAGGACGAGGTGGCGATCACGGACCGCAGCGAGGACCTGCTGGGCTGGAGCATCTCCGGGCCCGACTCGCGGGAGCTGCTGGGCCGCCTCACCGACGCCGACGTGTCCAACCACGGGCTCCGATTCCGCGACCTGCGCGAACTCGAGGTCGGCGGCGTGCCCACGATCGCGGCGCGGCTGTCGTTCACCGGTGAGCTCGGATACGAGCTCTACTGCACCACCGAACACCACGAGGCCCTGCGCGCCGGCATCGTCGCGGCCGGCGATGACCTCGACCTGCGGATGATCGGCGGGCGGGCATTCCTCTCCATGCGGTTCGACAAGGGGTTCGGCGTCTGGAACCTGGAGTTCCGCCCCGACTTCACCCCCGGCGAGGCCGGGATGTCGCCGTTCGTCAAGGTCGACAAGATCGCCGACTTCATCGGGAAGGACGCCGCCCGGGCCGAGCTCGAACGTGGCCCCGAGCGACGGCTGGTCACCCTGGTACTCGACGCCGACACCGCCTTCGCCGGCGACCCGGAGGGCGGCGACGTGGCCGACGCCATCCACGACGAGCCGGTGTTCCACGGCGGCGAATGCGTCGGGTTCGTCACCTCCGGCGGCTACGCCCACCACTCGCGGGCCAGCGTCGCCCTCGCCTATGTGCCGGCCCGCCTGGCCGACGACGAGGCCGCCTACGGCGGCTTCGAGGTCGAGGTCCTGGGCCGCATGGTTTCCGCGCGGCTGGCGCCGGAGCCCCTGTACGATCCCGCCGGCGAACGGATGCGTGGCTGAGGCCTGCCGGGCGCCAGGTTCCCCCGAAGTTCCCGCGAAGTTCCCCCTGGTGCGGCCTTCCACGGTCGTCTGAATCAACCGAGGTTCCCCATGAGCAACACATCCGACGACCGAGCCCGGTACGACGCCATCATCGTCGGCGCCGGGGTGATCGGCGCCGCCGTCGCCTTCGAGCTGTCGAAGAAGGGCTACCGCACCCTCAACCTGGACAAGTTGCCCGCCGCCGGGTACGGCTCCACCTCCAACTCGTGCGCCATCGTGCGCGCCCACTATTCGACGTTTGACGGCGTGGCCATGGCCTACGAGGGCTTCTCGTACTGGAAGGACTGGTCCGGCTACCTCGACGCCGAGGACGAGCGCGGCCACGCCCTCTACATGCAGTGCGGCACCGTGCTGTTCATGCTCGAGGGCGGCCACCACGAGAAGGTGCTGCCGCTGTTCGACGAGGTCGGCATCCCCTACGAGGTGTGGGACAACGACACGCTCGCCGAGCGCGTCCCGTTCTTCGAGCACGGCACCCACGGGGAGCCCTGCCGCCCCGAGGACGACCGCTTCTGGGCCGAGCCCGAGGGCGAGCTGGTCGGCGCCCTGTTCACCCCCGACTCCGGCTACGTCTCCGACCCGCAGCTGGCCACGCACAACCTGCAGCGGGCTGCCGAGAACGTGGGCGGCGAGTTCCGATTCAACGTCGAGGTCGCCGACGTCCGCCGGGCCGACGGCCGGGTCGCCGGCGTCACCCTGTCGGACGGCACCGAAATCGACGCCCCGGTCGTCGTCAACGTGGCCGGTCCGCACTCGTTCGTCATCAACCGGATGGCGGGCGTCTACGACTCGATGAACATCAAGACGAGGGCGCTGCGCCACGAGGTGCACCACGTCCCGTCGCCGGCCGGCATCGACTACGAGAAGGAGGGCCTGCACACCTCCGACTCGGACCTGGCCATCTACGTGCGGCCCGAGTCGGGCAACAACATCCTGATCGGCTCCGAGGACCCGGGCTGCGACCCGCAGGTGTGGGTCGAGGACCCCGACGACTTCGACGACGTCGTGTCGGACGAGCAGTGGAACGCCCAGGTGCTGCGCCTGGCCCGCCGGATGCCGAGCCTCGGCGTGCCCAACGAGAAGAAGGGCATCGTCGACCTCTACGACGTGTCCGACGACTGGATCCCGATCTACGACCGCACCGATCTGGACGGCTTCTACGTGGCGATCGGCTCGAGTGGCAACCAGTTCAAGAACGCCCCGGTGGCCGGCTACTGCATGGCCGAGCTCATCGACGCCGTCGAGAACGGGCACGACCACGACGCCGACCCGGTCAAGGTCACCGGCGTCTACACGGGCCTCGAAATGGACATGGGCTTCTACCGGCGCAACCGGGAGATCAACCCCAACAGTTCGTTCTCGGTCAACGGCTGAGCCCGGGACCGGGCGGGCCGGCGCCGCCGGCCCGAGGGGCTATCCGTCCTCGCGGCCGCCCTGGATGAGGCGCAGCGCGCGGCGGGTGTGCTCGACCGACAGGCTCTCGTGGGGCCCGGGGATCTCCTCGACGGGCCCCGGTTCGGCGTCGAACTCCAGCCGGAGGGCACGGCTCATCACCCCGTGCAGGGCGTACGTGCAGACGATGTAGGTGAACTCGAGGATCTCCTCGTCCGACAGGTGGGCACGGAGTTCCTCGAACACCTCGTCGGACACGTCGCCGCAGTTCGTCGTGATCTGGTCGGTGTAGGCGAGGACGGCGCGCTGGGCGGCGTCGAAGCAGTCGGCCTCCTCCCACCGGGAGATCGCCAGGATCTGCTCCTCGGTGAGCCCGACCGTGCGGCACGACTTGCAGTGCTGCGAGTAGACGAAGCGGCTGCCGACGTTCCAGCCGGTCCGGGTCTGGCCAAGTTCGCGCAGGACGGGGTCGATGAGCCGCTTGGGCGACCGGTAGAGGCCGATGCCGGAGCAGGCGTGGTCGAACACGTCGGGGACCAAGGCGAACACGGACCACCAGTCGCCCGGCGAACCGGTGTCGGTGCCGGGCTCGTCGACGGGGTCGCGGTCGCCGAACAGGTACTGGAAGATGGGCTCGGCGCCCGGGTGCAGGTCGGCGCGGCGGACCTGGCGCAGGCGCGGCACGTCAGTCGCCCTCCGACGCTGCCGCCGGCTCCACCGCTGCGGGCAGCGGGTTGAACCCGCGCAGGCCGGCCAGGTCGACGGGCCGCAGGAAGGTGGACTCGTCGGTGGCGTCGGTCGTGTCGAGCAGGGCCCTGGCCCCCGACGGGTCGACGGCGAAGCCCTCCGTGTCGCGGCAGAACTCGACCATGATCCCGTTGGGGTCCAGGAAGTAGAGCGAGACGCACCAGCCGTGGTCGACCTCCATGAGGGGCACGATCCCGTCGGCGGCGAGCCGCTCCTCGGCGGCACGGGCGCGCTCCTCGTCCGCGGCGAAGGCCACGTGGTTGACCCAGACCGGGAGTCCGTTGCCGGTCGAGACCTCGGTCGAGTAGTCGTCCCGTTCACCGACGCCGCGCACCTCGAAGAAGGCGATGCAGGTGCCGTCGCCGGTGTCGAAGAAGAGGTGCCGGAAGAAGCCGCCGCCGGACCCCTCGTCGGCCTTCACCTCGGTGTGGACCAGCGGCATGCCCAACAGGTCCTCGTAGAAGTGCCGGGTGGCCTCGGCGTCGCGGCAGGCGTACGCCACGTGGTGGAACCCCGTGCGGCGCGGTCCGTCGTCCATCGCCGACGATCTTCGCGCCCGGCCGGCCCGGAACGGCCATCCGGCGGTCTGTTGTTACCCCTGGGCGTCGATGCGGGCCTTGACGTCGTCGATCTCGACGCGGAGGTCGTCGAAGCGGGCCTGGATCTCAGCGGTGATGTCCGCGCTGACGGCATCGACCCGGGACGTCACGTCGGACGTGATGGCGTCGACCTGCTGCTGCACCCCGGCCTGGACCTCGTCGGCCACACCGTCGACCTCGGCCTCGACCGACCGGGTGACGCGCTGCTCGACGTCGCCGACGATGGAGTCGATCTCGGCCCGGATCTCGGCCTCGATCTCGTCGACCTGCTCGCGCACCTTCTCCTCGACCTCCTCGACCAGGCGGTCCACCTCGGCGTCGAGGTCGTCGGTCTCGTCGCGGATCCAGTCGACGGCCTTCATGACGAGGACGCCGCCGACGACGGCGACGGCCAACGACACGACGCCCAGCAGCAGGCCGGCGAGGGCCAGGCCCCGACCCTCGCGTCCGCGGCGGCGTCCGAGGACGCCGTAGGCGACCGCCAGCACGCCGAAGACGAGCGCCACCGGGAAGAGGACGGGCACCAGGCCGAAGCCGACGCCGCAGACCGCCAGGGTGAACGAGGCGACGGCGAAGCCGCTGCCCGGCTGGCGGACCACGACCGTGCGGGTCGGGGTGCCGTCGGCGAGGAGTTCCTCGAGTTCGCCCGGGGTGATCGGTTCGTCGTCGAGGGGCTCGTCACTCTCCATGGGCGCCGAACCTAGTTGCCGCGGGCAGGCGGTCACGGGCGGGACCTACCCTCTGGACGTGAGCCACGATCCCATCCTCGGACCACGGCTGACCGACGCCCTCGAGTTCGCCCGGACCGCCCACGGCGGTCAGGCCCGAAAGGGCACGGCGATCCCCTACGTCAGCCACCTGCTGGTCGTGGCCGGCTACGCCATCGAGGACGCGGCCGCCGATCCGCTGCTGGCCGACCGGGTGGAGGAGGTCGCGGTCGCTGCCCTGCTGCACGACACCGTCGAGGACACCGAGGTGACGGTCGACGAGGTGCGCGCAGGGTTCGGCGAGGCGGTGGCCGACATCGTCGACGCCTGCACCGACGCGCACGCGTCCCCGAAGCCGCCCTGGCGGGAACGCAAGGAGGGCTATCTGGCGCACCTGTGGGAAGACGAGGACCCGGCGGTGCTGTGCGTCGCACTGGCCGACAAGCGCCACAACGCCCGCTCCGTGCTCGAGGACCTGCGGACGCACGGACCGTCGACCTGGGACCGCTTCAGCGCCGGCCGGATCGACCAGCTCTGGTGGTACGGGTCGCTGGTCGAGGTGTTCCTCGAGCGCCGCCCGGGCCCGGCCGCCGATGAGCTGGCCCACACGGTCGCCCTGATCCGGGAGTACGCCCGGGACTGAGCCCTCGGGCCTCGGGGGCGACCCCGGCCTGTCACAGCGGGGGCGTACCGTGCGGGTGGCGGGTTCGAACCCGTCATCGACAACTCATCCAGAGGATCCGAGGGACCTGGCCCGTCGACGATCCGCCAACCGACCCGCCGGTACCGACCGTCGGGCACGGTGGCAACGCCAGGGACGATGAGGAGGGCACCATGCCTGACCAGACCGTCTCCGACCCCTACGCGGACATCGACCCCTTCGTCGGGCCGTGGTGGCCTACGACCTGCCCGCCAGCGAAGTCGACGTGCTGCCCGGGACGCTGTCGTGCTTCAGGGCCGCCGTCACCGGCTTCGACGTGCTCCTCGCCGGCGACGACCCGGCCTCTGGGGTCTTCGAGCCGGAGCACATGTTCGAGTAGCGGTGCCCGCCTACTCGATCCGCAGGCCCGAGATCGCCCGGCTCACCACCAACTGCTGGATCTGCTCGGTGCCCTCGACGTCTGCGCGTAGCAGCAGTGCGGCAACAACCGTGGGGACATCGGTTGGCTATGCTTCGATCTCAACGGCCTATGTCTGAAATCCATCTGATTGGTGCAACTGATGCATTTTTGTGTGGTTGGTGCGGGCGCGATAGGTGGACTTATTGCAGCGCGCCTTTCAAAGTCTGGACATCACGTAACCGTTATCGCTCGCGGTGCCAGTTACGAAGCAATTAGGTCTCGCGGTATCGAAGTCATCGAGTCTGACGGAAGCTCCACTATTGCCAGCAAACTCTCGACAACTGACCAATTCGTTCTTTCGCATTCTCCTGATTGCATCATTGTTGCCCTGAAGGCCCATCAGATTTCTTCGGTTGCCCCTGAGCTCGCTTCCCTTATCGATACCACTACAACTATCGTTTCCCTGCAGAACGGAATACCTTGGTGGTACTTCTACAGAGAGGGAGGTTCCTACGATGGATATCGTCTTCGTTCTCTTGATCCCGAAGGCACCATTGAGTCAAACATCCCCTCAGCACAGGTAATCGGGAGCATTGCTTTTCCTGCCGCAATACGTGTCTCACCTGGTGTCATCGCGCACATTGAAGGAGACAGATTGCCGATTGGCGAGCCAGACGGTTCAAGATCCGATCGAGCCGCTCTCATATCTCAGGCATTTTCGGAGGCCGGATTTCGCTCCCGAGTTCTAGCCGACATTCGGTCCCATATTTGGATCAAGGCATGGGGAAATCTTGCCTTCAACCCAATAAGTGCACTAACCCAGTCGACTCTTCGAGAGATCTGCGAATTTCCATCGACGCGATCGTTGGCTGCGGACCTCATGGAGGAGGCACGATCAATTGCAGGTGCCTTGGGTGTCAACGTTCGACTCAGCATCGAACAACGAATTTCTGGGGCACAGGAAGTGGGCGACCACAAGACATCAATGCTCCAGGATCTCGAATCGAGTCAAAAGATGGAAATCGAACCACTCGTTGGTGCATTCCTGGAACTTGCATCATTGACCGACACCCCAGTTCCGAGAATTACCGCGATACATGCACTCGTGTCGCTACTCGACTCCCATAGCCAAATAAAAGCAACCGCGACTTGAACTGACTCTCATGAATGACATTTCAACTAGCACGGTCCAAACCGTTCCCCAACTTCTCTCTAGCGCGTCTCCCGGAGCTACCGCCCTGTTGACACCGAATGGCGAAACGCTCACCTACGCTGAACTGGGATCAACGGCGGCCTCGCTGTCGTCACAACTATCAAGTTTTGGCATTCGGAGGGGAGACCGTGTCGCAATCCTGCTAGACAACGGGCCCTTGATGGCGGTCACCTTCCTGGCGGTAATTTCAGTGGCCTGTGCTGCACCATTGAATCCCAAGTACCGCTCCAGTGAGATCGACTACTACCTTGACGATATTGGCGCCAAAGCCATCATCACGAGTTCTGACTTCGGAAACTCCCGGCAACGGGATATATCCAGTTCAGCCATGCAGCTTTCCCTACAGGGTCTACTCAGCGACCCAATACTCGTTTCCGATCATCAGACTGGTTCATGGACCCCTGATGAACCAATGCGGCCGGAGGATACCGCACTGGTCCTGCATACCTCGGGAACAACGTCTCGTCCCAAGCTTGTTCCGCTGCGCCATTCCAACCTTGTCTATTCCGCGCAGAACATTGCCCAAACCCTCAATCTCGAACCCCGGGACCGATCGCTCAACGTCATGCCACTGTTCCACATCCACGGACTTATGGCGGGTCTTCTCGCGCCACTTTCGGCCGGCGGTTCAGTTGTAACAACTGAAGGATTTGACGCATTTTCATTCTTTAGTCAACTGGAACGCTTTCGTCCAACCTTCTACAGCGCGGTACCGACAATGCACCAGATGGTGCTTTCCCGCTCCAAGTCGTACCGAGATCTGGCCGCCGAAAGCGGCTTGCGATTCGTCCGCTCTTCTTCCGCCTCACTACCCCCACCTGTGTACGAAGAGCTGCTCAACCTCTTCAAGGTTCCCGTAATCGAGGCATACGGCATGACCGAAGCTACGCATCAAATGTGCTGCAATCCCCTACCACCCGAAACCGCTAAACCCGGTTCTGTGGGGCTGCCAACCGGCCTAGACCTCTGCATACTTGCTCCAGATGGAAGCGAGCTAGCTGAAAATCAGGTCGGCGAGATATCTATACGTGGACCCAGCGTAATCGAAGGCTACGAAGACAACGTGGTCGCCAACCAGGAGTCCTTTACCTCCGGTTGGTTCCGGACAGGCGACGAAGGCTATGTCGATTCAGAAGGATATGTGTTTCTCACTGGCCGGTTGAAGGAACAGATCAACCGGGGAGGTGAGAAGATCTCACCTCTCGAGGTCGACTCGGCGCTCCTGACGCATCCAGATGTAGACCAGGCTCTGACCTTTGCCATTCCACATGACAAATTGGGCGAAGAGGTCGCTGCTGCTGTAGTGCTCTCACCTGGCTCGTCTGTCTCAGAGTCGCAGATCCGTGGATTCGTATCCGAACGACTCGCGGCGTTCAAGGTCCCCAGGAGGATCCTGGTTCTTGAGGAGCTCCCGAAGGGGCCTACAGGCAAACTCCAGAGGATTGGGCTGGCTTCAAGGCTGGGACTCGGTGATTGAATAGATCAGCCTAGTTACGCGGTCGAGGCGACGTCTCGCAAGTGTGAGGCGACTTCTTCCATCCGGATAGGTAGACGATTCACGAACCCAGAATCCTGCATGGCGTCAGATACGGCATTCGCGATCGCCGCATAGGTGCCAGTAATGCCTCCTTCACCACAACCCTTTACCCCCAGTGGGTTCAAGGGACTCGGATGACGGGTCTCCAAGATGACAGTCATCTCGGGTGATTCAACGGCGCTTGCGAGTCCATAGTCAAGCAACGTCGTGACGAGAGGAGAGCCATATTCGTCGTAGAGAACCTCCTCGAATAGAGCCCCTCCCACCGCCTGCACGGCTCCACCATAGAGCTGGCCTTTGACGTTCTCTTCGCTGATACATGGGCCTACGTCGAAACCCAGTATCAAGCGCTCGACTTCGACTTTGCCAGTTTCCGAATCAACCAAGACTTGCGCTGCGTGTGCGCCGAAATCCGTGCATACCTTGTCGTTCTCGAACCTCGCCTCTGCAAACAGGTATCCCTCGTCCTGATCTGAAGCGACTTCAGCAAGGGTGACACGACGCTCACCTTCACCAGAGATGAATACGCCATTGACGTACTCCCAGTCACCACCGCTGAAGGGCTTCCTGACCTCGAGCGCACGCTTGGCATTCTCGATCACCTCAAGGGCTGCGAGGTGGACCGCATTACCGCCCATAACCGTCGACCTACTGGCAAAGGTACCTATCCCTTCACCCCCGACGTCGCTGTCCATCTTTAGGTATCGCACCCGTCGGCCGTCGACTCCCAACGAAGACGCTGCGATCTTCTCAAACGTCTCCTCCAATCCCTGGCCGACCGAGGTGCATCCTGAGCGAACTTCTATACCGCCATCAGAGTCCACCTTGACGGAAGCAGATTCCCACGGTCCCAGTCCCGACCGCTCAATGAAACACGCAAGGCCAACCCCAATTCTCTCCCCTTGGCTACGGCGGTGACGGAGATTGCTCCAGTCAATCTCCGAGACCACAGATTGGAAGAGGTCTTCCCAATGGCCTTCATCAATCTCTACTTTTGGACCTCCGTCGATGGGTTGTCGTTGAATCGGGATGTCTGCCTCGCCGATCAGATTCTTGAGTCTCACTTCTGTCGGGCTTTGGCCAATTGCATCCGCATAGATGTCCACGAGGCGCTCTCGAACGAAGCAGGACTCCACTCGCCCTGGACCCCTGTAGGTGCCGGTCGGAGTCCGATCGGTCATGACCAGTTCGCAGTGGGCGTAGGAATGCGGGATGGCATAGGGGCCAGCGAGCATCGTTGCGGTCATCCTGGGTGCTACGACGCCGCTTGTTCTCACATAGGCGCCTAGATCAGCCCGGAAGTCGGTCCTGATGCCAAGGATCCTTCCCGCTCTGTCGCCGGCGATCGCAGCACGGTGCGATTGTGACCTTCCTTGGTTAGCCGCCAGAAAGTGTTCTGACCTCTGCTCAACCCAACGAACGGGTCTGCCGATCTTCAGGCAACACCAAGGAACGAGAAAATCTTCTGGATAGAACTCGCCTCGGGTTCCGAATGATCCACCAACTGAAACCTCAAGCACCCGTATTGCCTCAGGGGGGATGCCGAGTTGCCTCGCCAATTCGACACGGTTCCAGTGGGGTGCCTTGGTCCATCCGATGATCTCGACTCGGTCGTTGGCACTTGCGGGTCTAGCAATCAGACCACGGGGTTCGATAGGCGAAGGACACTGGCGACCGATCCTGAATTCCCGCTCGATTACCACTGGGGCGTTCTCGAAGACACACTCGGCATCACCCTCAACGCCGGCAAAGCTCTCCAGCAACTCTCCATCATCGATACTTGAGGAAGCCCTGAACCCTTCGATGTCGACTTCCACAAGTTCAGCGGCGTCCAAAGCCTCAGCAATGCTCTCTGCAAGTACCACGGCGACTGGCTCGCCGACGTAACGCACCTCGTCCACAGCAAGGACGGGTTGAAGCCGAAAGGACTCAACATCAAGCCCCCCGGTGAGTCTGGGCTGGATGAATGGGACCTCCCCAAACTCGGCAAGCAAATCATCTGCCGTGAATACCCCTATGACACCCCCTTGGCGGCAAGCGGCACTAGCACTGATGTTCCGAATACGACCGCGTGCGACATCCGACCTGATGACGACCATCGTGGCCTCGCCAAGAGATCGGTGGTCACCGAGGTATTGGAGTTCTCCCGTGACTGCCGCTCGCATGTACGAGGACATAACGACTCCTCATCCCTCGTCGAGCCAGTTCTGGACTAGGACCTCGTAGGACAGCCGCAAGGATCGTCCTTGCGCCAAGTCCGTGACCGACCCGTCAAAACGGTCAGCATGGCGAATACCACCCATGACCGGGATCGTGCCTGTGAAGAGCACGTAACGTTTCGGCCTCACTTCGAACGGAACCATTTCGAGCAACTCCATCGGCGAAATATTTGTTGCTGCGAGACCTTCCTGGTAGCGGCTCCTGACTCCGGAAATGCTGATGTCGCTTGCAAGGTGAAGTTCGTCCCACCTGTCCTGGACGGTCTCCAACGGCCACAATTCATGACCGATGGGCTTACGACACAATTGCTTCGACACGCCGATATCGAGCCGTTCCGTCCTCCGGTCGGTGTGATCCGACCCGATACCCACAAAGGCTTCCCCATTGTCTACAACAATCAGGATTTCGACTTCTCCTGACGTCTCCATGTGGAGCACTTCGATATGTTCGGCAAACGTCAGGGTGTCAGGAGATATCGAAAAGAAGGCAGGAACGGTTGCCGGAGGCGCTATCCCCTGTTCCGCCAATTCATCGATGTGCGCATCAACCGCCTTGCGATCTCGACCGGTATAACCCGCTATAACAGCGGCCTCTAACGAGATCTCGTGGGCCCGTCCTTCGATCTCGAACTTCATCGGCTTTCCGGTGGGAAGTCATACCGGAACTCAATCATGAGAACGCCCTCATCAGAGGTCCAGGGGCCATGAGGCATACCTGGAGGACGGCACGCATACATTCCTGCTCGGAATGTTTCACCTAACCGGAGGTCCGTCAAATCACCTGAGATAATGAATACCTCTTCCCAGAATTCATGTGTGAGCGTCCCGTTTGGCGAACTATCGACTCCGGGCGCGAACCTCATCAGTCTTGTATATGCGCCTGTCGTCTCATCGTGAGAGATGATCTGCTCGTCAATACCTTCGACTTCGCCTCCAGCGGGATGCCAGTCGGAATCTGGTATATGGAATTCCAATTCTGGTTTCATGTCTTACACCTCATATACCTTCGGCGGTATCTTGTTCAACGAACGAGCGCCGTCCTCCGTGATCAAGAAGGTGTCCCCCATGAAGACGCCGGCTGTTATCTCTTCGTTACACGGATGAATTTCGACGCAGCATGCCATGTTTGGCTCAAGGACCACATCCTTGTCGGGACGATGCGACGTACCCACAAACGGTCCGGCGTCCAATGGATTGAAGACCCCGTGAACCAGCGGTGCCACAACCGTATAGCCCCTGTCCCAGATCACCTGGCCTGCTTCCCGCAGGTCCTTGGCACAACAGCCTGGCCTTAGTGCCGATGTAATCGATTCATACGCCTCCAGGCAGACACCTAGCATGTCTTCAAACTGAGAATTCGCTGGACCGAACGTGATTGGCTTACCAGTCTGCGCTTCATACCCATGGCCATCTCGTGCACCCAGCTCGAGTAGGAGTATGTCTCCGCGGGATATTTCTCGATTTATGGGACGTGGCCTTTGAAAGGCACTCTTGGGAGAACCCATGGATTCGCTGGCTGCGAGAACCATGCAGGGAATCTCGCCACCTTCGCGAGCGAAGGTGTTGTAGATGATTCGAAACAGATCATGTTCCGTCATTCCTGGGCGCAGTTCTTCGATGATCGCCTGTACTGCCGCGTCGCCTATTCTTCCCGCCTCTTCAAGGCAAGCGACTTCTTCATCTGAGTGCACCAGGCGCAACTGCCAGAACTCATCTGAGTAGGTTAGAAATTCGATCCGAGGAAACTCTTCATGGAGAGCCAGCCAGTGATCCGCATGGATCGAGATGTACGGTGCCGGATTGATCACTCCGATCCGACCCGATGAGAGTTCTAAGTCCTTAAGACGGTCCACCAGGATAGTGCGGGTATTGAGCGCACCCCGGATATCGGTTACCACAGATCGCGCCAATCGGTCGGGCAAACGTGCGTTCAAGCCCAGAATCGCCAAGGTTGGCTCACCGTCTCTCGGGAATATACAGAAGGTGTCCAACTCCATTGTTCCCATAAAGTTGGTGACCCAACGGATGTTGGCCCAACCTCGTTCCCAAATAGCGCTATTCCCGGCAATCAGAAGACAATCCAGGTCACGTTCTCTCATAAAGCCCCGTACCAGATCGTGCCTGCGCTTGAATTCCGCGGTGGAAAACGTTGGCCAGTCGTAGTCGTCTCTCTGGATCGGATGAGGGTAGGTAATCGCTCTGGGCCCAAATGCTCCGCGGGTTTCAGGCATAATTTCAGGTTCCTCCGTTCAGCACGCACACTTTGGCATCTCTACGCCCATCGGCGATCCCATACCAACGTGACTGGTCTCTATCGAATCCGGCTAGCACGCAGCTCCCGAACATACTGGTGGCCGAATCGTCCCAGTGGTGAACCAAGTGGCCCTTGGATTCCAGTGGCTCGACTACCTCTGATGGAATTTCGTGTTCCAGAAACAGCGTGTCCTTCGGATAGGGCAATCGGGGATTGCCGCTCAGCCATCTCGGTTGCTCTAGGGCGTCTTTAATACTGAGCCCGCGCAGCAAGATATTCGAGACGATCTGAAAGTTGATCTGGACTTGACCCCTACCTCCTGGGGTGCAGCCCATTACCCGGGGAATTCCGTCCTCCATGAGCAGATAGGAGTGGAGTGTATGGATCGCCCGGTCACCGCCTTTAAGGCCATTCTTGCCAATCATGTTATTAGCGAGTCGGTCATTGAGGATCACGCCACTGGTTGGCAATAACACCCGGGAACCGAACTCGTTGAAGAGACTGTGAATGACGCTTACGACCATCCCCTGCCCATCCGCAACGACAGTGCAAGTCGTATCGTCGCCGCCCGTAGATTCCCATGTACTTCCTTGAATATCCGATTCAAATATTGTGTCTACAGCTTTTTCGAGCCATTCATTCGGGACGCCATTCTGCAAAGCAGGTATCCCATCGGCAAAGGCGGCATGTTTACAACGAACTAAGGTGTCAATGTCATCCGCAAGTGACGAAGATTCCGAATAAGCCCCGAGTTTCTCCAGAAGCATCAGTTCCATGATGAAGACCAAGCCCATCGAGACGGGGGGTTGGGTATATACCTGAGCGTTCCCCACGTGAGTCATAAGGGGTTCGACAAATTCAAACTCACAAGACTCCATGTCTTCGAGAGCAAGGACGCCACCTTGCGATTGACAATCACCGACTATTCCCTTGCCAACTCCTCCTGTATAAAATTCCCTGACCCCATTATTCGCCAGATGCCTCAGGGTTGAGCCCAAGGCCGGTTGTTTGAATAGACCACCAATATCAGATGGATTGCCAGAAAACAGTTGGGACAAGGACGAACCATCCTCGAGAGCGTCTCCCACCCGAACAATCATTTCGCTGAGAGAGCCATACACGGGAAATCCGTCTTCACAGCACTCGATAGCCGGGGCAAGCGCCCTATCCAATCCGATTGTCCCGAACCGGTCCAACAGCAAACCCCACGATGCCGGCGTACCAGGAACCGAAACCGAGAGTGGACCAAATCGTGGTGCCACCTCGCCGTCCAAGGCAGCGACGATCCCTCCGGGAACTCGTCCACTGCCATTCAGCGCCCAGGTCCCTTCCTCGGACGAATGAACGAGGGCGAAGAGATCTCCACCAAGTCCGCAATGCCCTGGCTCTACAACGCATTGGACAGCCGATGCCACGACGGCTGCATCCACTGCGTTACCACCGTCTCGCATACAGTTAGCTGCCGCTTCGGCAGCTAACTGCGAGCCTGCTGCAACCGCAGCGTCCCCGAATTCAAGATACGACGGCAACTGCCTCGACCTCTATAAGCATTTCGGGATTCTTCAAGTGGGCTACGAAGACCGACGAGCGGGCTGGTAGCGGTTCAGGAAAGTGTTTTACCCATTCTTCGTTTAGCGGTACGGTGTCGGTACCCGACTTCAAGTACACGGTGGTCTTCACAACATCAGACATTGATGAACCAGCCTTTGTAAGGATTCCCTCAATATTGAGGAGTGCCCAGTGGGCCTGTTCACGGATGTCCCCCATTTCCCCCGTCTCGCGATTTCTGCCCGCCTGTCCCGCTGTGAACACGGTGTCTCCGACGCGAATTGCCTGATTGAAGGGACCCGTGGGTGTTGGAGCGTTATCGGTCTTGATTGGAATCTTGCCCACTTGTTCTCACTTTGCTTCGACAGTTTCGCCCATCTGGATTTCCTCCCAGCGATCGCAAGCGACTTGCCTAGGTGCACTTGGCACAGTCCTAAGGTCTGGAACCTTTTCGCTGCAGGAGTCCTGCGCATAGGCACAACGAGTTCGGTAGGTGCACCCCGAAGGTGGATCCAAGAGGCTTGGAAGATCTCCAGCTGCGAGTCGCTGGGCATTACGCAACCGAGTTCTTGCATCGCTGTCGGCCTGCGGTATCGATGCAATCAAGCCTTGGGTGTACGGGTGGTGAGGCCTTGTGAACAATTCGTCGGTTGGGCCTTCTTCAACGATCCGTCCGAGATACATGACGGCTACACGATCGCTTATGTGCCTGACTACAGCCAGGTCATGCGCTATGAAGACGAAGGCGACACCGAGATCCTTTTGCAGTTCCCCCAGAAGATTGATGACCTGGGCCTGTATCGAGACATCCAGAGCAGAAACGGGCTCGTCGCAAATGACGAGTTCAGGTTTCGTGATCAAGGCTCGCCCGATCGCTACCCGTTGTTGTTGACCACCACTCATCTCAACGGGTCGACGGGACATGAACTTCGAGTCCAGCCCAATTCTCTCAAGCATCTCATGGGCCCAGCGCGTTCGCTCTGAAGAGGTCCCCAGATTGTGGACTCTCAGAGGTTCAATGAGAAGCGCTCCAACAGTCATCCTCGGATCAAGACACCCTCGAGGATCCTGGAAGACCATCTGCATCTGTTGCCGCAAGTTGCGCAACTCCCGGCCCTTAAGTTGCGTAAGTTCGGTCCCTTTAAGCGACACACTTCCACTGGTGGGACGAATCAACTGCAAGATCGCTCGAGCCATAGTCGACTTTCCGCAACCGCTTTCTCCCACAATTCCGAGCGTCTGGCCCCTATCGAGAGAAACCGAGACGTGATCCACAGCTCGAATGATCTGACCCTCCCCCACGGGAAAGTCCACAACAACATCTCGCGTACTTAGAAGGCTCATCTCGGCAGTCGCCGTTCTTCTGCCATCCAGCAGGCTGATCCGTGTGTTGGGCCGAGTGCAGTCAACTCCGGACGTTTCACCTTGCAGACCTCCGCCACCTCTGGACACCGGGGAGCAAAGCTGCAACCAGGCAACACCTCGAATACATCCGGCGGATGACCGCTAATCGGAACCAGTTGCTCGCCCTTTGCCTGTTCCAGGCTTGGAACTAGTTCCAATAGCCCCTCCGTATAGGGATGGTTCGCCGTGCGGAACAATTCCTCCGTAAAGGCGTGTTCCACTATTCTCCCGGCGTACATAACATTTACCCGATCACAAGTCGCTGCGATTACTCCAAAGTCATGGCTGATCATTATCAGAGCCATATTCAATTCTCTCTGAAGATCATTCAGCAGAAGCAGAATCTGAGCCTGGACCGTAACATCTAGAGCCGTAGTAGGTTCGTCCGCTATCAAGAGACGGGGCTTACATGCAACGGCGATCGCTATCATTATTCGTTGCCGCATGCCGCCACTAAACCTGTGTGGCAGATCATCGAACCGCTGCTTCGGGTCCGGTATCCCTACCAACTCGAATAACTCGAGCGCATGCTTGTCAGCCACTGTTCGACTCACAGCTTCGTGCAACCTAATGCATTCCGAGACCTGTTGCCCAACAGGCATCAGTGGGTTCAAGGAGGTTAGCGGGTCCTGGAATACCATCCCTATCTCGCGGCCACGAATTTGTCGCATCTCTTTGCCAGAAAGGCCTAGGAGGTCCCTGCCGTCGTAAACCGCCTCTCCAGTAATTCTCGAATCCGTAAAAGGGCCGAAGAGTTGTAGGATGCTCAGCGCGGTAACGCTCTTTCCACTCCCTGACTCACCCACGAAACCCAGTGCCTCGCCAGCCCCCAATTCGAATGAGACGGAATTCACGGCACGCACAATTCCCTCTCTTGTTACGAATTCGGTTTTCAGGTCTTTCACCTTCAGAAGCGGCGCGCTCATCCTGCCGCCCCTGACGATCGCTCAAACTGGCGACTAAGCAGATTTAGAAGAAGCACCGCAACTCCCAGAAGAATCCCTGGGAGAATGGTCAGCCACCAAGCCACCGCCAAGAGGGGCCGGCCACCAGCAATCAGGAGTCCCCACGTCACATCGGGCGGCTGGACGCCCACACCCAAGAAGCTCAGACCCGCCTCTGCGAGCATTACGTGCCCGACTTCAATCACACCCAGGACAAGGATTCTCGGGGCGATATTTGGAAGCATGTGGGTTCGTAAAATCATCCACGTACTGCATCCAACCGCAATCGACGCTTCGATGAATAGGGATTCCTTCAAACGCATCGCTTCGGCTCGAACTACTCGGGCAAAGATCGGCCACAGAAGCGTTGGAAGAACCAGGAGAAGGATAGTGACACTAGGTCCCAGGAGACTCAACAAGAGAATCGCAACGAGGAACATGGGCATAGCGGTCTGCGCTTCAGACAGACGGCCCAGAAATCGATCAATCCAGCCCCCGAAATACCCTGACACAAGGCCTACTACGACTCCAAAGACTCCACCGATCGCTGTCGCAACCGCGGCAATCGTCAAGGTCAGTCGAGTGCCTTCGACCATCTGGGAATACAGATCTCTTCCGAGACTGTCCGTACCTAGCGGATGAAAACCCTCAGACGATGTGCTCCATGGCGGTAGCAAACGACCACGAAGATTCTGGCGTTGTGGATCATGGATCTGGAACAGATCAGGAAAGATCGCGCAAAGCAACAAGAGCACAATCGGGGGAACCAGTAGAAGCCAGACCTTGGCACGCAGCCGCGTAGCCAAATCCAATGAGGTGACGGCGTCCGGTGGCGCCTCTACGGTTTCTGTATCCGACATATCAGCCGGCACCTTGGATTCGACGATCGATCAGATTGTAGAAGAGATCGATCAGCAGATTGCTGACGATGACGAAAGCACCCGCAATGATTACTGCGCATTGAAGGACGTAGAAGTCCTGTCTATTGGCTCCATTAATCATAAGGAGCCCGACACCAGGCCATGCGAAGACATACTCGATCGCGAATGCCGCACCTCCCCACATTCGAACGTATTCCCAGCCCACCGTTGTAGCCATCGTCAATCCGGTATTCCTCAGCACATGCCGTCCCACTACCACCGGCTTTGAAAATCCCTTGCTGCGCGCGACCATGACATACGGCTTGGAAATCTCTTCAACCGTGGCCGAGCGAACGAGTTGAAATATCCGACCACCATGGACGATGCCGAGAGTTACCGCCGGTAATACGATGCTCGACCAGCCGTAGCGACCTGATGTTGGAAACCAGCCGAGGTTCACGGCGAAGACCACAATCAGCAACAGTCCGAGCCAAAAGTTTGGCACGGACAATGCCGAGACTGAAAAGAAATTCGCCATTCGATCGAATGCGCTGTTCGGAGAGACACCGGCAAGCAAGCCACCTGCAGCTCCGAACACGCTGGCGACGAGAATTCCCGCGAGAGTCAATTGAATCGTTGCTGGTATCGCTTCTCGTACGGCATCGAGGGCAGGGCGCTTCTGCCAGTTGGAGTCACCAAAGTCTCCTGTTACCAGATCGCCCAGGTATTCCACGTACCTTTCGGTAAATGGTCGGTCCAGTCCAAACTGGCGCTCGATCAGCGCAACTTCCTCGTCACTGGCGTCAATGGGGGCATAAGCGAGAGCGGGATTACCGACGACGTGCGCCAGCGTAAAGATCACGGTTACCACGATCAAAAGGGTGATCACCCCATCGCGGATACGGCGCGCGACCACTCCCATAATTGATTGGCGCTTGGGCAGGCTGGACGCCTCCCCCGGTTGCGAATTGCTCTCGTCAACCGGGGAAGACGCCCGCCTAATCCACTTCATGCGGGACTAAGTGACTGATCAGCCAAGCAGTGCCATGTCTGCGACGAGGTACTCGTCGTCAAGGCGTGGATCCCAGTCCAGCCGTTCGCTCATGCCATAGATGAGGTCTTGCTGAAGCAGGTAGATGGCATGCGGGTTCTCATGGATCAAAGCCCACGCCTCCTGGTAGAGGCGATGCCGTTCTTCCTGATCGCTAGTCTCCGCCCCGGCTTCGAAGAGTGCGGTGACGTCTGCGTCCCAAAGCTTGTTGGACTTGCCGCCAATGGTGGCAAAGCTGGTCATCCGAGCGGCATCGAACCATTCGTTCGAGTTCCACTTGTAGGCCATGTCCATCGCTTCCGGTTCTGGTGCCTTGACGCGTGACGCACTCCTGAACTCGTTCCACTCCCACAGCTGCACGTCGGTCGGAAGACCGATATCAGTCAGCGCCTGGGCGATGTACTCCGCGGATTCTTCGGACCGCAGGTAACGACCCACGCCAACGTGGATCGTCAACGGGAAACCATCGGCATAGCCGGCCTCTGCCAACAAAGCCTTTGCCCCCTCTGGGTCATACGGGTACATCTTCACATCCGGGTTGTAGCCCAGCATGTTCTCGCTCAAGTGCTGCGCCTGGTTCGGCCTTGCGAAACCGCCGTAAAGCGTCTCAGCCATCAGTTCCTTGTCGATAGCCATGTTCATGGCGATACGGACCCTCGGGTCCTCAAGGTTCGGCCTCCGGGTGTCCAAGTGAACGAAACTGAACTCCGTTGCCGCAACCGACTTGAACGCCGGCGCCAACTCGGTCTGCTCCGGGAGGATGTCAAGCACCAGATCCACCTCGCCGGCCTGAAGCGCCGACAACTGGGTCTGCGAATCCGGGATCACCCGGACCTCAAAGGCCTGGATCGACGGGGCCGCACCCCAATAATCCGGGTTCGCGACCGCAATAATGCTCTGACCCCGATCCCACGACGAGAACATGTACGGGCCCGTACCAACCGGAGCCTCGTTGAGCTCAGCACCGGCCCCATTGGGAACCATCGGCAACTGCGCAACCTGCATCGGCAACACCGCATTGACGCCATCCGTGTGGATGTCAACCGTGTTCGCGTCAACCGCCTCCGCACCGACGATGTTCTTCGTGTAGGAGGACCGCTGGGTCTCGTAGTCCTCATCCAACATCCTGTTGATGCTGTACGCAGCGCTTTCCGCATCAAACGCAGAACCATCGTGGAACGAGATCCCCTCACGCAACGTAAAGCGCCACGTATCGTCATCGATGGCTTCGTGCGAAGTTGCCAAGCCTGCTACCAGGTCACCGTCCGAGGTGCGCTTCAGCAGGGTCTCGAAGATGTTCGCTGTGAACACTCGCGAGTTGCGGTCGTTCACCGCCTGTGCATCCAATGTCGAAGGCTCCGTGCCCACTGCGATAACCAAATGCGGGATCTCGGGAACGATTGCTTCGTAGTCAGTCGCTAAACCAGCAACTAGTTTGCCATCAGCGGAACGCGTAAGCAGTGTCTCGAAAATGTTGGCGGTGAAGACTCGCGAGTTACGGTCATTGACCGCCTGCGCGTCCAGAGTCGATGGTTCCGTGCCAACCGCGATGACCAAATGTGGCACCTCGGAGGGTTCATCGGGCGCTGCTGTAGTCGCAGGCGCTGCCGTAGTAGTCGCAGGCGCTGCCGTAGTAGTCGCAGTCGCGGCGGTAGTAGTCGCAGGCGCTGCCGTAGTAGTCACAACTGCGGCGGTAGTAGTCGCTGCCGATCCGCTATCTGCAGAATCGGAGCCACAGGCTGCAGCGACGACTGACACCGCGAGAATTGCGAGCAGTCTGGTTACTATTCTATACCTTTTGGAAAACACTATTCTCCCCCATTTTCTTTTTGACTATCTTGCTCCAAACGGCCAAATGAACTTACATGCCGTGGTTTGAAGATCTTTAATGATCGCCGAGTTGTCAATCGTCCTCCTTCGCAAGCCCAAAACTCGCCACTGCTTCGGCAGCAATCTGATGATCGACGTCCGGTGACGAACCGCCCACTCCGATCGCTCCGATGCACTCTCCATCCTCAAAGAGCGGTACACCGCCGGGGTTCACAGTCACACCGCCAGGAATTATCTCGATGAGACTTGCCGGGAATAGCGGACGGTCCCTCCATTGCTCCACCAACTCAACGGTGCTCTTGGCAAAAGCCGCTGCCAAGCGAGCCTTCCCCATTGCCATATACGGGCCATGCCAACGTTTACCCCGAAGAAGGGCAACGGGATGCCCACTGGCGTCGTGCACCGCCACGGTGGCGTTCACTTGTCGCGCAGCAGCCACCTCCTTGGTGTGGAGGAGCAACTGGAGCGCCCGATCAGGATCCATTTGACGAACCGTTTCCAGAGGATTCGTTCTCGAACGGGTCGGAAAGCATTCTGAAGAACGATGCAGCATTGTCATACATCAACTTTTTCATCGCCTCCTTACCGATTACCGGTTCCCATGCCAAGACATTGTCCGTACTCTCCGGGTAGACGCACTCGGGATGCGGGAAGTCGGACTCGTACATGAGGACATCCGGGCCCAGCAGGTCAATGACGGCCTTGGTCATTGCAGGACCTTCATGTTGTTCAATGGCGCAGTAAACCCTTCCTTCGGCAACGTTCTCCATAGGTGTGGCCTGGAGGTCTGCCGGGATTGCACCCTTGACATAATCAATCTGACTATTGAGACGAATTATCCAATTTGGCAACCAACCATGCCCCGTTTCGACCGTTCCGACCCGAAGATTTGGATAACGGTCGAGTAGTCCACTAACGAGCACGTAAGAGATGAGGCGCTGCGCTCCCCATACGTGTGCGGCCGTTCGGGCGACCGCAACGTTTCCCCAGATATCCCTATAACCCGGGAAATAGGGTGCCTCGTAGAAGAAGCTGTGATGAACGATTGGCAAGTCGCATTCGTTCATGGCTGCCCAAATTGGCTCCAAATCTGGATCGTCGACGGGCAAGCCCTCTGGCAGAACCGGCCAAACGGCGGATAACCATTCCTCATCGGCGTGTTCCAGAATCGTCTCAGCCGCCCAGTCCGGATCTGCTCCGGGAGCAAGCAGGAGTCCTTTGAGCCTCTTCGGGTCAGCCGAGCAATACTCCGCCATATACCGATGGTAGGAGCTGTACATACCCTTGGCCAGTGACAGATCCAGCGCAGTACTGCCCGGTGCCCAAGTTCCAGGGATGATGAAGTTGACGTCGACACCTTCGACATCCATATTTTCGAGGCGGCCAACTGAGTTCTCGTGTTGAATATTGTCAGCAATTGGCTTGACCGCGAGGTTCTCTACACGGCCCTCAAGAGCACCTTTAGCACCGGCTCCACGAACCTTGACCTCTTCGTCATCGTCCTTGTGGCCCGCGATCCTGCTGTACGGATAGGGATTTACACGCACGACTTTGTAGTCCTCAGTCGGATGTCCGCGGCCAGGCGTTGGCGTAGTGACTCTCACGTAAGGCTCGAGTTCCTCGGCACGAGCGTTCAGTTCTGAATCGCCATACTTGAGTAGCACCTCGAGAGACGGCGTTACGTGAGTATCGGCGTCAAAGACTCTGTAACCATTGCGCATTTAGGCCTCCAGGTCTACTTAATTTGAAAATGGGTTGTCGATCGACATCACGAGTCCCCTCTGAACCACGTCCAGGTGCTCGAACATCAACGTTTCGGCCAAAGCTGAATCACGATCCTCAATCGCCTCGAAGATAATTCGGTGTCCTTCTACGCCGGATCCGATATTCACCATTTTGACGTTTTTTTCACGGGCAAATAGTCGCCAGAACGCCGGCAATTTGAAGAATAGATGTTTACTCGAGTCGTAGACTTGGGAAAGCACAGAATTATCTGCGGCAGTGATAACCGCCGTATGGAATTGGATATCCGCTGCGTGGTAGGACTCTGGATCCGTTGTATCCATTTCGTCTAGTATCGACTGCATCATCTCTAGATCGTAGATCGAACGATGTTTCGCCGCAAGACCCACCCCGTACACTTCAATCAATTTCCTTGTCTCATAGACCTCTTCAATTGAAAGCCGTGACGCAAGATAGGCCAAACCGAGTTCTTCTTTTCCAATTCCCATAAAGTCGGAAACTTCAAGAACCTTTCCAACTCGCTTCACCAGTCCGACTGCCAGAAGACCTTGGCAGGCCTCACGCACGGTGGTTCTTCCCACCCCGAATGCCTCTGACAGCTCACGTTCGGTGGGCAGCACGTCACCCGGCACGATCCGTCCCGAAAGAATCTGTCGCTCCAACTCTGCAAGGAGCCGGTCAGCCAACGTCTCTCGAGAAAGAGAAGGCTGGGTCATCTGTCCTCCTCCGAACCTGTGCTTGACAAAGGCCCCGGCTCCGTAGTCCATGCGTCCTCACAAAGTTCACCCGGCAAGAACTCGGCTCGCCGGAAAAGAGCCCTCTCGCTGTGCGGGACAGTTGCGTCGATACCGACCTTTGTACGGATTCCGGAACGACTCACCCGAATATATTCGTGGCCACGGGCACCTGGTATCAAAACGATGTCTCGAGCCGCCTCCACGCGTGTCGCTATCGCATATTCGACTTCATTCACATCACGAATATCAATGTCGTCGTCTACGACCACCACTTGGTCTAGGTCCTTGAGGCAAGCGATCGCCGCCATGATTGCATTACGCTCATAGCCATCGTCGCGCGGCGATCTCTTCGCAACTTGGACTACCAGGTGAAATCGGTGAAGTCCTCCGGCCGTCAGTTCGACATCCACAACCGAAGGTATCGATTCCTTCAAGGCCTGCAGCACTGATGCTTCGAGCACATATTTCCGAAGCATGATCGTTTCGCGTCCGAAGCCATTGATCGCGTGGTATATCGGTTCATGACGGTGGGTAACTGCATCTACCATGAAGACAGGGGCTTCACTCTCTCCGGACAGATAGCCGAGGAACTCCGCAAAAGGACCTTCATCACAGGTATTTGTACACGAAATCCGGCCTTCGAGCACGATCTCTGTTTGGGCTGGGACAAATAAACTATTGGTCAGGCACGGCGCCACTTCTAGAGGAGCATTTCGTATACCTCCACTCGCCGCAATCTCATCGGCCGATTCGGGCATCTGAGAGCCCATAAATGCTGCCGCGAACGTCAGTGCAATATCGGTTCCTAGACAAACCGCCAGTTCCAAGTCCGTGCCCTTGGCTTGTGCACTTTCGAATGCTGAACGCAAGTGGCGACCATAGTCCAATTTAATTCCCGTTCGATTCCCACCCAGCAACTGGAGTCTGTGGAATGACGCATTGTTAACACCTGTTTCGGGGTTTCTGGCAAGTACTACACCAGCTGTGATGAACCTTCCAGCATCCGATAGTGAATGAGTCAAAACGGGAAGGAGAGAAGCAAGGTCGATCTGTTCGTCGTGGACGACCTGCTGCGCAGCGATCTCCGAATCAACTTGCTTCGGTGGAAGCGGTCGATGGATCGCACCACTCATAAGGTGCCTTAGACCTTCGACGTCCGTGTCAAAGCAGACCTGGCAGTTCTCGGGACTCCCGAATAGGTTGCCAATTACAGGCCACTCATAGCCGTCGACCGATTCGAACAACAGGGCATTGCCACCGTCGTAAGCCTTCATCAATCCCGCGACTTCGTACTCAGGAGATACTGGTTTCGTCACCTTTTGCAACCGACGGGCCCTGTCGAGTCTCCCCAACGCTGTCCGGAAGGACGTGTCTAGACCGCTAGATGGCGCCATCGGAATCAGTCCACGCCTTCAAAACCCTCAAGGGCATAGCCGGCGAGGCACTCGTCTACCAGGTCAGTCGCTTCGCCCCATGGGTAGTTGGCAAACGAGCGTCCCTTGACGACTGAATTCGAACCCGCATAGAACATCTCGTACTGGAATGCCCTACTTGCAAACTCAGAACCGACGATGTCCCATATCAGCTTCAGCAACTTCACTCGTTCACGACTGTCAGTATCGGGCCAACGGACATAGCGGCCATAATCGAACTCGCTTACCGGATCCCCCCAGGACAGATTCGACGACGGAACTTCTATCATGCTGCCACCGGTCATTTCCCGGAGAGCAAAGATGATTTCTTGGTAAAGACGCGGCTGAAGCGTCATTGCCGCGTAAAGCATTTTAGGATTTGGTCTAGCTACGCCATTGGAATCAACCGTTGAGGAGCCTTCCGCACCCAGCACCATCCCTTCCGGGATAGCGACTCGAGCTGCCAACTCGCCCAAGTCCAATTGGTTCGGGCGCGACTGGATGACTCCTGAGCATTCAGAGAGTTTTCTCGCTAAGCCGAGAATGAATTTCAACTTCACGAAGAACCGGATCTGAGCCTGTGTGTTGCCCAGATTGTGTGCTGCAGTCTCGTGGAATTGTGCGGCCGTAATATCAATATCCCGGTTGACGAAGACGTTCTCCCACGGAACGTGGACGTCATCGAAGACGATCAACGAGTCGGTTTCGTCAAACTGAGTGGAAAGCGGGTAGTCAAAGCGGCTCGTCGCACCACCTGCATAAAGGCGTCTCGGATAAATCCTCAGTCCCGGTGTGCCGCACGGAACCGAAACAGAAATCGCGTAGTCCTCGGAACCCTTTGGGAGTGGAAGAATGCAGCTTACGAATATGTGATTGGAGATTGCGCTCCCAGTGCCCAACATTTGTGCACCGCGTAAGACGACGCCGTTGTCGGTCTCGTCGACAATGCTGGCGTAGAGATGCTCCTCGGGTTGTTCGTGTGGAGCTTTCGTTCGGTCGACCTGGGGATGAATGATCGCGTAGCTGAGGTAGAGGTCCTCATCTCGTGCACGCTCGTAATAGCGGAGGAGGTTGTCCTCATATTTCTTTCCCCCCTTAGAGAACCACTCACTAGCGCCGACGAAGCCGGCAAAGAAGGACGCCACGTGGTCAGGCGAGCGACCAAAGAGGCCGAATGATTGCTTTGCCCAATGCTCGATCGCGAGGCGTCGCGCCTTCAGGTCCTCGCGAGAAGTTGGGACAAGCCACGCGAGGTTGGCCGGCTGTCCATTCGAGGGAGATTCGTAGGTCATAAGATCGCGATTGGCCGGATCATGTGACACGTCGTACAGACGGGCGACAGAAGCTACGGAAGGCGCGAAGATCGGATGCTTTGCCAAATCTCCAACACGCTCACCATCGACAATGACGGTCCGGCCGTCATCGAGGCTTGCTATGTAGTCTTCACCAGGTCTGGTCATCGACCGACTTCCTGTCCTGTCCTCCTCGGAGACCGCCTGACCATCCGATTCAACTGCCGAGGCGGAACCTAGCAGGGTGTAGGTTGTCTGACAATAGTCAGGCTGTCTGTCAGACAACGGGATCTGTGAGGTGTAGGGACCATCACACCACCGAAGCAAGTGGACCGCGGAGTCTTCCTTGGCGCTACGCGAAAAGCACTTCGAAATCGCAACTTTCGCAACTACGCCGTCATCCAAGTCCTGCACAGCGTAGGGCTGTGGTCCCAACGGGTGGGCGAGCTCTGGCTCGTCTACCAGGTGACGGGAAGTGGATTTTCATTGGGTCTAGCGACCGCTTTGCGGACGGTCCCCTCCCTCCTAATGAGTCCACTGGCTGGAGTCTTAGCCGATCGGTACGAACGCAAGACGCTCCTGCGGGTCAGTCACCTCCTGAAGGCCCTGATTACTACAATTTTCTGGGCGGTCGCCACATATTCGGATCCGGGCATCGCGAGCCTCTACGGCCTGATCCTATTGTTGGGTCTGATAACGACCTTTGACGCTCCGATTAGGAGAGGTTTTGTTCGCGTCATCGTCCCCAGTGAACTTCTTCAGGATGCGGCCAGTCTGCACACCGCAGTAATTTCAGTTGGTCGAATCATCGGGCCTGCTGTTGGCGGTCTTTTGATCGGACTCTTTGGCACTCCATCTTCGTTCCTGGCCAACTCAATATGCGCAATACTTGGTTTCTTCATCCTCTCCATAATAAAGACTACTGCGATCGTCCATTCCAGGGAATCGTTGACAAAGACGTTTCGTTCGGCAGTCTCATATGCCTGGCGGACTAAGGAATTGCGGATCACACTGGCCTACTTGGCCGTTGCATGCCTGACCGTACTGAATATCGAAGTCATTCTTCCGATAGTGACTGAAGTTCGTTTGGGCGGTGGATCCGCGACACTAAGCGCACTGCTCGTCTTTCTCAGTGTCGGCAGCCTTCTAGGTTCGTTGGGCGCTGCCGAACGTCGGTCGAATTCACCTAGTTTTCCTTGGCTACTTGCGGTTCAGTCGGTCGTGACGATCCTGCTTGCCTGGGCTCCTACTACACCTCTCGTCATCCTGTCCCTAATCCTCGTCGGATTGACCAGTGGGGCATTTCTTGGACGCGCCAACGCTCACGTGCAATCAGTGGTGGAGGCTTCCTTTCACGGACGGATAGTTGCGATCTACGCGATGATCTTTGTCGGAATGAGGTCTCTTGGAAACATACTCATGGGATTCTTCGTTGAGCACTTCGGCGCATCCTCAGCGCTGCGCATTAGCGCGCTCTGTAATGCTGCCATGGTCCTGTCAATATTCGCTATAACCACGAATTCCTCTCGAATTGACGTTTCCCCCGCTATTGAGGACAGCGACCCTGAGGCCATCTAGCAACTCGCACATTCAAACTGGGTCACACGGCAAACACTCACTCACCAACACGATGCCGCCAGTATTCGCGACTTTTACACTCCACGCCACCTTTTCATTTCGGGAATTTCAATTTCCAACTGCTCAAGTGCGCGAGAGGCTGTTTGGGAGACTACGGCGTCTAGGTCCATTGGCTCGGTATAGAACGAGGGTACAGGTGGGAAAATCGTTGCACCCATTTCCGTCACATCTGTCATGAGCCGCAAATGGCCCAGGTGAAGTGGAGCTTCTCTTACCATCAGAACAAGTGGCCTTCGTTCCTTGAGTGTGACGTCTGCAGAGCGGGTGAGAAGGTCTGCGGAATACGAATTGGCAATACCTGATAACGCTCGAATTGAGCATGGTGCAACTAGCATCCCATCTGTTTGAAACGATCCGCTCGCTGGCGCTGCCGCGATATCTCGAGTCGAATAGACTACATCCGCTAATTGTTTAACGTCCTTGAGGGACCTTTCGGTTTCTAACTCAAGAGTCCTGCGTGCCGATGGCGTGATCATCAGGTGTGTCTCGATATCGGTCACTTCGGACATCAACTCCAACGCCCGTATTCCGTAGCAGATGCCACTGGCACCCGTTAGACCGAGAAGTATTCTTCGTTTATTCGCGTTTCTCATCCCGTGCTCCCAGTTCCTGTTCGCCGCAGAGCGACTTCGAACAACATGCCAGTATCACCGCATCGCATACATCTCATTAGCAATCACGGTAAAGAACGCCATGGTGAGCTCGCTTCGCTCCCTCAATTCTGGACGAAGGTATGAACTGGGTAGGGAGTTCACATCGCGCGGACATTTGTTGCCCCTCGCCCCCTTAGGGATTCATCACTAGTCCACTCTTGACGCAAAAAGGGCCTGTGCTGTCCATTCAAAATCGCTACGCTCCCTACTCGATCCGCAGGCCCGAGATCGCCCGGCTCACGACCAGCTGCTGGATCTGTTCGGTGCCCTCGAAGATGTCGTGGATCTTGGCGTCACGGTGCCACCGCTCGACGGGGTACTCCCGGGTGTAGCCGTAGCCACCGAGGATCTGGATGGCCCGCTCGGTCACCCACGTCGCCACCCGACCCGCCTTGAGCTTCGCCATCGACCCCTCGGCGTTCACGAACGCCCGCTGCTTGCCGAGCCAGGCCGCCCGCCAGATCAGGGCACGCGTGGCCTCGATCTCGGTCGCCATGTCGGCCAGCATGAAGGCGATCCCCTGGTTCATGATGATCGGCCGGCCGAAGGCGTGCCGCTCCTTGGCGTACTCCAGCGAGTACTCGTAGGCCGCCCGGGCGATGCCGATCGCCTGCGCACCCACAGCGGGGCGGGTCGCCTCGAACGTCTGCATGGCGGCCTGGGCGTTGCCGGGCTTGCCCTCCCTCACGCGGGCGAGGCGCTCGTCGAGCTTCTCCTTGCCGCCGAGCAGGCAGCGGCCCGGGACCCGCACGCCGTCGAGCACCACCTCGGCGGTGTGACTGGCCCGGATGCCGTGCTTCTTGTACTTCTGGCCCTGGGAGAGGCCGGGGGTGCCGGGCGGGACGACGAACGAGGCGTGGCCCTTGGCCCGCAACTCGGGGTCGACCACGCCGACGACGACGTGGACGTCGGCGATGCCACCGTTGGTGATCCAGGCCTTGGTGCCGTCGAGCACCCACTCGTCGGTCGCCTCGTCGTACACGGCTCGGGTGCGGTAGCCGGCCACGTCGGAGCCGGCGTCGGGCTCGCTGCCGCAGAAGGCACCCAGCTGGAGGTCGTCCGCCGAGCCGTAGCACTGGGGCACCCACTCCATCACCTGCTCGTCGGTGCCGGAGGCCATGATCCCGGCGGCGGCCAGGCCCGAGCCCATGATCGCCATCCCGATCCCGGCGTCGCCCCAGAAGAGCTCCTCGATGGCCAGGGGCAGCGTGAGGCCGCTCTTGTCGTTCATGGTGGCGTTGGCCAGGAACTCCCAGCCGTAGAGGCCGATCTGGGCGGCCTGCTCGACGATCGGGTACGGGAACTCCTCCCGCTCGTCCCACTCCTCGGCGGCCGGCCGGACCACGTCCTCGGCGAAGCCGTGGACCCAGTCGCGGAGCTGGATCTGTTCGTCGTTCAGCTGGAGGGAGAAGTCGTCCATGGGGGGAGCCTCGCGCGTCGTGTGCTGCGGTTACGGACCGGAGGTTACCGGAGGGTAACAACAATGGCGGAGTCGGCCGGTCCCCCTCAGCGTCCCAACAGGTCCCGGGCCACGTCCTCGTAGAGCGAACCCGTGAGCCGCAGCGACTCGAGGTCGATGCGCTCGTCGTTGCCGTGGAAGCGGCTGGCGAAGTCGCCCGAACTGATGTCGGGACTGAGGAGGCCCGCGCCGTAGGCGACGGCCCCGAGTTCCCGAAACACCTTGGCGTCGGTGGCCCCCACGATGAACTGGGCGGTCAGCCGGGCGTCGGGGAAGTGGCGGTTCGTCGCCCGCTGCAGCGAGTCCCACAACGGGGTGTCGATCCGGCTCATGGTCGCCGGGCCCGTGATGACCGGCGAAACCTCGACCTCGCCCGTCAGGTCGCCCAGGGCCGCATCCAGGTGCGCCTGCACCGAGGCGTCGTCCTCGCCCGGCAGCGTCCGGATGTCGACGTCGAGCACCACCCGGTCGGGGATCACGTTGGTCTTGCCGTCCATCTCCACGTTGTTCACCGAGAACGTGGTGTGCGTGCAGGCGTGCAGGTGGCCGGCCGCCCCGAGGCTCGGAAACGACTCGAGGAACTCGTCGATACGGCCTGGGTCCAGGAGCTGCTCCTTCATCTCGTCGGGCAGGCCCATGCCGGCGACCTGCGAGTACCAGAGCTCGTGGAACCGGGGCGGCGGCCGGTAGTCGGCGATCCGCTGGGCCACCGCCGCCGCCTTGACGAGGGCGTTGTCCTTTCGGAACGGCATCGACCCGTGCCCCGGCGTGCCCCGAACCGTCAGGCGTCGCCAGGCGATGCCCTTCTCGCCCACGTTCATGGCGACCGCCGGCGCACCGGGCGGACCGGTGTGGAGCCCGCCGTTCTCGGTCAGCACGTAGTCGGCCCGGATGGCGTCGATCTCGTTTTCGGCCATCCAGTGGGCGCCGTGGAGGCTGCCGTGCTCCTCGTCGGCGACGGCGAAGAAGACCAGGTCGCCCCGCGGGGTGAAGCCGGACTCGGCGAGGCGCCGGAACGCCACCGCCTGCGCCGCCGTCAGGTTCAACATGTCGACGGCGCCACGGCCCCACACCTCGCCGTCCACGAGCTCGCCACCGAACGGGTCGCGGGTCCAACCTTCCGGGTTGACCGGCACCACGTCGGTGTGGCCCATCAGGCACAGCGACGGCGCCTCCGGGTCGGAACCCTCGATCTTGGCCACCAACGACACCCGGCCCGGTGAGGGCTCGAACCGCTCGAGGTCGTAGCCCGTGCCCCGGAGGCCGGGCCGCCGAGCCTCGGACAAGAACCCCTCGAGGGTGTCCGCGTTGCGGACCTCCTGGCCGGACTCGGGTGTGCCGTCGTTGACGCAGGCGTTCCGGATCAGCACCTGGAGCAACTC
>CEUS01021254.1_pt1 | contig 40945 bp, 33 predicted proteins | sample 427031 | NCBI WGS metagenome assembly CEUS01 (sample SAMEA2622837, study PRJEB7988) | marine metagenome | biome: marine biome (ENVO:00000447); feature: marine epipelagic mixed layer (ENVO:xxxxxxxxx); material: "saline water (ENVO:00002010), including plankton (ENVO:xxxxxxxx)" | depth 140 m | reverse complement strand
GGTATCTCTGTAACAACATCTTCATGCCCTATAGGAACACGAAATCTTTTTCCTAGTGGACCGAACACTGGGTCAGCCTCTCCTTCCCGAGTAAGCTTAACCAAGGCTGTACCGACTTCTGCTCGGCTTCGGTCAGTCACGACCGTGCCACCCAAAGCCTTGGCCATGGCCTGGAACCCCCAGCAAGACGCGAAAGTTGGACGACCTTCTGCATACAAGTCGACCATGGTATCGAGGGCCCCTGAGAGCCATGGGCCACCCCTTACTACTGAATATTCCCCACTTCCACCCAGGAGCACCACATCAGCTCTCTTGAGGGCCGATTTTGAAGGCACTCCAGAAAGTAGGTCGAATACCTCGATACAAGAGGGAGTGCAAGGTAGGCTGCGAGCGAAACAACGTATTTCCTGAGCAGCCATAGGGTCCCCTGGATTACGGACCTGTAGTAGTAGGAAGCGTGGGTTTGTCACGTATACTCTGTTATCGAAGTGGATGATTCAGATGGTCACTGACTCATCAATAGTCAGTCAGAAGTGCCGAGGCTGGGACTTGAACCCAGAAGGGCGTGAGCCCGGGGGATTTTAAGTCCCCTGTGTTTACCAATTTCACCACCCCGGCAGCACAACTACTAACTGTAGAATTCCTGGATGCGACCCAATCAAAGCAGATCGGGTTCTGACCGAACTTCAGTCGATCAGAATACTCCTTGTGAACTGCCCATTACTCTCCCAATACGTCCTCTTAAGGGCTATCTCCGGATCAGCAGGTGCTGGCTGAACGGTACCTTCCCTGTCAGTGGCCCTTGAGGTGATGGTGTGCTCCCCTGATTCAGCGTCCCAGTCTAGGTGCCAGAATGTCCAAGAGTAGGGGTCGTCGCGTCCTTCTCCCAAGGTAGCGGGCTGCCATGATCCATCGTCTACCCGCACCTCTACTCGGTTGATATCAGCACCCCAAGCCGCGCCATGAATTCGATACCTACTACCATCGCTGGTCACCTTTGCAGCAATAGAGTTAACACGTCCATGGCTCACTGAATTCTGAGTCCAAACGGTCTCTCCTCCCTTCTCTTCCCCTCTTAAAGTCACGTAGTCCTGCGCCATGAATCGGCCCATGAATCTCGTATTACGTACTTCAATCCTTTTTAGCCATTTCACATTTGCGACGCCATACCACCCAGGTGCCACAAGCCGAAGAGGAAATCCGTGATCTGTCGGTAACGGTTCTCCATTGACCTCATAGCATAGAAGCAGCTTCGGATCCATAGCATCTTCTAGAGACATGCTCCTGGCAAAACTCTGGGTAACTTCATTCCCTCTGATTTCTTCTACACCTTCATCTGTACCGAAGAAGACCACCTCTATTCCTTCATCTTGAATGCCTGCTTGAGAGAGCACCCTGCGAAGTGATGTTCCACTCCAGCGGGCATTGTGGACTGCTCCGACAAAAGTTGGGAAACCCCGGTTACCACCGCATTCTAGTGCAAATGCTACCTCTTCTTTGGGGAGAGCCTTAATCTGCTCCAGCGTGAAAGTTCTTGGTCGATTGACTAACCCTCCGATTTCTAAACTCCAATCATTCTCGTCAATCTCTGGGATGTTGTAATGGGATACACGAAATAGGTCCTCTATCGGGGTAACCCACGATGTGAGTCCCTGCCAATCAAGTGTGTTTGCTCGACCGCCTGGTTGCGGACCATCTATCCATGGTATCACCGCCTCCTGAGAACTGACGCGCAGTATTCGGTCCGCTATATCGGATGGGAAAAGAGCCAAGCCGGCCGCTGCGGTGCCGCCCCGAATGAGTAGGTCTCGACGAGTCACATTCGAAATTTCGGGCATAGGTTGGGCACCTTTAAGAGGAAGTGGATCGGTACTCCTATTCGTACGACTAAACTCTAACCTTCAAGCCGATGCGGCTAGACCCGCTTGCCCTCGATGTAGACAGATCGAGCAGGTGTCCATTTCTAATGGTATTTCGACCATCTCCATCTGATATAATTTAGATTTTGCATCATAAGGGATGGAACGAACCGTCTGAAGCAGAGAATATATCTCTATGCACCCAGAACGATTCCATCGACTTCGAACAGTCCTAGAGTGTCGACAGCCAGATCTGACGATCCTAATGGACCGAGTCAACAAGTCACATAACTTTTCTGCAATCCTAAGGAACTGTGACGCAGTCGGTGTGCTGAGGGCTCATGTCGTTCCCCCAGAAGAGGGATTGGTGCTCCACCATGGAACATCAGCCGGGACCAGGAAATGGGTCCGAGTTCATCGTCACAAAAATGTTGAAGATGCAGCCAGAGTTCTGAAGCAGGAGGGGTACAGGCTCATTGCGGCTCACCCTTCAGAAGCCGCAGTTGACTTCCGCGAGGCCGACTACACAAGTCCAACAGCTATTCTAGTCGGTGCGGAGTTGCATGGTGTTTCTGAGGCTGGATTAGAGACAGCGGACCTGTGCGTAAGAATTCCCATGACAGGGATGGTGAAATCTCTGAATGTCTCAGTGGCAACATCACTCCTCTTATTCGAAGCATTCAGGCAAAGACAGGCTGCGGGCATGTACGAAAAGAGCCGGTTGAGTCCTAGTGAGTTCGAACAACTCCTTTTCGAATGGTCCTGGCCTTCGGTTGCAGCTGCAAAACGCCGGGATGGAAAACCCTACCCCAGCCTCAGCGCGGATGGAGAGATCCTACCGGAATCCGATTAGTACTTATTCGAACAGCTACCAGGGCACCGTTCCTAGGAGATCTGTCGTCCTACTTTCTCATACGGCCAAGTTGAAACCTGAGTGAATGCTCTGGTTTCTCATAGAAAAAACGGAATCCTGATGCTGTGAGTTTCTGAGGGAACACATGCTGCCCCTGAAGTAATGCTTCCCGTCCCATCTCCCCAAAAAGTGTGCTAATCGCATACTTAGGAATTGGGATCATGGTCGGTCTTCTCAATACAGAGCCTAGGGCTGAAGTAAATGTCGAGTTCGTTACCGGGTATGGTGCTGTCACATTGACCGGACCCTCTAAATCAGCGCTCATCAGAATGTGATGAATTGCCCCAACAACGTCATCAAGATCTATCCAACTTAGGAACTGTTCTCCATCTCCTAATCGCCCTCCTATGCCCATAAAGAATGGCAAAAGCATCCGTTGCAATGCGCCACCAGACCCCGACAAGACAACCCCCGTACGAATATGAGCGACCCTTATGCCCGCTCGTGCAGCAGGCTCAGTTGCTTGTTCCCAGGCGCCGCAAACGTCGGCGAGAAAGCCATTCCCTTGCCTAGTGCTTTCTTCGAGATCTAACTGGAAAGAGCTTCCATAGTAGCCGGTTGCTGAACCGGATATGAGCACCTTAGGACCATTTCTGAGCTTTCCAAGAGAGCGCGCTAATAGAGAAGTGCCCTGAATACGACTCTCATGTATTAAGTGTTTTCTAGCAGCATTCCAGCGACGATCTGCAATCGATACACCCCCTAAATTTACAACCGCATCTGCCGCAGCTAACCCATCCAGATCAATCTCCCCCTCTCTGGGGTTCCAATAAATCTTTCCTTCACCCAGTGCGCTTCGATCTCTCACCAATCGGATAATCTTATGCCCACCTGTCGTCAGAAAATGGGCAAGGTTATTCCCAATGAGGCCTGAAGAACCGGTAATAGCTACGGTCAGACGAGGATATTCCCTGTATCGCTTGTGTCGTTCTAAATCGGTAAACAGTCGGCGATATCTGAAATCAAATAGACGGTTAAGTTCTCTCTCTATAAAACCCTTCCCCAGTGCAATTCCTATGTGCCTGAACGGGAGCTTTAGCTCTATCTCATCTATAAGTCTGGTACCTTCTTTCCCGAGCGCCTCGAACTTATGGATGTGCTTCCATGAGCTAAAGGGACCAGACCTTTGCTTATCGCAAAACTGAACATCTTTCACATAATCACTGTGCTTCAATAACCATCGGTAGCTACACGGTCCTTTATGGATCCTTAGAGCAACCTCTCCTTCATTCTCTATGCCACCCTTTCGGTCAAGGAGATCCACTATTGCCCACGGGGGGGTTAAACGCTCAAGGGCACCTGTTCGACAATGCCATCCGAATACCGTTTCCGGATTTTGGTCTTCGAGGATACTCTGGTACCTGAGAATCATAGATGAAGGATTCAGATTAAGATGAAGTGGCTAACCCTTTCGCGACCTTCACCTACCCCTTAATCACGACAGGATCCAGTGTAGAAGTGAGGTGCCCATCACTATGGCGACTCAAAATCTCAGGAAAGCAATGCCTCACGAATTGTTTTAACCCCTGTCTCCGGGCCGTCAGGATGACCGTAAATCGCCGAACCTGCTACAAGGACGCTGGCTCCGGCAGCTTGAAGAGCAGCAGCATTAGTCTCGTCAACTCCACCATCGACCTCTAGCTCCGCTGAACTGCGGTATTGGTCTAGAAGGCCCCGAGCTTCAGCAACCTTTTCCGTGCTCCTCGGGATATACGCCTGACCCCCAAAACCAGGATTAACGGACATAATCACCAGAAGGTCCAACTCTCCTAAGACGCTGGCGATTGCCTCTAGGCCAGTTTCTGGATTAATAGCAACACCGGCCTTTACTCCTAGCGAATGTATCTGGTTGACCGTAGTAGCCAGGTCCGCACAGACTTCGGCGTGAACGGTCATAAATGTCGCACCTGCTTCAGCGAATGACTGGAGATAGTCCTCAGGATTCTCGATCATTAAGTGCACATCCAAAGGTAAGTCTGTTGAGCGGCGAGCTCCTCTCGTAATCACAGGCCCAATCGTGATATTGGGGACGAAGTGCCCATCCATCACATCCACATGAATCCAATCAGCCCCACCCTCTTTCACTGCTACAATCTCTTCACCGAGACGGGAGAAGTCACAAGAAAGTATCGAGGGAGCAATCTTCATGACTTTCGATCAACCTTTTTTGGGCCTGTGTGCGTTCCCAGAATCGCAAGATCCGCAACATTTAGAAAAAGTCCGCTCTCAACTACTCCTGCTCTTGCCTGAAGCTCAGCCTCAAGTTGAGCTGGCTCATTAATCCCATCTGAGAAACGACAGTCGAGCATCAGGTTCCCGTTATCGCTTTTAAAAGGCTCTCCGTCATTCCTCGTGCGAACAGATGCCTCTCCCTCCCAATTCAGAATGAACTGTACATGCCCCCGAATTCCCCAATCAATAACCTCGATGGGAAGTGGAGATAGGGTACCTAGTCGGCCAACCGCCTTACTGTCATCTGCGATAATCAGAACCCGGTCCGAGGATTGGGCTACCATTTTTTCCCTGAGTAGCGCCCCTCCCATACCCTTTATCAAGTCCAGGTCTGGAGATATTTCATCAGCACCATCAACTGTGAGATCAATCCGGCTACTATCACCTAACTCAATCAGATCTATTCCGGCCTGGCTGGCTTCACTCGTAGTCCTATTTGAGGTAGGTACTCCGACCACATTCTTCAGTTCACCGGTCCGTATCCGATCCCCAAGCAGGTCAAGAAAGTGTACAACGGTACTACCTGTTCCCAGCCCTAGTATCATTCCGCTCTGAACATATTCAAGGGCACTGGCAGCTGCCTGGCGCTTCAGTTGTTCCGCTGTTGAAGCTTCCATCCTGTCTGTATCTGTAGTGTGAACTGGGTGGAGCTCAAGCCTACGTTCAATGACGTTGGACACTCGAATCTACAGGAGCACACCAAAGCATTCCAGTTGGCCTGCGAAACGTTCGACTGTTCGAACAGAATAAGCCTGAGAATTCGCCCGAATGCTATTCTGTTGATGCTTCCATTGCTGAAAACTGGCTGCTGACCTCTTCAAGCTGCTCCTGGACCGCTCTTAAGGATGTTCCACCAATTGTGTCGCGAACCTCAGTCGATCTTTCCCAATCAAAAACCTCGACTACATCGTCGTCAAAAGCTTCATGTTCATTCTGCATAGCATGAATCGACAAGTCACTAAGCGGGATCCCCTCCCCTTCTGCTAGGCGGACCAACCGCCCAACGACTCCGTGCGTCTCACGAAATGGAACACCCTTTCTCACCAGATAATCTGCTAGATCTGTAGCAAAAAGCTGGGTATCGATAGCGCCCACTAGGTTCTCCGGTACGAACTCGGCCGTTCTTATCCCACCAGCAAGTGCAGGTACGGTGATATCCAGAGTGGTGCATGTATCGAACAGAGCTTCTTTGTCCTCCTGCAGATCCCTGTTGTACCCAGTAGGCAGCCCTTTAAGCAAAGTCAGAAGGGTTACAAGATTTCCGTGAAGCCGTCCTGATTTACCACGAGCAAGTTCCGCAACATCGGGGTTTCGTTTCTGCGGCATCAGACTCGACCCGGTACTAAATTCATCGGATAGCCTCACAAATCCGAACCCTGAACTAGAAAACAGAACTAAGTCCTCAGAAAGTCTGGACATGTGAACTCCGATCATTGCACCAGCATATAGCAGGTCACAGATCCAATCCCTATCCGCTACGGCATCAACTGAATTAGAGCTTATTCGCTCAAACCCTAGTTCATCTTTTAGTGCTTTCCGATCAATAGGAAATGGACAGCCTGCAATGGCACCGGAGCCGAGTGGCAGGACCGCCGCAGCACCTCGGGCTACCTCGATACGCTCAATATCCCGGAGGAAAGCAAAAACATGGCTTAAGGCCCACTGTGCAGCACGGATCGGCTGAGCCTGCTGAAGGTGGGTGTATCCTGGCATAGGAAGATGCAATCCGCGACGTGCGAGTTCATGTAATGCTCGACATAACCCGAGCAAGTGGTCTCGAACCTGATCGCAAGCACTCATACCAAAAAGCCTCACTCCCGTAGCTGATTGGTCATTACGCGATCGACCAGTATGAAGCTTACCGCCTAGAGATCCCACTTCTTCCAAAAGCATGCGCTCCACTACGGAGTGGATATCTTCTTCCTGAGCCTGGTCGAATCCCTCTGTTTCTATGCGGAGTGCAACTCCCTGAAGCCCATTGATCACTGAGGCTAACTCCCTCTGAGTCAAAACCCCTGCACGTCCGAGTGCCCGAGCCCAGGCCTCACTGCCGCGGATATCTTCCCTCCACAAACAACTATCCACAGGCAAACTTTGATTCAGCTCAACCATCTCGGGTGCCATCGCACTCTCGAACCTGGCACCCCATAGTGACCCAGGTGCCTCAGAGCTCATTTGAGGATCCGCCCCTTTGGTCTCGTCGATCATTATCTAATCCTCTCAGAAAGGCGTTCAGCTCTATTGTCCAGCAGGACGTCAGGAGCCGTCTAACTTTCTCAGAGTCCTCCAACATCTGCAAACTCTGAGATCAACTGAGAAATCTCCTGGTCCACCTCGCTGGATCCCCTCTTCTGTCTTGCAGCGGCTTGGGTTGGCAATCCGAAGAGACGTATAAAGCCAGCCGCGTCTGCCTGGTCATACTTCCCAGACCCTCCAAAACTCGCCAGATCTTGATCGTAAAGGGAGACTGGACTTGTTCTGGCTACCACCACACATGAGCCCTTGAAAAGCTTCAGCTTCACAGATCCGGTAACATTCCTCGACAATACGTTAGACATAGCCTGAAGGGCTTCTCTCTCAGGCGTCCACCAACGCCCCTCATAAACAATATCCGCCCATCTATCAGCCATCTGATCCTTCAAGCTCTCGGCTTCACGATCGATGGTAATCGACTCAAGATCCTGAATGGCCCTGTAGAGTATCGTTCCTCCAGGAGTTTCATAAACCCCGCGAGATTTCATGCCGACCAAACGATTCTCAACTAAATCAGCCCGTCCAACACCATGGCGGGCTGCTATTGCGTTACACTCTTCAAGAAGTTCGACAGGACCCATCGCATTTCCATTTACCGCTACAGGTACACCAGCCTGGAACGATACTTCGACCATCTCGGGCTTATCTGGAGCGAGTTCTGGAGTAACTGTCCAGAGAAACATGGATTCTTCCGGCTCGTATCCCGGATCTTCTAGCGGACCACCCTCATGGGAAATGTGCCAGAGATTCTCATCCCTTGAGTAAAGTTTGTCCTCATCAATTCCCTCAAGCTCAATGTTCCGCTCTTGGGCGTATCGGACAGCATCTTCACGCGACTTTAGATCCCATTCACGCCAGGGGGCAACTACCCTGAGATCGGGAGCGAGTGCGGCATACGTAAGCTCGAATCGTACCTGGTCATTCCCCTTTCCGGTACAACCGTGTGCGAGTGCATCCGCTCCAACTGTCCTTGCGATCTCTACCTGTCGTTTAGCCAAGATTGGTCGGGCCATAGCTGTGCCCAACAAATATTTTCGACCGTACACAGCTCCGATCTTTAAAGTTGGCCACACGAAATCTTCTACAAATTCATGCCTAAGATCCTCGCCATAGAATTCGACCGCGCCTCTCGCAAGCGCTTTTTCATCTAGCCCGCCTAAACCTTCACGTTGTCCCACATGGCCGCTCATGCACACTACTTGCGCATTATAATTCTCTTTTAACCAGGGGACGATTACCGAGGTATCGAGGCCGCCGGAATAGCCTACCACAACCTTCATAGCTTCTCAGCCCTTTAGAGGCAGGGGGCCTTATCCCATGTATCAGATGATGTTCTGGTGGAATGGGCGCGGGCCTCGAGCTCTAAGATATAACTCTAGTCTCAGCTCGTGAGTTGCCTGCTCAGAGTAGGAGACAAGGATGACATAATAGCATAAATATGCATTCGCTATGCATTAGGTCAACCTTAATGGCCCGCCATTTCTTCGATTCGACGCTGAACTGCAGATGTGGCGGATGGGTCTCTCACGACAACCAATATCGTATCGTCTCCTGCTAGCGTGCCCAAAACCTCGGGCCACTCTTCCCAATCAATACCTGCTGCAACCGTCTGAGCGGCCCCTTTTAACGTCTTCACAACCAATAGATGCTCTACCCCTTCGGCTGATTGAAACAGAGTCGGAAGTAGAGAAGCTAGAGTCGGGGTGCTTTCCCACTCATCTGGGGAAGAGTAGTGAGGAACACCATCTGCTCCGGTCACTTTGACTAGTCTCAATTCTCGCATGTCCCTGGACAATGTTGCTTGTGTTACATCGGTCCCGTCTGCATGGAGAAGGTCCTTGAGGGACTCTTGATTGGTAACACGATGTTGCTTTAGCACTTGCAAGATTTTTTGGTGCCGTATTCGCTTACTCAAGCCATCGCCTCCTCTGCGAGAATTCGAACTCGTTCGGGCTCAAATCCCATACTTCGATCAATTTCTTCGCCTTCTTTGAAAAGGACTAAAGTTGGGATACTACGGATTGAATATTGTTCAGCGATCTTAGCGGCATGGTCTGTATCAATCTTCACGACCAGCATGCGGCCGCTGTGCTCCCGAGCAAGCTCGTCCACAAGCGGAGCGACCATCTTGCACGGCGCGCACCAATCCGCATAGAAGTCCACCAAGACTGGGATTGAAGATGAAAGCACAGTGTCGTCAAAATCATCCTGTGAGACATTGAGCGGCCTATCCAGCAAGATTGGCTTTGCGCAATTAAGACAAGGTGCCTGGTGCCCGTTACTGAACTGCTCAAGTTGATTCATTTTGTCACAGAACTGACATCGCACAGTTATGAATTGATCCGGGTCGGCGGGCACAGGGTTCCTCCGTGTTTTACCCAATGAGATCAAAACGCGAAGCTAGAGCAGCAAAGACGTTTCATCAACGGGGTAGCCAGAGTGCAAAACTAACTACATGATCCGTCCATCATGACCACCCAGCAATTCTCACTGGACCGTTTCCTAGAGGCGAGAGACCGCATAAGGCACAATCTGCATAAGACACCTCTCATGGGATCCGAAACCCTATCGAAGTGGCTCGGCGTGCCAATTTACTTTAAGTGTGAGAATTTACAGAAGACAGGCTCATTCAAAGTGCGTGGCGCACTCCATAAAGTATCGCAATTAAAGCCAGAAGAGCGGTCCAGGGGTGTTGCAACGATCTCGGCAGGCAACCACGCCCAGGCAGTAGCTTGGGCAGCAGCTAATCTTGAAGTCCCAAGCGTTGTCGTGATGCCAGAGAACGCCTCCCCGACTAAGATCTCCGCTAGCAAACACTATGGAGCGGAAGTCATACTCCATGGGGATGCTAAGGCAGCATTCAAAAAGGTCCTAGAGATCTCAAGAGATCGGGGACTGACGTTCCTGCACCCATTCGATGATGAGGAAGTCATTACAGGACATGCAAGCTGCGCCCTAGAGATCGCCGAGCAACTAAACGAGGTGAGGTCTGTAATTGTTCCAGTTGGTGGCGGTGGACTCTCCTCAGGCATCGCCGCTGCTATGGCGGCCCTGAAAACAGATATCGCAGTATGGGGTGTAGAACCAGAGGGTGCACCGAGCATGAACAAGAGCCTAGAGAGTGGCAAACCTATCCAACTCGACTCGACAAATACCATCGCAGATGGTTTGGCTCCCCCAATGGCCGGAACTCTGAACTATGAGCTTTTGGCGGCGCACGCCCGAGGGGTAGTGCTCGTTAGTGATAACGAAATTGTTTATGCCATGAGGACACTGTTAGAACGAATGAAACTCTTAGTTGAGCCCTCTGGGGCAGCTGGGCTTGCTGCACTCCTTGCTAATAAAATTCCACTAGAATCGGATACTCCCGTTGTGGTCATTCTCACAGGTGGAAATGCTGACCTCATCCAATTAGGCGATTTGCTGTCGCGAGACTCTTAGGAAGTACTATTTCGTTCCTGACCCCTAAATGACTTGATTAAGGACAATTGCGGCCCACTCATCTGATGTCCTATCATCGCGTCTATGAATAGATCAGTATTCCGTCGCTACCTGCTACCAGGCCTGATTTTCCAATCTATTGTGATTGGGGGAGGCTACGGCACTGGCAGAGAACTCGTTCAGTTTTTTCTTGTCGACGCTCAGGGCCCCATGGGCGGACTACTCGCAATCGGAGTGAGTACTGCAATCTTCAGTATTGTTTCAATGGTCACGTTTGAACTTGCTCGCTTATGGGGGGCCTTCGACTACAGGCACTTCTTTCAAAAACTTCTGGGCCCTGGATGGAGAATTTTTGAGGGATGCTACTTAGGGCTTCTACTGATCATCCTTGCGGTAGCAGCCGCGGCAGCAGGTTCGATAGCTCAAGAAACATTCGGGTTAGATTATTGGGTTGGTGTAGGCATCGTAATGCTTGCAGTAGGCGGACTGGTTTTTGGTGGTAACGAGTCTATAGAACGTTTTTTCTCCGCTTGGTCGATCCTTTTGTACGGACTTTACCTAGTATTCTTTCTATGGTGCCTTAGAAGCTTTGGCCCACTGATTTCGGAGAATCTCTCAGCAGAGCCGATAGGAACGAGTTGGTTGATAGCTGGAGTATCCTACGCAGGCTATAACCTTTCAGCTCCGTTCGTACTCGCCACCTTACGACTACACCAAACGAGAAGAGAGACTTTCATAGCTGGTGCCTTGGCTGGCCCACTAGTCATGACTCCAGCACTGTTGTTTTTCTTGGCGACCGTCGGTCAATATCCCCAAATAACCACCGCTGTCGTCCCTGCAAACGACCTCTTGGAAATCCTGGGCTCCCGAAGCTTCCAGGTTGTCTTCCAGGTAATCTTATTTGGAACTCTCGTGGAAACCGGCGCTGGATTAATCCATGCATTTAATGAGAGAATTTCAGGACTTAGAGCTGACGAGAACAAAGAGTTGGCCTCGTGGGTTAGACCCGCTGTCGCAGTCAGCCTGCTCGCAATCGCCACTTTTGTAAGCCAGTTCGGGCTCATTGACCTCATCGCTCGAGGTTACGGCACGCTGACTTGGGGTTTCATCATCGTGTATGTGATACCAGTCCTAACGGTAGGCGTCTGGAAGCTGAGAACTCACCGTTAATCCGCACTCTTCCCCTTAACAGCCCCTGCTATCGCTCTAGGATGTTTTTATCCTGGAGGTGTATCGATAGAATCTTCTACCCATTGATCAACGAGCGTAGCAGCGGTGACCTGACCCAAAAGGTTCGTCGTGCTCCGGAACATGTCAGGGATGCGATCAATCCCGAGCAGGATAGCCAGACCAGAGAGTGGTATCCCCACTGCATCTAGTGCGGGTGCTAAAGTCATCACTCCCGAAGATGGCACGGGAGCCACGGTAAGTGCAGCTAGAAATGTAGCTAGTAGAGCACCACCAACAGCTGTTACCGGAAAGGGCACATTGTAGAGGTCGGCGAGAAAAACGATCGCAGCGCCCTGAAAAAGCGCACTCCCGGGTCGGTACATCGAGGCACCGAGAGGTATTACCAAATCAGCAACATGCTCCGACACATTAAGGTTCTTTTTAGATTCTTCTAGTGTTACCGGAAGAGCGGTGACGGTACTTGTCGTTGAGAATACAATGGACGCACCACCAAACGTTCCTGAAAAAAACCTCTTCGGTCCGACACCAGCGATAACACTGAGTGGAGCTAGGTACATAAGGCCCATATAGATCATGAGACCGAAAAGTACGCTTATGACAAATACAGCGAGATTCTGGATCAAACCCCAACCCAATTGTGCGGTAACCGGAGCGATAAGGCCAAACACACCGATTGGTGCTGTCCATAGAATCCACCAGACTAGCTTGATCAATGCGTCACTTACTGCATCAGAAAAGTCCAGAAGAGTTCTGCGAACATCCTCTCGTAATGTCCCAGCAGCTGCACCAAATAGCGCCGTGAATACAATCAAGGGCAGGAGTTGCCCATTGCTGGCTGCTGCAAACGGGTTATCAGGAATCAATCCTAGAATGAAATCAACAAGCCCAGGCAACTCGGGTGCCTCTTGGTCCGTAGCTAGCGGTGCTACCAAATCCGGAGTGAATTGAAGGCCCAGCCAAGAGACTGCCATCCCAAGCAAAATCGCTGGAACAATAGTCACCCACATAAACCCTACGCTAAGCCCCCCAAGACGCCCGAGTTTTCTGGGATCTCCAAGCTTAGCAACGCCACTGAAAATCACTGCCATAACAAGCGGGATAATGACCATCTTGACCGCACTCATGAATGCTGTCCCGAGTGGTGCGGATCCAACCGCGACGATCATAAGGAACTCTGATTCTGTAACAGCAGCGAGCAGGCCTAGGCCAAGTCCAAGTACCAGGCCGATACCTATGGCTAAGTGCAGCATCGTTAGCGGAACTCCTTAATGATCCATTGGTGAAGTCCGGGTAAGCACAGCGGTCACCAAAAGCACTAAGTGGGCGAAAAGTACTTCAAGTGCTGCACTTTTCCTCATCGCTAGAGGTCCATATACATCCGAAAGACGAGGTGTGATACGTCGCCAGTTCAGGAACCCAATCAATAACACAACAAACACTAGGCTAAGCTTCACCATCAAAGTCCTACCATATGAGGTCGCTATTAACGCACTGAGAGAAGAAAGATGCATCCACGCTGCCAATGTCCCTGTCAGCAATAAGACTATCACGGCAGGTAATGCTATACGCGAGAACACTGGTACGAGCTCTGGCAATAATGTGTAGTCCGGTGATTGAGCCTGTTTGTTCCACGAGTGTTCTGAGAGGAGCACCAACGTTAGTCCACCAATCCAAACCCCCGCAGCACTCACATGCAGGAGATCTCCGGGGATACTTATCCATCGGAGCCCCTCTGTTCCGTTTGCATGGCCTGTCAGTGCAGGAAAGACACTCAAGGCTACAGTTAACAGGGAGGCTATAACCCAACCGGCCTGCTTAGTCCACTTCAGCGATAAGAAGGCCGTCATAAGGAGAACTGAGCCAGCAAATCCAACAATCCATATCGTTCCCCAATCAGTCCCGAATGCCAAAAGCTGGGCATCCTCCGCCCAGGAAGCGAAAGGATCTCGGAACTCTTGGAGTTGCCGCAAGAAGACTAGACCTAGTGCCACCGGCAACGTGAGACCACCTATGCGCCCGAGTTTCGCTGCCACACCCAGTGACACCTCAGCATGTACCCTGGATATCGATCTTCCTACATCATGGGGCGGGACAAGAAGCCAGCGGCCTGTAATCGCCCCCCAGCAGGTGACCAGACCTCCAAAAAGGAGCCATCCGGTTAGGGTACCCAAAAAGGGCGTCACTCCTGTGACTTAGTGCGCGTCAACAGCGAATGAAAACTCACTTCTGACTACGTGGCCATCGTCACCAATCCCTCGCCATGCCGTCGTATAAGTACCAGGTCCAAGTTCACCTTTTACTGCAATACTGTACATCTTTGGGTCCCCACTATCCTGCATAGGTGGGCCAGTCTCCAGTAGATCACCGGCTGAATTGATCAATCGGATTCCCACGGAATTGTCCTGCGGGACTTGTGTAAACCAAAGCTGGATCGTGCCCGGAGAAGGCTCGCTTGAGTCAGCTTCGGGCATAGACTTGGCCAAACCAAAATGACTTGTAGCACTATTTGCCGTACTACCTATCATCGCTAACGCAATCAGAGTTAGTGACACAATTCTCCTTGACATCTATTCCTCCTCAGAATCCAAGTATCTTCTGAACCCAATATACACGTTAGCTGCGCTCCAATAAAAGAATACTGCAGATTCCGCATGCTGGCCCCAACGCCAGAAACGCAAATGCCCATTGCCAACCGAGTACACCCACAATTGCGGGCACCGCTTGGATCGTGACCATAGTGAGTAGAAATCCAAGTGAGGTCTGCAACATCAAGGCAGTTCCTACTGAGTCCTGAGGAGCTACCTCGGTGACTAGTGCACTAAATTGCGCAGAGTCTGCAACCACGAAAAAGCCCCAGACCCAAGTAAGGATGACAAGAAAGCTAAAGGGAGCCTGAAACACGAAGCCCGCTACCAAGCAGCATCCTCCACTTATGGCCATGGCCAGATTCACGACCCGATGCCTACCAATACGATCGGCTGCTGCGCCACCCCAAACACAACCCAAGGCCCCCGCGCCGATGGCACCAAATACGACTAGATCTATAACTGTATCTGATACCACTCCGGCCGCGGCGGCGAATAGGAACGCAGAGATCCAGGTCCACATTGCATAGAGTTCCCACATGTGTCCTAAATAGCCTCCGGTAGCGAGCAGAGTTTCTCTGTGTCTCAGCAGCTTTCCGACCCGGCTCCATTCGAAGGACCGGCTAGGAAAGGGATACGGCCCGTCTCGGTAGGCGCTAGCAACCAGGATACTCGCCAAAAGTCCGGCGATCGATCCGCCAATGATTACAACGGCCGTGTCGGTGCCTCCAACCGCCTTGAGCAAGTATGGTGTAGCCTTACCCACCGTGAGCGCTCCCACAACTGTTCCGATAGCCAAACCCCTAGCCGACTGAAACCAAGTCGAAACCATCTTCATACCGGGAGGATATACTCCAGCGAGAAAAAATCCTGTGAAAAAACGCGCTGGCAGAGCTTCGGAGAAACCATCCGAAGAAAGAAGTAGAACATTAGACACTGCTGCCAAGAATGCCGACAGAGCGAAATATGCCCTCGATGGAAGTACGTCAGCCAAGTTAAGGATCGCTCCCAAGCCTGTTCCTACGACGAACCCGAGTTGAACGATCGTTGTAAGCCAACCCAGCTGACTCGATGAAAGCGACCACTTGAGTTGTAGTTCTGGGCCAATTGCCGTTGCAGTCATCCAGGATGTCAGCGACAGCAACATTGCGAGGGAGACGACGGCCAACATAACCCAGCGCCAAGGGTCGTTATCTACATTTTGGAGCATGGCCCCGGTTCCCGGCCCTTCCCCCTGGTGGTTCACTAGCGGAATAGTTGCTTAGCTACAAACCACACATTGGCAGGTCGCTCGGCTAAACGCCGCATATACCAGGGAAACCAAGATGAGCCATAACTAATTAGCACCCGAACCACATGCCCTGAGGTTACTAGTCGATTTTGCTCCTGGCGTTCAATACCGTAAAGCATTGCAAATTCGTAGTCATCTTTGTCGGCACCTAATTCGACCGCCATACGATTCACAGACTCAATCATCCGAGTGTCGTGAGTAGCGATTACGGGTCTTGCCATACCACCATTAAGCCGAGCCTTTAGAAGAGTCCTGGAAAGTGTGAAGTAGTGCTCATCAACCTCGCGTTTGTCAGGATACGCGACTTCTCTGGCCTCATTGTAGGCTCCTTTTACCAGTCGAATGGATGGATCCAATGGAAGGAGGTTGTCGAGATCATCCTCGGTTCGCCGAAGGTATGATTGTAGACATAAGCCCAGATTTCTGTTCGTACTCATCACGTTCCGAAAAATCTCCAATGTCACATCGACGTAGTCAGAACTCTCCATGTCGATCCACACAAGAGACCGAGTGGCTTCTGCGAGTCTGCTTAATCTTTCTTGAGCGACCTCTGGCCCGAAATCGAGGCCGAGCTGTGTGAGTTTTACCGATATTTCAAGATCAACCCCGGCATCGCTAACATCCTGCAACACTCCAAGGTACTCATCCAGCACAGCGTCAGCCTGATCTATAGAGTCGAGATTTTCACCAAGTAAAGTGACAAGGGTGCCCATACCCCTCGTTGACAGTCTATCGGCCTCCGTAAGCGCCTCTTCCCAACTCTCGCCAGGCATAAACCTACTCGTAGCTCGTTTGACGAAGCGCATTCTCGGCAGACGCTCGGCGAGAAAGGGATTCGTTGAAGCCCAGAGTAAGGCCTTACGCATCACGTGGGTGTCCTATTGGAGTCGTGTTCAAGTGCTCACAAATCGGTACATCAGCCTTATTAATCGGTATGCTTCATCCATACTACGAGCGGTATACCTGACGGTGTAACCATCAATCTTTGCCATTCCGGGAATCGATTGAAGCACATCCACATGGGTAGTTGATGCGAAGCGCATTCTGATCTCAACAGGTGATCCAATTTCTAGTGGCCTGAACCCATCGCTCCTAAGTCGATCAAGTGCGATTTCTGTTGTTTCGTGTAGCATAGCCCTAACCACATCGGGATGTAGGAGGCGCGCTGAGGAAGGTGTTTCTGCCGTCTTTGTAGTCACTGTTTCAGATCCAAGGAGTTGGCCCAGCTCAGCTGCAGCTGCTGAATCCCCTGAGACGAGGATCACAGGCACTCCAAGACTCCCAGCAAACGCCGCGTTCATCCCACCTTCACCTACCTCAACATCATTTAGCCACAAACCTTTGACTGAGCCGCTCCCGGTATGAGCAAGAAACCCATCTGGATCACCCGCCTTAGCATGATATCCAATGAAGATTGCGCCATCGAAGGATGAGTCGAGGCCCTGAACCATTCCAAGAGGTTTAATAGATCCCTGGATATAGCTAACCCTAGGATCAAGTTCTCCATGGAGCACATTTTGATGATCGCCGTGAGAATCATTTACAAGGATATCAGCACTTGGGACGTGCTCGAAAATTGCCGCCACCACCGAGTTGACTTCCTCGGTCAGGTATCGTCTAGAAGTCCCATAATCCTTACCACCACTACTCGTCATCAACGGGGAGCCAACCCCACCGATCCCCTCTAGATCGACCGAGATAAAGAGCTTCACTTGTTCTTGTGAACCAGCTGACGCAGGGAGCACTAAGACACTACAGAGAGTGAACAGACCAGCACTCAAGACAAGCGAATGAAACTTCATAGTGCACCCCCGATAGGTGTATAACCTGCTGAGATCAATGCCGCACGATAGGAAGTCACCAATCCGTCAATGATTCTGTCAATCTCTGATCTTATGGTATCAGCTGCTGTTGACGCTTGATCCATCATCGTTCGTGTATTCTCAGATGGAGCACCGTCTTCACCTGTGATCCTACCAATCGGTTGGTCGACTACACTAGCTACGACATCGCGACCGCACGATCCCTGACATTCAGGACCGGTAAAAAGACGTTCATTCAGCGTCCTTAATGCATTCCAAAGTCCCTGCCCTTCTTCTCTCAAACTGTCGTCGTTTTCATCAAGTGTCTCCAACACACTCTCGACTCCAAAGATTAATCGCTCCAACTCTTCCCTGGCTTCGTCCACCCTGCGGGTAATCTCAGCCATCGTGACCAACGCTTCTCGCTTAGCAACCAGGTCCGCCATATCTCTTGGATTCCTAGGGTCTCCCCTTACCTCCAAGTTCGAAGAAGATGACATATCATCGATCGATACCGTTACGGAATATGTGCCCGGAAAGACACTCATTTGATTAGGGAATTGCATCAGGTCAGCCTCTCCTCCCGGTCTAAGATCCCAAGAAAAGCGAGTCACTCCTGCGGTAGCGGATACAGTTTGGGAATAGACGGTATCCGTTGATTCGCTGGTCACTGTTACCTGCCCCTCGCCACCCTCTGCTGACCAAAAACTGATCAAGGCGCCATTGGGTCGCGTCTCGGCCTGCTGCATAGCATGCCCGGTAGATCGGTAACCTATCGCTTCAGCAATGTTTACATCGTAGGCTGGCGGTGGGGAAAAGACATGCACCGTTGCGCTTCGGATTGTCGGATCAGTGGCGAGTTCACGTAGCGGACGGATGTCATCCAGCACGATCAACGCGCGTCCATGCGTACCCAGAACAAGGTCACCATCCCGTGGATGCACAATTAGATCTCGAATTGGTACAGCCGGCACGCCAGCTGTGTATTTCATCCAGCTATCGCCGCGGTCCAGACTTACTCTGAGTCCGAATTCAGTGCCGAGAAAAAGTAGGTTGGGATTTTCTGGATCTTCTTCAATCGCATGCACGAAGCCGTCTATGTTCTGCGACGAAAGAGATCTCCACGTCTGCCCATAATCCTCAGTGACATAAACATAGGACGTCCAATCACCTCGCCGATGATCTTCAGCAACAAGGTAGGCCCTACCAGGTTGGTGTTTAGAGGCCTGTACATCTGGGATCCAGATGCCGTGTGGTAATCCCGTAATGCTATCTCGTACGTTCTCCCAGCTGCTGCCTCCATCTCGAGTAATTTGCACATTTCCATCGTCTGTACCGACCCAAATGAGGCCTTCCTCTAATGCGCTAGGACCGATTGAGATGATCGTGGTGTGCGTTTCCGCACCCGATGCATCAATGGTTAATCCCCCGCTCTCGGAGTGTCGCTGCTTTGTGGGATCATCAGTTGTCAGGTCCGGAGATATGATCTCCCAACTTCTCCCCTGATCTGCGCTTTGATGGAGGTATTGGCTTCCAAGGTAGATAGTTCCCATCTGAAAGGGATCAGAGGTCAATCCCGCATTCCAATTGAATCTGAGTTCATCCCCATCTGGATGGACTGGCCGAATACTACGCCGAGCTCCAGTCACTTTATTAAAGTGCTGGAGGTTTCCACCTTGGGACATGGAATATCCAAAGTGATCAGGATCTGATAAGTCAGGCATCACGCTGAATCCGTCTCCCCCTCCAACACGGAACCAATGCGCATTCAGTATTCCCTTATTCTCCCAAACGGTGCTGGGCCCATACCATGAACCATTATCCTGCAGTCCGCCGTAGATATTGAACGGGAAGGCGTTATCAACTGATATGTGGTAGAACTGGGCCAAAGGAAGATTCTCTACGAAACGCCAGGTATCTCCGCGATCTGCAGTGAACGCGATTCCTCCATCCTCCCCAAGAATCATGTTTCGGGGATTGTCGGGGTCAATCCAAAGCTCATGAATATCCCCATGAATGATCTGACTTGGGACAACAATCTCCCAATTCCGTCCTTGGTCCTGACTAACGTCGATGGATCCGTGTAAACGATAGATGCGATTCTCATTCTTAGGGTCTACACGGATATCAGCATAGTAGAACGGGCGCGGGTTAATCCCAGGCTCATCAGAAATCGTTGCCCAGGTTCTTCCACCATCTTCAGAGCGCACCAGTGCGGATCTCTCCGCCTCGACAAGTGCATAAACTACGTTCGGATTGGACTGTGCTATGGCTAGTCCGATCCGGCCGAGCTGACCCTCCGGTAAACCGTCTGCCGACGATAGTTGTTCCCATGAATCCCCTCCGTTATACGTCACGAATAGGCCTGATCCTTGACCTCCGGAGGTAAGGAACCAGGGCTCTCTTCGAAACTCCCACATCGCAGCGAAAAGTTTATCGGGATTAGAAGGATCCATGACCAGATCTGCGATACCACTGCGAGGATTCTGCCAGAGAATCCGATCCCATGTCCTTCCACCATCAAGCGTGCGGTAAAGGCCTCGTTCCTGCCCATCCGACCACGCGGGACCCAGTACTCCTACATAGACAATGTCTGGATCAGTGGGGTGTGTGATGATCCTGTGGATCCGTTCAGATTGGCGCAGTCCCATTAATCGCCACGTATCTCCTCCGTCGATGGATTTGAATAGACCCCGCCCAACTCCAGCACTATTTCTTGGGTTCCCTTCACCCGTACCAACCCAAACGATATCGGGGTTTGCTTGGAATACAGCGACAGCCCCAATACCAAGAGCGTCCTGATCATCGAAGATGGGGGACCAGCTGATTCCCCCATTTTCAGATCGGAATAAGCCACCCGTTGCGGCTCCTACGTAGACAATGTTCCGATCGACTAAAGACACTTCCACGTCGGAGACGCGACCACTCATTCCGGCTGGGCCGATTTCTCGTGCTCGCATGCTCTCAAATAAAGTGGAACGCTCCTGCGCACCTAATGAGAGTCCTGTCAAAGCAATTCCAAGAAAACTCCACAGAAGACCTGGCTTCATAAGATACTCCTACATACATGTCTTAAAATTGACAGTTTCCATACCTAGCGGGTTTCAGATTAGGTTCGGTTTTAGAACCCTGCCAGCGGGTCATGTGACCGATAGCACAGAAAATCATACACGAACCCTTCATCTACCCAACTGCTTGTGCTAGCCTCCGCGCTGAATGACCTGCCCTTAATCCCTGAGCGAATATTTAGATGTCAATTCAAATACTCGATTCAGGTGAGCTTCCTTCCAGGAAAAGTCTCATATGCTAAGTGAGCTCTTCCTAATGGCCACCCTGGGTACTGAACCCGACTCACTTCGATACAATGGGCGTATGGGTGAACTGGAGGTGAGCCCGCCGAAGCTAGTTGATCCTGGAATTAACGTCGACGGGCTTTTGGATGAACAGGCATGGACTACAGCTGCAATTCTTGGGGGCTTTACTCAATACGTTCCTGTAGAAGGGGTCGAGCCATCTGAAGCCACTGAGATTCGGGTATTCTACACCGATGAAGCGATATACTTCGGTATCCGTGCTTACGATAGTGATCCTGGTGAAATTTTGGCACGCTTCGGAGAACGTGACCGGGTAACTTATAACGATGATTGGGTCCGCATCATCCTGGATACTTTTGACGACCGCCGCCAAGCATATGCATTCGCGATTAATCCACTCGGGCTGCAATCCGACGGCTTAATAGTAGAGGGTGGTACTAGCGGATTCGGTGGGCGATCTGGCGGTGGAGGTGGTGGACGATCTGGCGGTGGAGGTGGTGGTGGAAGCTTTGGCGGGCGGGTGTTTCAGGTGGACTTCAATCCGGATTTTATTTGGGATTCTGAAGGGATCGTCGATAGGGAGGGTTGGACTGGAGAAATTCGAATTCCATACGTATCCCTGCGTTTCCGTGAAATCCCAGAACAGGCTTGGGGCATCCAGGTAACCAGAGAGGTCAAGCGCACCCGATTCCGCCAGTCTTGGGCGCCTCTTACGAAGGATATATCAAGCTCTCTCGGACAGAGCGGTCGACTCGTTGGCCTCCAAGAGATCCAGCCTCGTCGTTTGATCGAACTAAACCCAGTCGCAACAGGGGTTCGGACTGGTACAAATACCACTGGAGCTTTCCTCAAGAATGACCCAGACGGTGAATTCGGTTTCAATACCCGAATAGGCGTCACACAGAATATGGTGCTTGATGGCACCTACAATCCCGATTTTTCGCAAATTGAAGCTGACGTTAGCCAGATCACAGTCAATGAACGGTTTGCACTCTTTTTCCCTGAAAAGAGACCCTTCTTCCTTAACGGCACGGAAATTTTCAACACACCTCAACGGCTTGTATACACTAGGCAAATCGTTGACCCAATAGGTGGCTTAAAGCTCACCGGGAAACTCGGCAACTTTAATATCGGTTATATCGGAGCACTGGATGACAGTCCTAGCTCCATTATGGAGGGCAGCGGCAGAGCGCGGTTCAATATGCTCCGCGCACGGGGGGATATCGGTACCGGATCGACAATCGGCGTGCTCTATACCGGCCGGGACATGACAGACGGGTCAGGAGCATTCAATCGCGTGGTTTCGGGTGATATGCGCCTCCTGTTGGGTGGTCGCTACGCCTTAACTACTCAGGTAGCTGGGAGTGTCGACCGTTCAGATATGGATTCTCAATCAACCGAGTTCAGTCCACTCATCATGGCCTCTATTGATCGGTCAGGTCGCGAATTCACTTGGAATGCAACGTTTACCGATATTCACCCTGATTTCAGAGCACGAAGTGGATTCATTACGCGAGCAGGTGACACCCAAGTTGATGCCAGGATGACCTTGAACCTATTTGGTCCCGCTGGGGCCATCCTCGAGCGAACTTCGATCACTGCTTCTACTGAAAACTTCTTTGACCACAATGAGTTTTGGAGTGGATCCGGCCCATTCGAACATGAACTACAGATCATGCCGAGTTTCACATTCCGGGGTGGAAGGACTCTCACTTTCATGATCAGGAACGGATATTTCCGTTTCCAACCTGAACGGTATGCCAACTACGCGACCCTAGACGAAGATGGGTCCCAAAGCCCTTTCCTGGCACCGGGAGCACTGAAGAACCTGAAAGCATTCATGGTTTTTCCAAGGCTCAGAATCACCAATAAGTTTAGCCTTAACGGGATGTACATCGCCCGAGAAACAGCCATCTTTTCAGAGGCTTCTCGTGGATTTGAGCTACAAGCTCGACCTGAAATTCAGTGGAGCCCTACAGATCGCCTCGAACTCTCTATCGACCATACATTCTCAAGGATTTCTAGAAGCCCTAGTAAGAGCCAAGCTGTTGTTCTAAACAAAATCTATTCGACTGTGCATATAACAAATATTAAAGCCCAATACCTTTTCAGCAGGGCTTTAATGGCGAGGATGATCCTGCAATATGACCTCGATAATCGCGAAGCACTTAAGGACCCCACTACTGGTCAGCAACTGGCAATCTTCGGCCAACCTCAAGGCCCTCGCTCAAATGGGGAATTTCAGGGTCAATTTTTGCTTCAGTACGAACCCTCTCCGGGAACTATTTTCTATATTGGGTTCAGTCGACTTATGCAGGGCGAGAGAAGCTATCGCATTTCAAGGATGAATCCGGTTGAAGAAGGACTTTTTCTTAAACTCAGCTACCTCTTCCGGATCTAAGACAGGCCTACTGTATGACCCAACACGCTACTCGAAGTATGACTTAGAGCAATCGTTTTAATTTGATCTTCGACACTACCGATCCTTGATCATTATCTTCCTACTTTACCAGAGCTAACATGGCTAATTCTCAAACGCGAACAGCCCGACGAACTCATCTCTTTACAGAGTCCGTCATCCGCGAGATGACAAGAGTAGCACAGGAGCATGATGCTATTAATCTCGCTCAAGGCTTCCCCGATTTCTCGGCACCAGAACTCCTTAAGGAAGCCGCATGTGCCGCCATCCGTGCTGATATCAATCAGTATGCGATCACCTGGGGAACGGTAAATCTTCGACAAGCACTCGCGGAGAAATACGCTGAACGCTACAGCATGGAAGTTGATACAGAGCAAGAGATCACGGTCACATGCGGAGCGACGGAAGCTATGGCTGCCGTGATGCTTTCTATCGTCGAACCTGGTGATGAGGTGATCGTTTTAGAACCTTTCTATGAAAATTATGGACCTGATGCAGTTCTCTCAGATGCGACACCAGTTTTTCTCACGTTAGAGGCTCCAGCTTACCGCCTTGAAAGAGATCACCTAGAGGCCCTCATTACTAATCGCACTCGGGCAATCGTGGTGAACACTCCTAATAATCCGACAGGCAGGGTCTTCGACCTCGAAGAACTGCAAATGATTGCTGACCTTTGTCTCAAGTACGACATCTTGGCGATCACGGATGAGATCTACGAACACATTTATTACGAAGGCGAACATCACGTTCTCGCTACCTTCGATGGAATGCGGGATCAGACCATAATCATAAGCGGCCTCTCAAAGACCTTCAGCGTGACTGGATGGCGCATAGGTACGATCATCGCTCCACCTGATTTGACTGACGCCATCCGCAAGGTTCACGATTTTCTAACGGTAGGTGCGCCGGCGCCTCTGCAAGAAGCTTGCGCCGTTGGTATCCGTGAACTCGGATCAAGTTACTACGAGGGACTGACAGTCGATTATCGGGAACGACGCGACGTCTTTCTCTCGGCACTCAAAGATTCCAGGTTCAAGTTTAGTACACCAGAAGGCGCGTATTATGTGCTCGCTGACTTTAGTGCTCTCTCCTCAGAGGACGATACGACATTCTCTAAAAGACTAACTAAGGAGGGAGGCGTCGCTCCCGTACCAGGTTCCAGCTTCTTCAGTGTCCCGGAACGGGGACATTCAGTTGTACGGTTCGCGTTCTGCAAGACGATCAAAACACTCGAAGCCGCGGGTGAACGCCTCCGTGAATTCGCGTCGAATGAGTACAGCTGAAACCTGCTTCCCGACCTCTCTTGCCTCAGCCCAAGGTTCATCCAAATAGAACTAAGCCGAAAGAAGTAGCGAGTCTGATCAAGCTGTTCGGATTCACTCCCACTGAATGTGTGGCTTCTCTCCTGCCTAGGACGAGGGTGTGGCGAGTGAGAGGTGCTGTAGGAATTTTTGTTCTGTCCTCAGTTATAGCGAGCTTTGCGTTTTTCATTCCCCCCCACGGTATATGGACAATCGGTGCTCTTACAGGGGGAGTCATCCTAGCACGCAGACGTTGGTTGGAACGATTTACGCTGTACTCCGTTCAGGGTAGCTGCCCTAAGTGCGAAGCTATGCTATTCGTGAAATCTGGACCCTTAAGAACCCCGCACCCTATTGCTTGTGATGGATGCCACCATATGGCCTCCCTGGAGTTTCCCAATCTTGAGTTCAGCCCGGCCAATAGCGAATGAGAAGTCCTTTTGGTCCCGGAGTAACAATCCTAGGAAGTGGTGCGGTTATCCTGATCTCATTTCTATTTATTGGAATACTTCTCCCCGGTACCTGGACTGCGGAAGCATCAGCACGCTTACCAGCATCTCCCGAAGACGCGTTTCTACTCCTGGATTCACCTACAGACTGGAGTCAATGGACGATCTGGCCAGATAGCGGGGTGCAAATGATCGGACCATCAACCGGAGCGGGAGCGGGCTTTATTTGGGATGATCCAGAATTGGGAACCGGGGCGTTCACTATCGTAGAAGTACAAGAAGCGGAAATAGTTCGATATCAAGTGGAAATGCAGGGTGGAGCAATGCATATCGATGGAGTGCTCGAACTGAGCCTCGAACAGGGGGATACTAGGATTCTATGGCGAGAATCTGGTGACCTCGGCGCAAACCCTTTAATGGGTTACTGGGCACTCTCTATGGATCGAGTCCAAAGCGCAGAGTTAGAGAAGAGCTTGGATCGATTACTTCAGCTCTTGCAAGTGTCTAACGATTCTACTGATTCCGGGCCCAATCAATAAGATCTCGATTACTTGAAGTCTTTCTCATCGCTCCAAGTAACTCTTGCATTCCATCTGCTGATCCAGACCCAGATAGCTGCCGTCTCATAGCATGCGACAACCAAAGCGCGTCAGCATCCAGAAGTAGTTCCTCTTTCCGTGTAGCTGAAGCTGGGATATCGATCGCCGGATAGATTCTCCGATCCGCTAATTCTCGAGATAGCACCAGTTCACTATTTCCGGTGCCCTTGAACTCTTCAAAGATGACTTGGTCCATCCGAGAGCCAGTATCAACCAATGCGGTAGCAATGATCGTAAGAGAGCCACCGCCTTGAGTCGGAGCAATCTTTCGCGCACTTCCCAAGAAACGCTTTGGCTTCTCTAGCGAGTTCGAGTCAAGACCACCAGAGAGTGTGCGACCACTGCCTGATTTGACCGAGTTATAAGCGCGTGCCATACGAGTAATCGAGTCTAGTATGATCACGACGTCCTCCCCCTGCTCTACACGTCGGCGTGCTCTCTCGAGTGTTATCTCAGCAACTTGGCAGTGTCGTTCGGCAGGGCGATCAAAAGTTGAAGCGATGACCTCACCAAATCCGCACTGTTCCATCTCCGTGACCTCCTCTGGTCTCTCGTCAACCAAAAGAATAAGGAGATGACATTCAGGGTTGTTCTTTACAATGCCCTCAGCCACTGCCTGTAGTACCATCGTTTTCCCAGCCTTAGCTGGTGCAACGATCATCGCACGCTGACCCTTACCCATCGGACAAATCAGATCAATGACGCGATTTGTGTACTCTGGTTGTCCCAGAAACTCTCTCCCGCACTCTAGAACAAGTTGGTCGTCAGGATGGACCGCACTTAACTGTTGAAAATCGGGCCGTCTTGTCGCTTCCTCAGCAGGATGGTCATTGACCCGAGCAAGGTGCGCTAACGGAGGACTCTTCCCAGGCCGAGCACTCCGACCCACGATCCCCACCAATTCATCACCAGTGCGCAAACCGAACCGCTGGATAATTCGCGATCCTACGTAAATATCATCATTACCCGGAGTGTATCCAGACTCCCTTCGGCGCACGAAACCTGATCCACTACCGAGTACTTCGAGAATTCCTAGAGGACGCGACTCTGCTTCGAGTTGTTCGGGATCGTCCGGAAGCTGGGCCTTAAGCTCTTCTTCACTGTAATGGTGCTGACTTTGTCCGCGAGGCTTACGACGCCTTCGCCCCCGGCGACGGCGACGGCGACGTGGACGTCCTTGTCCACTATTACCCTGTCGCCTCTGCGGTCTCTCTTTTGCCTCTGTGGCCTCTGTCTGACCCTCTGGCTTCGCTGCACCCTCACTCTCGGCCGGTGACTTAGCTGGAGCATCAGAGACTTCTGCCTGACCCTCCGGCGTAGCCGGAGCCTCTGGCTCAGCGAAGCCGTCTAACGTCGGTTGAATTTCTGGTGATTCTGGCACGTCTGAATCCATTTATACTTTACCTGGCGCCTCATGAGAGCAATTCGCCTCACAAACGCCTTCGGTAGAAACCCCGAAATAATCAAGAGTTGTGGACCGGTCCTCTTCAGGTGGCCAGGAGGCCACACTGGTACCGACGCATACTGCATCGGTCGGACAGAACAAATCTTCTACGAATAATGCCTGGGATCAAGTGTTGCGTGTACGGTGACACCTTACTTCGCACTCTGAGCTAAGGACAGGTTAAGCTTTCTACATATCCTATGCACCCAGAGAAACACCTGTCCTCTCAGTACCCCAGATGTCTAATATATCGGACATAACGTCACGTAGCTCTGCACACCTTGTAGTATCTGTAACCCGTTGTGCTATAACAGTTTATATAGACTATTGTACACTTGGTATAGGTCGTGCACTTTATGGTCACAGTATCAACCGTTCCAGGAGAATGAAGGTGCCTGCTAAAGCTCGGACCAGCACCGTTTTGGTCTTCTTAATCGGGCTATCTGTGGTACCAGCTGAAGCCCAGAGAGGGTTGCTATTCACCGTCGTTAACACTCCGATGGTGAGCGATCCAGTCTTTAGCGGGTTCTCGTTGCAACTATTCTCTCAAGCTTCGCTTGGCTACCTACAGGCGGGTTCAGCGTTCCACACACCCTACGCTGAATTCAGTTACGACATCTATTCCGGGCCCAGGGGCGTACACCGGCCTCGGTATTTCCGCCCTATACATCACCCCTGCTGGAATTACTCATGGGATCCTCTCGTAGGCCTTTTCAATGACTGGATATGGGGTTGTGATCTTCTCCCTGGTCTAGCGTACCGATCAACCTATCGTCCCTGGAATCGTATTTTTGTATGGACATCCTTCCATTCACGACCTCCACCCCACGCATTCGCATATTGGAGGGACCCTTTCGTACCTCCCTGGGGCCCCCATTGGACGCAAGACCCATGGGCACCATTCTGGGATGGGTACTGGGATGAGCCGGGCTTCGGAGGACACTACCCTTTCCCCTACCCAGCTGTACCCGCAATTGCTGACCCTGAAGCCCCAACTCGAACAGCCACACGTCGTCCATCCTCACGGATAGGCTCACCTCGGGGGTACGGAGAGGGTGCAGCCAGGGTTCCAGATCGCTCTGCCGTTCCACGGGCTTCAAATCCTCCGGGCAGATGGGGAGAGATCCCCGTTTTGGATTCCAGAGACCCTAAAGAACCAACAGCAAAGCCTAGGGCTAAGGGATCTAAGGCTCCGCCATCCGACCTTATATACCCCCCCTCAGCCCACCCCTCCGCAGATCCAAGAAGAGCTAGTAGAGCGGGAACAGGAAAAACCGCTAAAGCCCCTCGACCATCAGACCGCATTGGTATAGGTACAGTTTCAGGGACGAAAACCGGACGGAGGCCGAAGCCTAAGAGCCGCAACCGATCCCCTTATCCAAGCTTCGACCGGAGCCCTGCACCTGGAAAGGGAGTCTCCAATAATCCTTCACTCGGTCTAAGGCCTTCTCCGAAAACGCAAGCACGGCCTAAAGCTTATCCTCGATCTCCAGGAACTAAACCTGCACCCAATCATGCACCCAGAACCAAGGCCGCCCCTTCCTCCTCCCGAGCACCAAGAGCTCTGGCAACCCCAAGACCGTCTCCTAAGATGAATCCGGGGCCAACCCGCCAGCCATCTCGGTCCTCTTCTACAGCCCGGCGAGCACGACGCCCCGGAAACTGAATAACGCTAAGAAGATTTCAGAACGCCTGCCTGAACTACAGCTCCACAAGGATTCGGCCCAATCCAGTAGGAAAGTTCTGATGGGTGGTCAATATCCCAGAGCACCAAATCCGCGCACGATCCTTCTCTCAACACCCCTCGATCACCAGACATCCCAAGAACCTTAGCGGCGTTGCGGGTCATCCCGCATAGTGCCTCTTCTGGGTTAAGTCCGAACAAGACACAGGCCATATTCATTGCAATGAGCGGTGAGTTGATCGGAGACGACCCTGGATTCAAATCGGTAGCAATCGCGATTGAAACGCCTTGAGAGCGTAACACATCGACTGGAGGCGCCTGCTCTTCACCCAAGAAGTAAAAAGCACCCGGTAATAACACGGCATTCGTCCCCGATTTTGCCATCGCCTCGATTCCAGCCTCTGAAGCGTACTCGAGGTGGTCTGCTGATACGGCTCCGACTCGTGCCGCCAGAGCTGCTCCACCGGAGTCCGACAGTTGATCTGCATGGACTCTAATCGGCAGGCCGTACTGTGTACCGACTGCGAATATTCTTTCACATTCGTCGGGAGTGAATGCGATCCCCTCACAAAAAGCATCGATCCCGTCAGCCAACCCCTCGTCCATCACCTTCGGTATCATGGTCTCACAAATAAGATCAATGTACCCCGAGCGATCAGCCACATACTCAGGAGCAAGGGCATGGGCACCAAGAAATGTTGTGCGGACAGCCACTGGGTGTTCTGTGCCTAGACGCCTCGCTACGCGCAGCATGCGCAACTCTGTCTCAACATCAAGACCGTAGCCCGATTTTACTTCAACCGTTGTTACACCGAACGACTGCAACGTGCTAAGTCTCTTTGAGGCACCTGAGAACAGTTCTTCGTCTGTCGCTCTGCGTGTGGCTTTAACAGTTGAGGCTATGCCACCTCCTCCACGCGCGACCTCCTCATAACTGGCACCCTGAAGTCTCATTTCGAACTCTCGAGCTCGATCGCCAGCAAATACTAAATGAGTATGACAGTCGATCAGACCAGGAGTAACCCAACGACCTTTGGCATCCAGAATGCTCGCCGCATCTTCTCTAAATCTTGAAGAGAGTTCGGACATAGCCCCAACCCACGCGATTCGATCACCTGAAATCGCTACTCCACCATTGGCAATCTCGCCATACGGCAAAGCATTACGCTCGCTCTCATCCATCGTAGCGAGCATAGCATTTTCTATTAATAGATCGCAGGACACCACATAAACCCCTGATTGTCGCTAACTTGCGATGTCAATCTACACTCGATGGCCATGACCGACCTCTTTTTCAAATTTGCGCTCCTGCCCTCAGGCTGGGAATCTTCAGTAAGGATTTCAGTCTCAGAGGATGGCTGGATCCAGCAGATCATGTCTGGAACATCTTCTGATGGGTGTAAGGACGTGCCCGGCATCGCTGTGCCAGGAGTACCTAATCTTCACTCACATGCATTTCAGCGAGCGATGGCTGGCCTAGCGGAGCGGGGTACTTCCAGCACAGACACGTTTTGGTCTTGGCGCGAACGCATGTACACATTTCTGGAACGTTTGTCTCCGGAAGACGTGGAAGCGATCGCAACCCAGTTGTATGTGGAACTGCTGCGCCATGGGTTCACCTCAGTGACTGAATTTCACTATCTCCGGAATGATATCGATGGCAGCGCCTACCAAGATCCAGTGGCGATGGGTCAACGAATTTTGAGTGCCGCTGATCAAGCAGGTATCGGGACTACACTCTTACCTGTGCTCTATCGTTCTTCGGATTTTGGCAACAAGCCACCCGCTCCGGAACAAAAACGCTTCGTAGCTGATGTTGATGACCTCATCGGTGACATAGCTGCGCTGAAGGATTCTACAGCGAACAACCCGCAATTTCGGATCGGGTTAGCGGTCCATTCACTGCGCGCGGTTGCACCTGAAGACCTTGCCTACGCTGTCAGCTCTTTCAGGGATATTGATACTGAGGGCCCAATTCACATCCACGTAGCTGAGCAACCAAGAGAAGTGGCCGACTGCCTGGCATGGTCAGGGGCACGACCAGTAGAGTGGCTTCTTACTAATGCGCCAGTCGATGAATATTGGTGCACGATCCATGCAACCCACATGACGGCTGAAGAGGCAACCCGTCTCGCAGCTTCAGGGGCTGTGGCAGGGCTCTGTCCGACTACCGAGGCGAATCTAGGTGACGGTCTATTTCGATTTGAGGATTTCTCCAACGCAGAGGGCAACTGGGGTGTGGGTACCGACTCCCATGTCAGCGTAAGCCCAATAGCGGAACTCCGGTTACTTGAATATGGACAGCGAATCGCTCGCCAAGAGCGGAACATTGCGGCTGGCGCTCAAGATCGATCTACCGGAAGAGCACTCCTTCAACATGCTTGGACCGGTGGGTCAAAGGCGTCCGGCAGATCGACAGGAGCACTCGAAGTAGGCCAGCGTGCTGACATCCTTGGTCTCGATGAGAATCACCCTGCCCTCGTGGGACGTACGGGTGATGAGATCCTCGATTCATGGATCTTCTCGGGTGAACATACACCTGTTCAGAATGTCATAGTCGGCGGAAAATGGGTGATCCGTAATGGACATCACGAACGTGAGGAAGAAATCCTCAATAACTATGCGACTGTGCTGAGACGCCTTAGTAGCTAGTTCCATCACTCTAAAATCGAAATAGATATGATGAGCTTACAATTCCATCCGGTAACCAAGCGGCCGGGCTTGCTTGCTATCTGGACAATTCTAGCCATGTCAGTCCCTGCCCTAGTCTCCGCTCAAGAGATCATGCTCAAATGGGGTTTTGTAGAAGGGAGTGAACAGGTTCTGCAGTTGACCAATCGCATGGAAATATCGATGCCAATTGGCTTCGCCTCTCAGGTGATGGATCAATCCATACGAATGCGTCAAGCCGTACAGAGTGTTGAGTCGAACGGAGATGCAACGGTCATGGTTACGACCGAACACATCCGTATGGAAGGGGTCGGCCCTGGTGGCGACCAGCTTTACGATTCTGACTCAGGTGATATCCCGACCGATCCAGCGATCCTGGGTGCCGCTGCGATGGTGGGACAGGATTATTCTATGGTTGTCGGAGCAGATGGCACGGTAAAGTCGATCCAAGGAATTGAAGAATTAATCGACAGTATGCGAGGCTCATTCCCACCTGACGTTGCTCCAATGTTGGGTGAAATGTTCAATGCACAGACCCTCACTGAAATTGCACAACAGGGCGTGCAAATCCTTCCCACTGACCCAATCAGTCCGGGAGGTTCATGGCAAATGTCTTTCACCATGCCGAACCCACTGTTAGGGGAAGTGATTAATACCCTCACCTTCATTCTTGATGGGATAGAAGAACGAGACGGACGGACGGTAGCCCTCCTCTCTAGTACCGGAGAGATAGTCGCTGATACTCCGGAAGACCTAGCAGGACTGCCGATGGAGATGGACGTGGATGCGGAGATGACTGGCTTTTTGATCTTTGATGTGGATCGCGGCCTAGTGCTCTCATCGTCCACCACGACTGAGATGACGATGACAATGTCTGGACCAGATGGTTCATCAATGACGATGCCCATGACGACTACCGGCAGCTTGGAACTGCTCGAGTACATCCCTAGGAGTTAAGAGTTGTCATATCATGGATCACAACTCATCCTAGATTCTGCCCCTTCATCGCTAAAGAACAGTCTTAAGGGAGAGGAAATATGACTTTGGTCATCTTTGAACTCGAAGCTAAAGAAGGTCGGATAGACGACCTAAAAGCTATGCTCAGAGAAGCCTTACCTGATACCAGAGCATACCCAGGATGCTACGATCTTTCCGTATTCGCTGATCCAGATGGGAAAACCCTCTTGCTCGTCGAAGCCTGGGACTCCCAGGAGGCTTATGAGCAGTACTTCGCCTGGAGAGCGAATCCTGGTCCTGGCTTTGCATCGCTAGAAGATCTAGGGCCACTGGTCGAGGGTGAGCCGACACCCCGATTCTTGGAGCCAGCCGGCCTGTAACTTAGACGTTTCAGCTCAGCGCATCCCATTTAGCAGAATCGAAGAAAGAGGGAGAACGATATGACTCTGGTGATCTTTGAATGCGAAGCAAAAGAGGGCTGCATGGATCAACTGAAGTCCACTCTCAAAGGACTCTTGCCTGATACCCGCGCCTGGCCAGGCTGCTACGAGGTTGCGGGTTTCGCTGATCCAGATGGAAAGACTTTATTGTTTGTCACTAAATGGGAATCTAAAGAAGTCCATCAAGCATATCTGGGTTGGAGAGCGAATCCTGATCCTGGGTTTACATCGCTAGAAGATCTAGCTGCGCTAGTTGCCGGTGAGCCCACTTTCCGATACCTGGACCCAGCTGGGCTGTAACTCAGAATTCTTGAGGTAATCGATTCAGTTAAGCCGCCTGAAACGGAGATGTACGACCCGTCCTGCGTCTAACTCGAATCCGGCAACCCCACCTCTTTCACGAGAAAATCTGAAGGTCCGACTACCGGCAGCGAGTGTGTCTCCTGAAATCCGCTGCAGTTCACTTTCAGCGTTGGACCCCATGTGAACAACTAGGGACCCGCCTGTATTCACGAACTCGTAATTCACGTCTAGCTCCGGGCTATAATACATTCCGAGGTAAGGGCTGGGATCATTGATTTCGCTTGGCTCCATTCTTTCACGTCTATCCTCAGCCTCGAGGCTGACCTCTTCGGAGACCGGGGCTAGGTGCTCGGCAAGCACGATATCAGCGACCTGAATGGCACGACCAGAAGGGCTGGCATCGGCCCGATTACACAGTGTGACGATACTGGTACTCTGAGAAGGAAAACGAAGCACGTCGGCCCGAAATCCCACCCAACTCCCGCCATGTCCGATTGTCGCTAGGCCCCGGTGCTCGCCGTGACTCTGGCCAAGTGCATAAGAGATCTCCTCTCCTGAGTTGAGGACTCCTCTCGTTTCAAGTATTGGGGTAAGGCCAGACCTGATTCCATCCTGTTCGAGCGCTGTAACCCAATGAACCATATCATCGATCGAGGTATATACACCGCCATCCCCAATCATATCGAGCGTTGTCATATTTGTTCGAAAACCATCTCCGCGAGGCGAATACCCGTCTGCTCTGAGTGGGACGATGTGGTTGTGGTCGTCGTGGAAGTGTGAATGACTCATCTGCAGTGGCCTGAACAGAACCTCCTCTGCGTAATCCTTGAATGGCTTGCCCACTGCTCGTGCCACGGCCTCGGTTGCCAGCACATAACCTGAATTGCTGTACAGGTACTCAGACCCTGATGGGAAATTAAGTTCTTCTTGTAGAGCTTGAACCTCGATGAGCTCAGCTACGGTATAGAAATCATCACCCCGAAGTCCCTTCAGGCTCATCAGAGTGATGTAATCCCTCAATCCGCTGGTATGGTTTAACGTATGCCGTAGCGTGAGCGGCTCTCCGTAATCAGGTAATTCTGGAATCCATTTCTGGAGTGGATCCTCCAAATCGAGATATCCCTCCATTGCAGCAAGGGCAGCGACTGCCGCTGCAAACTGCTTCGAAACTGATCCGGTTCTGAACACAGATGTGGTATTGATAGGGATATCGTGTTCGAGATTGGCCATACCATAGCCACGTCCGTAAACAAGTTGACCAGATTGTACGACCCCTAGAGCACACCCTGGAGTTTCGGAGTTAAAATCGGCGAAGACGTTATCGATAGCAGCTGTATCAAAATCCCCTTGTGCACAGGCAATCATGGGTAACGCAAAGACCATGGCTAACAGTCGAGCATACTTCCTAAATCCGTGTTCCATCAATTGTCTCTCCTTCGAAGTACACGCCCCGGTCGATTGCCAGTAACTCCTTCCGTGTTGTACACACGAGCCCCGTTCACCCAAACCCCCACGATACCTACAGACGGCAAATTTGGCTCATCTGGTGTCGCCCGGTCTAGAACCGTCTCGGCATCGAAAAGCACGAGGTCGGCGAAATAGCCTTCTCTGATTTTACCGCGCTCCAAGAGCCCAGTATTTTCTGCCGCTAATGAACTCATCTTTCGGATCGCAGACTCAAGCAACAGCTCCCCACGCTCACGCACGTGTCGGCCCAGTACGCGAGTAAAACTCCCGTAGCCGCGTGGATGGCGACCGTTCAAACCTCCATCACTTGAGACATTCGTATAGGGCCAGGAAAGAAGTTCGGCTATATCAGTCTCCGTCATGCTCCTCGCTATAATGCTCTCTCGACCATCGCTGGCTTCGGCTTCAGCAATCAATTCTAGGTAGACGGTGACTGCATCTTTGCCACGAATCTCTGCAATCTCCGCTAGTGACATCCCGACATAAGAAGGATCAGCTCCAAACGCCGCGATAAACATCCCCTCCGGGGGCGCGAGTTCTTCTAAAGCAAACGTGGCAGCCTCTCGCGTGAACTCTCGACCAGGGAAAAGAACCGTCATCGTTGACTGCCAAAACTCATATGGATAGACGTCGGCTGTGACATTGATGCCTTCTTCTCTGGCCGCGTCAAGCATAGAAAGCACCCTGCCTGTTTCTCCCCACAAACTCTTCATCGCAAGCTTCATATGTGAGACTTGCACTGGGATACCCGTCTCCCGACCGATGTGGAGAAGTTCTTCCAGGGCTGAAAAGAACTCCCGGTCCTCGCTTCGCATGTGGCTGATGTAGCGTCCGCCGACGGAAGCAGCGCTACGGGCCAGCTCCACGACCTCGTCTGTACTTGAGTAGATGCCCGGGTCGTACTCAAGACCGGTGGATAGCCCGAGCGCCCCTGATACAAGCTCACTCTCGAGCAGTACCTTCATTTCCTCAATTTCTTCCAGGGTGGCTTCACGGCGAAAATCATCGCCCATCACCCTTCTGCGAATAGAGTTGTGCCCCACGTACGCAGCCACATTCACGGCGACGGTCGCTATTTCCATCCTGGTAAAAAAGTCGGCGAGTGGCAGCGGTGAGCCACCATCCTGACCCGCAATGATTGTCGTAATACCCTGGCTAACAGCTGCAAGCGCACCACCCTCTTCGAGTCCTCCATCGTGGTGGCTATGTGTGTCGATAAAACCCGGAGCCAGGACCAAATTTGTCGCGTCGATCTCGGTCTCCGCATCCGTTGGTGTCAAGCTTCCAACCTCCAGAATGCGATCACCGCGAACACGAACGTCAGCCATCCGCCCAGGCTCACCCGTCCCATCGACTACATATGCATTCGTGAAGATCAGATCAGGAGGTAGCCTTCCGGACTCTGTGTCACATGCACTCAGAAGCATGAGCACAGAGATACAAATAATGGGCGGCAAACTAAGTTTCTTCATGTTCTATCTCTATTCGATGTTTTTCAGAGCCTCTAGTAATTTCGTTGTATCTTTATCTTTAGCGTCTCGCCTGCCAGGCACCACTCGCGAAGCCCGTCAGCGCAGATCCCGCAATGAACCCACCCGCGGCGATATACATTGGACTCTCTGCATCTTTCCCGAATCTTCGAGTCAACTGACTTCGAATGATTAATGCAACAACTGCCGTCCAGCCCGCAATCGGATTCAGGATCAATAGTCCGGTAGCGAGTAAAACACCCAACTGTCGTGATGGGCCTCCTACCCACTGAATCAGTGCTCCAGGGATCGCCCAAATAAGCAGCGACTTGGCAAGCAACGGATCCGCTCCTGCCGAGATCGTAGCCGCAACCACACGATCGAGAGGTGGAATGAGATCTGCCTGAAAATAACTCTCATAAACCATTAGTACGAGCGCCCCAGCGACTCCGAACCCTACGAGTTCTGCCCAATACTGTTCCTTTCTCCCAGCTCGTTCCCATTCTGGATCCCGGCCCTTGCCTCGCAAGATCCAGCCAGCCTTGAGATCATAGCCCATGTCGGCGAATGCCGGACCGGTCGATGAAACAAATCCCACAAGAAGCGCCAGGGGAATATCCGGGAATCCGACCAAGATCCCGATCACCAAAAAAATCAATGCCGTCGCAAAGGCAGGAAACCAGCCGGCATGCATCGCTGAAAGTCCAACAACAAGTTCCGAGGCCAGAGCAGCAAAGGCAGCGAATACGATGAACCCCAGGATCATGCCAACACTCATCTCGGAAGCCGCCCCACCTGACAGAAGCAGGCCAGCTGCTGCCAAAGCAAATGCCATAAAACCAACCATCAATACCCGATTCGTGCGCGAAGGACGCGAACTCTTAGCAGCACTGCTGTCGCTTAGATTGCCTCTTACGATCATCACAACCTGAATGAGGGCAACAGCACCCGCTCCGATCATCAACCCATGGGGCATATATATCTCACTCAGATCAACCCCTATTACTGCTGGCGCGTAACCTCTGAGTAACAGACCGACTGCAAACATGGAGAGTGCGTAGGCATTCCCGATCCAGCAGACCCCAAAAACGTCCATCGGGATACCGAAGAGTTGTCCGACTCCTCCAACAGATCCACCTGCCAACAGGAGCCCTGCCCTCCGTCCTCCTTGGTCGCCAGCGATCAAGACTTCAGCTGTGGCAACACCGGAAGGCCAGAGTCCCGAGGCAGGATAGGCCGGTGAATCAAAGATCCGGTAAAGAATCGTTGCATCAATTACTAGCCCGGCAAATGCACCAACAAACATGGGGAGCACGAGATCTGGCCTACCCAAGACCCAAGGGATCCCGATAGGGAGCAGCAAAGCGTTCGCCCCCCCAAACGTTGCGCCTGATATGACCGTTTGCAGAATGTTTTGTCGCTCTAGACTGCCGAATGGACGGAACACCGCTAAGGGGATGCGGGCCAAGGTCATCGCCACGATCGCACCGATTACCGAACTATTTGGTGTGATTCCAACACGGGTAAGAAGCTGGATGCCGATCACTCCACCGAGGACAGCCATCATTAGGCCCAAGACCAGAGTACCTGGCTCGAAGATCGAAGGATGCTTCCTATCCTGTCTGGTTACCTGATCCTGTGGGAAGTCACTCATACGATCTGTGCGATCCCAGCTCCGACCAGTCTACGAGCGAGTAGCACCGGTTTTCCAGTTGAAGCAGACAATGCAGCCCGCTGCGCTTCCGTGTAGCCCATACAATGCATCACGATGACGTCGCAATCGCTTAGGGCTTGAGCCGTACCGGCAAGTTCATCTCCCTCATAAGGGGAAGCGGCGGAGAATCGCAGTTCCTGGTCCGGCCTCGGCTTGTAGTGAAATTCTTGGCTCTGTTCTATGAGTGGAACAAGGACGCCAATACGCTGTGCTCCCGCACAAATCGCATCAGTCCCATGATCAACCAGATGCTGCGCATCGAGAAAGAGTCCGCCGAAGTGAAGATCTGAAAATTCACCTGTACAGAGTAAAACAACGGCCAGATAGTCCTCAGGGTCGATCTCATCGAGCATATGCTGTAACTGACGCGCTATCCAAGATTTTCTGACGACCACCTGCCTGCCATTCCCGAGTCGAGTAACGAGACGATGGCTAGAGGCCTCGGGACGCAGTCGCTGAATTTCTTCTTCGGACTGGCCATCCAGGGCTCCGAACTCCTGCACCTGGATCGTATCCGGAAACCAATAGGTCAGTTCCGGTACGATATCATTCCGAGGAGTCTGACCTATGGTCAGGAGAGCGAGGGTTGAATTCATGGCCGACAGCTTATGTCGTCCAAGGGCGATGTGTCCACGAAAGCCTCTATTACCTTGTGACGCTTAAGGGCCGCCGGTATCCTCGCCCGATATTCAACCAGATAGCCACTAGATGCTCTAAATGAGAGAAATCACCGAACGAGACCTCGAGTTACTGGCAACAGGAGCTTGGATCCTGGGCGCCGGCGGTGGCGGGGACCCCTATCACTCACTGCTGGCGATGAAAAGGCTCTACTCTAGTGGGCTATCTACAACACTCATGGATCCTGACGATCTTGCCGATGATGCCAGGATCGCTGTGGTTTCGACCATGGGCGCACCGTTGGTTGGAGAAGAACGACTAACCGACCCCGAAGTGGCAGCCCGTGCTGTGCAAATGATGGAGGAGTACGTAGGGCACGGCTTTGATGCAGTGATGTCTCTAGAAATTGGTGGAAGTAATTCAATCCAACCTTTTATGGTTGCATCATTTACAGGACTTCCAGTTTTGGATGCCGATACAATGGGACGAGCGTATCCAGAAGCCCAGATGAGTAGCTTTGCGATCGGTGATCTTCGGCCCTACCCCCTAACTTTAGCTGACCCAAGAGGGGTTGAGACCGTGGTATCCAAAGTACCGACCTGGAAATGGATGGAGCGCGTCAGTCGAAAGATCTGTACTGAAGTGGGTTCGACTGCAGCAACGTGCAAGGCACCCCGCACCGGTCGCGAGGTGAAAGAGTGGGGCATACTCCGGACGGTTTCCCAGGCGATAGGCATAGGGCGCGCAGTACATGAAGCGCGTCAATCGAAACAGAACCCAGTGCAAGCCGTGGTCGACTGTGAAGATGGACGGATTCTATTTGAAGGAAAAATCGTCGAAGTCAATCGCAGAACCACCGAAGGGTTCCTGCGTGGAAGCGTAGAGTTGGAGGGCCTTGAGGCAGACAAAGGCCATAGGATGAAGCTCGATTTCCAAAACGAGTTCAGCATCGGTTGGATCAACGAAGAACCGAGAGTCATGGTCCCAGATATCATCACGGTTCTGGATTCAACAACCGGTGAGGCAATCGGAACAGAAGCGATCCGTTACGGTCAGCGTGTTCAAATTCTTGTCCTTAGAGCCCCCGAAATACAAACAACACCCAAGGGGCTCGAGCACGTGGGACCTCGTGCGTTCGGATATGACCTCGACTTCGAATCTGTCTTTGCGGAGGCCGGGGGAACATGAGACGCATTGGGGTCGATGTAGGTGGCACGAACACCGACGCTGTGCTTGTAGATACGGATCGTGTGCTCGCTGCAGTAAAGAGCCCGACGAGTGAAGATGTGACGTCAGGTATCGTCTCTGCCTTGAATGCCCTACTTGATGAACTGGGAGGAGATCCTGGAGGACTCGACGGCGTTGTCATCGGAACAACACACTTCACGAATGCAGTAGTCCAGCGCCGTGACCTAGAACACATCGGTGCACTCCGGATTGGGCTACCCAGCGGTGTAGCGATCCCACCATTCGCGGATTGGCCGAAAGACTTGGCTGACCACGTAAGTGGTAGCGTCGTCATGGTGGAAGGTGGGCACGAATATGACGGCCGCCCTTTCATGCCCTTGAATGAATGGGATGTTCGGCAGGCAGCCAAGAGATTCCAAAATGAGGGAATCGCCTCTGTGGCCATCGTTGCTGTCTTTTCTCCACTCACCTCGGAATGTGAAGAACGAGCCGCCGAAATCCTCCGTGAAGTGAGTCCTGATATAAAACTGACACTTTCCCATAACTTGGGGCGTGTAGGGCTACTTGAACGTGAAAACGCCGCCCTACTGAATGCTAGCCTTCGCTTACTCGCGGAGTCCACAACCCTTGCGTTTACTGAAGCTTTGGACACGAGTGGTATTAAAGCGCCCCTTTACCTGACTCAGAACGATGGAACCGTAATGCGGGCTAATCAGGCTGAGGCTTTTCCGGTGTATTCGTTCTCTTCTGGGCCAACGAATAGCATGAGAGGTGCAGCCCATCTTTCAGGGCTTAGCGACGCGATGGTCGTAGATGTGGGGGGTACAACCACAGACATTGGCCATCTCAAGGCAGGATTTCCCAGGGAAGCGAACACCGTAGTTGAGATCGGTGGTGTACGAACCTTATTTCGTATGCCGGATCTACTCTCAATCGGGTTAGGTGGAGGCTCACTTGTCGACACAGAACATCACACCGTGGGACCTGTAAGCGTCGGATACGGCCTTACTAGCGAAGCTCTTGTGTTCGGAGGAGGGCAACTTACAGTAACAGACGTGGGTGTCGCTGCTGGGCTAAGCCAAATCGGAACATCTATAGAATCAACAGATTCTATAGATGAACCAGTTATCAGCTGGGCTATAGATAGAATCCATGAAATGATTGAAATGAATGTCGATCGTATGAAAGTTGACGCGGCCCCTCTTCCTCTTCTCGCAGTCGGTGGTGGTGCGTTCCTGGTGCCTGATTCGATTCCCGGCATCAGTGAGGTGATCAGACTTGAGCATGGCTCGGTCGCGAATGCCGTCGGTGCGGCGATCGCTCAAGTGAGTGGTGAAGTCGA
>CEUS01005704.1_pt1 | contig 40982 bp, 48 predicted proteins | sample 427031 | NCBI WGS metagenome assembly CEUS01 (sample SAMEA2622837, study PRJEB7988) | marine metagenome | biome: marine biome (ENVO:00000447); feature: marine epipelagic mixed layer (ENVO:xxxxxxxxx); material: "saline water (ENVO:00002010), including plankton (ENVO:xxxxxxxx)" | depth 140 m | reverse complement strand
TCTGTCTTTTTGCAGTGATACTTCTTCTGGTCTCCAAAAGTACCCCAACATAGTTTGATTTAGTTTATCAAACTGTGGATATTTGAATATATCATATCTTTGTACATTCTGATCTTCACCAAAAAACATTGGCTCTTTAGTAAAGTCGATTTCGTTTCTGTTAAAAATTGTCTTAGCCATCTAAATTATTTATTGTCCTATATATTACAAGCATCGCAGTCATCACCTGCTTGGACTTCTAAATTTGCTTTTGCAAAATCTTGTGCCGCTTGTTGTATTGGTTGTACTTCTACTTCTACTGAAGCATCAGTTTTGAAATCATATGTGTTTTGATAATAACTTGTTTTCCAACCTAATTTGTATGTTGTTAATAAATCTTTAAACATAACACTCATTGGTACTTCATTATTTTCGAATTGCGTTGGATTGTAACTCCAATTACCTGATATAGCTTGATCAAAGAACTTTTGCATTACTGAAACAATATTAATATAACCATCATTTGATTCCATATCCCATAACAAAGTATAATAATCTTTTAGTGTTTTATATTGTGGAACAATTTGTTTTAGTGGGCCTTTTTTAGATTTTTTTACTGATAAAAAACCACGTGGTGGCTCAATTCCATTAGTAGCATTACTAACTACGGAAGAACTTTCACTTGGCATTTGGGCTGATAATGTTGAATTTCTCATACCAAATTGTTTTACTTGTTTTCTTAATTTTTCCCAGTTTAATTTTAGTCTTGTATTACAAATATCATCTAAATCTTCTTTGTAATGATCAATTGGCATTTTACCATCTGCATATTTTGTTCTTTCAAAATATTCACATTTACCTTTTTCTTGTGCAAGATTCATAGATGCTTGAACTAGATAATATTGAAATGCTTCTGATAATTCGTGTACAATCTTTAATGCTTTTTTATCATCATAGCCAACATAATTTTTAGCTAGATAGTGTGCAAGTCCAATATAACCTACTCCTAAACTTCTTCTAGCTTTAGTTGATATTTCAGCCGCCTTTACAGGATACTTTTGATAATCAATAATTTCATCTAAAGCTCTAACTGATAAATCACATAAGTTTTCTAATTCATCTAAATCTTTAATCTGACCAACATTAATAGCAGAAAGAATACAAAGTGCAATTTCACCATTTCCATCAATGTGATTAATTGGTACTGTTGGTAGTGTTATCTCTTGGCATAAGTTACTCATATTAACTTTATCTTTAAATGATGAGTGACTATTGCAATGGTCAATATTCATAATATAGATACGACCTGTTTCAGCTCTTTCTTTTAATAAGTTATTAAACAAATCTTGTGCAGAAACTTTTTTACGTCTAATTGATTTATTTTTTTCATACTTAATATATAAATCATCAAATTCTGTTGTGCCAAATGCATCATACAAACCCGGCACCTCGTGAGGCGAGAAAAGACTTATATCGGCATTAGCTAATAGCCTCTCATAAAATAATTTACTAATTTGTATTGAATAATCTAGTTTACGTACTCTATTATCTTCTGTACCTTTATTATTTTTTAAAACTAAAATGTCTTCAATCTCTTGGTGCCATATAGGGAAATGAACTGTAGCACTACCACCACGTACTCCGTTTTGTGTACAACATCTTACAGTTGCTTCAAACTTTTTAAGGAATGGAACAACGCCTGTGTGTGCTACTTCACCACCTCTAATTTTAGAATTAATACCTCTAATACGACCTGCATTAATACCTATGCCGGCTCTTTGTGCAATATATCTTCCAATAGCCATATCGCTAGAAAAAATAGAAGGAAGTGTATCATCAACTTCTACAAGAACGCAACTTGCAAATTGTTTCATTGGTGTTCTTACTCCTGCCATTACTGGTGTAGGTATATTAATTTTAAAAGTAGAAATAGCATTATAATATTTTTTGATGTATTGCATTCTTGTATCTAATGGATAATTTGCAAATAGTGTTGCCGCAATCATCATATACATATATTGTGGTGTTTCGTATACTGCACCTGTACTTCTATCTTGTACTAGATATTTGTCTACAACTTGTCTTAAACCTGCGTATGTAAAATCCCAATCTCTTTCGTGCTTCATATACCCATTTAACTTATTCCATTCATCATCACTAAATTGATCTAATATTGCTTTATCGTATACACCACGTTCAATATTTCTTGATACCAAATATCTTAATGGAATATGATTATCTGATGGCAACCATTTTCCAAATACGTGTTTTTGAAGTGAGAAAAGAAGTAGTCTTGAAGCAACGTACTGATAGTTAGGTGCTTCTAATGTAATTAAGTCGTTTGCTGATTTAATTAATACTTCTTGAATGTCTTGTGTTGACATTCCATCTGAAAATTGTAAACCTGAATTCATTTCTACTTGTGATGATGAAACTCCAGTTAAGCCTTCACAAGCCGCTTCAGTCATTTTGTGTACTTTATTAATATCAAGTAATTCTTTTCTTCCGTCTCGTTTAACAATGTACAGGTCTGCTTCTTTATTCATTTTTGCCTATTCTCTAAATTCTTTATAATAATAATATTACTAGACAACATAGTCTATTGTCAATAATAATATTAATAAAATCGTGGACAAATGTTAGTTATCTGGATAGTTAACTGGTTAACCAACGTTTTAAAACATAAGATAATGTAGCATCAGTTGAAGAATTTGAATTAGTGTATTGTAATTTAATTAATCCACCGCTTACTGCTGGAGTAGAAAACACTACATCGCTTGTACTTGCTGTTTCTGTTCTATCATCAATATAATGAACGTTTGTTCCATCTGAAATAATTCTTATACAACCTACGGCATAGGCACTACCTATCTTTAGTGAGTAGTCTAAAAAGTAAGTATTAGTTTCAGTTGATGAAAAACTTGTAACGTCTGCTGTTGCACCACCTTTGGTTAAAGTTTTCTTAATTAAAAAAGTTGGCCCAACATATTGATTATTAGCAAATTCTGGTTTGCTATCTTGAGTATAAATTTTAATATTGTTTGCTACTGAAACTTCTGCTGTTCCAACAGCTAAATTTAAAAATTTTGATAATAGTACTGCTTGTTGTGGACTATCTAATTCAATTAACAATGATCCTGGAACTGATACTTTTGCCGCTGTGTATCCTAATCCTGCCATTGTTCCACGTATAAACACAGCCGTATTAATACCAGCTGAGCTAATTCCATTTTCCGCCGCTAATTCTGTTGCAAATGAATTTTGTTTAGCAACTTGGTTAGCACCTTGATCTCCAATATCAACAAATCCAGTACCAGTTGAAACATCTATGTATAATGTATATGTTGATTTACCAGTAGCACTAAAAGTTATAACGTCTTCTGTTTTTGAAACTGCTGTTGTTACAGCCGTTGTGGCAATTGACATTTCATCTGCATAAGCTTTTTTAACATAATCAATTATTTCTGTACCAAGCCATTTTGTTACACAAATTACTGAATTGTTTTCTGGCTTACCTGCTGAGTTAAATGTAATAGTTAAATCTGAACCTGCTACACCAACTGAATATCCTGCTGTTGAAACTTTTGAAGGCAACTTGTTAACATTGTATTTGTATATCTCAAGTTTATCTGAACCAAAACCAGTTGTACTTTTTCCAGTTGGAAATGTTAAAGCTGTTCCACCGTTTAATACAGTTGAACTTGTATCTGTTCCATTACCTACAAAACTTTCAGTTGAAGCCATTTTAAAAACAACTAATCTTGTATCAATTAAACTTTGTACAGATGATTGTGCATTTAAGAAATTACCTACTTGCACCATTCTGTTTTTAGTTGACTGGTCACCACCACCAATATACAACTCACGTGTATCTAGTGCTAGACCAATTTCACCTTCAGCTAATGGCTGGGGTAAATCAGTACGATTTCCTCTTCTGTTCTTTAATCTTACAAATGTTGTTGTCATCTTGCTAAAACCTTAATATAATACTATTTAGTAGCTTTGTAAAAAGCTTCTACTTTGTCAAGCCACATATCTGTATATTTTTTAAATTCGCCGTTTTTGACTAAAAATTGCTGGTATTCACCACTATGAGATACTATAAAAATAAGCCCTGCTTGTATATCTGTGCCGTAAACTTCATTGTGTGCTAAGGCATAAGCGGCACATTGAACAAAATAATCTTCAATCCACTCTTTCTTTTTAACTTTACGACTTGTTTTAAAGTCACCTATCACAGGCATACCGTCATACACACAAACCATATCTGCCGTCCCGGCATACAAGTTAGGAAAACACAACCCCTGCTCGATCCCCCAAACTTCATTAACTTTATCAAATCCTTTATCAATAATAATATCGCTTAATTGTTTTGCTTGTTGATATACTTGATTGCTACCGCCCGGACGCTCAACTCCTTCAATATATGATTCTAAATGTTTGTGTGTAACTGTACCTAAATTTGCTGACTCTGTAACAATTCTTTGAGCTTCAGCTTTACCTACTCGCTTTTTCCAAGCATTAAGAGCCGTCATATCTTTAGAGTGAGATAATATTGTAGTAACACTAGGAACAGGATTACCATCTTCACCAACATAATGACGCTTACCGTCTATTGTTGTTCTTTTTAAACTTTTATATTGAAATTTTTCTATTAGTAATTTGGTCACAATTAAAGATTCTTATCAATGGTTTTTTTAGCAAGTTTATCAACTTTCTTTTCATTATCCATTGTAGCATCTTTTGAGAACTGTGTCAAATTCGAATTTGGTTTTAAAGTGATTTTATCTGGGTTAATACTTCTAACCATTGGCATATTTTTTACTAAATCAGCTAATGAATTAGGATTTACTGAATGACCCATTTTATTAAGTTCATCGGACATTGAATTTGTATTAATTTCATTGTCTCCTTTAGCAACTAATCTCACAAGAAGATTAAGTGCGTCAGTACGCAATTTTGATATATAGCTTTCTGAAATTTCTTTAAGTCTCATTATGCCTTCTTGGCTCTACCAAGAGGCTCATCCAATGGACCTGATGCAGAATCGTCACCGTCTGTTTCAGCATCAACTGGTTCTTCTATTTCTAAAGAGTCACCTTCGTCATCTGCTGGTGCATCCATTGATGGTTCGTCTGACATAGTTGCTGGTGCTTCACCTTGTAGCATCAATACTTCATTGTTGACACTCTCTTTAGCTTCTTTTGCCGCATTTAATAAGTTATCAATAATTCCGTTTACATTAGCATTAAACGAACTAGCTGAATCTACACCAAACTGATTTTGCATTTGGTCTGTAATTGCCGCTAAATCTTCATTTTGCATTTTACCTAAATCTTCAATCATACCTTGTAATGAATCAACTAAATTTTTAGAAGCTAAAACTGTTTCAGCTTGTTCTAAATCTTCGTTTTCTTTAATAGCTTCTTTGCTCTCTGTTGCAGGAGCTTCATCACTATTATTGTCAGTTGTTAATGGACTTTCTTCACCATCTTCATTATCATCATCTGGTTTTGCTGGTAAGTCTTCATCAGCAATTTGACCAATCATTAAAACAATTGCTTCTGATAAAAGAATATTTTTTGCATAGTCAGGATGTTCGTGATACGAATTGAAAGGTAAGCTTCTTTTAAGCTCTTCACGTTGTACGTCTAACTGTTCTTTAGTTGCATATAGCTTTTCTATATCAACTTTATCAAACACTTTGAAGCCATAAGTCTCTTCAAGCCAACGATTTACTCTCGCTATCTTCGTTTCATATGTGGATTTTAGATCGTTTAATTTCATAGTACAGTTATTTATACATCTTCGCCATTAATTTCGCTATTGTAATTGCTCGTTATATGCGTTTTTATATCAAATAGCTGATCTTCAAGGTGGTCTATAGTCTGTTTAGCCGCATCTTTATCTTCGTCTGATAATGATTTATCACGTAATTTACGTGATTCAAGCCATATATTTTTAGCTATTTCATTGTATTCTTCATTTTCATCTAAGAAGTTTTCTACTTCTTCAGAGTCTACAGTAGCCCCATTTATTAAGGCTTTTACAATAAGATATGCTGATTCATAAAGCCTAATCTCAGTAAAAATTTTATCTTGATTTAACTTGTTTATAATATCGTAGCTTTTATACTTTTGTTTTACAACCTGAATAACATAATTACCTACTTCAACACCATCATTACGTTTTTTAGTAGATACTGCTTCATTAAAATTTGGATTATTTTTGTTTTTTATTACTATACGTTTAACAACTTTATCAGTTATATGATCAAATTTATCCAACATTTCTCTTACGTGTTGGACTTTCTTTTTATGTGCATCTTTTTGACCTTTGAATTTCTTTAATTGTAGTTCCATATGATCTAAAAAGTCAGCTCTAACTGTTCCTGGTGGACCCCATTTTGAAAGGATCTTAATAAATCTAAAATGCTCTATAGCTGAATTAAGTGAAGGGTAGTCAGGAAAACCTGCTACGCAAAATTCTCTATTTCTCTTATATGCTGGACCGCTTCTGTCTGGTAAATTTTTGTTTATGTTTATACCCATACTAATAATATACTAAATTTATTATCAAAGATCAAGTATTATTTTCGTCTTAATGACTTGTTTAATGCTCTAACCCTACGTGAAGCAGGATTATACTTTTTAGTAAACTTGATTTTTCTTTGTAATCTAGCACCCATTCTTGCTTTCATTTTTTTCATAATAAAACGTTTTTTGATATCTAATGGGGCACTACAAACACTTGGATTGCTAACAATCCTACCCTTTTTTCTACCAAATGTACAACGATATTTTTTAACTACGGTCTTACCTTTACGACCATATATCATTTTAGCTTCTTGTATACCGTCAGTTATAATATCACTAATAAACATTTTATCTTTTTCCTAACTTAATAGGTTTTAAAGCTTTCATTTTTGGTTGTCTTCTTTTCTTAACTTGCGTGTTAAGTTTTCTAGCAATTTTTGAAGTTGGGTTGTATTTTTTAGTATATGATGATAACTTGCCTTGAATTGTAGAACGTTTTGCTCTAGTGGCTTTCATCTGTTGTTTTTTTTGAATATTAATTGGTGCTGTACAAGTGGCCGGATCAGCTACTATTCTGCCTTTTCTTGGACCCGTTTGGCATCTATATCTTCTCTTAAGAGATTGCTTATACTTTCCGTATATTTGCGGTGTGCCTTCGCCTACTATGTCTTTTATTAGCATCGTAATTCCTTTTATAAGAGTGTTGAAACAAACATAGATATTAATGTGAAAAACATTGTACCAGCAGACCATAAAACGACTTTTTGTATCTTTTCAAAGCCTTTGTCTACTTCTTCTTCAATTTTTATCATATGTGCTTCAACTCTATCAAACCTTGAGTTAATTTCCTCGTGTCTTTCACGACTTAAAGCTACGTGAACTTCCAAACTACCAAATTCAACACTATCCTGCGTTTTTGGTGCTGTAACTACTTTTGGTGGTACTTTATCCATTTTCTCTATGCTCCTTAAAATTTAGTAATCCATACATTTGTATTTACTCCTTGTGTGCATATAGTATCACTAAACAAAACGACGTTATTTAGACGATTTTCAAGCACTCCCACAGGATTTACACCAAGCTCAAATAAATTCTTTTGCTCAACTCCAAATGTTACCTCATAAACTTGCTTACCTTTATAGGTAGATTTACGTGGTTTTGAAAAAAATAATATTTTACCATACATTGTAATCATTTGATGTAAATGATCAAAATCTTTTTGCTTATCGTGATCTAAATCGTTATTTTGATAATCAATTGGTAACGTTGTAATTAGTTTATATACTTCAAGATCTTCACTTACTTGCATATACTGATTTTTATTAGTATTTAGAGAATACATTATCTTCTTATTGCTCCTACCGCCACGTTTCTAGGCAATGATTTTTGTCTTACATTATGCCTATCTTGTAAGTTTCTTTCTTTAACCATATTTTGTAATATTCCATAAAGTTCACTTTTAGGAGAATGGTCTCTTATATAATGCATTATATCAATTGCAACATTATACTTTTCTTTTTGTTTTAAACGGTCCCAATCAGATGCAAATCTTCTTATTTTTTTTAAATCACGTGATCTTATTGCTAATTGTGATTCTAACCTTATTAGCATAGTTGACGTTTGTTTTCTTGAAAAGTTGTCATTAGAAATATATCTTAATAATTGATTTATATCAGTGTATTGTCTTTGTAGTCTTTCAATATAATTTTTACTTGATGTATCGTCAAATTGTACAATAGATCCTGAACCAACTATACTATGTAATAACAAATATAAATCTGTTCCATTAGTTCTAAAAAAATCATAATTACCATAACTCATACTTCTAATAATATAATTTCTTGCCATTTTTTGATATTTGTATTCACCTGTTAAAACTAGTAATGCTAAACAATAAGCATAAACTAATTCACCATTTTCATATGCTGAATTTTTTCCTAAATCTTGTCTAGATCTAAAAGCTCTGCTTTCACTTAAATCATTAACTAATGATAAACTTTCTTTAGCAAAATTCTTTCTACTAAAATCTAATCTATCTACAACTTTAACTGCATTACCTACGTGGTCAACTGCAACAAATCCTTCTTGATCTCTTACAACATATTCATCGCCTTGTAATTCAAAAGCATCAATTGATTTTATATTTTTTAGTTTTTGATATAATGTGTTTTTGATTGCTGTTAACTTTAACCAAGCACTATACCAATTTTGAATATTTTTCTTATTAGCCATATAATAATTTCGCCATTGTTCTAATGCTAATAATTTTCTTTGCCCAGCTGGACCTTCTCTGCCTGTTTTTAATTTTGCAATTTCTTTTTCAACTCTTGCTTCGTAATCTTTTGCAAAGTTATAAAAGAATGCTAAAGGGTCTTGTGTAATTTCTCCAGCTTTAATCATATTGTTATGATTGGCGTGAACTAATTGTTGAAAATTTTTTCCTAACTCACTAGCTTCTAAAAAATCAAAAATATTACCTGATGAGTTAATATATTTTTCAGCATCATTAATAGCTTGAGTTATATTAGCATACTCACCTTTTGTAAGATTTACAACTCCTGTAAAATCTTTTATGTAAGCATCATCAAACCATACATCAGGTGTTTTGTTTAAACCTTCTATATCAATATCAAAACTTGCTGTCATACTATCTAAACTTTTTCCTGAATAGCTTGTATGAAAAACAATACCTAAATTTGCTTGTTGTATTTGTTTTGCTAGATCCATACTTTGTGGAACAGCATAAGTTATTGTATTTGGTTTAAAAGCAATATAAGATTCGCCTTGGTAATTTATTGTTTTTAAATCTCCTTTAGTCCAAAGTAAATCACCTTGTAATACATTTTTTATACCTAGTTTTTGTAAACTATTAAATGCTTGTACTAGTTTATCTCTTAATCCTTGTTTGCTAGTTTCCCCTGCATCAGGATGATTAACTCTAATATCGTCTATACTCTTATTAAGTTTTGCATCTTTATTAAATGCACTTTTTGTTGCAACAAAAAACTTTCCATCACTAGGATCAGTACCACATACTATTGCTGGTGACCCGTCCCATTTAATTGTTACATTAAATTTTTTAGTACTTGATGTTTTGGCTAAATTGGCTAAATTTCTTAAAAATGCAACTGCTCTAGTGGCACCTGCTTTACCTTGAAATAAGGCTAAATCTTCAAGGTGTGTAAGATGAAGATTTGGATTTTCTTGTAATAAATCATTAGCTTTCATTGTTATTGGACTCATTTAACTTTTTTATACCACGCTCAAATTTCTTTGGATCTGCTGTCTTAATGCTATTAACAAATCTCTTTACTAAATCGTCAGCAACTGCTTCATCATATGATTCATATATCATTTTAGTGATATTAATTGCTGATGATATAACGTGGCCAGCACGAGTCTCAACTAAATTATTCATATCTGTAGCAGGAACTACTCTGCTAATTTCTTGTAATATGGTACGTGTATGTTTCTTCATAGCTTAAATTACCGCCTTATGAAATATTTATTACATTTTTACAAAAAATTAACAGCATTTATTGGGTATTATCAAAGGTTTGACGTTGTGACTTTAATAAATCACGTAATCCTTTAGTAATTTCCGTCTTTTCGGCCACTACTGAACCTTCTGATTTGTCTGTTACTGTGGATGATCTTTTCTTAATTGACTGAACTAAAGCGTCTGATGATGTTGGTAAAATCTCCTCATCATCTTCATTTAAGTCAGTAATTCTTAATCTATCAATATCAAATGCTAAATCAATTTTACTTCCTACACCACCACTTGATCTAGTTTTAATTAATTGTATTTGATATCTGCCTCTTTCACGCATAGCTCTACTTGTAAAAATACCTATTAAATTATCTGCTGTATTAATTTTACTAATACCACCTGCTATATGACTTTGATCATATTCTACTTCTTCTATTGCACCTCTGTTTAATTGTGATGCTGTTACTAATACTATTTGTTGTTCTACTGCAAAATTTCTTAATTCTTCAGACACAAATTTATCTTTAATAAACAATTCTGTTGGTGATATTCTTTTACTAATTGGCATCATTAAATCTAAATAGTCAACTAAAACTACGTCTGGTGCTACGCCTTTTTGTATAGTATACTCTTTAACAAATGAACGTAAATCATTAGTAGTACTACCAGATGGCATATATTTTACTTGGAAATTTCCTGATTTAGTTTTTTCTAATCTAACTGCTAAATCAACATCTTCTATTTTTTTAAATATCTCATTAGTTGGTGTTCCTGTTACCATTGCATCTAATCTCATTGCACTTAATTCTTCACTTAACTCAAATGTAAAATATAAAACATTTAATTTTTGACCTATCCAATTTAATGCCAAATTTTGTAAAAATAAACTTTTACCTGCTCCAGATGATCCTGCAAATATTGTTAATTCACCTTTATTAAATCCACCATATAATTTTTTATCTAACATAGACCAACCAGTTTTAATTGTTCCATTGTTATTTTTAAGTGCCATTAATCTTGCTTTTGGATCTTCAAAATAATCTGTTCCTAAATCTTTTGTAAGCCCGATCCTTACTGCGTCTTTAATTTTTTCTTCAACAGGACCGTAATCACCTTTTTCTAACAAGTCAGCTGAATCTATAATTGCTCTTTCTAATGCTTTGTGTCTACAAAATGTTTCAAATTCATCTAAGAACCATTGCTTCTGTGTTTCATCGATATTAGGTACTGGTGTTAATTCTATTTCACATTTAGCTTTAATTTGATCAATTGTTGGTAATGTTTTATATTTCTCTGCGTGTTCAACAAACATTGAAACTGTTTCAAAATACTTTTTACTAAAATAAACTGGACTAATAATATTTCTAGCTCTTACAAATAACTCAGGGTCAGTTATCATAAACTCTAAAAATAATTTTTGTAAATCGTCTGTATATACTGTTGCCATTATTTTATTATAACCTCTTCATCTAAGTTTCGCAAGTATTTCCAACTATGTGGGAACTCTTTATTGCAAATTTTATCAATTTTATTAGCCACTTCTTGTGTTTCTAACTGTGTATCTTTTGCACATCTTAAATTACATACTCTAGCAAATGCATATAAACTTCCACTCCAATACCATTCAGTCATCATACTTTGTGGTAAAACAGCTCTTGCCATTTCTGGTGCAACTCCTTTTTCAATTAATTCAACATAAGCAACTGTACATTTTTTCATAGCCATTGCTACTGCGTTTGCTAATCTTCTATTAAGTTTTATTTCACCTCCAGAACCTTGTTTTGAATTTTCTGGCTTACCTCTCCAAGTTTCTATATCATATAACTCAGGTGTATAATTAACATAACGTCTGCTAACTTCATTCCAACTTAAACCAACTTGATGCTTAACCAATTGCCTTGCTACAAAAATAGGAGCCTTAATTCTAAATTGTAAACTTGCGTGTGCAAATGGTGACCAATGATTGTGTTTTGCAAGATAGCTAATTAACTTTTTATCTTTATCGTCAAACTTCTCTTTAGTTTTTGCATAACTTACTCTAGCGGCATTTACTACCGTTAAGTCTGTTCCCATTTTGTCAACTAATGTGACTTTCAATTTATTCTCCTAATATGTTGATACAATTTTATCTGCAATACCATACTTGACTGCTTCTTTGGCACTTAACCATCTGTCTTCAGGTGGTAATAAAATATCTCTAACTTTCTTTTCGCTTAAACCTGTACATTTTTTATAATGTTCTAACATTCTTGCTGTACTCAATTCAAACTCTCTTACTCTTGCAAATAGTTCGTGTTCTTTACCACCAGATCCCCAACTGTATTGGTGTGATAATATAGACGTGTTTGGTGTAATAACCCTACGTCCTTTATGACCACTCATAAAAGTTAGCAATCCACAACTTGCTATCATACCAAGTCCTACTGTCTTTACAGGAATTGCTGATCCTTTCATTGTGTCTATTAATGCAAATGCTGAATGTACTTGTCCACCTGGTGAATTAACCACCAACGTTAATTCTTTTGGCCTTTGTGAATCTGGCATTAAATTCTTTTCAATAATTGCTTGAATTACTGGCTTCGTTGTTTGGCTATCAAAACCATCACTGAAATACATTATTCCAGCTTCCCACATTAACATACCTGGTTGCATTGGTTGTTGTGGTTGCTTTGGTTGTGCGTTTTTATCTTTATCTTTCTTACTTTCTTTAACCATTAGTGGCTCCTATTCTTTTCAAAACTTTAATTTTTGCTATATTACCTATAGCACCATTTATTACAGACTGTACTGTATATAATCTCCCATAATTATTTACTGCTTCTGCACAATCTTTAATATTGTTTTCCCATTGTGGAAAACTTACTAGCCAGTTGTTTTCAACAGCAACATCAATTAAATTTCCTCCAGACTTATCTCTGTCTGGACAAACAATGACAGTTTTGCCAATGCTATTAATTAAATCTATTTGTCCTTGTGTAAGCTTATTTCCTAAAGAACTTACTGAATCTATTGCAAGTGCATCTAACACACCTTCTGTTATTATAATATATTTTCTATCTTTATACAAGTGATCAAAATTATAAATGTATCCAGGTTGTACTACTGAATAATATTTTGGTACATTATCATAATTTCTTATAATTCTAGCTGTATATCCTACTAATTTTCCATTAGCATAAAATGGTATAATAACTCTTTCATTAATTTTCATATATGGATCTGAACTCCAATAAAACTTATCATAAAAATCTAAACCTCTATCCATTAAATATTTGTAAACAAATAAAGCACTAGCAGGTGGATTTGCACCTTTAATAATTTCACTTAATAATACTGAATTTTTTGGTAATTGTTTTTCTTCAAAATCATTTGCATAGTGGGTTTGTTTATTAACAATTACATTATCGTCTTTTTCTTTCATTGCAAGTAATTGTAATTCTTTTACTGTTGCTTCTGGTACTCCAATATTAATTAATAAGTCACGCATTTTACGTCCTATTAATCTTCCGGCTGTATATGATGCTTTATATCCACAATTAAAACAATGATAGCTTGAAACTTCGCTGAATTTAAATCCACCACGTCTTCTTTTGTCTGCAGAATGCCCTTGAGTTACACACATTGGACAATTAATAGTGTGCCAACCTGATGGTGTTTTTTTATGTTTACCACCAATAAATGCTAAAATTGTAGATTGTAAATTCATTAATGTTATTATACGTGAAAGCTATCTAAAAGTCAATTAATTTAAGCTTTATATATATTAACACCAACATCGTGTGTTTCTAATTTGAACCTATTTGTGGCTATTTTTGCTTTGGCTATTTCTGATACAACATCATTGAAATTTATTCTTTGTTCCAATGCATATTTCCAAAGTTTTTCTACTCGCAATCCAGTTGTTTCAATTAATTTAAAAGTTTGCTCAATTGAACGTAAATTATTAACAAAATTATCAGCAATTAAGCTGTTTCCAAGTTTTGTAATACCAGATGGAATTAAATCTATGTTGTTTACTCTTAATAATGCCATTGGAGCATCATTAATACTACTTTCCCAAATACAAGCATCATTAAAACTAATAACTATTTCTGGTTTTAACTTAACTATTTCTTTTGCTCTATCAAAATCAATATATTTGTCTGTAATAAGAACTGCATCTTTTGGATCATCTACAACATCAATATGATAATATTTAAAAAATTGATTAAAACTATCTTCATAATCATAGTCAAAATATACTGATAATAAATTTCTACCAATTGCTTTTTTTGTTGCTAATATTGTATGAAGTAAACTCATATAATCTGGTTCACACATATCTACATCAGGTGGCCATTGTACTTCTTTTAATTTGTTTATAATATGTTGAGGGACTCCTGCAGATGGATAAACTTTTAAATTATATTTTTTTGTTAAAAAATTAATTAAGAATACAATTTGCTTATCAATAGCTTTACCACCTAATCCAAAATCATTTGCAACTACTAACGATATACCATTAAAAGGTTGTCCTGATGTTACTTGTTTTGTGTAATCTGAAAAGGCTACATTCAAACAACGAGTTTCAAAATCTTCTTTACTATTAAATGTTTCAAAAGATAAACGAACTATATTAGAACGTTCAGATCCTGCATCACTGCTTATGTAAGCCTGATAACATTTTTTATCTTGTGGATTTATGTCGCTATATAAAAGATCAAGCATTAATTTCTTAATAGCATTTGATCAAAGGTTCCTGTGTTTCCAGTTGCCGCTTTCCATTTTACTCTAATCCATCTTACGGCAGTATTAAATTGATATGGATCAATTTTTGGATCAGCCGAAGCTGGCGTAAATTGTGTTTGTGTTGTACCCATACCTTGAATTGGTATTACAAACCAATGATCATCATTGGTACTAGCTGTGTCATCCATATTGCCTTCAATAGCTACATTACCATTAAAGTTTGTAGTGTATATTGCTATTGTATGAGCTCTTGATGTAAGGTTTTGTTCAGATGAGCCTGACAGATTATTACTATAATTCCATCCACCTCTTACTGACCACGTGTTTGCTACTTTTGTTGATCTTGCTGTTGGAAAACTATCGCCTTTGATTTCTACTACTCCTACGGCATCACCGGCTCTATCTGTATGAACTAGTGTTTTTGCACCTGAGGCATTTTGAACATAAGATGAGAAATGATATAAGCCAGGTGCTAAATTATACAATTCACTAACTAAAACTGTGGTATGACATATACCCCTAGTAGCATCACTAATAGTTAATTGCTTTGCTAATACAGTTTCATTGTTTTCTATATCTGACATACTAAAATAAGCCGATTGACTTGTTAAGTCGTAGGGTTTATTATCAGAGTTAACTAGATTAAAATTTATCTTGTTATCTGTACCAGAATATAGTAATATTGTTTTGTCATACATTGGCATATTACTATTTAACGAAGTTGGTACCGCTAGTGTATAAGTTTTATCTAAGATATATACTGTATATGAACTGGACATATTAATATTTATGGAATACGCAGAGTTACAAGAAAAATTTCCGTTTTTAAGCTGTATTAGACACAGTAATAACGAATATGTAGGTATATTACTCAATCAAGATCAGTATGTAACATCAATCTATGTATATGATGAAATTAAAGATCATAACAAAAAGCAACTATTCCTAGAATTAGGTGAAGTTTGGTGGTGGGAGTCTAATAGAACCATTCCTATTAATATATTTTTAAATAGAGAATTTGAAGAATTTAGAGGTTATATTAAGACGTTCACTACTAAAGATACAGAGGTAGTTTTTGGTCCAGCCACTAGTTTAAACAATGTTTTAAAGAAACGTATTATAAGACGTAATATTAGCTTAATTAAGAAAACAGACGATTAATTAGCATTTTCCACGGTAATAAACGCATTTTAAGGGTCATACAGCGGGGTTTAAGTGGTCACCTGGGGTGTAAGTACCCCCGAAAAATCATTACATATTAAGTTCATCTGAACGACAATGGCGTGTGCATAGGCTATGGCGTGTGCCTTCTTAAAGTAATAAGATCCGTCAGTTGGCTTAACCCAAACTTGGCTTTTTATTTCTTCCCAACTTTTTCCTAGCAAGTTCCTCTTGGCTGGTCTGATAATTGCTAGTACCATCGCTAGTTGTTCTATGCTTGTTGGATTCATTGTCTTTAGTATCGAACTGTGTTCTCCTACGTGAAACAATTGACTGCTGAATTCTTTGTGCGTGAGTAATTCCCATAACGGCTCCTGATTTAAAAGTTCTATTAAATGCTTTTCATCTTTTACATCATTGTAAATTGATACATTTAAAATATCTAATTTAAAATAACCTCTCTCTTCTGCTTCTTTATACTCAATATTAGATACACCAAGAATTGGATTAACTGGAATATCTGTGCAATACACACCTGTATTATGTTTTTTTAATCCATTCTTATCTTTAATACTTGCAGGTATATGCTTTAATAATTCTAAAAGTTTATCTCTATTACCTGTATCTATATCTATATCTGTTTTAGCTATATTCATTCTTGATTATGCCTTGGATCTCGTTGTTGTATTAATACTTCTACTCTATTTTTAAGAGAGCCTGTATATGTTTCTAACATCTTTACTCTTTGCCCTAAATCTTTCATTTGAATTAAAGATTGTTTAACAGTATCTACATTTTTATTATACAGTTCTTTTTCAGCTAACTGTACTACTACTTGTAATTTTTCCCATTCTTCTAATATTTCTTTTCTATTTGTTTCCGTAAGAGTCATTGCTGTTGCTATAGATCGTAAATCAGTTATTTCTTTTGTCATAGTCCAGCCGCCTTAGTTACTTCTATTACAAATTTAACATCATCAGGACTATCTTGAAATCGTTTAGCCCAAGGACCTGGTGAAATATAATCTTCAATCATTGTCATTTGTTCTGAAGATAATTTTTCTAATAAGTTTATTCCGCCTTCACTGTTATAGATAACCCACGGACTAATTTTACCTGATCTAATCATATGAATTGCTCTTGGTAAAGATACTTCTTCAAAAAATTTAGTCCAATCTGCATTTATTTCTTCTGCCCATTTTTGTATTGATAGTATAGTTCTTTCTGTTGCTGAACTAACACTTTCTCTATGACTAAATTCTTTAATATATTTTTCATATACTTCATCGCTTGACCATCTGTCAACTCTTTCTCTGTTCTTTAACAACCATTCAATATAATGTTCTACTGATGCAATATAAACTCCAGTTACATAGTTTGCAAATTTAACAAATGCTGTATAATATTTGCTTCCCATAAAGTCTTCATAGTTTCTTTCATTTTTCATAGTAGTACTACTAATACGAAAAAAGTGTTGATAACATCTTAAAGCTAATTGCACGTTTGTATCTTTCCTATTGTTCCATCTTCTTTTTGGTTCACAAAGATGTGCAACCAGTGTGCTTTCATTAGAAAAACTTTTTTTGCAGAACTTACACTCATACATCATTTTAATAATTTAATTTCTTTATCATCTAATCCGGCATCACGAGCTAATTGCTTTATAGCATCTTTATCTAATATGCTTGACAATAACTCTACTTCATCATTTTTATAGTTAGGATATAATGATTGTAGAAACTCAATCCTTTTAGTTTTTTTACCTTTTCCTTTTGGTGCTTTAATCCACGGGTGAAACATTTTTTTACCTACACCACATAAACATAATAACTTCCAAAATAATAAACTATCACCTGCGTGTTTTTGTAAAGTAGAAAAATCCTTATTGCAAAACTCATTAACATTTTGAATATATGTTTCTTGTAATATTTTACTAGCTTTTATACTACTAGCAAATCTCATAGCAAGATATGATGAAAATGTTTTTTTAAGTTCACTATCTAAATTTTCGTACCAATCCTTTTTACCAATATCTAAATTATACAACATCTGATTTAAATTTATATTTGGCTTTGTCATAGTATACTCCCTGCATCAAAAGAGTCTGGAATTTGATTTGTTTCTTTTGCAAAGAAAACACACGGTGGATTTGGTTGGTCATTTAATGGAACAGCAATTATATGTCCGTGTTTTAATTTTGGAAAATACCATTTTACTTCTTGAAACACATTTACTATTTTAACTTCTTTTGCTTGTATCATTTTATGAGTCAGTGGATTAATTGTTAATACTTCAAATCCTCTATCATTTAAACTTGTTAACGGAACCATTTCACATATCCCTAATTCTCTTTCAACAGCCAAGACGCTCCAATCAATAGGCATTTGAACTGTGTTTCTTCCTATTTCCATTATCATACTTGGAGCATTAAAAGTTTCCATAAAAATTAAAGGCACAAAAAAGAAGTCTATATTTTTTGGATTATTAGTATCCAACACACAATATTGCACTTCATCTGCTGATTCTGGAACTTTGTCTAAATTGTACGAATAATTTTCTGTTGTTAATATCTTCATTATATTTTTACCTTACTAACAGTATACGGGTATTTGGCTTCTTTGTAAAACCTTTTTCTTGCCGTTAAGTGTCTTTTTGAATATTTGCAACTTGATGTAATATCCCAAATTTGCACATAATCTTTGTCTTCTGCTTTTCTAATACCTCTTCCTATACTTTGTATAACTCTTACAAAGCTTTTTCCTGGTTCCACAAGTACTAGATTAAAAATTCTTGGTAAATTAATACCTACTGCCGCAACTCCGTATGTTGCAATAATAACTTTATATTGTTCTGTAGCTACTTCTGAATATTCTTCTTCACGTGTTTCTAATTTTGTTTTACCTTGTATAAAAACTGATCCAGGTATTTCTTCTTGTAACAGTTCTCCTGTTTTAATTCTATCAACTAATATTAATGTATTACCACCTGATCTTATTTCATCAACTAACTTACCCATAAATGTAAGTCTTGGTTTAAAACTTGTAAGATAAGTTAATTCTTCTGGGTAAGATCTAAAAGTTTGAAAGTCTTGCGTTTGAATAATATTAACGTGGCATTGTGCTAACACACCTTTTTCTTGTAATTCACTTGCTGATAATTGATTTATTACTTTACCTAGTGAAGCTATTAAACTTATTTTTTCATAATCTTCTTTTGGTATTGTTCCTGTTAATCCCCATCTCATTGGAACGTGTGCAAATGGTCCTGTTAATAAAGTTTTTAATACATCTGCTTTTGCCATATGAACTTCATCTACCATTACACATACAACATCTTTTATAAACTCATCTAAAGGAAAAGGAGCTTCTGCTTTTTTAGTTTTTTTGTGCAATACATTTAAACTTTGCCAAGTACAAATTGTATGTTGATGACCTAATTCTTTTCTGTCTCCAAAATATACACCAACATCTAATCCGCAAGTAATATAATCTTGTTCTGTTTGTCCTACTAAACTTTTATTAGGTACTATAACAATAGTTCTACCATACTTCTCACACATTTTTGATAATGCGGCAGTAATAATTGTTTTACCTGCACCTGTGGCAATTTCTTGTAAACTTTGTGGTGCTTTTATAAATTCATTTATAACTTTAACTTGATAGTCTCTTAATATAATTGGTTCTCCAGCTTCTGGATGAGTTTTAGGCCAAGTAATTTCTGACAAATATCCTTCATCTATAGCTTCAAATTTTAAATCATAATCTTTTCTATCATCTTTGATTTTAATATCATAATCTTGATCTTCAATAACAGGCAGTATTCTATCAATTAAATTTAAATATGTTCTTCCACCTATATCACAGAAACGTATATTACCATCCCATCTTCCTAGCTTATATGCTGGTAAATGATATGCATATGGTACAAAAAATTTTAACTTGTCGGAAATTTTTCTACGAGTTACTACATCTAAGTTTTCAAACTTAACATTTACTTCGTCTTTAATATGCAGTACTGTTGTTTTCATTTCTTATTATACAACTGAGACTATTTTTTTGCAAATAATTCTGCATCATCTAGCCCAGCTACCCTTAATTTTACAATATTATTAATTTGAAATTGTTTGGCATCAATGGCTTTAAGTAAACCTAAGAATTTATTTCTTAACAAAGCAAATTCATTAACTAAATTAGCCATATCAACAACGTCATCTTCTCCGTCAATATAGTTTCTAACATCATTTGATGTTAATGCTCTTTGATAATTTTCTAAAAACTTCTTATAATGTTTACTTCTGATTTTTCTTAGTTGGATATTAAGAAACTCTAAAATTGCTTCTATTTCTTGTAATTGATTAAATCGATGTTCAACTATACCAGGAACATTTTTAGCATTTCTTTCAATGTTACCAGTAAGTCCACACTCTAGTCTTGCTTCTTCTAATTGATTTTCGTAATATTCGATACATTCAGGAATCTTACCAAGATTGTTTGAAACTTGTCCGTACCATTTAGCTGACATTAGTAAGCCTCTTCGTCGTTGTACGCAGATCCTTCATCTTCATCATCATACTCTTCTAAATCTTCATAATGTTCTGAGATTGCTGTTTCTAAATAGTCATCACTACCTTTAAACTCTTCTAAATCTTGGCCGTCAATGCCGTAATCATCTAATAATGTTACATAAGCTTTTGCGGCTTCCATTCTATCTTTTTGTGGTATGTATTCAACTATTTTATTCCAGGCTTCAAGTAGCATCGCTACCTCCGAGTGATTCATCATCGCTGTTTGCTCCTATGGTTTGTTTGGTTTTATTTATGTTTTCCGGGTCATTATTATCCTGGAACTCAGCCATAACTAAATCCAAATGTTCTCCCGTCCATTGTTTACGATAATGTAAATGTTCTTTTCCAAATCTGTCAACGTACTTTAATCTATTACCTTGTTTTACTAAAATTTCTTTCTTTTCAAACAAGTCAACTAATCCTGAATATGGATCCATTCCTTTTTCATATGGAATTTTTACTTGTACTGCTTCAAAAGGTTTATTAAACCTTGATTTCATTACTTTACAAGCTGATCTAATACCAGTTACATCAGTTATTTTATTACCATCTTCGTCTTCTTTGAGTTTAAGTTTTCTCATAGCAACTACTACTGAACTTGCATACATAAAACCTTGTCCACCTGATATCTTATCATCTGGATCAAACATATCTTGCGATGCGTATGTATGATTAGTTGCTACTAATCCAATATTTAAACTACCAATTAAATTTACTGTATTACGAATGAGTGCTGTTAATGATTTAGCTTTTCTCCCTAAATCACCTTTCATTTCACCTTTTTCAAATTGATCTCTATCTGTTGGTGTTAGTAACATACCCAAACTATCTACAACAAATAGAATTTTTGGCTTGTCTTCTTTACCTTCGTAATCTTTTTTATAACTTGAAATAAAGTCACTAATAATTTTAGCAACATCATCTACCATTGATACATTTATTCTTAACATCTTTTCAGGTGATGTATCTACACCTAATGCTTGTAACCAATCTTCGTGTAATGCATTTTCACTGTCTATTGCTACACAAAATATACCTTGGTCTTGTGCATTTTTAATTAAGTTACCAGAAGCAATTAAACTCTTACCCGAGCCTGATTCTCCTGCTAACATTGTTACTCTACCTAGCGGTACACCTTTATTAAAGTCTCCACTAATTAGATAATTTAATGTATAATTTCCTGTTGAGATCCAAGTATCAGGATCAGATTCAAAACCTGTAGAAATACCCTGTATACTTTTTGTTAAACTGGATCTAAACTTACTTACGTCAAATGGTCTTACCATAATTTCTCCTGTTCTTGTATAAGGCTGTGAGTTTCCCCACAGCCTCTATTATACAAATTATTTGTTAGCTTGTCTACTTCTAATCATTGATAAAATATCATCTGCTGATACTTTACTTTGACTTGCTGTAGATGTTGCTGGTGCTGTTGTTTGAGCAGGAGATTCAGTTGTTGCTGTCGCTGTTACTGTTTCTGCTACTTTAACTTCAGCTTGAACAGGTGACGGTTGTACTACTGCTTCAGTTTGTACAGGTGCTGGCTGTGTTGGTGCCGCTTGTACTGGTACTGATTTAGTTGTAGCCGTTGCTTTAGATCCTGTGTTTAATCCAGCTGGCTTATAATATTGTCCAAATCTTTCTGGATCATACAATTCACCATCAACTGATGCTTTAAACATCTCTTGAATCACGTTAAGATCTTCTTGAGATGGTTTTTTAGGCATAAAGTCTGCCAAGTTATGCAAACCATATTGTTTGATTGCACCTTGTTCTGAATCACTTAATGCTCTTGATTTAAATGACCAAGTTGAAGTTGAATAATCAGCATAACCACCTTTTTGTGTTTTTGTTAATTTGAAATCTCTACCTTTTTCAATATCAGTTGGTAGATCTTCCATATCAGGATTCATTAATGCTGATCTGATGATTTGATATATTGATGGATTAATTACAAACCTTCGAATAGGATTCTCTGGTGTAGTTTCCTCGTCTAAAGTTGAATTAACTACAAAACCTTGAAAGATGTAACTTCTTTTCTTCCAATATTTTCTACCCATATCTTCTAAAGATGAATCTTTAAACCAAGTTCTTACTTCTGCAAGTACTGGGCAAGGTTCATTAAACATTTCCATACAAGGTACTTGTACTAAAGTTGGTTTAGTATCAGCTTGACCTTTAACTCCTGGAAATGGTAATTTAATCATTGCTCTTTCTTGCCAAAAGAAAGTATTGGATTTATCTCCATCAGGTAAGAACCTCATAGTAGAAGTTGTTCCTTCAGGTATATTCCAAAATGGGTAAATTGCGTTATCTGAAACTGATGCTCTGTTTGAGCTTTTATTTTCTTGTGCCGCCAGTTTCGCACGGATGTCTGCTAATGATGCCATATAATGTGCCTCCTTTTATTAAGCCTATGTTTGCCTATATTAGCCTTTGTTTGCCATAATGTATAAAATATCTTAAACATTATATACACATTATATTTAGCTTTTATGATAAAGTCAAGTCTTTTTTTCAATAGAAAGGAACCATAGCTTTTACACCTTAGGTTCCTTAATCCCGGGAGGGGCTTTTAAACCAACTGGTTACTCTGTAAATGCAATTATTTTATCACTATATTTGTTATAGCTTTTTTCCAATAATTGTAAATGTTTTCCAGAATCTATAGGACCAGTTGCTGTTACTACCCACTTTAATTCGTCTATTTTTTTAGCACCGTGTGGGTATACTAATTCATTAATCACAAACGCATTTGTATCCATTGGTACATCCACATATAACAATGGATTGTCTTCTGTTGGTTTGTGTTCTTTACAGAAATAAAAACTTGGTTTTCTTACATCATTTAATAGTAATCTAAAACCTGATGGTTCATATGGAGATAGCTTACTTGAATCTAAATCTACTGCGGCGTCATTATGTAATGGAACATCTTTTCTTTGCTGTACAAGTTCTGCGTGATTACATTGTATAGGTAATTGTTCAATTAACTTTATTATACCTTGTAGTTCTTTTGGTAAGTTTGGATTGTTTTTAACTTCTTGTGTACGTTCTAATCTGCTTGACCAAGAGTTTCTAACCATTGCCGCATCAATCCAATCTTCAGGTTTTTCAAATCCTTGACCACGTAAACAAACTATTCTCCAAATCATATGAGGATGTTTTTCAACATATTCACCGTGTTTGTTTTTTTTATTTCCGTACAAATTTGTGTGTACATCAGGTGGCCATATATAGTTCCTATCAGAAAATACTTGTAGCTCTTCTAAATCCATTTTTTCATATGGAATGTCTAATGGCATAAATGCTATGTTCTGATATTTTTCAAACCTTTTATCACTATTGTGGTATGGCATTTTTATTTCCTTTAACTATATTTATATTAGTATTTAATTTTAAATGTTAGTAAGAAGTTTCTACCATCTTGCGAATAGCCATCTGGTCTTTCATAATCTACATCTGTAAGATTGTTTACAGAAAGTATTAATTCTGAACTTTCATTAAGCTCATACTTTGAATGAAAATTAATTATATCAACTGCTGGTTTTTCAATAGTAGCATAAGTTTGTGAATCTATGTCTAAATGCTTTCCAGTATAAATCCATTCAAGTGTGTTTGTAACTTTGTCTTTCTTGTAATCAATACCTGTAAACCAATTCCATTTTGGTCTTCTAGTAACTTGTTTATCATCACTGTCTTGTGCAATAGTAAACGTTGTACCTGACCTTACATAAAAGTTTTCATCTATAGCACTATTCATTTTTAATTCAGCACCGTGTCTGTTAGATGTACCTGTTGCATTTGAATATGTACTATTACCATACGTGATCATATTATCTAAGTCAGTAGTAAAGTAAACAAGGTCCATATCCATTTTATCATTTATTTGATATTCAAAACCTATATCTATTGTTTCTGCTTCTTCTGGTTGTAAGTCAGGATTACCATTATAACCATAACTGTCTGCACCATATAGTTCGTATAGTGTAGGTGTTTTTACTGCTGTTGAATAATTGCTTTTTAATGTTAAGTCATCAGTTAGTTCATATGTAGTACCTAGTCTATAAGTGTTATAGTTGTTAAACATACTAGAGTTATCATTTCTTAAACCTATTGAAAAAAGAAGTTTATCATTTACTAGATAATTTCCATTAATAAATGTTCCTGTGTTATCTCCTTCTTTATCAACTGATGATGTATATGAACCTCTATTGTTAAACGTACCATCATATTGTTCATACTCAATACCAGGCGTTATATCAAAATCATTAAACATAAAAGTATTTGTAAAAAGATAAGTGTTCGTATTTGAATCATATTCATCAATTTCTGTACCATTTACATATTCTCTATCATATTCACTTCTAGAAAAAGTAAAATTACTAAATCCTAGTGCATTTTTTATTTTTGTATAAATTTGATATACACTCATTTTGTTATTTGATGTGTAATCTGTATCATCAGAACCTGATGCATCTAAATCTGAATTATTATTTCTTTTAATAATAGTAGTTCCTATATCAAAGTTTTCAAATTTACTATTTGTGTTTACTGTAATATTTTTAGTATCATATCCATCTTTTTCAGCACCATTTGGATATACTGATATACCATCTGATTTTGTACCATCTAAAATTAAACTTATTGAGTGATTATCAATATCTTCGTGTATTTTTACTGTTACACCTTTAGTATTGTTTGATCCTATTGTTGTTGATATTGAATTTTCATAACTGTCTGTTGTAATAAAATTAATTACACCACCAACTGCATTTGGACCAAATAGTGTTCCTTGTGAACCTTTTACTACTTGTATTCCAGTAATATGTTTAATAAAGTCTTGTCCTAAATCGTGTAGTCCGCCTGTTGTTGAATTATCTTTAATTGGTATTCCATTTATAGCAACCATTGTATGATTAGAATTTGTTCCTCTCATAAAGATTGATGTTTGTTGTCCTGTTGGACCTGATTGTACTATTGTTAAACCTGTTACTCTTTGTATTGCTTGTATTGTATCAACACTATTTGTATTTTCAATTGTGTATTTGTCTACATAATCAACACTCATTGATTTTGTTGTAAGTGTGCTTGGATCTCTAATCAAATAAATTGTTATATCAACAACTAACGCACCATCTTCTTCATAAAAAGATTCTGATTTAAATTGTTCTGTTTCATTAGCTTGTACCTTTGTCATAACAAGCCACCAACATAATAGTATTATTGCAGATAGTAATATTTTTTTAACCACGTATAACTCCTTTTTGCTATTTCATATATTGCTCCAAGTAATAATATATAAAATATCGTACTCAATAATGTGTTTCTAAAAAAAGGTATCGCCATCGTGTAACATAAGATTAAACCGTCTAGTGTTTTTGGATATAATGTGCTTGTTAACCATACACCAAAATTAGTTGTTGTAAAAAATATAACTGGTGCAAATATAGACATTGTTATTAAATTAAAATATCTACTAACAAGTGTACATAACATTATAGTTCCATAAATCCAAATCATAAATGAGTGCAAACCCAAATAAAGATCTGAAACAAACATTGCCGTAATTGGAACTAACATAGCCAAATATACATCGCGAGTCATATATGGCATAAAAATTGCCATAGCAATAACCGGTGTAAAGTTTGGTGGATGTGGTATTATTCTACTCAAGGCTATAATACCTATATAGTAGAGAAATAATACTAACGTTTCAGTTGTTTTATTCATTAACAGTTTCCTTATGACACGTTGCCGTGCCTCGCCACTGTTAACTTTTCATTGTAGAACTAGACTTTCCCAGGCCCTCATTCGACAGCGGACTTGTAGTGGTTGGCACTCCGACTTTACGGTTCCTGGTAGAGCCAGCGAATTTCACACTGATTCCCCAACACGATTCACTACTTAATTTTTATTATACTTGATTTTGCTCCGATGTCAAGCAGATTTATTCAGTTGGATAAGGTTTACGAATCATTCGTAAAGCTTCTTCCATTAATTCTTCGCACTTTTCAGTATTACCTTGGACACGTTGAGATATTGCTAAATCTCTCATATCCTTACTTTGTTGCCAAAGTGGTGCATCAGATCTTTTGTTGATCATATTTTTCCAATGCGTATAGTCATCAAAACAAGTACCATTGCCTCTTTTGTGACCAGCATTAACGTCTGTGACTACTGCCACAGTTGCGAATAAAAATAGTATAGTTGCTAATAATTTCATAATTACTCCAGTATCAAAGATTTGATTGTTTTACTTCCGTCAATATTTAGTTCTACTTCAGCTTTAGACTTGATACACTGATACTTTACTCCTTCAGAATATTGTCTTTCGGCTGTACGTTTTCCTCTTAAACACTGACTCATAGTGTCTTGTATTCTGTGTTCTTTGATCTCATTATTAATAAACATCAATAAGGCTACAACTGTTTCTATCATTAGTTTCCGTTCTTGTAGACAATCTCTCTGTCTGCATCTTTTAGTTTTTCAATACTTGATTGAGCTTTTTCCATTTGCTCTTTTAAAAATTCTATGTTTATTTTGTTGTTTGCCATATCATCTAGATGCTTCTGCATTCTTTCAATTTGTGTATACAGCTCTTCGATGAGCATAAATTGTTCTAAATCATTTTGTGATTGGCCTAACTCGCCTCGAGGATATTTGATTCTAAATTCTGAATTTTCGTTGAGATCTTTTTGCATTAACGTAATTGTAGTTGAGTGCTGATTAAGTTTTTCAGTTATACCAAAGTAACCCCAAACACCAATACATACGACACCAATGATGGCAATCATATTACGGATTGGCATACTAATTGCTGTATTGTCGTCTACGTCTAATCGCTTCTTCATAAAACTTTCTTATTCTTAAGAAGCAAGTATTATTTTTTAAAAGGATTTAAGCTTTTGATTTTGTTAGTTGCACTAGAAACAGCACCTTTGGCTTTGTCTGTTGCACCTGATACAGCACCTTTGGCTTTATTTGTTGCACCTGACATAGCACCTTTAACTTTATCTGTAGCTTTACCAACTTTTTCACCAATGTTTGGCATTTTAATCGTTGGCATTTTAAATTTTGGTAATTTCATAACCTCTCCCTTTGATTATTTGATACCTGCTAAATCTTTAATTCTAAGTATTACTTTATTTAAATCTGTTGGTGCTACTGTTTCACCATCTGCTGGTGTTGGAGCATCCATACCTGAACTTGGTGCTTCTACTTCTTCTGAAGCTGAGCCATCTAGTTCATCTGCAATTTTTTCTAACCAAGCTGATTCTGACGGATGTCTTTCGCCATCTGTTACATCAGCATAATCAATACTTGCGGCTTCATCTCTTAATGATTTTGCAATTTCTTCTGTTGACTTACCTTTGTAATAACCTTCTGGATCTTCAATAGTATCCATTACTGCATCTCTATATTGCTCGTAATCGTGAATTTCAGCAAATCTTTCTGCGTCTGAATCTGCTTGAGTCCAATCTTCTTTTTTAGCTTCTTTATCATCTGCCGCTTTTTTCATTGGCTCTGTTTTATTTCCGTCTTTATCTAAATCTAAAAAGTCTGGTTTTGCTTCTTCAACTGATTCATCAGCCCAAGTCATTTTATCTGATTTTTTAAGATCTCTGTATTCTTTACCAAACTTAATGTGTTGGTCAGCTTTAATTCCTGCCGCACCTCTTTCAATGCCTTTTTCTTTTTTTAACCAAGCATCATAACTCATTGTTGGTTTAGCATCTTTACCTGTGTAAGACATAACAGTCTTATAATCACCTGGCTCTTCATTAATGTTTGTTGGATCAATGTTGATTGCGTCTGGATTGAACACACCTAAAATTTTATTAAAAGATTCATTTAAATCTGTAACTTCTTTTACTTCAGTTGATTCTGCATTTGCAACTGCTTTTGGTTCATCTTTTTTAACTTTATCTAAAATTGCTCTAACAGTTGCAACGTCATCTTTTGACATTGGTTCTTCATCCATTCCAGATAACTTATCGTGCATTCTTGATAAGAAAACTGAAATTTCATCATCTTTAACTAATTGAGCTAACTCACCAATTCTATGTCTTATAGCATCTGCGTTAGTTCTATATTTTACAATATCACTACCAAAAGCTTTTTGACTATCTGATGGTGCGTGAATTTCAACTGGATCATTTAATTTAGCTTGTACTCTTTTTCTTAAAGAGTCAGTATCATTAATTTCTTCGTCGTGTATTTCTTGTATCATTGGTAATAAATCTGTAATTTTATTTTCAATGTTAGTTACTGTAAATTTCTCTTTCATTGAATCCAATGTATTTTGATCATATTCTTTTGTTTCAGCTTTTGCATAATTCTCAACATATGACTCATAGCCAACACCAGTCATTAATTTCTTAATAGTTTCTCTTAATCTATCTTGATTGTAATTTAATGATGTTACTACTGAAGCCGCTTGTTCTTGAATAGCTGGAGAACGTCTAATTATGTTTAGTACTTCTCTAATCTTGCTTAATCTTTCGCTGATATTTGTAATACTTTGTCCTACTTCATCAAACGGATTTCCTCCCGCCTGTACGTGTCTAGTCATTGCTCTAGCACCGTTTAAATGTATGAATGGATACTTAAATCTTTCACCGTCAGCATTTTCAATATATAATGCTTTGATGTTTCTTGATCTAGCACCTGGAATTTCTTCGTTTACTGCTTTTCTATGCTTAATTAATAGTTTAGCACCTTCTAACTTTTGATTAGAAGTTTTTACAGTTCCAGCCATTTGGCTGTAGCTTTCTGTTTTAATATTTTCATCTGACATAGTATTACTATTTAACCTAAATGCATAATTTTTAGGCTTTATTTCCCTTCCAAATTCACGCAAATCAAAGTCTAATAAGTTGTCTTTAGCCAAGTTTTTAACTGATTGTACGGTTTTTTCAACATTTTCAATATTTTCAGGTCCTTTATGCATTTTAACTTCTTCATTTTCTGGCGATAAATTAACCATTAAGTTAGGCTGATTAACATAAAAAAACCTAGCTTCAGCTGGATTTGATATTTCGTTGCCTTCAGTGTCGTCAAACATCTGTACTTGATACCCGTGACCTTTAAGTACCCTAAAAATTTTTTCTGCAACTGTGCTATAATTTACTGCCATATTAGTATTTATCTGTTTTATATTATCATAGGCATTGGACCAGATATGCCTCCATCTTCTGTATCATTTTCACCTAAACTCTTCTCAAATATAGGGTCATATTTTGATAGATATCCAACTAGCCTACAGCATAATAAACTTGCTGAAACTAGATCATCATTTTCACCTAATTTAGCCGCAAATGAATTTCCTTTTGCAACAAACACTTTTAATTCTCTAATTAAGTTCCTACTATTAACTTGTAGTTTTCCTGATTCTACCCAATTTTTTAACCTAGAACAAGCTGATAATTTTGCTTTATGAGTTGTATTGTAACCTTTACGTTTATGTACATCTCTTCTTTGCTGTCCTGCACGTCTAGGTTCGTGCATAAAGTATCCAGGAAATCTTGCTTCATCCATTTCTTCTACTGCAACAATAGCCGCTTCACCTAAAGTATTATTTTCAATAGTCCAATATATTTCTGGTTGTGGTGTGCCTTGTTCTTTTAATTGACTATCTATATCTTTTAATATAGCTAACAATGTTCTAACTTGCCCTTGTACAGTTGTTTTATTATGTTGCCATTCAGCTACTTGTTTAAATTCTGGTACACTAAAAACTTGTATTGCCGCATAATCACCTCCTGTACCTAAACTAGGATCTAAAGCTATAACATAAGTTGAACCTTTTTTAGGCCTTTCATACCAACGTACTTGACCTGATTTATATAAAGGATCTTTACCTGCAAGTGTTACAAGTTTTAATCCATCAATTAGTGTTTCATCAAATGCAATAAATTCACAATCGTGTTCACGCCTAAATCTTTCTTCACCAATTCTAGCACGTTCATCATTAGCCCATTTTTCATCTCTATCAGGATGTTCTGACCAATGTACATTAATTGCTTTAAAGCCATTTATACCTGTACCATCTCTTTTAGGTTGTCCGTATTCATCAACTTTTTTATTAGCACCTCTCCATATACCTGCAAAAACGTCATCATCATTATTTGGTGTTGATGTAATAATACATTTACCACCTGTTGACAATGTAGGAGATAAGGAAGTCCAGAACTCACTAGCTTTTTGTTGTGGTTCAACAAACGCAAACTCATCCATATACACTAAAGATAAAGACATACCTCTACCAGTTGTTTCTGTAGTTGTTTGTGCCATAATCCTTGAACCATTATCAAAATCCATTGATCCTTTATTATAACTTGTTACACCACATCTAATATAATCAGGACATTCTTCATATGCAAATCTAACACGTTGCATAATATCTTGAGCACCTTGATATTTGTGTGCCGCAATTAAAATTAAAACATCTGGATTGAACATAGCATACCATAATAAAAATCCTGCCGCACAGGTTGTTTTACCAGTTTGTCTGGCACACATCGCTATTGCAAATCTATTATCGTTGTATGTTTTTAATAATCTTTCTTGGTATTCAAATGGTATAAACTTCATACGTCCTTTAGTAGGATGTTGAATCCACATAAAATTTTCCATAAAATAAAGATAACCTGTATCTTTGTCAGCACATTTTTTTAAGTCTAATAATTTCTTATCATTATATTTTGACTTACTATATGCTTTTTTTGTTAGGTTTCCGTCTAGACTTTTGTGTACCATACTAGTATTTATATGCGTATTTAATGATTTGCAAAAACTGCCTTATTTTCCAAATCTTTAATATTACATAAAGCTTCCCATTTTTTATTCATACATTTACGATAACATATACTCATTGGTTGTTTTCCTCTTTCATTTACTGATTCTGTTTCCCAAGCATCGGTCATTTCTTTCCAAGCTGAATCATTAAATATTTCAGACATCGATTTTGTATGATAATTATTGAATCCTCTTTTATAATGAGGTAATATTAATGGATCCATATGTCTATGATCATTAAATTGATCCCAAGTTGAATGCCAACAACAAGGCCATACTCTACCTCTAGCATTCAAATACATACGTTGTTTTTTAATATATTTGCAATCTACTTTTAATATTGAATTATCAAAATTAACTTGCTTTAATTTTTTAGAAGTTACTTCAGAAATATTTGATGCGTGTTGTACTTCTGATTCTTGGAGCTTAACAAGGTTATCTTTTCCTAAACTCTTTTTAACATTTTCATTAACATTCTTTGGTGTAGCATCATATGTTTTTTGTTCAAATCGTGTTGCATATTGAGGTATAAATTCTGCAAATCCTAATTTTCTTGCTAACTCTTTTCCTTCTTCTACCTGATGTTCATTGTGTTTAAAAATTAACCATTTCCAAGTAGCTAATCCTCCAGCACCAATATAAGCTTGAACATTTTCCATTACAGCGTCCCACTTTACTTTTTTTCTATATATTTCATTAGTATCTTCTAAACCATCAATAGAGAAAAGCATCATAGCATTACCATTTGTTTTACTAATGTTTCCTAAATTTTTCCAAAAGTCTTTTTTTCTTGCACCACCATTAGTTTCCATTTCAGTATATCTAAAATTTTTAGCAGTAAAATCCCACATATTTTCCATATGAGGGTGCATTAATGAATCACCTAAATTACCTACATACCATATATCCATTTTTGATGTTTGTTCACCAAAGTCATCTTTAAGTTTATAAATTAACTCAGAATTAAGATGTTCCATTTCCATATTGTCTTGCAATATACTTGTATTTGGTTTATGTCTTGCACAATGAGGACATCCTGCGTTACAGTAGGTAGTAGTCTCTACTTCAATTTTTCTTACTTTGTCTAGAGTTAAAATATTAAACATAAGTGTATTTACGCAATTTTTGTATGTGCTAATTTGTATGTGTATTAGCTTATATGATTTATAAAAGTAGTAAATGTATTAGTAAAATTTTTATTACGTCTTCGGTCAATTTCTCTTACAAACTTCATCAAGTCTTCTTTATTGTTCTTTATTTGCTGTTCAGTAAATTGACTTTGTGTATAATAATTTTTTAATCTAATAATATAGTTTAACTCGTTAGTGTTTGTAAATTTGTTTTCACTTACATAAGCAAGTACCCTATTAAATTTTGCGTTCCAATACTCTGTTTTTGGTAAATTACGCACATCTAAAAATGGTGGATTGTTTAATAATGATATTCCGTATGTTAATTTGTACTTTTCTTTTAATGAATATAAGTCTTGTAAAAATACATAAAAACGATCAATGCATAATTGATTGGCAGTAATCATTACGTGTACTGGTATGTCATTTTGTAATACGTATTCACAGTTGTCTAACCATTCATTATATATCAAACCTTCACGTATATATTCTGCTTGTTCTCCGTGTGTATCACAACTAGTGTGTATAAGAATACTTTTAATTTTCTTTTCTTGTACCAATACTTTTAATTGAATTACAAAATCTTTTAATAGTTTATTTGATATTGCCAAATTAGAGTTAATTTCCAGTTGTAAATCCGGGGCAGGGTTCTGCTGAATGTCATTTAATAGCTTCTGTGTGTTATGGTTTAACAAAGGTTCACCACCTGTTATTCTTAATACTTTAAGTTCGCTTCTTATTGTTGGCCACCATTTCCACCAAGCTTCTACATAAGGATTTAATTCTCTGTTTAAATACGGAGTCCTATCTGTTTCAGCTATCCATTCTAAATTATTATAACTGTCTTGTGTAGGATAAGGTCCGTGATTTTTTATTTCACTCCACCAATCACTACTAAACACAGGACCACAATATAAACATTTCATATTACATACATTACCAAAGCTTACTTCTATTTGTTTTGGTATAACATCATAATTGTAATCGTTATTTTTTACTTCATCAAAATAAGGTGCCGCCCAGGTTTTGTTTGCTGACTTTTTAATTCTATCGCTATAATGTTCTCCTTTTGAATCTTCTACTGCCCAACAATAATGACATTCGCTAGGACGTTTACCTTCTAGCATTAATTTACGTTGTTCTTTTTTAAACTTTGTATTATGTAATGCTGATGGATTTTCTTTAATTTCTTCTAAAGGAATTTTATGTGTTTGTGGATGGTGACAACTATGTGTATGTCCATTTTGTAAATGTATCGTTACTTGTTGCCATTTAGCCAAACATAATGTTGGCGAAACTGAATTTAGACGTTCCTGAGTTTTCTTAAATTTTTCTGACATAACCTAATAGTATTTACTATTGGCCAGTTACTGTACGTTCGAAATCGCTAAAGCCTTTTGCAATATTACTAGGTGTAAATTTACCAGCTTTATCTTTTAAATTTAAATCAGTTAATATAACTTCAAAGAAGTCTACTAAAGCATAAAATTTAACTACATCTACTTCATCGTTAATCATATTTTCAACTTCTCCACCAAACAATGATGCTGGTGCAGTTGCTAATGATTTTTTTAAATTTTCAGGAGTTACAAATGTTTTTGATGCATTTGGATTATCCTGTCTCATTGCAGATTGTAATTGTTGGAACCAATTTTTTTCAGCATATTTTCTAATATTAGATAACGTGTCAGCTGGCTCATCAGTTGTTAATAATTTACCTAAATCTTTTTTACCTCTACCCATTCTAAACATACTAGTTGCCATACCCATAAACATTGGATCACCGCTTACGTTTGATGCTTGTAATCTTCTTGTTTGAAAAGTATTAACTCTTTGTCCTCTATTCTCTGGAGATAATGCTAATTCTTTTACTGCTAAATTATATGTTTGTAATGATTTTGCTAATGGTCCTGAGTAATCTTTTAAGAGAGCTCTAGCGATCTGCTGATCGTTTCTTCTTAGACGACCTGCATAAGTGTAATCAACTTCAGTTATCTCTCTATATCTCATTACTCGGTTTTGCTAGACTCACTAACAAACTTTCTATATTCTTTTAATAAAGCTTCAGCTTTTTCGTTTACAGCTTTGCCGTCAGTTTGTTTATCTTCGTCTGCTAAACCGTTATCACCGTGTCCTGCAGGTTTATATTTAAACTTCTTAGACTTCTTAACTGAACTTGTAAAGTCGTCTTGTTTAAAATGACCTGGACCAGTGTTTACGTTTTCAATTTCTTTGGCTTCCATAATTTGTACCTCTGCGTGTAAATCATCCATCCTTAAAGCTTTTTCAACTTCATCAGCTGATGCTGTTGTACTTACCTCAACAGCCGCTCTATTAAACTCGTGTTGATCAACAACTGCATCTTTTATACCACCTTGCTTTAAAGAAAATGCTATAGATGGAGCAATTGATCTGTCATCATCTAAATCAAAATCACCTAGATCATCGACTATAACTGAATACCTCTGCATATTTGGCTTGGTAATTGGTTCCATAGTCAATTATCCTTTCTTTGGGTGATTTGGAAAAGATATAGTTTTTTTAGTTTGATATGGGGATACTGCTTTTTTGTCATCTTCTTTAGGCTGACTAGTATCATCTTCCTTTTTAGGTGTCTCAGCACTTAAAGGACCATCAACTTCTACTTGAGCTCTGTCTGGATTTTTTGATTTGTTGTCTGCTAAAGTTTTTAAAAACTCAGCTTTAAATTTCTCACCAGCAACCTTATCACCTGATTCGCCTCTTTCTTCTTCTGTATAATCTTGACCCATTTTAGGTTCATAGTCTTCACCTGTACTACCTTGTCTTTTTACTTCAGCTTCATTCTCAGCTTCTAATGGATCATTAGGACCTTTGACTACAACGTAATCATATGGTATACCTAACTTATCAGATAAGTTTCTTCTAAACGTTTCTGGAGATATTGGCATTCTTACTGTAGCGTCAATTATAACAACTTCAGCATTTCTAATTTTAGTACCAAAATCTAATGGATGTTCTTGTACGATAGTTTTTACTGGTTTTGCAACATTAACTACATCATAACGAGCTAATTCTGACTCAATAATGTCAATCATATCGTCTGATAAATCTGTAGCCAGTTTAATTCTTACTGGAATTTCTTTAACCGCTTCAGATAGATATTGTGTAAATGTCTTCATATAATTATTTATCCTCCTTATCGGATTCTGAGTCGGTTTCCTGAACCTTCTGAATTAGCTGATCTAGTAGCTTATTACGGTCTCCAACCACATATCCTTCACCTTCTATTACTTCATCTTGCTTATCATCACGTTTATCCCACTGATCTACCCGCTGTTTTTTAAGCTGTAATTCAATCATTCTAAGCTTTTTATCAGCTTTTGCATTCTTAGATTCTACTGCATTTTTAAGCATAGTAGCCGCAACTTCAAACATTTTACCGGCGTGTCTAGCCTCAGAATTCATACCTAAATCCATTAATTCTTTATATGACTTCATAGCTTCATCTGAATACACGTCCATATCTTCATCGTGAGTTTCTAAGTCTTTAACTTGTGGTAATGCTCTATCAATTTTTTCTGCTGTTGTTAGTGCTTTTTTAATTTTAAGCTCTTCAATTACCTTTTCGTCAGCTGGTTTTTCTACTTTCTCTTTGCTTTCAGATTTTTGCTCTTTATCTTTAGCATTTTCCAAAGCTTCTTCCATACTTGGTAAATCAAATGTATCTTCTAATTTTTTATTCATATCATATCATAACACAATTTATCCACAATAACAAGTTATTTTTTAATTGAATAAATTGAATCTTCATTTATAATTCTAAATCTTAATCCTTTTCTTTTTGCCCATTCTCCAGCCGCTTTCCACTTTTCTCTGTTTAATAGGATTTTCATTTTATCATTTCTTGTTTTAGCTTGTTCAACTAGTGTTTGTGCTTTTGGTTTTATTTCAACAAGCTCACCAATTTTCTTTCCACTTTTGTTTTGATATACCATTATAAAATCTGGAACATACATTGTATATTTTCCAGTGAAAGGATTACGATATGGTATTCTTACTGGTTCACTTGCCCAACTTAAAACAGCAGGATGGTTATCACACATTCGCATAAATGTTAATTCCCAACCAGACCTATATATTGGAAGTCGCTTTCCAGCATACTTCGATGGATTTTTAGGTTTAAATGTGCCTCTATGAAACTGTGCCATACAGTTATTTAACCAGGGTTATTAAACGATAATATTACGTGCCACGTAAGGTTGTGTATTTTGTGCAACTTTTATACCAATTTGACTTGTAGATGGTCTATAATTATTAAGTAATGCAACGCCTAATTGACTAAATCTTAAATTTACACTACCATCTTCATTGTTTATTTGTTCAAACAATTGTTCGTATTCTGTATTAAATTTCTTCATAGCATCTGTAGTTAATAATGCATAAGCCGTAGCTAAATTTTCATTATCAGTATGTTGTTGAAAGATGCCTTTTATTAATTCAAATTGTTGACCATTAATAAATTCTGGTCTGCCACCAATGTTTTCTAAAACGGTTTGAGAAATATCAACGTTGTTTCCACCTCCCATTGAAGAAGTAATTTTACCAAATTGTTTTATAATGGTTTTAATTGCTCCTAAACTCTCAACTGCTTTTGTACTATCTACTGCCATATCTTACGTCCAAGTTCCTGATTTATTATTTGCTTCGTCAGTTTTTTTATTTGCAATTGCTTGATCGTAAATTGCAATATTTTCTTTATGTGCCGCTTTGGCATCTAATGTATTACTAGTAGGACCATTAGCAATTATTTTATCTCTTTCAGCAGTTAACTGTGCTGAACTTAAAGTGGCGTTCAATGCCTTTAGTTCAGAAGATGTATTTTGATTTGTTACTGTAGTTCTATATACAGCTTGGTGAACTTTATTTAAAATATTATTTGTTGGAAGTGAAAACTTACTTGTAACTGATTTTTGCATATCTGAACTTTGAACATTATCAGCTGTTGCAAATCCATCATCTGCTGTAACTTCATTATTTTTATAACTTCCTGCAATACCGTCTTCTACAATAACTGAATTAATTCCGTCATCAGCTGGAGCGTCAGTATTTTCTGTAGCTGTAGATCTAACCCAATCTTCATATTTTCCAGATGATTCAGTAAATGCAGTTTTTACGTTAGCTGGTAAGCCTTGCATTTTAACAGCCACTTCATCAAACATTAAATTTTCATATTGGAATGCTAATGAAACATTTGTTATGGCACTTGAAGCATAATCAAATTGATCCATATCCATTCTTGATAATCTAGGATGTACCATTCTTGCTTTGCTATATAACTTGCCTTGAAGTTGATATAAATCTATACTTTTAAGTAATCTATGTTGATGACCTTTTTGAGCAATCATACCAAAGTTATGAGTTTTTTTAAATTGATTTTCATTAGTTAAAACTGATTCTTGGAAATTATCTGATTTTGAACCTGTTGTTACAGAAGGTCCTTGCTGTCTAGATGAATACAATCTAGCATTTTGGAATTCAAATTCGTATAATAATTTTGCAAATTTTAAAGCTAATCCATCAACTGTATCATACATTCTTATACTAACAGGATCATAATCAACTTTTCTATTAATAACTCTTTTCCTATTGTATTGATTCATTACATCTTGCTGAATCTGAAATTTTGGTCCTTCAGCTGTATGACAAAGAAAATGTAATCTATCTCTAAACTCTTTTAGATATGAATATTTTGCTTGTAGGAAATCATCGTCAATTGGATATAAGTTAAAAACGATAAAAAATTGATCAGCACGTCTAGTCTCGTTATTAGTGCCGCTCAAATAGAGATGAGCGGCACGATTCGCTGGATGTAGTGCTATATCCTGTTCTGTTGCCATTTCAGCCTCCTTAATAAATTAATAAGGATTATACTCCCGAGCCACTAAAAGCCGAAAGCGAACTGAATGGGAATATTGTATCACCTGGTGCTGTATGAATAGCATTATCATATTTCAGCGTCAAGATAACTTGAACTGGTTCTGATACTGCGTAGTCACCGTCTGAGTAATCAACGTTTTGCAAGAAACAACCCTCTAAATCCCACTGCTCTAGTTCAGTATTATTTGTACCATCTAAGATTTCAATCTTAGTGCCAAATTTATATCTTGAACCTGATATTGCAGAAGTTTGTTCAAAGTGGTTCATTTGTTTCTGTACTTGTCCACCAACTAGTTTTGAAATATTATTATTAATATCATCACGTAATGTAATGTTGATAGCTTCCCAAGTATGTTTACCTTGCATATAAGCGATTGAGTTATATGAGTGAATAGGTACTTCCTCGTGAGAAACTTTAGGTCTAGTTATGTTCATCACTTGTTGTGTAAGTTGCAATGGAGATTGTCCTACAGATCCAAAACCTGTGAATCTAACTCTAAATCTATATTTTAATTTAGGTTGTAAGATACCACCACGTCCTGTTGATCCGTCTATCGGTACACCAAATTTTGAAAGTGTTGCCATTTTAAAATGCTCCTTATATTAATATTTACAACTTTACTAAATTAATGCCTAGGCAAAAAATTTATTAAAGGTAATTTAAAGGGATAGCTTTCACTACCCCTTTAAGGTTAAATTAACTTGTTAAACTTTCACCAGTATTTTTGATACGTAATGGAATGTAAATGAATTCTACTGCTTTTACTGGTTGTATTGCAATATCAATCCATAATTCATTCTTATCAATTCTAGTGCCAGTGTTATTAGTTTCGTCACAAACTACTAAGAAGTCAAACAAAGCTCTTTTCGATGTTAGATCTTCTAAGAATCTGTTAAACGTGTCTGTTACTTGATCTCTAGTAATTCTATCATTTGGTTCAAACAAGAACGGTTTAGCAATTAAGTCTAAATGATATCTTAAGTACACAATCAATCTAGCTACGTTAATTCTATCCATTGCAGATGCAGTTGAACTTAAAGTCTTTTGACCAAATACAACTAATCCTCTGTTTGGAATAAACGCAATCGGATTAACTTTGTTTGCGTACATAGTGTCTCTTTGACCTTCTGATAATGTTACAGCTTGGAATTCACCTTCGCCAGTAACGTAACCAACTGAAGTTGAGTTACCTACTAAACCTCTAGTGAAACCTGCTGGAGCAAACCAAGGATAAGCAACTTGATCGTTAAATGCAAGAGTTCTTAACGCAATATGCGATGGTGGAACTACTACGTTACTACCTGCCAAGTCAGTTGAATAACCTGATGGATAATAAACTGCCGCATATGGAGAAGCTGATGTTAAACCATCTTCACCGTTTGTAGCCGCATTGTTCGAGTTAGTTGCCCAAGCTTGAACTGTTGTTCCGCTTGGTTTTAATCTAAATGGTGTGTCAGCAAGTACGAAAGCTGTTTGTTTTCTATCAGTAGATAGAGTAATCATCTCATCGACCATTTCTGGATATCCAGGTGCCGTTATAATATTAAAGAATCTTGACTCTGCTCTAATTTCTTCGTTACTTGCAAGAGCTGACTGCATTGAAGTTACTACTGTATTTCTTTGTGCCGCTCTTCCCATATATGGACTACCATCTGTTCTTAATCCAGATGTTGAAACCCATACATTACCGTTGTTTGTACTGTTGTAAGTATAATTTACTGTATACTTCTTAACATTGTAACCTGATAATCTTGTATTAAACAATAAGATACCAGCTGGTGCTGTTGCTGGATCAGTTGCGTCTGAATGGAAAGCTGTATAGTTTGATCCCCATCCTTGAGCATCTTGATCTGCACCGCCCGGATTACCAACTGCGTCTGCAAAAATAACTCCGTCTGCTGTACTTTGATCAGTATTGTCTAACAATACCCATTTACTTGTACCTGAATTATATTTGTAAATTTTTGGATATGAATCTAATTCATCTGAATCAATCCAAATATCGCCGTTAGCTAAAGCTGTACCATCTGATTGTTTTGTTGGTTCTGCTGAAACAATTTGTAAGTCTCTTAAACCACCTGATGCTGTTGATCCTGTTGGAGCAACATCTTTACTGTTTACGTAAGCTTTCCATTTCATTGTTCCGCCATCGTTTTCAGCAATATAGATATCTGCATCTTGTGTTGATTTGTACCATAATGTTCCATCTACCGGTGAGCTTGTAGGTGTTGAATCACTTGCTTCATACGTTGCATCTGACCATAATGAAAAATGTTTAAATGCTGTTGAACCTGTTGAAGTGTTATCTACAAAACCTAGGTTAGCAGTTTGAATACCTACTACTGTTCCTGCATCTGTTCCGTCTTGTAAGTAAATTTCGTAACCACCTGCTCTTGTTAAATTTAATCTTTGATCTGTTGCACTTCTATAATCAATTGAAGCTACTACGTTACCTGTGTTTGCTTGACCGTTATTAATTGATGTAACAATCTCTGCTAACGAAACGTGTTTACCTGTACCAGCTCCCGCTGTAACGTTAAAGTCGTAACCGTTAAGCTCAAAGTTGATAGCTGTTTTACCTGCCGCTAAATCTACACCTGGAACATCATTACTGTCACCAACTAGAGCCATTGCTGTACCTGTGATTGATGATTCTGTTCCTGAACCTCTAA